>Ga0206943_1014_pt1 | contig 45013 bp, 34 predicted proteins | sample Alteio_BWOrgHeat_7_FD_153243 | JGI IMG/M metagenome (GOLD analysis project Ga0206943, IMG submission 153243) | Enriched cells from forest soil in Barre Woods Harvard Forest LTER site, Petersham, Massachusetts, United States -... | ecosystem: Environmental > Terrestrial > Soil > Temperate forest > O... | reverse complement strand
TCCGACACAAGCCAACTACGGTAAAAAATATACGGGTAGCGGTGATTCTTCCTATTTCTTCTATCCTACTTTCAGAAAAATTGAAGGTATTTTAGTTTCTAATTCCACGGGGCGTACATTTAGTGATATTTATTTGATGCGGGTGGCAGAGACCTATTTGCTACGTGCAGAGGCATACATGGACAATGGCGATTTGACAGATGCTGCGGCTGATATCAATACGCTAAGAGCCAGGGCGAAGGCCGCGCCAATTACACCTGCACAAGTTACCATTGATTTTATTTTGGATGAACGGGCCAGAGAATTAACTATTGAGGAGCAGCGAAGATTAACACTGGCAAGATTAAATCTCTTGTATCAAAGAGTTACAGCATACGGGCCGGCTTTATCCGCCAGTTCTATCCAACCGTTTAATAATTGGTTGCCTATACCTCAGTCAGCAATTGATGCAAACCAGGGAGCAGGTGTGTTAACTCAAAACCCTGGCTATTAAATGCCAACTATGCCTGGATAAATTTTATAAAGGATAGCTGACAGAGACATATCATATAAAAAAAGCCAATAAAGTTAATTTCATTATAAAATGTATGCCCGTAAAGGGCATACATTTACCGTTTTAATGATAAACCGTCTTTAAAATACAACCTCATTATATACAGATACCGGTATGAAAGCTAAATATTTGAAAATTTGCAGCACGGTGCTTTTAACCTGCATAAGTGTATCAATGGTTAAAGCGCAATCAGCGGGGCAAATTGAACGTACTTATTATATAAGCACGCTTACCCGCATTGCCGACCCGGTATTGAATGCTTTAAGCAAAAATGAGCTCAGAAAACAAATGCCGGTCGAGTCGAGCGCAAAAGGCAGGGAATCATCTACCTACCTGGAGGCTTTTGCCCGGCTTATGGCAGGCATGGCACCATGGCTCGAGCTTGGCCCGGATAATACACCAGAAGGTAAGCTTCGCGAAAAGTATATTAAACTGGCCCTGTTGAGTATGCACAATGCTACCGATCCGCGGGCGGCAGACTTTATGAACTTTAATAAAGGTAGCCAGCCGGTTGTTGATGCCGCATTTTTAGCACAAGCGTTACTGAGGGCCCCAAACCAGCTATGGGGCAGGCTGGATAGTGAAACCAAAAGCAATGTATTGACAGCTTTGAGATCTTCGAGGGTTATTACACCAGGATTTAATAACTGGCTTTTATTTAGCGCGACCATAGAGGCGGCCCTTCTGCGCTTTGATAACAGCGGCGATAAAATGCGGATGGATTACGCCATTAAAGAGCACATGTTATCATGGTATAAGGGTGATGGCGCTTACGGTGACGGCCCTGATTTTCATTGGGATTATTACAATAGCTTTGTTATTCAGCCTATGCTGGTTGGCGTACTAAAAACGTTAAGTGACGTTAATCCCGACCAAAAGAAAGCCTATGAAACAGCTCTTGCCCATGCAAAACGCTATGCTGTTGTACAGGAAAGGATGATATCGCCCGAGGCTACCTACCCACCGATAGGCCGGTCATTGGCATATAGGTTTGGCGCGTTCCAGGCCTTGTCAATGATCAGTTTAATGCATGAGCTTCCTGCCGGCGTTAAGCCTCAGCAAGTACGGGCAGCTTTATATGCAATGATCAAACGGCAGGTTGAGGCGCCCGGTACGTTTGACAACAATGGCTGGCTGCAAATAGGCATTTACGGGCACCAACCCGGTATAGGCGAAACCTATATTTCTACCGGCAGCCTTTATCTATGTTCGGAGGCGTTCCTGGTATTGGGGTTACCGCCGACGGACGCTTTTTGGCAGGATGCGGATGAAGAATGGACCGCAAAAAAAGTATGGGAAGGCAAAGAAGTGAGCCTGGATCATGCTGAAAATTAACAGCAATATTTAAGTTAACTCGGAAATGAAGTACCTAAAAATAGTATTATTTATAATGATGATCTGTCCTGTTATTAGTAAGGCGCAGACACCTACCACACTGCTTTCACCTGATGGCAAGGTTAGTTTTAAGTTTTTTCTGAACAACACAGGTGGCCCGTCTTACCGGGTTTTTTATAACGGCCAAAATGTGATAACAGCAAAGGTTGATAGTAATAATAGCGCTGTGGGCATGGAGCTAATTAAAGCCACACGTTCAAGCCATAGCGCATCATGGCGGCCTGTAATTGGTGAGCGATCAATTATTCCCGACAACTATAATGAGCTCACCCTTACCTTGCACAAACCGGGTAACCAACCAGATTTTCAATTTATTATACGGGCATATAACGAAGGCATTGGCCTGCGCTATTCTTTCCCCGATGGTGTAAACAGCCCGGACGCCAAGCAAGCAAATACTTTACCAACAGATTATAAAGAAGTTTTTCCGGTTCTGCAATTTCCGGAGGGTACCCGTGGCTATTGTACCGATCATGCACAGGGTATATATAAATTGCAGCCTTTAAAACAGTTGCAACCTAAAATTACCTTACCACTTACACTAACCTTGCCCGGTGGGATATGGGCCTGTATTGCCAATGGCGGGCGATCGGCTTTTTCCACCCAGTGGCGGGCTATACTGGTTGCAGATAAACCGACAAGGCTATTAGAAAATAATTTTTTGATCTCCAACCTGAATGATGCCAATAAGTTGAAAGATACCAAATGGATAAAGCCCGGCACCGTGATCAGGGAAATAACCTTATCTACAAAAGGCGCAATGGATCTGATAGACTTTGCGGTTAAACAAAACATTCAGTTTATTGAATTTGATGCGGGATGGTATGGCCCCGAAAACAATGATAGCTCTGATGCCACACGGGTAAATGTTGATCCTCAGCGTAATCCTGTAAATGATCTTGATCTGCCGGCGGTTATTCAATACGCCAAATCAAAAAACAAGGGAGTTATTTTATATGTTAACCACCGCGCCCTTGAACGGCAACTCGATGCGCTTTTTCCGTTATACGAAAAATGGGGTATTGCAGGTGTTAAATTCGGCTTTGTAAATACGGGCACCCTTTATTGGGACAACTGGCTATATGAGGCGATAAAAAAAGCAGCCGCGCATCGCCTGATGGTTGATGTACATGATGAATATTCGCCAACCGGCTTTAACCGTACCTATCCCAATTTAATTACCCAGGAAGGGGTGAGGGGAAACGAAGAGTTTCCGGACGCTACGCATAATACCGTCCTTCCGTTTACACGTTTTATTGCGGGGCCTGCCGACTACACCTATTGTTTCCAGGACAAACGGCTTAAGAATACCAAATGCCACCAATTAGCTTTGTCGGTTATTTATTTTAGCCCTTGGCAGTTTCTTTACTGGTATGATCAACCCAAACAATATACCGATCTGTCAGAAGTTGAATTTTGGAAATACCTGCCTACCGTATGGAACAAAACGAAGGTACCGGCGGGCGCACCCGAAGAGTATATCACTGTAGAACGGGAAAAAAATAAAGAATGGTACGTTGGATCTGTTACCAACGACGATTCCCGCACAATAACGATTGTTACAGATTTCTTACAACCCGGAAAATGGTACACCGCCGAGATTTATGAAGATGGCCCTGAAAATAAGGTGATGAAGCGTACCGAAAAAATAAATGCAGCGTCCCGGTTAACATTTAATCTTCAGAAACGCGGAGGTGTAGTTTTACGGATACATGAATAAGATTTTTTTGGAAAAACCAACGAATAAAAAATTATGAAAAAAAAACTGCTGCTCGTTTATTTATGCTCTATTACAGCAATTGCCGCTAACGCCCAGAACGACAAATTGGGGCAATTAACATCCTATACCCCAACGGCCGAAAACCTCACGTCCCGAAAAGAGTTTCAGGATATGAAGTTCGGTATGTTTATCCATTGGGGGATATACAGTGAATTAGGCGCGGGCGAATGGGTAATGCACGACCGAAAAATACCTTATGACAGCTATAAACGACTGGCCGATTTTTTTCGTCCCGAAGATTTTAATGCAAAGGCCTGGGTAGCAGTGGCAAAAGCCGCCGGGATGAAATATATTACCATTACAACACGCCATCATGATGGTTTTAGCATGTACGGAACCAAAGCAAGCCGCTATAACATCGTTGATGCAACCCCATATCACAAGGACCCGTTGAAAGAGCTGGCTGCCGAATGTAAAAAGGAAGGCATCGAGCTGCATCTTTATTATTCGTTGCTGGATTGGGGCAGGCCCGATTATGGTTTTGGTCAGCCCATAGTGAATGGTAAACCAGAGCATGCGGATTGGGATAGCTATATCAACTTTATGAAAACTCAATTGACGGAACTTATCACGCAATACCCCGAAGCAAGAGGTATCTGGTTTGACGGGCAGTGGGAGAGGAGAACGGTAAACTGGCATTTCGACGAGATATATACGTTGATCCACAAGCTCAATCCTGCTATGCTTATTGGTAACAACCACCATTTGGCGCCGTTCCTGGGCGAGGACTTCCAGATGTTTGAAAAAGACCTGCCAGGCGGAAACACCACTGGCTTTAGCGGCGAATCAAAGATCAGCACTTTACCCCTCGAAACCTGCGAGACTATTAACGGTAGCTGGGGCTTTAACATTAATGATAGGGATTATAAATCTGTTAAGCAGATCGTAGGGTATTTGGTAAACGCGGCAGGGCGCAACGCCAATTTTTTATTAAATATCGGCCCTATGCCAAATGGTAAAATTCAGCCTGAATTTGTTGACACGTTAACAAAAGTGGGTGCATGGATGCAAAAGAACGGAGAAACTATATATGGCACCAGGGGCAACCTAATAGCAGCCCAGCCGTGGGGAGTGCTCACCGCGAAAGAAAATACGCTTTATGTGCACATACTGAATAAAGCAACTGCAGATTATATTCTTATCCCCACGTTGACTAAAAAAGTTGCAAAAGTTACTGCATTTGCAAATGGGGAGCCTCTTAAATTTAAGCAGCAACCCGAGGGGGTTTTTGTTTATTTAAAAGGCGTTGAAACTACCCCTTACGATACAATAATTAAATTAACAACCGATTAACTGATTGAATTAAAAATGCGTGAACAATGTCTTAAAAGCGCATAACCTATAAAATTTTTGTAACTATGGCATTGAGTGTTTAGCCAATTATAATCACTATTTATGAAACCACAATTGCTTAAAGTTTCTACCGGGGCCGCCCAATCCTTCAGTGTACGCCGTGACCTCGTACCCCAGTTTGACAATATCTGGCATTATCATCCCGAAGTGGAGTTGATCCACATTAAAAAAGGGGAGGGTATGCAATTTGTTGGTGATAGCATTATGCCATTTAAGGCGGGCGACGTTGTACTAATTGGAGCTAACTTGCCACATTACTGGCGATTTGATGAAAGTTATTTTAGCGACGATGCCAACAAAAGCGCCGATATTAGGGTTACTCATTTCTTCGAGAATTTTTGGGGCGATCAGTTTTTACAGTTGCCCGAAAATAAGTCTTTAAAGGCAATACTCGAAAGAGCAAAACGGGGGATAAAAGTAAACGGGGGTACCAAAATTGTTGTTGCCGAAATATTGGAAAGAATGCTGAACTGCAACGGGGCAGAAAAAATTATCCTATTGATGAAGGCCTTAGATGCTATTTCGGTTTGTAATAATGTAACGATGCTTTCGTCCATCGGGTTCACGCGTAACACCGAGGTGCGCGAAAATGACCGTATTAACGCCATATACGAATACTCAATAGCTAATTTGAAGAATAAAATACATTTAGAAGAAATTGCGGCTATTGCCTTTATGAGCCCGGGTTCATTTTGCCGTTATTTTAAAGCGCATACCCAAAAAACGTATTCACAGTTTTTGATCGAACTGAAAGTTGGCCATGCCTGTAAGTTGTTGATGGAGAATGATATTGTTATTAAACAATTATGCTATGAAAGCGGCTTTAATAATTTTGCCAGCTTTCATAAATTTTTCAAACAAATTACAGGAAAAAGCCCGCTCAATTATCGAAAGGAATTTATACAGAGTGCACTGCAATAAAGTTAAAAGATCAAGTAGGGGTCAATAATTTAAAAATTTTAAATGATATGAAAGCAGGCGACGATAAAAATAAGATCTCCCGCAAAGATGCAGTCAGGCGGCTTGGGGCCCTTGCGCTGTTTCCGTTAGCAAAATCCCCGATAGGGAATTTTAAAGACGATTGGGATGACAACCCTGTAACCACATCTGTAAGAAAATCAAATAAAGGCGTAAATAGCCCCAATATTTTGTTCATCATGGACGATCAGCATCGGGGCGATTACCTGGGTTGTGCCGGTGCATCCTGGATCAAAACACCCAATATTGATGCGTTGGCAAAAGAGGGTGCAAGGTTTGCCAATTTTTATTGCGCTGTTCCGTCGTGTACGCCTGCACGTACCGGTTTGCTTACCGGACTTAGCCCTTGGAATCACGGCATGTTGGGCTACATGAATAATATAGCGCAATACTACAAGCTTACCATGCCGCAGTTTTTTTCGGAGATGGGCTACGAAACTGTTGTAAAAGGCAAAAACCATTTTGGCCCGCCACGCAATACCCAGGGTTATAAAACCATCGATTTGGAAGAAGGCTGGTATTCGAAAAATAAAAATGGCTTTATCTGCGATTATGAAGCCTGGTTCAGAAGAGTTGCGCCCGATAAAGACATTAATGCAACACATTTAAGCTATAATGATAACCGTGGGGGCATCCCTTTTCCCTATGCCGATGAACTGCACGCAACACACTGGACAGCCAGCAGAGCTATTGATTTTTTAAAGAAAAGTGTATCAGAAAGCCCGTGGTTTTTAAAACTGTCTTTTCAACGTCCGCATCCACCATTCGATCCACCAAAACGCTGGATGGATCATTACGAAAGTATTGATATTCCAACGCCGCAAGTAAGCCAATGGGCCAAAGAAAAATATAAAAATAAAACCGCGTCGATGGAGCAAATGCCCGAGGCATCTTCGGCTATTTTCCCGGAGAAAGAAATAAAGTCTTCGCGCGCTGCCTATGCAGGTTCTATTTCTTTTGTTGACGAACAAATAGGACGTGTAATAAAAACATTGAAAGAAACAGGGCAATATGAAAATACGTTTATCCTGTTTTGCTCAGATCATGGAGAAATGTTGGGCGACCAATATATGTGGCGCAAATGCCGGCCTTACCAGCCATCGGCCAATGTTCCCCTGGTAGTTAGGTGGCCCTCGGGCATTGGCAACTTTCATTACAAACGCGGGCAAACAAGGAACGAGTTGGTAGAGTTAAGAGATATATTTCCCACGTTCGCGGATGTTTGCAATTTTACCATTCCATCAAAAATAGACGGTGAAAGCATTTTGAAGATATTGAACGAAACCGGCAACTGGCGAACAACTTTGTGTTTAGAACATAGCCTGTGTTATGAGCCCGACAATGCGTGGGTAGCTATTAGAGACAATCGTTACAAATATATTTTTTATACATTGACCGGTTTTGAACAACTGTACGATTTGCAACATGACCCTTATGAATTGAATAATATTGTAGCCGATCCGTCGGCAGCTGCTGTTTATAAAAATCTGTATGACGCGCTTGCTTTGGAACTTGCTGTTCGTGGAGAAGACTGGGTAAAAGACGGCAAGCTGCAAATCCAGAAAAAGTCTATTTTAACGGGAGATAATTTCCCGCATTACAAACCAAATCAGTCGTATTAATTAAAAACTTCAATAAAAAAAGCTTAACAAACGTTTGCGCTAAGTTAGATCGGTAGTATAAAGCGTTAGTTGGTTAATTTAGGTTCCTTTTCATATAAAAAACATGACATTTTTAAATCCTATCAAGAAACAAATTTTATTAGCGTGCCTGTTTATTCCCAACCTGCTAATGGCGCAGACGGTGAATAAGCCTGCCACAAAACCCAATATCCTGATCATTATTTCTGACGACCATGCTTACCAGGCCATCAGCGCGTATGGCAGTAAACTGATGCAAACGCCAAATATTGACAGGATAGCCAAAGAGGGAGTAATTTTTAATAAAGCTTATGTAACCAATTCTATCTGTGGCCCCAGCAGGGCCACTATTTTAACGGGTAAATACAGCAATAAAAATGGCTTCAAAGATAACCTATCCAGGTTTGACGGAAACCAGGATTCATTTGCAAAGCAGCTGCAGCATGCCGGCTATGAAACTGCATGGATTGGTAAATGGCATTTAGAAAGCCAGCCGCAGGGATTTGATTTTTGGAAAATATTACCCGGACAAGGAGAATATTATAATCCCGATTTTATAAACATGGATGGTAAAACGCAGCGTATTGAAGGTTATGTAAGTAATGTAATAGAAAATGAAACAGAAGCTTTTTTAAATTCCAGGGACAAAAGCAAACCATTTTGCCTGGTTGTGGGACATAAAGCAACTCATCGCACATGGATACCTGATACGGCCGATCTTGGGCGGTTTGATAAAGTAAAATTCCCCTTACCACATGATTTTTATGATAAATATGACAATCGTGAGGCAGCAAAGGTGCAGGATATGACCATTGCCAAAACAATGATCATGGGATATGACTTGAAAATGTTCCCAGATGTTGACGCGGAGAATAGAGAAGGGGCAATTAAGCGTATGAATGCAGCACAGCGGCTTAAAATGGATACCTACTACAAACCTATATACGAGGACCTAAAAGCGAAGAACCTAAGTGGAGATGCTTTAACCGAGTGGAAATACCAGCACTATATGCAGGAATATTTAAGCACAGCAGTTTCGCTTGACCGTAACATTGGCCGCACTTTGGATTATTTAGACAAGCACCATCTCACCAAAAACACGATTGTGATCTACCTGTCTGACCAGGGCTTTTACCTGGGCGAACATGGCTGGTTTGATAAACGCTGGATATATGAAGAATCATTCCGCACGCCTATGGTAATGCGCTATCCGGGTAAAATTAAACCGGGTACAAAATCAAATGACTTTGTTTTGAACATGGATATAGCGCCAACAATTTTAAATGCCGCAGGCGTTGACGTGCCTAAAGGTATGCAGGGCGAGTCGATGTTGCCTTTGTTTGCAAAGAAGAAAGCTGCAGGCCGCGATGTGATCTATTATCATTATTATGAAAATGGAGAGCACGCTGTATCGCCACATTTTGGTATCAAAACCAAACGCTATAAGCTCATCCGTTTTTATACGCGGGTAAGCTCATGGGAATTATATGACCTGCAAACCGACCCGCATGAAATGGATAACCTATATGGCAAAAAGGGATATGAAAGCCTCACCATTAAACTTAAAGCGGAGTTAAAACAACAGATAGATAAATACGAGGATGATGATGCCGCTAAGCTATTTTCAACTCCAATATCGTCCAATAAATAATTAAATAAATAAAAACAACATGATTTTTTCATCATTGACCTCGTTACGGCCCGCTAACTATCGGAAAAAAATTCTGCCGGCACTTGCCCTGGTTTTGCTATCAACGTTTAGCCACGCGCAGTCCTCAATTGATCCGGCGAGCATTAAAGATAAAATGCAATGGTTCGCAGATGCCAAACTCGGTATATTTATTCATGAAGGTATATATGCTGTTAACGGTATAGATGAATCATGGAGTTTTTACAACAAAAAGATCGCCTACGCCGATTACATGAAGCAGCTCCAGGGTTTTACGCTCAAGAAATATGACCCTGCTTACTGGGCCGACCTGATCAAAGAAAGCGGGGCGAGATATGCTGTTATTACTACAAAACATCACGACGGCGTTACTATGTATGATTCGCAGGTTGATGAGCTGAATATTGTAAAAGCAACACCGGCCCACAAGGATATGATAAAACCCTTATTTGAGGCATTAAGAGAAAGAAATATCAAATGCGGCGCCTACTTCTCGCTGATAGATTGGTCAAACCGCAACTATCCGGGGTTTTTAAAAGATAGCGCAAGGTATAACGTCCATAATGACTATGACCGCTGGAATAAATTCCGCTCATTCTTTCAATCCCAGATCAGTGAGATCAGCCAAAAATTCAAGCCCGATCTATGGTGGTTTGATGGTGATTGGGAACATAGCGCCGAAGAATGGGAAGCTGCTAAAGTGCGCACTATTATTTTAAAGGATAATAAAAATGCTATTATCAATGGCCGGCTCCAGGGCTATGGCGACTACGAAACACCTGAGCAAAACTTCCCGGTTTCGCGCCCTGCTTTCAACTGGTGGGAATTATGTATGACCGCGAATAATAACTGGGGATACCATCCTGATGATACCAATTGGAAGACACCGTATCAGCTTATTACCATTTTTACCGACGCGGTTTCAAATGGTGGAAATTTATTGTTTGATATAGGCCCCCGGGCAGACGGTTCTATCCCCGATGAAGATATATACCTGCTAAAGGAGCTTGGTGGGTGGAATAAGCGAAACGGCGAGGCTATATTTAATACCGTCGCCGGAATACCCCAGGGCCATTTTTACGGTCCGACTACCCTTTCAAAAGACTCAACCGTATTGTACCTGTTTCTTCAAGGCGACATCAGCGGTAGCGTAACCCTAAAGGGTTTACAAAATAAGATCAACGATATAACAGTATTGGGTAACGGCACCCATTTAAACTATAATATTGTTGGGAAAATATCGTGGAGCAAAGTGCCGGGATTGGTATATATCAACGTACCTAAAGGGGTACAGGATAAATATGTAACGGTATTAAAGGTTTCGTTGGATGGCCCTGTTAAGCTATACAATGGCAAAGGTGGCTTATAATTGCGAGGCTAAATTTTAACGCTGCCTCGTCGGTTAATTTAGATAATTCTGCCCGGACAAAGGTGTAGCGCTGAGTATAGTTTTGACATTAGGTAAGTTTACCTCATTCAAATACGCACTTAAAGTAGTAATGCGGTGTTCAAGTTCATTATCTTCTATCGCAGTGTTACCTATTTGTTGCTTTTTTAATGTAACTAATTGTTAGAGAGTTGTATGTTCTGTTCCGGCCATGCGACAATGGTATGCAATGACGATAACTTATTTGTTTTGATGCCGTGCCCATGATTACGAATATCATTAAAGGAAACTTACTAAGTTTGGTACACCGGTAATAGATACCTTATTATAGAATTTCAATTGCATGAATTTAGGCCAATATGACTTTTTTACAAATGACTATCGTACATACGAGTTTTTTAGTGAGGGGCCGAAGGGGCTGATTAAAAAATCGATCCTATTTACCAAGATGCAGGTTAATCCTGTTATTTATAATTTGGCTTTTGGAGACGTAGATCCGGTAACGGGCAATATAAGTGATATTGTAACAACAGACAATAAAGATAGAGATATTGTTCTGGCTACAGTGGCCAATACTATCAATACGTTCTGTGATCATTACGGCAGCCATTATGTATATGCCAAAGGAAGCACCTCCGCAAGAACAAGGTTGTATCAAATGAGTATAGCCCGGCTATGGCAGGAATTCAGCATTGATTTTGAAATATACGGCGTCCTAAACAGAATGGTTTATCCGTTTGAGAACAATGTTAACTATGATGGTTTTTTGGTAAAACGAAGATAAAAACGTATTTTTGATATATAAAAGATTAAGGAGGTATTAGTATGCCCACGGTAAAAAAAACGGCAAATGAAAAAGGATATAAGGGAGCTATTTTCAGCAAAGACGTAAAAAACTATGCTAATGATCCCTTTTTTGTAAAGAAAAATGAGGAAGCTAAGATTGCGTTAAGTAAAATTAATTTCCCCGAACACATGAAGAAATAATAGTCCATTAAAGAAAATATCATTATTCCTGTAGTTAGTAAAGTAGTTGCCAACAGACGGGGACAGTAAAAAAGAGAGGCCGGAATTTTTTCCGGCTTTTCTTTTTTGAGCAATGGTAAGTAATGGTGATAACTTAATTTATCACCAGTAAATAACAACAATTATTCAATAAATTTGCGCCGTGATAAATCTGCTGGATTAATGCGTTTACCCGTTTGGTGCTTTTTATTGATGTGTGTTTGCCGGGCCGGTGTTTATGCGCAGCAGGCGCCCGCTCAGGCCGCAAATAATTACCCGGCTGTAACTGTTGCTCAAAAAACGCCCATATCGTTGCTCGATTCTGTGGTGCTGGCAACCAAAGCGCGCGAAAAATTTATGGCCGATTCGATAGCTATGCTGTACATAAAGTACCCCGATTCGGCAATAAACAGGCAGGCTGTAGAGCGTACGCTGAAAGCTAATTTATATACCGGTACCGATTTTTTGGACATCCCCACAAAATCAAAAAGTATTTTAAAAGAAGGCGATAACCGCCATAGCCGCGACCAATGGGTCATTGTGATCATTATAGCGTTGCTGATATATACCGCGTTGTTAAACATTGCTTTAAATAAAGATATTAAAAGTGTCCTGCAATCGTTTTACAGCAAGCGCGCCGTTTCGCAGGTAAGTAAAGAAGAAGCCTATATTAATTTTTGGTCGTTTGTTGGCCTGTTTTTATTGTTCGGGTTTACGTTTGGCTTGTTTTTGTACCAGTTGGCCGCTTATTACAATACCTACTATAGTATTAGTGGCGTGAGGCTTTTTGTTTCGCTATCTTTCCTCGTTTTAGCTTTATCGGCGGTTAAATTTGTAGCCTTAAAGATACTTGGTTTTATTTTTGATATTAACAAGCTGGTATCCGAGTACGTATCGGTACTATATCTTACCTATTTTAATATCGCCTTTGTTTTTTTGCCTATAGTAGTCTGTTTTAGTTTGTTAAACACTATCTTTATCCCATTCCTTTTAGTTATAGCCGCAGCGTTAATAGTAATTATTTTTACCTGGTTATACCTGCGCAGCAGCGTAAGTATAATTTCAAATTTTCGATTTCATAAATTTTATTTATTTATCTATCTTTGTGCCCTCGAAATTTGCCCGATTTTGATATTAATTAAGGCACTTAAAATATAGAATACCGGTTTTTACAAGAATTGCGCACAGAATTTTGGAAGAGAGAAAGAAAAAAGTTAAAAGCATATTGGTTACCTTATCAAAGCCCGAAAATGATAAAAATCCTTATGCCGAACTATCTAAGAAACACAATCTGAAAATTGACTTTAGGTCATTTATTCATGTAGAAGGAGTTCCTGCAAAGGACTTTCGTAAGGATAAGATCAACCTGGCAGATTTTAGCGCGGTTATCTTTACCAGCCGTAACTCGGCCGATCATTTTTTTCGCATCTGCGATGAAATGCGCTTCGAGGTGCCTGTAGAAATGAAATATTTCTGCCTTTCAGAAACCATTGCCCTGTATCTTCAAAAATATATTCAATACCGCAAACGCAAAATATTTTTCGGTAAACAAAGCGCTTCAGACCTGGCCGAAGTATTAAAGAAACACTCCGGCGAAAAATTCCTTTACCCATGTTCAGATGTAGCTGCCGAAGAAACTCAAAAGTTTTTGCTGGACAACGGCTATAACTTTACGCCTGCCGTACTGTTCCGCACGGTTTGCAGCGATCTTTCAGACCTGGCCGAGGTGTTTTATGATGTGATAGCCTTTTTTAGCCCGTCAAGCATCCAGTCGCTCTACAAAAACTTTCCCGATTTTAAACAGAATAATACACGCATAGCCGCTTTTGGGGCAACTACCCATAAAGCCGTGTTAGAAGCTGGTTTGATATTGGATATACCCGCACCCTCACCCGCCGCGCCATCAATGACCATGGCTATTGAGCAATATGTTAAACAGGTGAATAAATAATTTTTTTCTGCTAATACTATTGAAACTGTTTTTTAGTTTTTTACGTATAAATGCAATAATAAAATTACTTTAACATAACTTAGAGGAAATTATCGTTATTATTAACCTATATTACATTAAATAAACTATCAATTACTTTTGAAGGTAAAGTATGATTATAGAAAACATTTTTTGTGTTGATGTATCAAATTTTATATATTCGGGGCAGTTGTAATTTAGCTGAATTTTGATTTGTAAAATGAAACAGATATACTTTTTATTAATTACGGTTGTTGGTGTTACGCTATTAAGCAGTTGTGGTGGTGGTAAAGGAGGTGACAGAGGTGAGATACTTGGGGTATCGGCCAAAGCATTCCGTGCGCAAGTGCCTTATAATATGGTGTACATCCCGAGTGGCTCATTTTTAATGGGCTCAAATGACCAGGACGTTACATTTGCTCAAATTGCGCAAACCAGGCAGGTTACAATTCCTGCCTTTTTTATGGATCAAACGGAGCTATCAAACAGCCAGTACAAGCAGTTTGTTAACTGGGTTCGTGATTCTATCGCTATTACCAGTTATTTAAATGACCCTAAATATTATATGGCTCCGGCCAAAGGTGTGCCTGCTGACCCAAGCGGCAAAAAATACATCAACTGGGATTATGTAAAAAGGTATCCTATTTGGGGTGGCAAAGCACGTAAAGGTGTGGCAAATACCGGTACTAAATTGCAGGGTATGTATTACCAGGGCGATGACCGTGTTTTTGACCGCAATGAATTAGACGTGCGCCTGCTAAAATATAATCTTGCCAAAGTAGATCTTCGCGACGCGGCAGATAACAGGGGTAATAAAGCTAAAAGACGTTCTGATTTTATTTTTAGGGACACTGTTCCGGTTTACCCGGATACGCTTGTTTGGCTGGCCGATTTTTCATATGCCGCTAACGATCCTATGGTTGAAGGCTATTTTTCACAACCATCATACCGTAACTATCCTGTAGTTGGTGTGAACTGGCGCCAGGCACGTGCGTTTAATGACTGGCGTTCGCGTTATAATGATGCTTATCAAGACAAGCGCCATCAGGCACACCGTTCACCGTATGATTTGCCAACCGAAAGCGAATTTGAATACGCTGCCCGTGGTGGCAGGATAGGCACTGATTACCCTTGGGGCGGTCCGTATATTAAAAATGCCAAAGGGTGTTTGCTGGCTAACTTTAAACCCGGCCGTGGTAATTATTCTGACGACGGCGGTACTTATACTGTAAACGTAAAATCATATTTCCCTAATGATTACGGCTTATATAACATGGCAGGCAACGTGGCCGAATGGACCTCATCATCGTATGACCCTTCTGCATCATCATTTGTTAATGACCTTGCACCAACCTTTAATTACGAAGCCAAGAAAACCGATAAGGAAGTAATGAAACGTAAAGTTGTTCGCGGCGGATCATGGAAAGATATTGGCTGGTTCCTTCAAAACTCTCACCGTACTTATGAATACCAGGATACCGCGAAATCATATATTGGTTTCCGCAGTGTAACCCGTTTCCTGGGACGTGACCTTAGGGATAGCCGCTAAATTATAAACACTAATTACCTAAATTTACAAAAGTTATTTTTTTAGATTATCATGGCAGGAAAAAAACAACCATACGGAACCAGCAATGTAGTATCCTGGGGTGCAACAGTAGTTATTATCGGGTTATTATTTAAAATTCAGCATTGGCCTAATGGCGGCTTATTTATATCTATAGGATTGGGTATGGAAGCGTTTTTATTCCTTATCCTGGGCTTTCAAAGAGAAGATGTGGAAATAGACTGGACAAAAGCTTATCCCGAATTAGCGCATGATTATGACGGCGAACCTGTGAAAGCGGCTAAAGCAATACCTGCCGGAAATACAGCGGCTTTAGATAAAATGCTGTCGGACGCCAAAATAGGCCCCGAACTGATCAGCAGCCTGGGCGATGGGTTAAGGACATTTGCCGATAAAGTAAGTACCATATCAGCAGTTGCTGATGCCGGTATGGCCACCACCGAGTTTACAACTAAAGTTAAAGGTGCGTCAGCAAGCTATGATAAACTAAGCAGCGCTTTTGATAAAGCTTCCATTAATTTAGCCGAAATGGCAAATTCAAACGTTGATTCAAAAGCCTATCATGACCAGGTGAATAACCTTGCTAAAAATCTTTCGGCGTTAAACGCGGTATATGAGTTAGAGTTGCAGGATTCAAGCGCTCATTTAAAATCAATGAACAAGTTTTATCAAAACCTGTCATTAACTATGAATAACTTTAATGAATCATTAGACGATTCAAAACAATTTAAGGAAGAAGTAGGCCGCTTAGCCAAAAATCTTTCATCGTTAAATGCTATTTATGGTAACATGCTAACTGCAATGAACCAGCCGCGCACCTGATCGATCTGATAACAAATGATATTTTATAATTTTAAAAATAGATTTATAGCACATGGCTGGAGGTAAACAAACCCCAAGGCAGCGGATGATAGGTATTTTATACCTGGTACTTTTGGGTTTAATAGCCCTTGATGTACCTGATAGTTTGCTGGATGCCTTTAAAAATATCAGTGATAGTTTATCAGCCTCAAAAACTAATGTTCAAACGGGGATTGATAATACTTTTGCGGCGTTTGAAAAAACAAAATTAGTGCAGGAACCGGCAAGGGCCAAACCTATTTACGCCAGGGCGCAAGCAGCGAAGAAATTAGCGGATGATTTAAACGCTTATGTAGATTCGCTTAAAAAGTTAATGGTGGCCGAAAGCGGCGGCTTTGATACAACGACCAATGATTATAAAGGCAGGGAAAATTTAGATGAGTCGGTTGACCTGATGGTTGACAGGAGAAAAAATGCTTCTAAGCTGCATGAAAAAATAGACGACACCCGCGAAAAATTATTGGCCTTATTAGACCCGAAAGATCGTAAAGGTGTAAGTCTGCCGTTGCAAACGAAAGCTCCTGACCATAAGACTGGTTTCCCGAATAAAACCTGGGAAGAAGCTAATTTTGGAGAAGGTATGCCTATGGGTGCAGCGATGACATCTTTGGTAAAGATACAAGCCGACACCAAAAATGCGGAAAACGAAGTAGTTAAAAAGATATTAGGTGAAGTTGATATAGCGGTGGTAAACCTGGATAAATTTTCGGCAGTTGCAGTAGCGCCAACAAGCTATGTTTTGGTTGGCCAGCCTTATACTGCCGAGGTTTTTTTAACGGCTTCTGATTCAAGATCAACGCCTGAAATATCAGTTGACGGTTCAAGATTACCTACAGAAGAGGGAAAAGGAAAGTACAACGGCAGCACAAGCGCCGAAGGAATTCATGCCTGGACAGGTACGATTAATGTAAGGCAAGCCGACGGTACATTTAAACAATATAAAACTGCCCCGCAAACTTACCAGGTAGCAAAACCATCAGCAGTGGTATCGCCTGATAAGATGCTGGTATTATACATTGGGGTGCCTAACCCGGTATCAGTATCTGCCCCGGGTATTGCGAAAGAGAAATTGAAAGTAAGTATTAGCAACGGTTCAATAAGTGGTGATAACGGGCATTATACGGCTATGGTTACTACGGCGGGCACCGCGACAGTTACAGTGTCAGGCACGGTAGGTGAGGGCGCTAATGCAAAAATGGCAACTTTAGGGTCAACAGAATTTCGTGTGAAACGGATACCCGATCCAAAACCGCAGTTTGCAGGTAAAGGAGGCGGAACCACAAGTACCGCAAATATTAAAGCGCAGGACGCTATGTTTGCCAAACTGGAAGGTTTTGAGTTTGATGCTAAATTTAATATAACCCATTTTAGTTTATTAGTTGTTAAACCGCGCCAGGACGCTGTTTTATATAATGCCAGCGGGAATGAATTGACTGCCGAAATGCATAAAGTATTAAACACTATTGTGCCGGGAACAACGATAGTATTTGAAAATATTATAGCCGTTGGCCCGGATGGCACGCAACGCGGACTCGACAATATTGTATTTTCAACAAATTAAAAGCGTATGAAAAGGAAAATTTTAATTATTGTGCTTTGTATAGCTTGTACAGCATCTTATGCACAAACAACTAAAAAGAAGGGGAAGGCTAAGCCCAAAACAAATCAACAGGCAAATAATAAACCCCCTGCAACGCAGGTTACTGATACGGTTAAAAAAACATTGGTTGTAAAAGACGCGCCATCAAAACCACTGGTAACCACACCCGCCGGCCCTGTAAAACCGTTTGAAAGGCCTTTGGATGGTTATTATAAAAAGACCGATGTTTTAAATGCAAGGGTAACCCCCTTACCAAACCTGCGCGAGGCCGATGTGGTATATCAGAGGCGGATATGGCGCGAAATAGACCTGCGCGAAAAAATGAACCAATACCTGGCATCGCCAAAATCGCGTTTAATTGATATTCTTATGGATGCCATAGCCGCAGGCGAATTGACTGCTTACGACCCGTTACCAACTAAAGATGATATTGATGGCGATGCATTTGGTACGCCGATGTCAGCCGATAAAGCAAAAGCTGCCATGACAGATAGTACGGTAGTCACCAAAATTGATAAAAACGGCGATAAAACAGGCTCAAAATTAGTAGCCGGGGAATTTAACCCCGACAGCGTTTTACGCTTCCGCATTAAAGAAGATGTAATATTTGATAAGCAACGCTCGGTTGAAGAAACACGTATTATCGGCATAGCGCCTTTGGTTAAACGATCAGTGGCCGGCGCCGGTGTGCAATTGGATTATCAGCCTGCGTTCTGGATACGCTTCCCGGATGCAAGACAAATACTGGTTACTAAAGAAGCCGCCAACAGCCGCAATGACGCCGCCGGTTTAAGCTTTGATGATGTATTTACCAAAAGGATATTCACCAGCTACATTGTAAAACAATCAAACGATAAAGACGAGAGTATAAAATATCAATACCAGGGTATCGACCGTTTATATGAATCAGAACGCATCAAGAAAACCCTCATGGATTGGGAACTCAATTTGTGGCAGTATTAGTGGGAGAGATTAGAGGTTGGAGATTAGAGATTAGTTGAATTTTCTATTAAAATATAAAAGTCCTTGCAAAACCTATTTGCAGGGACTTTTTATTTACCAAAAGCGTCATAGCGAGGAACGAAGCAATCTCTAATGAGATAGGCGGCGAATTAGCATGGCCGATTTGCATGCGCAGAGATTGCTTCGTTCCTCGCAAAGACGACGTTTAATAATTTTTAACCGCCTAATCACTAACCCCAAAATACGCAACAATCGCCTTAGCCTGCTTCGTGTTTACCACCTCCAACAACACTTCTTCACTTGCCTCCCGTATCTTTTTAACCGATTTAAAATACTTTAATAGTTTTTCGGCAGTGGTTTTGCCTATGCCTTCAATCAGTTCAAGCTCGGTAGCAAGGGTGCCCTTATCCCGTTTTTTACGGTGAAAGGTAATACCAAAACGGTGTGCCTCGTCCCTTAACTGCTGGATCACCTTTAACGTTTCTGATCTTTTATCCAAATATAAAGGGTACTGGTCGCCGGGATAATATAACTCTTCTAACCGTTTGGCTATACCAATAACCGTAACCTTTTTATCAATACCTAACAGCTTGAGGCTCTTTAATGCAGATGATAACTGGCCCTTACCGCCATCAATTACAATTAATTGGGGCAAGCCGGTATCTTCATCAAGTACCCGTTTATAACGCCGTAAAACGGCTTCTTCCATGGTGGCAAAATCATCGGGGCCTTCTACTGTTTTAACATTAAAATGCCGGTAATCTTTTTTTGAGGGCTTGCCATCCTTAAAAACCACAATTGCCGAAACCGGGTACTTACCCTGGAAATTTGAGTTATCAAAACACTCAATATGCCGGGGCAGCGTGTTCATACGCAGGTCCTTCATCATTTGGGTAAGCAGGCGGTCGGTCCGTATTTCGGGGTTTAGCTTTTCGTATTGGTCTATCTTTTCCTTTTTGAAAAACTGAACATTTTTTTGCGAGAGGTCAAGCAATTTTCGTTTCTCGCCTAATTTAGGAACGGTAAATTTGATAGAGGCATCGTCAAGGTCAATATCAAAAGGTACAATGATCTCTTTTGAATGACTGTTATACCGGCTCCTGAATTCGGAAATAGCCAGTGTAAGCAACTCCTCATCACTTTCATCCAGCCGCTTTTTTAACTCGATGGTTTGCGTTTGAATAATAGTGCCGTTCATCACCTTTAAAAAGTTTACAAACGCGTATTTTTCTTCAGACGCTATACTAAATACATCCACATCCGTAATGGACGAATTAACCACGGTTGATTTGCTCTGGTAATTCTCCAGCAGCTCGAATTTTCTTTTTAAACGGTGGGCGTGCTCATAATTTAAAGCGGTAATGGCATTATCCATTTCGGTTTTCATTTTGCGCAGCACCGCGCCAATTTTGCCATTTAAAATATCCTTTATTTCTTCAATGCTGTTATCGTAATCATCTTCGGTTTGGTAGTTTTGGCAGGGGCCTTTGCAATTACCCAGCTGATACTCTAAACATACCCTGAATTTACCCGCGTCAATATTAGGTTTGCTTAATGCAAGGTTACAGGTACGTAGCGGGTAGGTTTCCTTAATAAGGCCCAAAATGGCGTGCATCATGCTAACCGACGCGTAAGGCCCCAGGTATTTTGACCCGTCCTTAACAATGCGCCGTGTCCAGAATATGCGCGGAAAACGCTCGTTTTTGATAATGATCCACGGGTAGGTCTTATCATCCTTTAGCATTACGTTATAGCGCGGCTGATGCTTTTTTATAAGGCTGTTTTCCAGCAGCCAGGCATCAACTTCGGTATCAACAATAGTAAAGGTGATATCGCGTATTTTAGAAACCAAAACCTTTGTTTTGGCATTTACATTAGTATCCTTATTAAAATAGGAGGTAACCCGGTTGCGCAGATCTTTGGCCTTACCAATATATATCAGCTCATGCTCCTCGTTCCAATACTGGTAAACACCCGGTTTATGGGGGATGTTTTTTAAGGCTGCACGATAGTCGAATTTTTCCATGTTTTATTATTACCACAACTACCAAACGTCATTGCGAGGAACGAAGCAATCTCTAAAGAGACAGGCGGCGAACTTGCATGGCCGATTTGCATGTGCAGAGATTGCTTCGTTCCTCGCAATGACGCGCGGGGTATGGTTCTTTTAGAAACTTAACTTCTTGTCCACATCATTCGTCCCTTTTTGCTGCTGGCCGTAGGCATCGCAATCAAGGGTAATAGTTAATGGCTTTTTAGGCGGTTCAAAATCAGCATCTCGTTTAATGCCCAATGATCCGTCCGCGTAAACACGTTTCATGTATCCTGCAAAAATAGGCAACGCCGAATTTGAGCCTTCGCCCATGCGGGTTGAAAAGAAGTGAAAATCACGGTCCTCGCAGCCCGTCCATATCCCGGTAACCAATTGCGGTGTTACACCAATAAACCACCCGTCCGAGTTATCATCGGTAGTGCCGGTTTTGCCGCCAATTGGGTTGGTGAAATGGTACCGCCAGCGCAGCCGGTTGCCGGTTGCCCCCGTCATGTCAACAACACTGCGCAGCATATCGGTCATTACATAAGCGGTTTGTTCGTCCATTGCCTGTTTTTTCTGCGTGGCGCCGCTATACAATATATTGCCATTTTTATCTTCAATGCGCAATAAATAGGTAGGCTCATTCCATACGCCATGATTAACAAATACCGAATAAGCCCCGGTCATATCCATTACCGTAGCGTCAAAAGTACCCAGGCATATTGACGGCACATCCGGAACAGGTGTATGGATACCCATTTGTTTGATCAGCGTGGCTACAGGCTCCGGTTTTACCTCGTTCATCATATAGGCAGTTACCCAGTTTTGTGAGTGTGCCAAAGCCAGCCTGAGCGATATAATGCCCGGCAGCGTTTCTAACGGCGACGAACGGGGTGTCCAGCCGCTGCCACTTTTACCGGCATAGCCCTCAATAGTAATAGGCACGTTATTTACCTGGTAGCAGGGCGAGTAACCATTTTCAATAGCCACTGCGTAGGTGAAAGGCTTGGCCGTTGAACCAACCTGCCGGGCTCCCCGTATTACCTGGTCATACTTAAAATGCTCAAAATTAATGCCGCCAACCCATGCTTTAATATAACCCGTGGTGGGGTCCATACTCATTAACGAGTTTCTTAATAACTTTTTGCAGTATAATACCGAGTCGATAGGCCGCATGGTGGTATCAATATCACCATGCCAGGTAAACAGGTTGATATCATCAGGCGTGTTAAAGTTCTCCATTATTTCATCATCCGATTTGCCCTGCGCCTTTAAGTCGGCGTACCGGGCTGAATTGCGTACCCCCGCATCCATCAATAATTTATAATTATTAACCCTTGTGGCAATATTTACGCCCCTCCATTGCCCGTTAAACTGGTTTTGCAGGTCGCGCATGTATTCTTGCTGCGCATCTTCTGCATAGCCCTGCATTTTTGAATCAATGGTGGTATAAATTTTTAAGCCATCACGGTACAGGTCATAAGGCGTTACACCATCCGGTTTGAAAATGCCGCGCTCGGCCAATAGTTTTTTAATTTGTTTTATTAACTCCGCTCTGAAATAAGGAGCGGGGCCTTCGTTATGGTCTGTACGGTGGTAATCAATGCCTAGTGGCCTTGCCTGGCATTCCCTGGCTTGTCCCTCAGTTATAAAACCTTCTTCGGCCATGCGGCCCAATACGAAATTACGCCTGGTCTTTGAATTATTCTCATGCCTGATAGGCGAATAGATGGTTGGCCCTTTTAACATTGCTATTAATACCGCGGCCTGGTCGGGCGTTAGCTTATCAGGCGTGGTATTAAAATAAGTTTGCGATGCTGATGCTATACCAGCCGAGTTGCTGCCAAAATCAACCGTGTTTAAATACATGGTGATGATCTCCTGCTTGGTATAATGTTTTTCAATACGCACAGCAATTATTAATTCCTGTAGTTTTTGAATGAAACGTTTAACAGGGTTACGCGCCCGTTCCTCGTCCGAAAACTGGTTGCGCGATAATTGCTGGGTAATAGTACTTGCACCCTGTTTTTTACCGATCATGAGGTATAATAATATGGTAAATGACCGTTTAAAGTCAATCCCCGAGTGGTCATAAAAATGGTTATCCTCGGTAGCAACCAGCGCGTTGATCACATTTGGCGATATCTTGCTAAACGGCACACTCGACCGGTTAGAGTTATTAACATAATATTTACCCAGTACCTGTTTGTCTGCCGAATAAATGATAGATGCCTGGTCGCTTTTAGGGTTTTCAAGGTCGCGCAAAGTAGGCAGGGTACCAAATACGCCCAGGGTGGTTAGCCCTATCATAATTACGATAAACGCAAAGCAACCGATAAAAAATTTCCATATATACCCGTTGTATCTTTTGATATCCTGCGGCGAAAGTTTAACATCCATCTTAATAGGTTTTTTGATAGAAATAAAAATAGCTATCCAATTGTTTCTTGTCGGCTAATTTATCCACATTTTTTTAGAAGCTGTCTAAAAATAATAAAAAGATGGTTCCTACCCATGACAGTTTTTTTGATTTATCGGTTACTATGTGTTTTTTGTCATTCTGAGCATAGCGAAGGATCTTCTAAAAGCGATAAGTCGGCGATATGCATGATGTAGAAGATCCTTCGCTATGCTCAGAATGACAAAGCGGTAAACTACAAATGAAGTTTCTTACTAACAGTAGTTACCCCCGTTAACTGCTGCTTATTATATACATTACAATCCAACGTAATGGTGAGCGGTTTTTGAGGAAGGGTAAAATCAATATTCTTTTTTATCCCTAACGCGGCGTTGGCATAAACCCTTTGCATATACAAGGCGAAAATGGGCAACGAAGTGTTGGCGCCTTCCCCCAGGCTTTCGGTCCTGAAATGAATATCGCGGTCTTCGCAGCCGGTCCAAACGCCGGTTACTAATTGGGGCGTAATGCCTATAAACCATCCGTCCGAGTTATCGTTGGTTGTGCCGGTTTTGCCGGCAATTGGGTTGGTTAAGTTATATCGGTTCCGTAACCTAACACCGGTACCATCCTGAATAACCGCTTTTAACATATCGGTCATTACATAAGCGGTTTGCTCGTCCATGGCCGGTTTGCGCTGAGCGTGGTTTTGGTAAAGTATATTGCCATTTTTGTCTTCAATACGGAGCAGGAAAGTGGGCTGTGTCCAGATACCTTTATTGGCAAACACGCTATACGCGCCTGTCATATCAAATACCGAAGCATCGAAACTGCCAATACAAATAGTAGGACTGTCCGGGATGTCGCTGGTAACGCCCATTTTTTTTGCAAGCTCAATAACGGGCTCAGGTGTAATTTCTTTCATTAAATGAGCCGTTATCCAGTTTTGCGAATGGGCCAATGCCTCGCGCAGGGTTAACCAACCGGGTATAGTTTCTGTTTTGCCCGAGTTTGGGCACCATTTTTTACGGCCATTATCATAGGGTATGCTATCAGGCACATTGTTTACTTCCAGGCATGGCGAATAAGCTTTTTCAATAGCCACCGCGTAAGTAAATGGTTTAGCTGTCGATCCTACCTGCCGGGTCCCCTGGTAAACCTGGTCATAACTAAAATGCTCAAAGTTGGTGCCGCCCACCCATGCCTTTATATAGCCGGTTGTGGGGTCCATGCTCATTAGTGAATTCCTCAATAGTAATTTACAGTAAACTATCGAGTCAATAGGTTTCATTACCGTATCAATATCGCCCTTCCACGTAAATAGGTTTACGGTATCGGGTGTGTTAAAATTCTCCCGTATCTCATCTTCACTTTTGCCTTCGGCCACCAGTTCCTTATATCGGTCTGAGCGGCGCATACCCTGGTCAAGCAGTAATTTAAAGTTTTTTATCTCTCTCCATAAACTATGCCCGTGCCAGTGGTCATTAAATTGCGCCTGTAAAGCGCGCATATATTGGCGTTGTGCTTCTTCGGCATATTGCTGCATGGAGGCGTCAATAGTGGTGTAAATTTTTAAGCCGTCGCGGTCAAGGTCATAAGGCGTACCATCGGCTTTGGCAATAGCATTATCGGCCAATATCTTTCTCACCCGGCCTTTTAAAACACTCCTGAAATACGGGGCCAACCCATCGGTATGATTAATGGCATGATAATCAAGTCCCAATGGCCTGGCCTTGCATTCATTAGCCTGCCCCTGGGTTAAATAACCCTCTGCAACCATACGGTTTAGCACAAAGTTGCGGTTGTTAAGTGCCCTGTCGCGATGCCTTAGCGGCGAGTTTCTTGAGGGCGATGTTAGCATTTGTATTAAAACAGCGGCCTGGTCGGGAGTTAATTTAGCGGGTGTAGTATTAAAATAGGTATGTGCCGCCGAGCCTATGCCAAATGTGTTAGAGCCAAAATCAACCGTGTTGAGGTACATGGTAAGGATCTCCTGTTTGGTGTAATGTTTCTCTATCCTGATGGCAATTATTAATTCTTTTAGTTTTTGAATAAAACGTTTGATAGGGTTACGCGCCCTTTCCTGATCCGAAAAAAGGTTGAGCGCCAATTGTTGGGTAAGCGTGCTGGCGCCCTGTTTATGCCCCACCAGGTTGTAGGGTATAATTGAAAAAGTGCGCCAAAAATCAATGCCCGAATGGCTGTAAAAATGATTGTCCTCTTTAGCAACCAGCGCGTTTATAACATTGGGCGATATATCTTTAAAAGCAACGTTCGACCGGTTTTGCCAGTACCATTTACCTAATATTTGTTTATCAGCCGAGTAAATTACAGATGCCTGGCTGCTTTTGGGGTTTTCCAGATCGCGTAAAGTTGGCAGGGAGCCAAATACCCCCAGCGTGGTAAGCGCTATTAATATAACTACAAACGCGAAACAGCCTATAAAAAATTTCCAAATATACCGGTTGTATTTATTGGTGTCCTGCGGCGAGAGTTTGGTGTCCATTTTAATAAGCCTTCTGGTAATAGTCAAAATAGCTGTCTAATTGTTTTTTGTCGTTTAATTTATCAAGGTCCTCTTGCGTTATGATAAAGAAGCTGTACTTGTCTTTAGGCACCTTCATGATCTCGGGCATTAACGGAATAATTGCCCTTGCATATTTTTTAACATCAGCCAAATTATAAAAGCGGCCTACGTAGATCAGCTGATTATCCGGCCCCGCGTTTTTTAGCTGGTGTTTAATGGAATTAGCCGGATAATTGGCCCTGTTAAACTGCCCAACACCAAAACGTGATGACGACAGATCAATTGTACCGGTGCTAACATTTACCACAAAATAGTAATTGGTACTATCGCGTTGCGAAAACACGGTCGGCGTTTCTTTAACCGGTTTTGGTGGCAGCGTAATCACTACCACTTCGTTTGTGGTTGTCCCTTTGGTCGGTTTAGCCGGCTCGGTTTTAGGCGCTTGCTTAGTTTCAACAGTCGTTACAGGCTCGGGTTTATAGGGCCGCCTGTACGGAGTTTGTTTCTGGTAAACAATAGGCGGAATAAACATTACCTCGGTAGTATCATTATTCATCAGCGCATATTTTTGCGCTCCCAACTCTTGTTTATTATTATCAATATAGGCTAAATGCTGTTTAACCAATGGTGTTATTAACTTATCAGCCGGGAAGTTATCGGCTATTTGTTTTAACTGTTCGCTAAAAGGGGGCAGGGTTTCCTGGTGCCCTTCAGAAATTACACGCAGGTAATATAGTTGCACTACCAATTTATGCGCGGGGTATTGTTTTATTAAACTATCGGTCTTATTGATGGCCTGGGTGTATTTTTTTTGGACATACAGGTCATACACTTTGTTATAGTCGGCGTTAAATGCGGCATCCTTGTCGTCCAGCGTTTTGCCGTAATCGGGGTTGATAATTACTTTGGCAAAAGCAGTTTCGGGATATTCTTTTAACAGTTTGTTTTTATAGGTGTCAGATCGGTTGGCATCGGTTTCGCTATACAAACGATATAAGTTATAATACAAAAAAGCCTTATTTGGGTCATTGGGGAATTTATCCAATATCAACTGGTAAGTTATTGTGGCATCCTTTTTATCATCCAGTATGTCGCGGTAAAAGTTGGCAATATCTAAATACGCCCCATAAATGCGCGTGTTCGATTCGGCAAGTAGCTGCGGCGTAAGCGGCAGGCCTTGTATAATTTGTTGCCTGTAGCTGCCTGCTGTTACATCGTTTTTACTTTTGCGCTTGTCGGCCGGCAATGCATCCGGGTCGGCGTTTGAAGTTGCGGCCCCCGCGTTTATGGTAGCGGTAGTGGCAAACCGGTTGCTGCGGCGCCAATCATCCTCTAATTTACGGTTGCCCCATTTTCGTTTAAAATCTGCAAATCCCTGGCTTATAGCGTTGGCATTATAAAAATAAAAATTATTGCCATTTGGCTTGCTTCCCTGCGGGTTTTGCGCATTACCAACAAAAGCGTTTTGCGCGTTGGCCAATGCGGCATTATCAATTTGCTGCTGCTGTAGGGTATGCGCAGCAACCAGCACATCTATTTTTGCTGCCCGTGCTTTTTCGTTAAGGTTAGCCAGCATTTGCAGAGTATCTTCCCAGGCAATAATTTGCAGCCTGTCAACCAGTAACTTCAGATTATTACTTTTCTTTTGAATGGTTTGATAGCCCGGGTAATTGAGCGATAAATTGGTTAGCGTGCTGTCATAATATTTTTTAGCGTTCACATAATCGGCTTTATCATTAAAATCAATATCGGCAATGCGCAGGTATGATAACCCTTTTTGATTTTGATTGGTTTTACTGGTTCGTATGGAAAGCTTATAATATTTTATGGCGTTATTGATATCTTTATTCAGCAGGTAAATTTGAGCAACCTGGTAATATATCTGGTCTTTAAAATCGTTATTGTTTTCGTTCAGCAATAAACTTAGCAGCCTGTCAATCCTGCTCGCTTTAACGCCATTTTGCTGGTCATCAATACGTATGCGGTTTAAATTGGCGTTAAAAGCCATTTCAAATGCCGAGTTGCTTTTAATGATACGGGTGTAACTGATAACGGCATCGCTGTTTTCGTGGTTAAGCTCCTGTACCTGGCCTAAAATAAATGTCCAGCGTAAGCGCTGCTTCTTGTCGCGGCAATATTGTATGGCTTTTTTGGCGGCCAGCTCGGCATCGGTATAATCCTGCACATCAATATCATATTGCAGCTTGGCGGCATATATATCAGCAGGTACGCGCTTTTTAGGATTGAGGCTTAATATAGCCGTGTCTAAAGTCAGTTTTGCTTCCTTGTATTTTTTAAGGTATAATAAACTGCGTGCTTTCCATACGGCGGCTTCCTGTACCAGTTTGACCTCTTTTGGGAACGATCGTATCACATAGCTAAAAAATTCGGCCGCGTCAAAATAGTTGCCGGCTAAATAATTGGCTTTACCCAAAACCAGGTACGCATCACCTATATAATGGCTTTGTTCTTTTTCATTAATAATAAGGCGGGCTTTAACAATAGCGGCATCAAGGTCTTTATCGGTTTTACTACTTTGCGCTATGGTATCGGGGTAAACATTTAGCAGGTCGCCGTACGAGTCAATGAAAGCCAGCGCGTAATCATCCTGCTTTTGGCGCAACAGTTCATTGGCGTTAAACAATATATTATAGTGCGCGGTTAAATCCTGCAAAGCACGGTTTACGCCTGATTTTTTTTGAAGTGAGCAGCCGGCTAAGCTAATTATCAGTATAAAAAGGGGCAAGATGTATTTTAAATTACTGTCCGGCACCAAACGTTCCGATGGAACGTCAAAACAACTTTTCCTGTATTTTCTACCGACCAAACGTCCCGATGGGACGAGTTTTATCCTATGATCGTCCCATCGGGACGGCTTGTTGGTAGAAAGATGAACACCGGGCAGGGGCGTTCCATTGGAACGACTGGTGAAAATGCGAAAATTTGATTTGCACCCCAGTAGGAACAGTGCCTGTTTTATTTTATGTAGAATAGGGAATATATAGTCGCGCCTCAATGTCAAATCAGGATTATAAATAGTATGGCTAATTTAATAAAGATTATGCAATAGGATTAATAAATTTGCGCATGGATAAAAATGAACCCGAAGAAGAGCAAGAAAGAAGCAGTCTTGCAAAATTTACCGGCATAGCTTTTCAAATGATAGCTGTTATTGGCGTGTTTTCATACGCGGGGTATAAAATTGACCAGGCGGCTGGTCACCAGGTAAAATGGGTAACTGCGGTACTTTCACTTACCGGGGTTTTTATATCTTTGTACATTGTTATCAAGTCGGTAAAAAGTTGATCATCGTTAAATGAAAATATACCAGGCCTTATTGTTTTTTGTGTGGTTCACCTTTATTATAGCCATACCGCCGTTTGCGCTTAGCCATTATGGTTATACTAATTTACTAACCGCCGATTTTTGGCTCATTTTCGGTTTTATGTCGGGGCTTACGCTGTTGGTGGTGGCTTCTATTTTAATTATCCGCCAAATGTACCCCACCATGTTTTCAGAAGCATTTTTGGGCGCAACCACTTTTAAAATATTGGTTTGCCTTGTTTTTGTGGTGGTTTTTTTGAAAAATAACAAGGTTGATAAGACCATTTTTGTTAGTGATTTTTTTTATATTTATTTATTAAATACCGTCTTTGAAATTTATATTTTGTTGCGTACCTTGCGGCACAAAATTTTAAGATAGAAAACTTCATTTTGATGTATAATAACTCGATTTTTAAATTAAAAATTTTCAAGCTAACCGTAATTTCTGCGTTTTTTTTAGCGATGGGGATTATTCCTTCGTTAGCTTTTTCACAAGAAAAGACATCTGAGAGCAAGGAAAAGAAATTCAATCCGGGCGAAGTTATCATGGAGCACATTGCTGATAAACATGAATGGCATTTGTTTGGAAAATCATATATACCATTACCTGTAATACTTTATACAGATAAAGGGCTTGAGGTTTTCTCATCAGCTAAACTACAGCCAGCCGGCCAGGTTTACAAAGGCGAGCATTACAGCTATATGCTTGTAAATAACAAAATAAAAACTGTTGATGATGCAGGCCAGCTTGATGCTGCTGCCAATAAAAAGGTATGGGATTTTTCTATTACCCAAAATGTGGCCAGTATGTGGATGACCGGTATTATATTGCTGGTTGTATTTTTAAGTATGTCGGCAAAATACCGCAAACGTGTTGGTAAAGGCCCTAAAGGTTTACAGTCATTTTTAGAGCCGTTGGTATTGTTTATCCGCGACGATGTGGCTATCCCGAATATTGGTGTAAAATACGCCAGGTTTATGCCTTTGCTGCTTACCATATTCTTTTTTATTTTAATTAATAACCTGTTTGGTATGGTGCCGTTTTTTCCGGGAGGATTTAACCTTACGGGCAATATAGCGGTAACTTTAACTTTATCAGTTATTATATTGCTTGTTGTTAATTTAAACGGTAACAAGTATTACTGGAAACACCTTTTTTTACCTGATGTGCCATTTTGGATATTGCCTATTATGTGGGTGGTAGAAATAACCGGTATTTTTTCAAAGCCAATTGCATTAATGATCCGTTTGTTTGCTAACATAACAGCCGGTCACATTATTGTATTAAGTTTGGTATCATTAATTTTTATCTTTAACAGCTTGTGGATATCACCTGTTTCGGTAGCGTTCACTGTTTTTATTGACACTATTGAAGTATTGGTGGCGTTTTTACAGGCCTATATTTTTACGATGCTTGCTTCCTTATTTATAGGGATGGCTATTGAAGAGCATCACCATGAAGTTTTGTAATTAATTATCTTTTATATATACACTTTAAATTAAACAAACATGAGTCCATATGGTCCTCTTGGTGCAGGTTTCGCTGCAATTGGTGCTGGCATCGGCATCGGTCAGATAGGTGGAAAAGCTGTTGAAGCAATTGCTCGTCAGCCGGAAGCTATCTCTAAAATTCAAACTAACATGATCATCGCTGCTGCCCTTGTAGAAGGTGTTGCTTTGTTTGCTGTGGTAGTAGCTTTACTCTAATCGGGTTAAGCAAAATGAAAAAAAAACATTTCCCGGAGCGGTTGGCTCCGGGCATGTTTTTTAAAAAGTTAAAATTGATTGTTAAATAATAAATAAACTAATGGAATTAGTTACCCCCGAAGTAGGCTTGATTTTCTGGACAGCATTATCCTTTTTTATATTGTTATTTATATTGGGTAAATATGCATGGAAACCAATTTTAGCAGCGGTTGCCGAACGTGAAAACTCCATCGAATCAGCCCTATTAAAGGCCGAAGCGGTTAAGGAAGAAATGGCGCGTTTAACCAACGAGAACGAGGCTTTATTAAAGTTAGCCCGTGCCGAGCGCGATGCTATATTAAGCGAAGCTAAAAAGGTTAAAGACCAAATGATAACGGATGCTAAGGCAACCGCCCATACAGAAGGCGCGCGCATGATCGAAATGGCCCGTATTGAAATAAACAACCAAAAGGCTATAGCTATGGCTGATGTTAAAAACCAGGTAGCCTCATTATCATTAGAGATCGCTGAGAAAGTATTGCGCAAGCAATTTGAAGATCAGCAAAAACAAGATGAATTGGTAAGCCAGTTATTAAAGGAAGTGAAATTATAATATCGGATTTCGGATTTTCAATTTCGAATTTGAAAATTGAAAAAATAAATCCGAAATCGAACATTCGAAATAAAAAGATGTCAGAACTAACGGTAGCATCCAGGTACGCAAAATCATTCATTGAACTTGCTGAGGAACAAAAAATCCTTGAGGAGATCAAAAATGATATGGTTTTTTTCATGCATACCTTAAAAGAAAATACACAGTTGCAGACTGTTTTAGGTAACCCTATTATATCATTCAGTAAAAAGTTAAATATCCTTACGGCTATTTTTGAGTCGAGGGTAAATAAACTTTCTATCGCGTTTTATAAGCTGATGATCAACAAAGGCCGTGGCGACGTTTTATACGTTACCGCCCATGAGTTTGTTGACCAGTATAATATTATCAAGCATATCACCAAAGCTTCGGTAGTATCGGCAACGGCATTATCAGCTGCAAACAAGCAAAAATTTGCTGATGAAGTAAAACAAGCTGTAGGCGGTACCGTGATATTAGATACTAAGGTTGACCCGGCTTTGATAGGTGGTTTTGTATTAACCATTGGCGACAGGCAATTAGATACCAGTATAGCAAGCAGCTTAAAGAAATTGAAAAAGGATTTTGCCGGCGGCGTGATCCAATAATTAACAATAAACCCCAATAAAAATTAAACTATGGTAGAGGTAAGACCAGATGAAGTATCGGCAATTTTGCGTCAGCAATTGGCGGGTTTCAAGTCAGAATCTGAATTAGAAGAAGTAGGTACCGTGTTACAGGTTGGTGACGGTATAGCACGCGTTTACGGATTAACAAAAGTACAATCGGGTGAGCTGGTTGAATTTGGCACAGGTTTACAAGGAATTGTATTGAACCTTGAAGAAGATAATGTGGGTGTGGTATTGTTAGGCCAAAGCGACGAGATCAAAGAAGGCGACACCGTTAAACGTACCAACAAAATAGCGTCTATTAACGTAGGCGAAGGTATGCTGGGCCGCGTAGTAGATACTTCAGGTACCCCAATTGATGGTAAAGGACCAATTGTTGGCAAAACGTATGAAATGCCTTTGGAGCGTAAAGCGCCGGGTGTAATTTATCGTCAGCCGGTTACCGAGCCTTTACAAACAGGTATCAAAGCTATTGACGCGATGATCCCAATCGGTCGCGGACAACGTGAGCTGGTTATTGGCGATCGTCAAACAGGTAAAACCGCTGTTTGTATTGATACCATTATCAACCAAAAAGAATTTTACGATGCCGGCCAGCCGGTTATCTGTGTATATGTAGCTTGCGGCCAAAAGGCTTCTACAGTTGCAAACATTGTGCGTACGCTTACAGAAAAAGGCGCGATGCCTTATTCTATCATTGTAGCTGCCAATGCTTCTGACTCGGCTACCATGCAGTTCTTCGCGCCATTTGCGGGTGCTGCTATTGGCGAGTACTTCCGTGATACAGGTCGCCCGGCTTTGATCATCTATGATGATCTGTCAAAACAGGCGGTTGCTTACCGTGAGGTATCGTTGTTATTGCGTCGTCCACCGGGCCGCGAGGCTTATCCGGGTGACGTGTTTTACCTGCACAGCCGTTTATTAGAACGTGCCGCTAAGATCAGCCAGAATGATGCTATCGCGCAAGCGATGAATGATTTGCCTGAGTCTATTCGTGGTATCGTAAAAGGTGGTGGTTCATTAACCGCATTGCCAATTATCGAAACACAAGCGGGCGATGTATCAGCTTATATCCCTACCAACGTAATTTCAATTACCGACGGACAGATATTTCTGGAATCAAACTTGTTTAACGCAGGTGTACGCCCGGCTATCAACGTAGGTATCTCCGTATCTCGTGTAGGTGGTAACGCGCAGATCAAATCAATGAAAAAGGTAGCAGGTACGTTGAAACTTGACCAGGCACAATACCGCGAATTAGAGGCTTTCTCTAAATTCGGATCTGACCTGGACGCTTCAACCAAAACTGTACTGGATAAAGGCGCACGTAACGTTGAAATTTTGAAACAAGGGCAATACTCGCCGGTAACTGTTGAAAAACAAGTGGCAATTATTTACCTGGGCACAAAAAACCTGATGCGTAATGTACCTATCAATAAAGTGCGCGAGTTTGAAAGCGAATTTACAACCCAGTTAGAGCAACGCCACCCTGAAGTTTTAGCAGCCCTTAAAGCGGGTAAGCTTGACGACCAGATAACCGGCACATTAGAAAAAGTTGCTAAGGAATTGTCTGATAGATATTAATTTAGATGTGAGATGTGAGTATTGAGACAATACTTGCATTTTATAGAGATAAAAATGAACAGAGAATTGGATTGAAGATATGAGTGAAAAATCTCAAATCTCAAATCTCAAATCTCAAATCTCAAAAAATGGCTAATTTAAAAGAAGTAAGAAACCGGATAGGTTCAGTAACGTCAACACAGCAGATCACCAAAGCCATGAAAATGGTTTCGGCGGCTAAGTTGAAGCGTGCTACCAACGCAATTGTACAATTGCGGCCGTATGCCAATAAGCTGAAAGAGTTATTATCCAATTTATCAGCAAGCTTAGAGGATGGCTCATCGCCGTTTATAGTTGAGCGCGTACCTACCAAAGTGTTGATCATAACCGTATCATCCAATCGTGGTTTGGCAGGCGCTTTTAATGCAAACGTGATAAAAACTGCTAATAATTTAATTGCCGAAAAATACAGCGAGCAGTTAAAAGCAGGCAACGTATCTATTGTTAGCATCGGTAAAAAAACACAGGAATATTACCAGCGCCGTAAATACAATGTAATTGGTAACAACTCTGACGTATATAATGAGCTTAACTTTGCCAATGTATCGCTGATCACTGAAAGCGTTATGGAAGGCTTTTTAAAAGGCGATTATGACCGTGTTGAACTGGTTTACAATCAATTTAAGAATGCCGCGGTTCAGTATTTAATTGCCGAGCAATTATTACCGGTACCAAAGGCTGAGGTTAAAGTTGAGAATAAAGGCAACCAGGTTGACTATATACTTGAACCTTCGCAAGAGGAGATAGTTGAACAACTGATACCAAAAAATATCAAGATCCAGGTTTACCGTGCGGTATTAGATTCAAACGCGTCTGAACATGGCGCACGTATGACCGCTATGGATAAGGCAACAGAAAACGCAGGCGATTTGTTGAAAGCGCTTAAACTGGCCTACAACCAGGCACGCCAGGCAGCTATCACTACCGAGCTTACCGAAATTGTGAGCGGCGCGGCAGCATTATCATCAAACTGATAAAAACATCCAATTATAATTTATTTTATTAGGCCTCCCAAGCGGGAGGCCTTTTTTGTGTCTGAACCTTGATTCGTAGGATTTGAGGATTGCCATGAAGCAAAGCTCACGAAGCGTCATTGCGAGCGATAGCGTGGCAATCTCTACTTAGGACATTCCGATTTGCAAAGTTCGCCGCCTGTCGTGTAGAGATTGCCACACTCGTTCCTCGTTCGCAATGACGCTTTTTACTATTTGCCTAAAATTTTAAAAATTAGATTAGTTTTTCAATAAACATTTCTATTTTTGTGCAAATAGTAAAAAGTAGCATCATGAACAAAACAGAAGAAGCAAATTCAGAACGCCATTATATATTGTTAGTTATAGCCATTGTTATTGGTTTAGTAGGGGTTTATATTCGTTTCGCTGACTTTAAACACGCTTCGGCTGTTGCCAATGTGATACTGGTATTAGGTGTAGTTGTATGCCTTAAAGCGGTATTTGATATTCTGAAGTAGTCTAAAATATTCCACATAAAAAAAGAGCCACGATTTTCGTGGCTCTTTTTTTATGTGGAATATTTTAGGGAGAGATTAGAGATTAGAGATTAGAGATTAGAGATTAGAGATTAGTGATTAGAGGTTAGAGATTAGGCCTGTCACTCGGCTATGTGTGCGCCAGGCCTAATAGCGAATTAACTAATCTCTAATCTCCAACCTCTAATCTCCCTTCCCCGGCCTATACTTCGATTCATTCAATATTTTTTGCGCGTCGTCAATGGCCATGAGTTGGGCAATGGTGGTTTGGGGGTGCTTGCTCATGTATTGCTTAACAATTTGCCATCCTGTCCATATCCCCAGTTTTGGCGCCGAGTCGTTTTTATCGCCCAGGCCGGGGGTGAAGGGGGCCTCGGTCAAATACATCTGTATGCGGTTAAAATCGGTTTCGTATAATAGGTTTTGATCCAAAAAATAAGCCCAGATGTCCGCTTTAAAATCATTGGCCCATTTTAGTTGTTTATCGGTATAACCAATTTTAACCGAGTCGGGCACATCGGGCAATACCTCATCCATAAAATACATGATCTTGCCGTTATACACCATTTTGGCTAACAGCGATTTATCATTATCATTTTCGGGGAACAGGTTTTCGCGGATAATAGTTTCAGCAACGCGCGGGGCTATATAGTCGGGGGTAAACCTGCGCGATACATAATGAGGGAAAAGCTCGGTCAATGCCGGGTAGAATTTAGAATTTGCCCCCAAAAACATATCCAGCCCGATGCCAAAATAATTGTTACCTATAGATGTTTGCGCCTGGAAACCTGAAAAGTAGGCATATACCTTTACAGGTAATATAGCTTTTGGGTAGTAATATTTAATGCGCCTGAAAGCGTCTGTTAGCTCCGCGTTTTGCTTGTCGAGGCTGCCGGGATAAACCGAATCAACTTCATGTTTCAGGTCGGCGTAGGCATTACGGTTATGTTCTCTATTGGTAAAAACCTGTCGTAATGTTGCAAAATAGGCGCTATCCTTACTGTTCTTTGTTTGCAACATCAGGTCGATAAAATCATTATAAAATGGCCCATACTTGTTTTGCAGGTAGGCTGCCTGTGGCGCCATGGGTTTTGTACGCATGGCGTCAAAATCGCGGTCAAACCGCTCAATATGCACATCAATGGGTATATTGCTCACGTCAACTTTTTTGTTGCGCGTACAGGCCGCAAATAACACGCCTGTCAAAAAAATTAAATAAATTTGTTTTGCTTTATGTACAGTGTAGTTCATTTTTATCCTTTGCGCAAAATTAACTATTATTTGCACTTTACCTTCAACGTTACCGTTATCTAAATTATGAAAATAGCATTAGCCCAACTTAACTATCATGTTGGCAATTTTGAGTCGAACACGGCTAAGATCATAGATCATATTCAAAAAGCTAAACAAAACGGGGCAGACCTGGTAGTGTTTTCAGAACTATGCGTTTGTGGTTATCCGTCGCGCGATTTTTTAGAATTTGATGATTTTATAAATGAATGTGAAGAGGCCGCTAAAACCATAGCTGCCGCGTGTACAGGCATTGCCTGTATAATAGGTTTGCCTATCCCCAATCATAAACCCGAAGGGAAGGACCTGAATAATTCGGCCTATTTTATTGATAACGGAGAAGTTAAAGCCATTGTAAACAAGGCGCTGTTGCCTAACTATGATATTTTTGACGAGTACCGGTATTTTGAACCGTCAACCGAGTTTAACTGCATTGAATTTAAAGGGCACCGCATAGCTTTAACCATTTGCGAGGACCTTTGGAACACCATTGAAAACCCGCTGTACATTACCCGGCCAATGGACATCCTGATCAAACAGCAACCTGATGTAATGATCAATATTGCTGCTTCGCCATTTGCTTACAACCATGATGAGGAACGAATTGCTATTTTAAAGGATAACGCGGCGCGCTATAATTTGCCTTTGTTTTACGTGAACCATGTGGGCGCGCAAACCGAAATTATTTTTGACGGCGGCTCGCTTGTTTTTGATAATACCGGCAAACTGGTTGATGAACTGCCTTATTTTGAAGAAAGCCTGGCTTACTATACCTTAACAAAGGAAGGCGCGGTAACTTTGTTGCAACCTTCAACCCTGAAAAATGTACGCGAGAGCGATATTGAACAAATACACCAGGCTATTATTTTAGGCATCCGCGATTATTTTTACAAATCGGGCTTTAGCCGGGCCATATTGGGCTTATCCGGGGGGATCGATTCGGCAGTGGTGTGCGCGCTGGCTGCCGAGGCGCTGGGTGCAGAAAATGTAATGGCGGTACTGCTGCCTTCCATATTTTCGAGCGACCATTCATTAAAAGATGCCGAAGATTTGGTGAAGAACCTGGGCTGCAAGCACGAGATCGTTCCTATTAAACATATCACCGAAGCTTTTGAAACGGCGCTGCAATCGCAGTTCAATAATTTACCGTTTAATATAGCCGAAGAAAATATACAATCGCGCAGCAGGGCTGTGGTGCTCATGGCGATGTGCAATAAATTCGGATACATCTTGCTTAACACTTCTAATAAAAGTGAAGCAGCGGTAGGCTATGGCACGCTTTATGGCGATATGTGCGGCGGCATATCAGTAATTGGTGATGTTTATAAAACCCAGGTTTTTGAACTGGCCAGGCACATTAACCGCGACAAGGAAATCATCCCCGAAAACTCTATTATCAAACCACCGTCGGCCGAGTTAAGGCCCGACCAAAAGGATACCGACTCGTTGCCCGAATATGATATTTTAGATAAAATTTTGTTCGAATATATTGAGCACCGTTGCTCGTCGGCCGAAATTATCCAGATGGGTTTTGACGAAAAAACCGTTCGCCGGGTTATCAGGCTCACTAATATATCTGAGCATAAACGTTACCAAACGCCGCCAATTTTAAGGGTATCGCCCAAAGCATTTGGCATGGGCCGAAGAATGCCTATTGTGGGTAAGTATCTATCGTAAATAGCGGTATGCGGAGAGTAGGGGAAATAATTAGTTGGCAGATTTTAGTTCGCAGTTTGCAATAAAAGACTTCCAAGTTTTAAAAACTTCGGAAGTCTTTTTCGTTTATGTCAAAAGCAATGATTTATTGTTTCACTAAACTTTCTATCAACTTTATAACTTCTTCATTTTTGCTTTCTTTTGCTGCGGATAATACTGAGTTGCCTTGTTCATCTTTAGCATTAACATCTGCACCATTGGCAATTAACAACTCCACTATGTGTTTGTCGCCAAAATTAGCTGCATACATTAAGGCTGTTGTTTTAAACCAGTCTTTAAAATTAACATCTACTTTATGGTCAACCAATAATTTTGAAATGGTATAGTTCCTTTCCTGGATTGCAAGAATTAACATACTGATTTCGAACTCTCCCACCTTTTTCTTGAAATTTGGATTTGCTCCCTGAATTAAAAGGGATTTAACTTTCGCAGTGTCTTTTTTTGAAATGGCTTGATAGAGTAACTCATCTTTATTTTGCCCAAAGGTTAGTGTCGAAATAAAAATTAGGCAGCAAGTGATAAGTGTTTTTGTAATCATGTTATTGCAATAATGGGTTTAAATCGACGGTTAATTTAATTAAATTCTTAATATTAAACATAAACTTCACCATCACAATCTTCTCCGGCAGGCAAATAGCTCGTAGCAATCCTTTTTAAAGGGCCATCGGCCCGGCTCATTTTATAACAACGGGTTTTAACCCGTTGCCCTAAACCAACTTAAACAGGAGTGCTGTAGGCACGGTGTATATTATTAGCTACCCGCTTATATTGACCGAACCTATGGTTCTTATTAGTGCTGTTTTTTCTTTTCAACGGATTAAAATCCGTTGTTAATATATTGGCCGAGGCTACGCCTCTAACAACATACCGGAAATAATAAAAGAGGCATTATTAGATATAGAAATATTAGTGATTACCACTGCATTGCCAAACGTCAATTTAAAGCGCAAGAGCGGTTGAAGCAATCTCGTAACAATGCAAATCAAAGCGACAAATTAGCTTCGCCCCCGCCTTGCGCCCCGCACCAACCAACCCGCCTAAATATTAAACAAAAACTTCACCATTACAATCCTCCCCGGCAGGGCAAAAGTGCCGGAGGTAAAGGTATTTGCGGCTAAGTTGAGCGTGTTGTAATTTTTAACATTTAACAGGTTAACCCCGCTTAGCTCAATATCGGTTTTAAGTTTGGTGAAACGGTACCGCATAGAGGCATCAGCAAAAAAGTATTTCAGGTCGTTGGCTTGTTTTTGTTTGGTTAGGTAATCTTCGCCGGATAGGTTGAAGAAAAGGTTGGTAAGCGGGTTATAGTTTACAGTAACCTGCTGTATCAATTGGGTAATGTTGTAAGCCGAAGCGGCTGTCGTTGAATGGCTGTTGGTTAGGTTAACATTGGCTTTATAGCCCACGGTTAGCTGGTCGCTGAGTTTGGTGTCGGCACCGGCATTAAAGTTAGTGGCAATGGTTTTATAGGGCAGCAGGGTATTGTTTTGTATCTGGTTAGTACTGCTTGACTGCCATTGTACGCCGCCGCTAAATGTTGTACGTAACGAAAACGAGTATTTACTGATATAACCACTAACCGACCATATATCGGTGTTGTTTTGGTAAGGCAATACAATACGCTGCTGCAAGCTGTTGCTAATTAAACTTGAGGTAATGCTGTTGGCCGCTATATGGTTATAAAAAGTGTTTATACTGAAGAAAAATAGTGTAAGGGCCTTACGATAGTTATAACCCAACGCGGCTGTTTGCCCTTTGGTTTCGGTAAGGTCGGCATTGTTGGCGTATAGGGTACGGTAATCTGTTAAAATAGAGCCGCGGTAAACGTCCTGTATGTTGCCAATATTATTGCGGTAATTGTACAAAGCGCTAAAATAATCTTCAATACCTACCTGGTATTTAACCTTAAACTGCGGGTTGAAGTATAAACGGGTAAGGCTTTTATTTAAAGCGTACAGACTGTCGTTATAATTTATTTGCTGCAGGTTAAGCGGCAGCGTAAGGTTTATCTTTAATATTTTGCCGGGCAGGTCAAACGCCACTTCGGTAAATAGTTTTTTGCGTGTCCAGTTTAAATTGTTGACCGAACTATCAGGTGTCCGGTTATTGTTATTGAACTGCAGCACGTTTAAATTTGATCGCAATTGTTGCGATTGCACCAGGAAACCCGCTTTATAGCTTTGGGTTATATAATCGCCGGGGATTTTGTACGATATGTAGTTATTGGTAAACCAGGTAGGCACATTAACCGTTTGCGATAATTGGGCATAGGGGTTGCCGTTGTTAAATATAGCCGCGTTATAACCCGGGTTTATCACCCGGTTTTCGGGTTCACTAATATGGTTGATGTACGAATATATCTCCAGGATATTATTGTTTGATTTAATAGTTTGCATTAAATCAAATTCGTTCGAAAAATCAAGCGAATTATCCTTAAAAACCTGGTTAACGCCTGTGCCATTGGTATTAAGGTTTGAATATTCTGATTTATGGCTGTAATCAGTTATTAAAGCGTCGTTCAGGTAGTATTTATCTTTATTAACGTTCAGGGTAAACTGGCCGTGCAATATATCGGGCCTGAATTTATTTTGTTGAGTTTCGGTATATTTTACAGTGTCGCCGGGCAAAAATATTTGGGTTTGCTGCTTAAAGTCCTGCCGTTGTGTATCATGCAGGTAATATACGTTGGCCCGTAGTTGTACGCCCTTTTCAATAGTAAAAAGGTTGTTCAGGTTTATAATGCCCGACTGATCAAACAAATACCGGTTTCTCCTAAGGTCGGGGTTATTAATGGTGCCTAATGATAATACCGTGGCGGGCTTATCATTATCAATGTTTTGCAGATAATTAGCCATATTATGCGATACCAGGTCATTCTGCACATCGTAACCGGTGTTATTGCCTTTCAGATAGTTTATGGCTTTGTATTTGTCCTTAAACATCATGGCGTTAAGGTCTTCGTCATAGTTGCCGGGCAAACCCGCCCCTATACTTTCCTGCCCAACTAACTGGAGTTGGGCTCCCTTTTTAATGGTCAAATTAAGCGCCACATCATCGCTCATTACTTTATTTTGCAGCATTTTAATAGGCTGGTGGTTTTCAATCACCTGCACCTCATTAACTACACCGTGGGGGATGGTATTAGTGGCAATATTATACTTATCATCCAATAAGTTATCGCCACCGATATAGAGGTTAGAAATAGCCTTACCATTATAACTTATCTTCCCGTCGTCAGCTACCGAAACACCCGGCAGCTTTTTTAACACATCGCCTATTACACGGTCCTGCGGGTTACTAAAATCGCTTACTTTGTAGCTCGTGGTATCGCCACTGGTGCGCAGATGGGGCGCACTGTCTTTGATGTTAACGGTTTGCAGCATATTGCCGGCAGCCGATAAGGTAAAATTAACCGGTGTATTGAGGTCAATAATTTTTTTGCTTTGCCTTTTATAGCCAATAAAATTTACCTCAACCAGCAAAGTGTTTATGGCTATCCCTTCGGGTGCTTCAAACTGGTAGGCGCCCTTTGCATCAGTTTTGGTATAATCAATAACCAGGTTGCTGTTGTTTTTTAAATTGATGGTAGCAAAAGGTACTGCTTTACCGGTACTATCAGTTATCATGCCTTTAATATTTTGGCCGAATACGGCAGGGCAAAGCAGGGCTATTATCCATAATAGCCCTAAACGCTTTATTAGTTTACTCATTTTTTCTCCGGCAATTCTAACGGGTTATTTATCACAGGCGGAGGGCCCATTTTTATATTCATGGAGTTTTGCGGCCCGCTGCCGTTTAATTTCATATTACCGCCTTGCCCGGCCATTGCCGCCTGTGCAAAGGCATTGGGGTCTTTACGCATGGCTTCTTTTAGGTTGGCAAACTCCTTTTCGTTAGTTTTAATGCCATTGGACGGCAACTCTATTGCACGTGGGTCCTGGTTATCATCCATGCCGATAACCTTTACCATCATCCCGCCATCACCCGGGTGCGGCTCATTTGCAGCAGTAGTGGTGGGTTTAGCCAGTTTGCTCAGGTCCTCAATGCCGTCAAATTTAAATTCAACCTGTCTCTTTGTATCATAGGCTTCAAGTATTAACCCGGGCAATCCTGATAGCTTCCATGGGCCGCCCTGCATAGGCAGATCGGGACAAAACCAGGCGGTATAATCACGCCCTTTAAAATGAGTGGTGGCCTTTTGGCAATGCAAAGCGCCAAAGCTCATGGTATCGCTGCTTATCTTCCATTTAATAACCGGGTAGGGTTCGTCTATCAAATAACTGTTAATGAGTTTTTCTTTACGCACTAACTTTTTCTCATCGGGGAACAAATAATATTCGGTATTTGAACCACCATTTGTCCGTTTGATCATTATGCGCCCGCTGCCGTTAGCCATTTGCTCCTGAATTTGTTTTTTTACATTTTCATCAGCCAGGCGGCTATCGTAACTTTTATAGGCTGTGGCGCTTTTGCCTATCAGCAACATCATATTTTCTTTATAAGGTTCGGTAGGTTTGGTGGTATCGCGCAGATGTGTAAACTTATAGTGTACCATGGCGTTGGCTTCATCGGCTTTTTGTGCCTGTACAGCAACGGCTGTAAGCAATAAAGAAGCGAATAGAAATAGGTGCTTTTTCATATTTGTGATAATTTTTATACAATAGTAAATCGCAATCATCACCCCATAAAAAGTTTGGTACGAATAGCGGTTTTCTATTCGCCAAAAACTGATATTTGTTATCCGGGATTGCAAAAACAAACCATTGGGCGGGCTATTGGCTATATTAGTAACATAAATTTTAGCGCTTCGGGGAAGCATATATCTTTGTTTGGGCAAATGCATTGGCGGCAATGCCGCTCGGCGAGGACTCACCCGGTCATCGCTAAGTCGCTCGACCACCCTCTCTCCGCTGCGCGCAAAGAGGGTTTGGAAGAGTTTTATATTTTTATTTATAAATGAAGTTTATTAAAAAACACTGGCTCGAAATTTTGCTGCACATTTTATTGTGGCTGGCGGTGCTATATGTGTTAGTAGCTTTAGGCTCGGCTACTACTTTTAGGATAAATGTAAGAAAAATCGGCAATAGTGTAGTTACGGTAAAGCACATCGAGACATCGCTGCAGCCCTTTATGTTTTTCATTATTGTGTTTTTGATGCTGTTATTTTATAGCAACGTTTTTTGGTTGTTTAAAAAAATGGTGCATTGGAAAAACGGCTACCAGCAACTTGGCGCCGCTGCCGCGTGGTTTGCACTTATATTTTGGGCTGATTACTTTATTGTGGGCTTTTTGGTCGACTTTAAACTCGCCATGCCTGTTAATATTAAGCAATTTAAATTGCCCCCTAATTTAATGGTCAATACCTGGTTGCATCTACAGCTTAGCATGTTGCTTGTTTTCCTGTTTACGCTTGGCGCATCAATAGCTTACTTTTTTTCAAAAGCATGGATAAAAAACGAGTTGATCCGTAAGCAATTAGAGGCGAACCAGCTGAGTACCGAGATCAAATTTTTAAAATCGCAGATCAACCCGCACTTCCTGTTTAATACGCTTAATAATTTGTTTTCGATGGCGCAGGGTAAGGGGAACGAAGAACTGGCCGACGGCATTTCGCGGTTATCGGCAATGATGCGCTATATGTTGTATGAAAGCAATGTGGAGCGGGTGCCGCTGCGCAAAGAAATGGAATACCTCGAAAATTGTATTTTATTAAATGAGCTGCGGTACCCTGACGATGAGGTGAAGGTGAATTTTAATTATCCCGAGCATATCGACAGCCTTTTTATTGCCCCTATGCTGTTTATTCCATTTGTTGAAAACGCCTTTAAATATGGTGTTTTGATAGGCCAGCCCTGGCAAATTGATATGGATGTCGCGTTAGTTGATAAGCTGGTGGTATTCCGCTGCGAAAACAAAAACTACAGTCATATCAAAAAAATGGACGACAACACCAACGGCATTGGGCTCGAAAACGTGAAAAGAAGGCTGGATCTATTATATCCCGGAAAATATGAACTGGCTATTAACAGTGATGAAGATAAGTATGTTGTTGAGCTTAAAATTAATTTAGAATAGCCTCACCTCAACCTCTCTTCGCCTCATCCGGCCTTCGGCCACCTTCTCCAAAGGAGAAGGAATACGGAAAGGGTTTGTTTCGGGAGCGGTTAAAAGTGGGTAAAAATATAATTTGCTGATCAGAACCCTCTCCTTTGGAGAGGGCAGGGTGAGGCGAATACACTTTAATTTAGATAATTTAGAATGATAAACTGCGTAGCCATTGATGATGAACCCAAAGCGTTGGAGGTAATAGAGCGCTATTGCCAAAAAAGCGATTTAGTTTGTTTAAAAGCAACTTTTCGCGAACCGGTTAAGGCTATTGAGTTTTTGAACAGCGAAAAAATAGACCTCATTTTCCTGGATATTAATATGCCCGATGTTAACGGTTTGCAGTTGATACAAACACTTGCTGTTAAGCCCATGGTTATTTTTACCACCGCCTACAGTAATTACGCGGTTGAAAGCTATAATTTAAACGCTATTGATTATTTGCTGAAGCCTATAACTTTCAACAGGTTTTTAACCGCGGTTAATAAGGCTGCCAATTTGGGTTTAACAAAAAATGGGGCAACCGCCAAAAGCGAAACGGCGGCAACCGTATTTATTAAAAGCGGCTCGCAAACCTACCAGGTTAAAATTAGCGATATATTGTATTTAGAGAAGGACGGTAATTACATCACTGTTTATTTGAAAGATAAGAAAATACTGATCCGCGAGAATATGACCGATATTTTCGACCTGGTGCCGGCTGATGAGTTTATCAGGGTACATAAATCATTTGTAGTGGCGGTAAAGCATATCAGCACTATCGAAGTGCATCAGCTGGTTATTAACGGCGAAAAAATACCCATTGGCAGTACGTACAGGGAACCTTTGCGGATGAGGCTG
>Ga0206943_1013_pt2 | contig 52493 bp, 50 predicted proteins | sample Alteio_BWOrgHeat_7_FD_153243 | JGI IMG/M metagenome (GOLD analysis project Ga0206943, IMG submission 153243) | Enriched cells from forest soil in Barre Woods Harvard Forest LTER site, Petersham, Massachusetts, United States -... | ecosystem: Environmental > Terrestrial > Soil > Temperate forest > O... | reverse complement strand
ATGCTTCGATACAGGTTAATATGGGCACGTTACCCACGTTTAGCATGCAAAAGCCAGACTCAAGCTCAACTATCAAAAATAATCGCAACAATATTGATATCATGCCAACTTTATTCGATGCGCTCAGTAATAAAATCGACATTGTTTGTATAAGGCAGCAGTCCATAAGGCACATAAATCTTTGTTAGAGCATCAGAGCTAACGCTGCCTACAGATGTAATGTTGGTTCCCCCTTTACTAATAATAGTATCAGCAGGAAAATTATTGTAAAAAGTATTGTGAGAACACTGAGGATCTGGAGTGGATGTCCCATCACTACCAATAATCACAGCCGTACAGCACTTATTTTGTAACCCTTGCGCATTACAAAAATTTTGTATCCATGATGGTATTTGATTAGCGCCCTGTATCGTTGAAGAGTTATAAAAATTTTGATACTCATAATCCAGTTCAACAAATTTCTTGGCAACTGAATCGAGGACAGAAATAATCCCTGGCAACACTTGGAGTTGTGCTTTACAAAGTTGGCAGTCCAGACTATTTGAGTCATAACATTTTTGCGGAGCGCTTTTCAAAGCATTAATGCATTCCGTAGAATTAACATTATCACATGCTGACCCAATAGATGCTGGAGTAGGCACGCCACTATCACACAATGTTAACTGACCACAGCCTGAAGCACCAGCGCCTACTGGATCCAGATTATAGGATGTACTTGCTGGATCAAATGCAGGTAAGGAAGTATCCTGACACCTAGGATCATCCGTCGCGACGCAAAGATAAGGGGAATTACTGTTATCAATCCCTGTTATTTGATAATTTGCTGCCAAACTTTCATAGCAAACGAGTCCTGTAAATAATCGTTGCATGTCAGGCTTAATTTTTGCGTTAACATCAGGAAAGGAAACCGAGGCATAAGGCGAGCCACCATTCTGTTCCATAAAGGTCAAGACCGTAGTCCAGAGGGTATCAGCTAACCCTACCCCCTGCAGAATAAGCCACATAATAATGACTTGAATAGCACAATACCCACCGGAAGAAGGAAAAAGCCCTATAATCCCTAACACTGTCCGTATAGGCACCCATAACCCACTCCATTTTTTGCCTAGAAACTCTCCTTCACTTGCTGTTGATAAAAGACCAGCCACTGTTGTGTATACTACTATCATGGCACCAACAGAAAGAGCCGCTGTATTTAAGACTTTAAACATCACACCCAACAGTAATGGCCCGTTTGTCACCGGCAGCACACCACCAATATTTCCGAAAATTTGTCCAAGGTAAAAAATGGATTGATCATTAGCGGGTATCGTAAAAAGATTCATGCTCATGCGGTGGGACCCTTCTTAACATCAGGCTTACCGCTCCACCATTCATCAAATGTACAACCCAACATGCGATGTTTTATTTGAAAATACCAAAAATCAAAGCGAAAAGCATGCACAGCAAATAACATGGCCATCATCATTGCCAAAATCCATCCAGCAAAAGTACCATAGTGAAAAAGATAATAAAAACCAACTAAGAGTGCAGCAACGCCCAAAGCTACAAAAATAAGCGCGTACAACCTATAGTTCTTTGCATTATGCTGTAGATCCGCATCGGTGACATTGAGACGTTTTAAAGCTTGCTCAAAGGTTTCAGTACGTTGTGGTTTAGCAGGTGTAAATGTTGTCTTCAGGGTAGTACCGATGATCCGGGTATAAGCACTCAGCTCATTTATCCCTAACCATGCACTAGGATCAAAGAATGTTTTGCGCGAAACTTTAAATATATCCTTAATTGCCATAGCAGAAATCACCCTCACTAGTATGAAGTACCTTAGCATCCGTCTATAAAAAAAACAACTACGCAATAGCATGATTGAGTGTAGCGCGGGAGTGGTATAGTATTAGAAACTTGTAGGCCGTAAACAGGGAATATAGCGTACTATGCCAAGTATAGATTTACATGCCTCACATGAGTTCTGGAAAAATTATGAAGACCCCATGATTTTTCGTGTCATCTCTTTCATGGAAGGTGTGGAAAGTTGGACACTAGATGGAAACCCCGAATTAGAAACAGCCATCAAAGCAATTGGTGATGAATTAGACAAGATCACCCGTTTTGAACTGAGCAAAGAAGAATTATTTGTGACTCTCTGCGCCCATATCAAAACATCACGTATCCTACGCCTCTTACAAGCGATAGACACCATTGACCCTGGCTCTGCTTCAAAAGTATTAATGTTTGCTGAAGAAAATAACACCCCCGATAATTTACTGGCGGGACTTTTTTTACGGCGTAATATTGTATTCGAACGTCTACGTCTTCTGGCGCGTGTGTTTGCACCACAACGGTTTGAATTGGTCTTAAAAGCTTTGGAGCAAGAACATGTATAAATTTCGTTTACTATCCATCAGTTTGTTCACTTTAGTGTGCTTGATAACACCCTTTGTTGCCAGTAAATTACTTGCAGCAGCAACAACGACTCCAGCTTCAGGAACACCCTTAACAGTCCTGCCGGCACAAGCTTTTATAACAGCAGTTAATGACAGTAATAGCCAGGTACAAAGCGGACTTTGTACCACTCTTGCTCAAATATTGAAATTGAAAGACACTTCACCGCCAGGCTGCTCTTCTACCCCTAATACTGCACTATCTGCAGATACGACTACATCTACCGATACATCGTCACAGTCAGAAGTACAGTCATCTCCAACAAATAATTCAACCACTACTGCACCTGCAAAAAACCCTCAACTTAATCTGTATTCAAATTAAATAGCGTAAAGGAGTGTTAACTATGTCAAGATTTCGCAGCAAGACTGCTTTAGCTATCTTAATCACTGTCATAGCATTCACTATTGCTTATGAGGTTCCTGCACAGGCTGCTGATCCAGGATCAGTTAGCTCAAGTTCTAGCGGGCTAGCTGGCTCAAGCCCTAACCCAAGCGCCTCAGAAACTTATCTACAACAAATACTAGCCAATGTTAATAATCTGCCTATTTATCTGACTCAACTCACAGTAATGGCTCTGAGTTGGTTGGCACCCGATAATTCAAATACAACAGCTGCATTACAAAACAGCTTCACCACATTATTTAATCAAAAACTGCAAAATGTTCAAACTCAATTAGCTAGCCAACAGAAATTTCTTAGTGATTTTCTGGGTAATCCTACATCACAAACTAACCCCAATGCGAATGACATCACTTATCCCACCTTGCTTAATCAGCCTTATTTTAACCCCGACCCACGATCTAATGTAGATCCCGCTTACAACTACACTCAATATGCTGCGGGACTCAACATGCGGCATTCGAAACCTTTACCCAACTGGGTTCCTGACAAGCAACATCCCGGCATCGCCATGTATACTAATTACTACAATACAACTTCTGCGGTGCAAACTTATAATGGCTATATTTTAAGTGAACTTTATGCGGATGCTCAAAATAAGAATCTGCCCAAGCAAACGCAAGATTCCTTGATCCAGCAAGCCAGTAATTCTCAGTGGTTTACACAAATTGCATCTGAAAACCTGGGCATTGTCTTACGTCAAATTCTACTCTATAACTCGCAAACCTATGTATTGCTTGCGCAGCTCTTAGAGACACAAAAAAAATTACTAGCTTCCCAGGTAATGAATAATGCACTGCTGATTGCTGTTAACCTGGAAGCTGAAAATAGGATCTATAGCAAAGCATCAGGTCGACCACCAATTTAAGTAATAGTGTAACTGTTAATCATATCCTCTCCCTTTGCGGGAGAGGCTATGATACTCATGGCAAGCGCGGCTTAGAATTCCCCTCTCCCGCGCTAGAAAACAGTATTCTTATTATCATTTATGGGCGGGAGAGGGGAATTCTAAGCCGCAGCAGTTGCATAAAAAATACCGCTTTAGGCTGATTTGAGTGCGTTTGCCATGTTATTATACTAAGCAGATGCTATGAATATAATGACTCTCACTCCACATTCTGCACTTGCTCCCGAATTTGCTCAATCAGCACTTTTAACTCAACAGAAGCCCGCGTCGTATCTACATCCGTGGATTTTGCACCCAGCGTATTCGCTTCTCGATGCAACTCTTGCATCAAAAAATCCAGACGCCGACCCGACACCCCGCCTTGCTTTAAAATACGACGCACTTCAGAAATATGTGCATCAATACGATCTAGCTCTTCCATCACATCCGTTTTTTGCGCAAATAAAACAATCTCCTGCTCAAGACGTTCAGCATCCAGCTCCAGCTTGGCATCACTAAATCGTGCAATTAATCGCTCACGCTGATAAGTTAAAATCTCTGGCATATGCTGTCGCACTTTAGCCACTTCTACTTTCATATTTTCCAGACGTTGTAAAAATAATTGCTTTAATTCTTCACCTTCACGTACTCGCGCTGCTATTAAATCTTGCAACGCCTTATCCAGCAATACCAACACTTGATCTTGGATCACCTCTAAATCAATTTCTGCAATTTGCAAAATACCTGGCCAATGTAAAATATCCATCGTGCTCACAGGCGCTGCCTGTTTTAGCTTTTGCGCGATAATTTCATTTGCGTTACACAATTGCTCTGCAAGGTGATGATTAATCGTAATGCCTGCGCCTGATACATCACCTGGCTGAAAACGTAAATGACATTCAATTTTGCCCCGTTTGATATGACGGCGAATGCACTCACGCATAGACGCTTCTAATGCATGTAATGTTTCCGGCAACCGTACCACAAGCTCAAGATAACGATGATTAATCGAGCGCAACTCACAAACTGCGCTCCCCCACTGCCCTTGTCCCTGGGTCCTTGCAAAAGCGGTCATGCTTTGGATCATGTTAATTTCACCTGTCTGATTACCCTACCCGTTCCAGATTATAACGTCTATAATGTTGACCCTGCCATCTATTTAACGAGAGCATTATGCGCCCAAGCAAAAGAGAAAATAATCAACTACGCGAGATCCGCCTAACTCGGCAATATACGAAACACGCCGAAGGTTCTGTACTAGTCGAATTTGGTGATACTAAAGTCATTTGCACCGCCACCGCTACTCCCGGGGTACCCTTTTTTTTAAAAGACGCTGGCAAAGGCTGGATCACTGCTGAATACGGTATGCTACCTCGTTCTACGCACGAGCGCATGCCACGTGAAGCGGCTAAAGGTAAGCAAGCTGGCAGGACCCAGGAAATCCAACGCTTGATTGCCCGCTCTCTCCGTGCTGCAGTGAACCTCACTGCTCTCGGTGAAAACACAATCACCATTGATTGTGATGTTATCCAAGCTGACGGCGGAACTCGCACTGCTTCTATCACAGGCGGTTGCGTTGCTCTCTACGAGGCTATTCAGTATTTAAAACAAAAAGCCAAATTAAAATCCGACCCTTTCAAACAATTTGTTGCTTCTCTGTCTGTTGGTATTTATAACGGTACACCGATTTTGGACTTAGATTATGCTGAGGATTCTAGCGCGGATACGGACATGAATGTGGTGATGACGGAGGAAGGTAGTTTTATTGAAATCCAGGGGACGGCGGAGAAAGGGACGTTTCGGCAAGAGGAATTGGATCAATTACTGGTATTGGCAAAAAGTGGGATTCAGCACTTAATAGAAAAACAAAAAGCGGTTTTGGGGATTTAATAACTATCTCTATCTTACATTAGTTATCATCACACACAAGCGCAATTGTATAGCCTCTCTCCCGACGCAATAGTCTAATCTCCTCTTGGAGTTGGACTAGATTTTAAATCATTATCTAATTTTTTGACCTGCTCTGTTAGTGACTCAAATTCTCTTTTAGTATGATAAAAATTTGCCTTAAGATCATTAAAGAGCGTCCACTGCCCAGTTTTATATCTCTGATTACTATGCCATATTCCTATGGTAAAAATACCAGCAATGATATTTAACAATGTGTTTGCGCAAGAAGGAGTCATACTTGGCATCCCCTGGAGAGCTGTATCAAACCCATTTAAACATTTACGATATGCTGCAATCCTATTTTCATCTTGCGCCGATTGATCAACCAATGTATTTGCTGTTTCTCTTAATGTTTTAACTAATTCTTCTCCTATTTTTTTTTCTGCTGGACTGGTGATTTTTTTGACCTCATTTTCAAAAGCAGAAATAGAATCAAGAAACAAGAATAATTTTTCTTGCTCTTTTCTTGATTCATCTATAATTTTCCCTAACTCGATAGGCACTTGTTTTTCATCGAAAACATCCTTGGTTTTTGAATCGCGTACCTGTAAGCTTCCTTTTCTTAAATGCCTTTCAACAACACTCACTACCTCTCTTTTATCTTTTGCTTCCATACTGCCTGGATCTTTTTTGGGTAATCGCTGTATGGCGCTTTGCAATCCATCAATTTCTTCAATATTAAAACTATGGTGTTCACCTTTAGAATTTACATGCACAAAATGCCATACTGGCTGTTGATTTTTCTTTTCATCAGCAATTAAGAAATAGGAATCTAAATCAAAGGCAGGCTTACCTTGATCAGCTTCTTTTTTGCCTGAGATATATTGTCGCAACGATATAAATTGCGGATCGATTTGGTCTTGAATCATTAAAGACTCAAAAGGGGAGAATAAATAAGGAGGAGATTGCAGTTCGCTACGCGGTAATAATAAATCCCAATGCTGGGCAACTGGATTGTAAATAGTTTGTATCGCTAAATTTTCGGCTGCTACAAAGTCTGGGCACTCTTGAAATACAGACTTCTCATCCGTAGTTGTACGCCGCTCTTTCTCAGGAACAAGAGCTATAGGATTAGTAACTTCTTGAGTAGCCTCGGACGTTGCAAAGCTTTTAAAATATAATTTCCTAGGTGTTTGAAGATAAGCTTTAAACTCAAAGTCAAAAAAACCACTTAATAAATTTAACTGTTCCTCAGGTGCATTTACACCATCTTTTCGTTGCATTTCGATATGACTTGGGTCTAGCAATGTACTTGTATCCCCTTTTTTTTCTTTCTTTACTTCTCCTCCCTTGCCTAATATATCAAATTCTACACCTGATACTTCTCTTAATACTGGCCCCAGCACAATTAGCATGGATTCTAAAAAATAATCTTTATCTTGTTGCGAATGCATGTTCTGTAAAATGTATGCCTTTAGTTGCTCGAGTGACGCAAGCCGGCCTTGATCAATTTCTTTTAAGATTGCATCAATAAAGGGAACACATTTTTCTAATCTGGGCGGATTAAGTTGCCTAGGATTTTTTCCTGTACGGTAAAATTCTAGGCGAACATTTATATCGTCTCTTGCCTTCCCTTTTTTTAGTAAGTTCAATAAAATATTATATTTTTGTGTGGTTAGGCTAATTTTATCTTGCACGATAAGATTGATGACTCCTAGAGCAATCGCATAAAAACCGCAATTCCCACCACCCGGTATTTTAATTTTAAAATAGCCTTTTTTCTCCTCCGCTCTTTTGGGATAATGGTACAATGTGAGATGATGTCCAGCTCGCGGATCAGCTGATACTTGAATCTTAGACTCACCCAGCACACTCCGAAAAGAAGCTTCTTCAGATTCTATTCTCTTAGCTTCTTTTTCAGACGCTGCAATCGCAGCTGCAAGAGCTTCATCTTCACTATAAAATTGAGACCGTGCCATATATCACCCGTAATTTAGTTACAGTTTATTAATTTTTATCTATATCTTAAAAGTTATTTTATATGGGACTGTCCAGACTTAATACGCACTCCATCAACAACCAACGCCTGAGACTGCTCAGCTTCAGTCTGATGAAACAACCCAAAATGCTCTCGTGCTTTCGTAACAGATTCTTGCGTTCTCTGCGCAACAACCGCAGCCCGCTCCAGCTGCTGCCACGCATGCGTTAAAGTCGCTGCTTCAGCACTCAACACGACTCGACCATGCTCTCCATCCGTTTTCAAAAAGCTGGTTATGTTTCTTGCTAGCATTTCCTTTCCACTCACATCTTCAAAGCGACCCTGGTCACCGCATTTATCTCGCAAAAATTGGCCAATTACCTCTTTGACCCCGATAGTTGCTGAGCGTCCCAGTAAATCATAATAGGAGATATGAAAAAAAAGATCCACCCTAATAAGCGATTGTTGATTAGCTAGCCGGTAAAGAATATAGTGCACTTGCGTAGCAAACTTATGATCCGCCTTCAATTTTTCTAATAGATCGGACAGAGCTTGTTTTAGTTCTGCCGGACCTTCTACTGTTATATAATTTATCGCACTCACATTGGCTTGTCTCGCTTTTATTTTATTAATTCATTATATACAACTTATCTTAAGGTTCCCTTAAGACATTCTCGGTAATTTTACTAAGAAATTGAAAGATAAATCGACGCTGATTTTTTTACAATGCATCTGGTGTGATCACTTATTTTCCCTCTCCCTAACCCTCTCCCGCACTCTAAATTAGTTTTTTTAGCAAAATCCAGGGGCGAGAGAGGGAAATACTAAGCAGTGCCTGTGAAAAATATTACTTCATTCTGATTCGAGTGTAATGATTAACCAGACTAAATCCTCAGTATAGCACCCCAGACCACACTCCCATGCCAGCCAGCAGTTGCCAAGCTCCAGCGCCCCAATTCTCCATTGCTCTACCAGCGAGGGGCGCTCCTTTTTTATTGTAAAAGAACAATAAAAAAGGAGCGCCCCTCGCCTTCATTTCAGAATAGTCACAGCTAAAGCTAGCTACGCATAATCCACCACTAACGGCGCATGATCCGAAAACCGCTGTTCTTTAAAAATCGACACCGCTTTAATTGCACTGCGCAGCCCAGGCGTCACCACTTGGTAATCGATCCGCCATCCCACATTCTTCGCCCAAGCCTGTCCGCGATTAGACCACCACGTATATTGTTCAGCTTCCTGATTCATTTGCCTAAACGCATCAAAAAACCCTAAGGAACCGAATAATTCATCCATCCAGACCCGCTCTTCCGGCAAAAACCCAGAATTTTTTTGATTGCCTCGCCAATTTTTTAAATCGATTGGCCGATGCGCAATATTCCAGTCACCGCAAATAATAAACTCCTTTGACTTTACCATAAGCGTTTTCAAATAATCTGCATACCGTTTAAGAAAATCAAATTTGACCGCCTGGCGCAGTTCACCGCTAGTACCCGAAGGCAGATAAACGGATGCAACACAGAAATCAGCAAAGTGCGCTTCAATATAACGACCTTCTTGATCTGCCTCCGGCCAGCCCAGACCTGTTAGCACTTGCACAGGCTTTTGTTTTGCGTAGATACCAACACCGCTATAACCTTTTTTTTCAGCACAATGGAAATAACCATGATAGCCTTGGGGTTGAAATACTTGATGCTGCAAATCCAGATGCTGTGCTCGCACTTCTTGCACACACACCACATCTGCGTTTTGTTTCAGCATCCAAGCAAAAAAACCTTTTTTAGCTGCAGAACGAATGCCATTCAGATTCAGCGTGATGATACGAGGCATATAATCACCTAATGACCAAGCAAATTTTGCAACAGTTCACCGGCCTTCCCTTGCACTTTATCTTTTATCTTATCTTGCACTTTAGTTTCGATTTTTTTTATTTGTTGCTCCGCCACCGCCTTCGCCAACACGGTTGTATCAAGACGAATAGTTGGATCCGCCAGGCTGCCTGTGATATTAATAGGAATAGGTAAGCCATATAAATTCCCCCAATCATTCCTTTGATCCATTGCCGATTGATTTACCACTGTTTGCAAATGAAAATCAATTTTTTGATTAACTAAATCAATACTACCCTTTCCACTTGTTTTAAAGCGCGGCGAATCAAGCAATAAATCATCGTTTAGCATAACCCCATCACGAAACACCATACTCCCTGTCAAACTACCAAAGTCAGTTTGCTTGGTATTCGCTGTAGTCACTGTTTTCTGCTTCGCAAATGCATAAGCACTATCAATCAAATAACCAATGTCTATCCCCTGTAAAACACCTTGATTAAAGCTCACATGACCTGTTCCATTCAAATTTTTAACAAAAGCATTCGCATCACGCCCCATTGTAGTTATTTGCAATTCCATATTACCCATACCAATCAATTTAAGTTTTTGGTTATTGCCCCCCAAATCCTGCAACAAAGGTTCTGCATGCACATTTAGCAACTTACCTTGCACAGCAATTTGCGGCAGTGCACCAGTTAAATTGACTCTGGCATTCGATTGCAAAGACCCTTGATAAAAATCAGCTGTGATAGGCGATAATTCCAAAACACCAATTTGATAATGCATAGGAATAATAACTTGACTCAACTTTACGTGCTTCGCTTCAATAGTATCAATCTTAACTTTACCTTGCACATCCACAGTATTAGCTGCTGCTGTAAAATCAACATCACCACTCATATCCTTAAGTACTTGCACATTTGTTACATCTTGGCCAACACTTTGCAACAATTCTTTCAAATCAAACGGCTGAATTTGCAAATGACCAGCTGCATGTGGGCTGGTAGTCAAATTAACTACACCCATTTTTCCTGTCAAAATCAAATTACCCATCTGTCCATGAAAATGCGTCCACTGTAACGTCTGCTGCTGTAAATCCGCGATTACATCTCCTTTTAGCTTCCAGGCAAATTTTTGGATTCCTTGCTGCAGTTGCGCAGTTAAAACAAGGTTTCGAAACGAGAAAATTTGCTGGTCTACGCTGAGTGAAGTTTCACTCGCCAGCTCGACGTGACCTGAAATGGCTGGATTTTTACTCGTAAAATTAAATTCGCTTTCAATAGAAAAAGGCTTTAAAAAGCTAATATCCTTGGCACGCAGCCCAAATTTCTCAATGCTGCCAGACTGTTTCTTTTGTTTGTCTGTCCAATTGATTTCTGCATTAGAAATCTCAATACCTGATATAACCACTCCAACTGATAACTTTTTCACTGTGCTCGCACTGGAATGATCAGCCGCAACGGTGGCAGTCGAAGTCGAAGTTGAAATAGGTAAAGTCTGTTGAAATTGCCAATTATTCTTACCATTAACATCCCTCATTAAATTTAACTTTAACCCATCTAGTACAATACCACTGGATTCAATTTTCTTATGTAATAACGGAAATAATTTGACACCAATGGTCGCATGCTGAATTTCAGCAAATATTTTTTGCTCAAAACCAGGAGGATTACTTAAAAGTATATGGCCTGTTTTTACACCTAAATAAGGAAACAGTGACCATGACAAATCCCCATCAATAGTCAGCTGCCGTCCTGTGTATTTCATGACTTGCTCAGCGATCAGTGGTTTAAAACGATTAGGGCTTATAAACGTCACCAGGCAGACAGCTGCGAGAACAACTAACAAAAGCAAAATACTGACAAATGCACCTAGCCATTTTATAGATTTTCTCATATGCTTTCCCCACCTTAGATAATTGGAGCGGGTGATGGGAATCGAACCCACGCTAAGAGCTTGGGAAGCTCCCGTTCTACCATTGAACTACACCCGCAAAGGAATTCTTTTCAATTTAGTACCTGCTTAGCATTAGCCTCTCTCACAAGGGAGAAGCTAATGCTAAGCAGGTACTGAATAAATACTTCAACCGCAGATTATGTCATTATCTGATTAAAAAAACCAATAAGGAATAAATACCCATGTACAAAATATGCTTCTATGTTCCCCCCTCTCACCTTGAACAAGTCAAACAAGCCCTGTTTACAGCAGGCGCGGGGAAAATAGGCAATTATAGCCACTGCGCCTGGCAAGTGTTAGGTGAAGGAGAATACCTGCCTCTTACAGGTAGCAAGCCTTTTCTTGGCCAACCGCAACAAATAGCAAAAGAAACCGAGTATAAAGTAGAAATGATCTGCGCAGACGAACTGATCCACGCCGCGATCGCTGCATTAAAATTAATCCATCCGTATGAGGTCCCTGCTTATCAGGTTTTTGTGATGGCAGATATTTAACATGGAGACTTTTTTATTTTATGATCTTGAAACAACTGGCTTAAGTAAAGCGTTTGACCAAGTGTTACATTTCGCTGCTATTCGCACTGATCGAACCCTAAAAGAATTGGAACGTTATGAAATAAAAATTAAACTGAATCTTGATGTGGTCCCCTCACCTGCCGCCATCATTACTCATCATATGAGTCTGCAAGAAATTGCCAACGGGATAACTGAATTTGATGGCATTAAACAAATTCACCAATGGTTAAACCAGCCTGGCACTATTAGTTTAGGTTATAATACCTTGCGCTTTGATGATGAATTTTTACGCTTCTCTTTTTATCGCAATTTATTACCACCTTACACCCATCAATATGCCAACCAATGCGGACGTATGGATTTGTACCCCATGGCAGTGATGTATTTTCTTTTTAAAAATCATGTCCTAGAATGGCCTATGATCGCTGGAAAACCTACTTTCAAGCTCGCTGAATTGAGCGCAGCAAATCACCTCGCCATCGGGCAGGCGCACAATGCGATGGTTGACGTAGAGGCAACACTCGCTTTGGCACAGCTTTTTTTTAAAGAACGGGAAATGTGGGACTATCTCACGGGTTACTTTAATAAAAATATTGATCAAGCTCGTTTGCAAAATTTGCAACATTCTCCCGCACTTATGGTGGACAGTATTATAGGTGCTGAGCAATTTTATCAATGTCCAGTACTCTTCCTAGGTATGCATAAACATTACAAAAATCAAATGTTATGGCTACGTTTAGATACCGAAGAATTGACAAATGTCACACCGGAAACAATAGCAGACATGCGTGTCATTCATAAAAAATTAGGGGAACCCAGTTTTATCCTGCCGCTGAAAGAGCGATTTTTACCGCACTTGATCCCTGAACGCAGAGTACTCGCTAACTATAATAAAAACCGCCTGGAACAACATCCAGACATTTTTTTACCGCTAGTAGCTTATCACACTGAATATCAATATCCGCTCTATCCAGCAACGGATGTAGCCGCCGGACTCTATATCCATGGTTTCTGGAACTCTGCGGAAGAGAATTTCTGTCGAACATTTCATACTGTTGATGCAAAACAAAAAGCAAAATTAACAGAGCAAGTTCAAAACCCCAGGCTGCAAATGCTTGCTTTGCGTATTCTGGGCAACCATTACCCAGAAGCACTCAGCCATCACCAGGCGGAGCAATTTGCTAAGTACATGGAAAAAGTGAATACAACAACTGAAGATGAAATACTGATCGATTATCAAGGGAAAAAACGCTTAACACCCCAAGTAGCGTTGCATGAAATTGCAGAATTATGTAAAAGTCCTGTACTAACTACCTTACAGCTTGGATTGTTGCGTGAGTTAGAAATTTTTTTAACAGAAACCTATAGCAATTAAACTATAGACTAATATCATAGTTAATTAGCGCCTGCTTTTAGGCAACTCCTGGAGAGCTGGGTTTGCTAATAATAAATCGCGTCCTTTTGTGATGATTTTCTCGCGCGCTATTGCTATATGATCTCTCGAACCAGTTAACCCTTCCAAGCCTAAATAACTCACTAATTTAGGATTTTTAAGACATTCTTTAACAAGATAAGTCCCGAAAGAATTTTTACTAAGATAATCTTGTTGCAGCAATCGTTGAGCAAAAGCAACTATTATTCTAGATGCTATTTCCGTTTTTTGTTGTTCCGTTGGCGTTTCACCCTGACGAATTACCTGTGTATACATACTGCTTATTTCAGCATTAAATTCACCTATCGCTTTTTTAGTATTTAGATCGAGAGATGCCTCTATTGTCTTATTGAGATCAGAGTGATAAAGACTATAACAAAAGCTATAAAGCTTTCTATAAGCAGAATATTGCAATAAATGCAAATCATGAAACCAAGAGGACTTATCAATATCTCCACAGTACTGTTCTTTAGCTTGAAAAACCACAGACTGAAGTGCATCCTTTAATTGCTCGGGTGATAAAGCGACCTCAGAAGAATCCTTTGGCTGCTGAAACAATGCGCCAAAAGATGTTGCAGCTTTAGGGAGAGTAGATTTAAAATCAGCTAATCCTGCTACCATTGCATGCTGTTCTAATAACATCTTCATTTTAGATACGATACTATCTACTCTATAAACAGGCCCGAATCCTGCTTCATCTATCCAAGAATAGCTAGAAGTATGATATTTATTTAATTGAAAGTAATTTGCTAAAATAACATTATTTTCAAATTGTTTAAGCAAAAAACTGCCAAAAATAGGATCCGTCTCCCAACGCTTAAGAAGTGATTCAATATTAGACTCATCTTTAAAAATATCCATAAAATAATTATTCATGCATTTTATTACTTCAGGATAATTTGCTTGGCTGTAAAAAGATTCCATTCTAGCTAGCAGTTCATTGACTTTAGTTGATTCTGTATTACCCAAAAGATTCAGCAAAGGCTTTGATCTTTTTTTAGGTTTTGATTGTATATCATATTCTTTTTTAGCGTCTTGCACTGCACGTAAGGCAAGTCCAGCAAGATCAACTATAGTGACTTTAGAAGTATCAAGTTCAGTTGCTTGTCGCTTTTCCTCTTTGTCCTCCTCTTTTTTCGGCCCTTTTTGTTTTTTCTCTTCTTGCTGGACCGATGGAAGATAGCTTGGATGATCAAGATAACCAAGACGTTCTTTCACCCAGGCTTTTAATTCGTCATTAGCGCTAATGCTTAATATTTTCTCATAACTGTTACGCACCATCTTACGCATATCAGTTGCTGAAGCTGATATTCCTTGGTATCGCTGAGGAATTTCTATGTTCTTTCTTTGATATTCAATTATCCTTTCTAAATGATAGCTCACTCTATGCATAGCTGAAGCGCGTAGTTCTTGATCCTCGGATAACCTAATAACGTCACGATAAAATTTTATCACTTCAGTCACCGGTTCTTCTGCTGTATCCATTGCTTCTGCCAACTGAAATGCTTTTATTGCTTTTTGTTCTTGCTCAACATCTGTTGTTTCACTGGTCTGCGTGTATTCTTCTTTCCGCTTTTCAAGTTCATCACGTTCCAACATAACAATTTCCTCTTATTAGATTAAAGTTATGCTTCATGAATAAAGTATAGTATTTATTTCTAAACCTGATGATCAGCCAGTGTTCAGTCTGCTTTAATTAGTTGATTATTCAAGATATTTATATTTGGCTTGGGCCCGCGGCAAGCCTCGGGAAATTAAGTATTGGTGCTTGAAAAAAGAATTGACTAGATGCGCAATACCGCTAAAAGCACTCCAGAGCAATTGCACTCTGAATTGATATTTTATTAAGCAAGTGCTGAATAAATACAAGGTATGTAAATAGAATGCCTAAAATTAACATCCGCTCGTTGTCAATGTAACTACCGGAGCACTCCCTGCTAATGCTGCAGTATAAGAAACACGGCAATCGGGAATGGTTCCACCAGTTATATCAATCGTCAATGGATTGCCCGCAGTCACAGTAATGTTATCCGTTGCTGGATTAAGCTGTGTCGCTGCAATGATGCCAACAAGCGACGCATCAGGGTATTCATTAACCATAGCCACCGCTGTCCCATCCATATTCGCTGTCCCACCCGTCGCAGTACAAGTAGGATTCTGGCTAACGCCAGCAACATCAATGATACAACTGGCTTTTGCTAGATCAGCAGCCGTTCTAACAGCACCATAGACTGCATCAGCTTTTGCCGTACGAGCTTGTGATTGAATATTGATATACTTTGACAAAGCAACTGCGCTTAAAATGCCTATAATCGTAATCACGATCACAAGCTCAATTAAGCTAAACCCAGACTGAAGCATCTCCTTTTTTTCTTTCATTTTAGCATCCTGCATAATGACTGCATTAAGTATATAATGAGATTCAGAAATTACATACCAAAGGTTTTATGCTATCGTAGCACTATTATACTGAACAATGGATTTCTAAACTGTTATGACCTATTTGCATCGCCTATTGATTCTTCTCTTTATCAGCTTGCTTAGCATCATTGCAGTCGCAGAGCCACTTTCAGCACCAGCCAGCCCTACCACTACTAAAATGTCAGCACGGCTCTGGAATTTACAAGATGCCGATATCTTAAGCGTTATCAATGAAGTCTCTCTTGAAACAGGCAAGAATTTTGTCGTAGACCCAAGAGTAACGGGTAAAATTTCATTAGTCTCCAGCAAACCCATACAACCAGATCAAGTGTATGATCTATTTCTCTCGGTACTGGAATTATTAGGCTATTCTGCCATCCCCAGTGGGGATGTGGTGAAAATTATTCCAAACATGCAAAGCGGAGAATTGGCTACGCGTGTTGCTACCAGCAAAGCACCTGGTAAAGGTGATGAAGTGGTCGTGCGTGTTATTCCTCTTGAGAATGTATCAGCAAATCAACTGATTCCTATTATCCGTCCACTTTTACCTCAATGGAGTAATGTATCCGCTTACACACCTGGCAATGTCATTATTGTCCTGGGCAGAGCAGCCAACATAGATCGTATTAATGAAATTATCCATAACGTCGATAAAGCCTCCAGCAATGATATTGATATCGTCCCGCTACACCGTGCATCGGCTACTCAAGTTGCCGCTGTTTTAACCAATTTACAAAACTCCGCACGCGCCAGTGGAGAACAACCTCAACTCTCTATTGCACCTGATGAACGCACTAATAGTATTTTACTCAGCGGAAACAAAGCCGCACGTTTGCATATGCGCATGTTGGTTAATCAGTTAGATACACCCAGTAGTGGCGCGCAAGGCAACACTCAAGTGGTTTATTTACGTTATTTACAAGCCAAAACCTTCGCGCCGATACTCGGAAAAATTGCACAAAATATTATTGGCAAAGACAATGATAACCCATCAAGTACTTCTACCAACCCAATGTCTGCACCAAGCCCAAATTCTGGCCCTCCTGGTTCTGCTCCATCCAATGCGACGACAAAAACCACGCCAGAAAATAAAACCAGTATTCAGGGCGAACCCACGACGAATGCGTTAATCATTACCGCGCCACCCGCACTCATGCGAGCCCTGAATATTGTCATTGCTAAATTAGATATACGACCTGCCCAAGTACTCATTGAGGGGATTATTGTCGAGCTTGACCAAAACGATACAAAAAATTTGGGTATTCAATGGGGCGGGTTAAGCACTACCACTTCTGCTGCGGATGTGCCAGCCGGTACGCACTTCGCAACCATTGGCCAGGGTGTGGTAGGCATTATTCCTCATATGCAATTTCAGGCTATCTTACTTGCGCTGCAAACCAGCACAGGTGCAGATATTTTATCTACGCCCTCTGTCGTTGTATTAGATAATCGTCGAGCAACTCTTGCGGTGGGACAACAAGTCCCCGATCAGACCGGTCAATATGCAACAACGGGCAGCTCATCTACAGTGACTCCATTTAATACCATTAACCGTTTAGACGTACAACTCAACTTGGATGTGACTCCACAAATTAATTTGGGTGATGCGGTACGACTCACTATCAAATTAAAAAATGATTCTTTACAAAATCCAGATAATCCAACACTGAACCCTACCACTAACACCAGCTCTATTCAAAACTCCGTTATTGTGAATAGCTCAGATGTCCTGGTCATCGGTGGCTTGATCAGCAATAACATCACGAATAGCACAGAAAAAGTGCCCATCCTGGGCGATATTCCTTTGATTGGTCAGTTATTCCAGCATAAAACACGCCGCATGGAAAAGAAAAATTTAATGGTATTTATTAAACCGACTATTTTACGTAGCCCAGATGACGCCATGGGAATTACTAATACCAAATACAACCTGGTGCGGAATGCACAAATTAACTGGCCAGAAGATATCACCAATGCCGGCGCACAAAAAACACAAAATATTTTGCCATTATTGAAGGGTGCGAACTTACCTAAACCATTTGAGGATTAATTTGCAGTGGCGAGTACAATTCAAAAACCCCACAAGCTGCCTTTCTCTTTTGCCAAACGTTATGGCGTACTCATCACGCGGATAGAGGACAATGGTGCAACAGTAGTGTATCGTAACAAACCCCACATCACTATCTTGAATGAACTGCGTCGTTATCTCAATCTACCCATCAAGTTAGAAACTGTCGACGATGAAACTTTCGGGAAATTACTTGTTAAAAATTACGAAACGGATTCCAGTACTGCTATGCAAATGGCGGAAGATTTGGGTGAATCCATGGATTTGTTTGATTTAATGCATGAATTACCCAAGCCAGAAGACTTGCTTGAAAAACAAGATGACGCGCCTATCATTCGCTTACTGAATGCCTTGCTTAGCGAAGCGATTAAAGAAAGTGCTTCTGATGTACACATTGAAACATTTGAAGATCGCATCACTATTCGTTTCCGAGTCGATGGCGTATTACGCGAGGTGCTGGAACCACAACGTATTCTGGCACCCCTGATTGTGTCACGCATTAAGATCATGGCAAAACTAGATATTGCAGAAAAACGTTTACCACAAGATGGTCGCATTACGCTACGCATCGCTGGTCGTGCAGTTGACGTACGCGTCTCAACCATGCCAACCAGCCATGGCGAACGTGTGGTACTGCGTTTACTTGACAAGCAGACAGCACGCCTGGATTTAGCTCAGTTAGGTATGGAACCGCATAGTTTAGGACTGTTACAAAAACTTATTGCTGTACCCCATGGCATTATTCTAGTGACTGGGCCTACTGGCTCAGGTAAAACAACCACTCTTTATGCGGCACTCACCGCTTTGAATAACAATACAAGAAATATTTTGACGGTTGAAGACCCTATCGAGTTTGACCTGTCTGGCATTGGCCAAACCCAAGTGAATTATAAAGTCGAAATGACTTTTGCTAAAGGTTTGCGCGCTATCTTGCGTCAAGACCCCGATGTCGTTATGGTGGGTGAAATTCGCGATATAGACACAGCGCAAATTGCTATTCAAGCTAGTCTCACCGGTCACTTAGTACTATCCACTTTACATACTAATAGCGCTATCGGCGCTATTACACGTTTAGATGATATGGGGATTGAACCTTTTCTGCTTTCATCGAGCCTGCTTGGTGTACTAGCACAACGCTTGATGCGTCTATTATGTAAAGAATGTAAAAAACCCATGCTTGCCACAGCAAGCGAATGTACCTTATTGGGTGTACCAGAAAACTCGGCACCGACTATTTACCATCCCGTTGGTTGTAGCGACTGCCGTTATTCCGGTTTCAGTGGTCGCAGCGGCGTCTATGAACTCATTGCTATAGATGAAACATTACGCACTATGATTCACGACAGAAAATCAGAACAGGATATGAAAAAATATGCGCGCACTTTCTTCCCCAGCATTCGCCAGGATGGCTATAGACGTGTTTTAGCAGGTGATACATCATTAGAAGAAGTTTTACGTGTCACGAGCGAGGAATAACATGGCTGCTTTTCAATATGTTGCTATTAATCCTAAAGGTATCACGCAAAAAGGTATTATTGAAGCTGACTCACCTAAAGAAGCGCGGCGTATGTTACGTGACCAAGGTTTAACTCCACTTGAAATGACATTCGCTCAACAAAAAATAACGAATTTTAAGATAAGAGCATTTGGCAAACCTTCTGTTAGCACCAAAGAATTAGCTTTAATGACTAGACAGTTAGCAACCTTGCTCACTGCAGGTTTACCCTTAGAAGAAGTATTAGCTGCCGTAGCAGAACAAACTGAAAAATCTCGCACCAAAGGTTTGATCTTATCAGTACGCAGCAAAGTATTAGAAGGTCACGCTTTAGCTTCTGCCTTGCGTGATTATCCTGAGGCATTTTCTGCTTTGTACTGCTCTACGGTGGCCGCTGGAGAAAAATCAGGACACCTGGATATCGTGTTACAGCGTCTCGCTGATTACACTGAACAACAATTTCATATGCGACAGAAAATTCAGCAAGCGTTGATTTATCCTTCAGTCATGATATTTGTCGCACTAGGCATTCTAGGTTTTTTATTAGAGTATGTCGTGCCTAAAATGATTTCCGTTTATAGCAATATTGGGCAAGCGCTGCCTGCGATGACTAGCGTGTTAATCGCCATCAGCACGAATCTAAAAAGTCTTGGTATCTATATTTTAATAGTTATCGCTATCAGCGTATTTTTTTTCCGCCGCAGCATGAAGAATAATTTAAAATTTCGTACTCGTGTGCATCAACTCTTCCTGCAGATACCCATTATCGGGAATGCTATCAAAGTTGTTAACACTGCCCGCTTTTCTCGTACCTTTGCTATTCTTTCTTCAGCAGGTGTTCCTGTCCTGGAAGCCATGAGTATTTCATCAAAGCTCATTACCAATTTACCCATTCGAGCTACTGTAGAAGAAGCAGCAAATCGGGTACGTGAAGGAGCCAATATTAGTTTAGCGTTAAAGCAAACCCGCTATTTTCCGCCAATGAGTATTCATTTAATTGCCAGCGGCGAAGCCAGCGGGCAATTAGAAAACATGTTAGAACGCGCTGCCAATAATCAAGATGGTGAAATTTCTCGTTTGATAGAAACCACTTTAGCTTTATTTGAACCTGCGATTATTTTAGTGATGGGCGCAATGGTGTTATTTATTGTACTTGCGATTTTGTTGCCGATTTTCCAATTGGATCAATTTACTGGGTAGTTTATTTACTACACTAAATTTCTTTGTTAATGCCCCTACCAGACCCCACACAAAATTTCGTGCTATCGTAAGTGTTTTTGTCCCAAATAGCGAAAAAAAGTTTTGCGGGGTAACACTGGAGTGGAGTGGCCTGTCACGTAAAGAATGACAGGCTCCCACTTTAACTACTCATCTATACGATAAAGAATAGCGTCATTGGCTTTGTTAAAAAAACCATTCTCATAACTAGAACCAGAATGTGTTACGCTATAATCCTTGATTGCCTCTTTAATTTGCGGGGTAAGTTGCACTTCTTTTTCTGTCACTGTATCGTTGCTAAAGAAGGCAAAATCACTAAGCGCCTCGCTCAACCCAATAACATCATTAATATCAATTAAGGTCTTTTCTTTATTATAAGCATCTACTTTATAAAGTTGCGGCTTTCCATTACTATCTTGCGTCAGCAAAAATACTTCGTCACTTGGACTCATATCTTTATACAAATCATCTGATACAGTTCGTTTGATAAAAATCTCAGGATCTCTGAAAGTCAGCGCCTGATTTGGCACATCTGCCAATAAGTATGCTTGTTTGTTAACACTGAAAAAGTAATCATTATAATCACCTGTGTGGTATTCAAGATCAACAGCCTGACTCTCTGAGAGAGGGGAAAGTTGCGCTTGAGAAAATGCTTGCAGCGAATCGACCTTCGTCCAGGCATTCTCATATGTATGCGGAAAGTTATATCGCGAAAAAATAAAATAATAAACGCCTGCCCCTTCCGAGCTTGTTTTTGGCAAATAGATAGCACTTTCAATAGTATTCGCTATATAAGGGTATTTATTATAATTACATAGCTTACATTCCGCATTTTTTAAAGTAATCTTATTTACAAAATCAATAGCCGTATGCGCTTCATTTATAGCAAGCTCGCCTATAGTAAGCGAAGACTGCTGGATGTCATCTATCTCTTTCTCTGTAAAAGTATAAGAACCTTCTGAATTTACAGGTTTATCACCGGGCAGTGTTTGAGTAATTAACTGGTCTTTGCCTGCTATATTAATAACGGGTGAGCCACCAATAGTTGACGGGCCTGTTAGCGCTTTCCATTTCTCACCATTCTCACTTATGAAATAATTAGTTTTGAATTGATATGTCTTATTTTGCTCATTTTCTATCATAGAAGTACGCACTAATAAGAATATATTTTTATTAGCAAGCAGTTGATAAGATATGAAACGACCTTTGCGGTACTTAGTGGAAGAAGGCTCTGCGTCACTGATATGCCATACTGCATCTGACTGCAAATGCTTGTAATAAACCTGGCCATTGTTGCCCAGAGCAACTAACGTAGGATTATCCTCGCTCCCGCTGCCCACTATTTCATTTATCGCTCTTGCTGCAATCACATGATCAGCATCATTGCTAACAGACCAGTTTTTGCCGTCTGCGCTTTCTAAAATGAGCGCTTTTTTAGTGTTAAATTTGTAAGAATCTATGCTTGATCCATAGCTTCTATATTTAGAACCTATATAAGCAGACGCATAAAAAGATTTGGCTTTATCAACCCAAATGATTTTTCCTAGTGTCAACAGTGGGCTATAGCTTCGATCCATTTCTGGCAATGCATTTTCTAGATCCGACTGTGTAATATTATTTGGCTTTAACTCCACAAACTGATTGCTTGCAACTTCTGTAGGTACGTCTAAATTATCCGTTATATATAACCGCGGAAACCGTGATATAGGTGCATTCGGTAAATAAAAATTAGACGTGTAAAAAATAACCGTAGGTTTCCCGTTAGGATAGCCAACTACTTTCTGGAGTTCTTTATATCCTAAATCTTTAAAAGTAATAATAGGTGTTTTTTGCAAGGCAACTGACGTAGTTGAAAGAAAAATCCCACAAAATAAACTTAAGCATAGCACTAATATCCGTTTACTCATCTTGTATGCCTCTCAATTATAAAAATTAGTTGAGAAAGCTTAGCAAAATAGCAGGGTTGTGTCAAAATTAGAAAGTCAGGCAATTAAGGAATGGATGTTGCTGTTGGTAGATGAGAAAGCTTAATCAATAATATCAATACCCATTTCACCAAACACTTGCGCCAACGTATCTTCTGTTGATTCAGACAAAGCAAAACCGACCTGGCCAAACCAGCGTTTAATTGCCACCAACTCACGGCCACGCAAATAAATGTAAAAAGCGAGAAATATCACATCCGGATCATCCTCTTCACGGATTTCAAATGAATAACGCTCCGCATAAGGCAAGCGTTTTTTAGCTTCAACTTTAGTATATTCCGATAATAAATTGAGCGCTTCTTCAGCGGAAGGCGCCAACTCCACTTTCTCTTTCACTTGATAATAGTCTGCTACACGTTGGTGCAGAATGCGATCCAATTCATCATCCTTAAATAATTCTGCAAAACCGTGAGGCAAGCGTTCATCGAGTGAGAAGACTTTATTGATAAAATCAGCGACATGAATATTGAGCACTTCTTTGTTCAACATCTTATGAAAAAAAGGCACTGCCAGACAAGCACGCTTGAAAGAAGTTAAATTAACAAGCACTTTTCCATCACGCAAAGTAATAGTGGCCAAACGCAGCGGACGATCTGGCGCTCTTTGATAGGAATTCACCGATTCAAAATGCAAATCATCACACTCTGCTTTCCAATACCAGCTCCAGGAATTAGGTGTAGGGTTTTTTTGTATGCATTGCAAACCTTCTAAGGTTTGCAATAATTTTTCCGGCTGGAGAAGTGCGTAGGTCAGGCGAATAGGTTGGTATGCTTCGCCGGTTTCAACCGTTAAGAATGGTTTTTGCAACCGGTCGAACATACCTGTCTCCTAACTGCAGTGACGTAAAAAATAATTGTTATTACCATTAAGATAACACCATTCGTATTAAAGCTTAAATATTGCAGCGCAAGCTATCATCTTATCTTAAATTTAGGACCAGTATTTTCACTTTTAATAACTTCAACGACTGGTTGACTCTTTTTCTTCTTTATATTATCCATCCCTTCCGCAAATTTTTGGGTTTCTTCTAAGACCTTTTTCTCAGCTGCCTTTAAAGCACCTTTAGTTGCATCTGTACCTAGAAGCGACTCCACACCATGTACGCGCTGCCCTGTATTATCAGTAACTGCTACCCCAACCGCTTTATTCTTAGCTTTCTCTGTTATATCTACTTTTGCTGGTTTATTAATTGGCATACCACACCTCCGAAAAAGATTTTTATTTCAATGACCCCGTTATTTTTCTTTTCCTTATATCTTATCTTAATTTAAGATGGACATACTTTATACAAAATTGCCCTTATTAGCAAATCCTTTAGGCGTGAAGTATATACCTTAAAAACAGATAATAAAAAACAAATCTCCTGATTCTTTTAGTATAATCGGTAATTATGAAAATAGATAAAACAGGTCATAACTTTATGAACAAACTAGAAATTTATGTGAAAAAAAGCAGCGGCTTCACTTTAATTGAAGTCATGGTGGTCGTGGTCATTCTAGGTATTTTGGCCGCTATTGTGGTGCCAAAAATCATGAGCCGTCCGGAGCAAGCCAGAATTGTTAAGGTAAAACAAGATGTTATGGCTATTCAGAGTGCATTGGATCTTTATAAATTAGATAATAGCTTTTACCCTTCCACAGATCAGGGCTTACAAGCTCTAGTGACCAAGCCTACCTCTGATCCGCAACCCAGAAACTGGAAAGAAGATGGCTATTTACACCAATTGCCCACGGATCCTTGGGGGCAAGCTTATCAATATATCAATGATAATGAAAAGCTGAAGATTTTTAGCTATGGGCCCAAAGGAAAAGAGGGGAATAGTGAGATAGGGAACTGGAATACTGAAGGCTCACCATAATAACTCTAAATATTATTTTCACTTGCTTAGTATTTCCCTCTCCCACTCATGGAAAATAACAGAAAAAGCAGAATTGGAGTGTGGGAGAGGGGTAGGGTGAGGGAGAAATGAATAATGTGCTTAAAAAACTTGCAACAAACCTCAAGCAAAGAATGCAATTTTCCCTCACCCTACCCCTCTCCCGCACTGAAGAATAGTTTTTCTAATAAAATTAATAGGGCGGGCGAGGGAAATACTAAGCAAGGCTTTACCCTTATCGAAATCTTGATTGTCATTGTTATTATTAGCATTGTCTCCGGTATTGCTGCTCTCACTATCTCACGCAATCAACAAAAACAGTATGAATATTTAGCAAATAGTCTTGCGCATCTCATTACGCTGGCAGAAGAAGAAGCCATGCTGCGACCCGCTACCTTAGGTCTTGCTTTTACACCTGACAGCTTCCAGTTTTTCGAATATCACAACAAAGTCGATAAAAATGCAACTCATTGGCAAGCTTTAACTGATAACATTTTCGGTCTGCACTCCATTTCTAAAAATATAGAAATTACTTTGTTCGTACAAAATAAAAAAACAAATCTGAATGGTAAGCCACAAATTATTATTTCCCCCAGCGGAGACATCATCCCATTCACTATCTTGCTTGGAAAAAAAGACCAACCACCGAGTTATAAAGTGACGGGTTATACCAATGGCAATGTCAGTAGCAGGGTTTTTCATGAAAAATAAAAGATCAAAGGGCTTTACTTTAATTGAAGTTCTTGTCGCTCTAGTCATTCTTAGCATTGCTCTGACCGCGATTATCAAATCCACTTCACAAAACATTAAAGATACACTCTACTTACAAAAAAAGACGATCGCACTCTGGGTTGGCAACCAAGTTATAAATGAAGTCCAGGCAGGCCTACGCAAACTACCTACCGCACCCGACTCACTCAAAGATAAAAGCACAATGCTTAACGAAAGCTGGTCATGGGAGGCATCACTTAAATCGACACCGAACCCACGTATCCAAGAAATTGATGTGGCTGTTTATCAAAAAACACCCTTAATCCATCTAGTGAGTTATCTCTATGTACAACAATAAAAAGGGATTCACTTTATTAGAAATTCTTATCGCGCTATTTATTTTTTCTATTGTGTCGATGGTAATGGTGAGTGCCTTGCACACCGTGTTTAATAGTCAATCCATTACGGCAAAACATGCTGCGTCACTCACTAAATTACAAATTGCTTTACTCTTAATGTCACGTGACTTTGAACAAACAGTGAATCGTCCAGTCACCAATGCCAAAGAAATAGTAGAAGCCGCTTTTATAGGTACACCTGACACTGTCACCTTTACTCATGCGGGCATGGCAAACCCTTTAGGTACTTTGCAACGGAGCACGTTGCAACGCACACAATACTCATTAAATAACGCTCACTTAATCCGTTCTATATGGCCCGTGTTAGATCAAACTGCAAAAACACTGCCAAGTTATCGTATCTTACTACGCTCTATCACCGCATTACGCTTTGAATATCTGGATAATCAAGGCAAATTTCAAAATAACTGGCCACTAGCAGATCAAAAACAGGCTGTCTTTCCACGCGCAGTACGCGTGATCATTACTTTAAAGAATTGGGGAACACTCAGCCAACTGTATCTTATTCCAGTACAAATTCCAGGACAATTACCTGGCCAACCTCCAGGGCAAGCATCTGGACAAACTCCAAATCCAACACAACCAGGACAACCACCCAGTGCCAAACCGAATTAAACAACACGGTGCCGCGATTATAGTTGCCTTATTTGTTACAAGCTTAGTAGCCATTGCAGCTATTGCCATGCTAGAACGTTTACGCATCAATTTACGTAGCACAGAATTAATCACCCACAACTTACAAGCAAATTTACTGGCACGAGGCTCGCTTGCCTGGGCCATGGAACAACTCAATACTGATTGGCGTCAAAAAAAGCCGAATCAACCAATAGACTTGACACCTATACAATCACCCACCAATCAACTCGAGAATGCGAGTGTCTCTAGCATCATTTTTGATGCTCAAGGTCGCTTTAATATAAATAATTTGAGCAGCCCCAGCGCTCAGGATGATTTTATTCGCTTGATAATAGCTGCCTATCCAAAAATGGGAGCAGCAAGCGCACGCGAAATTGCTTTAGCAATAACGAACTGGATTTCTGCAGGAACAATTAATAATGTACTTGATAATTATTATGCAAAAGCAATGCCACCTTACCGTGCCCCCCATCGACTGATGGTAAGCGTTAGCGAACTCAGATTAGTTAAAGGAGTCACTGCAGAATTATATGCCGCTCTCTCCCCTTATGTAACTGCGCTACCTGAAGTCACTCCCATCAATATCAATAATGCCGCTATACCGGTGTTAATGAGCTTAAGCCCTACTTTGACTCTTGCTGCTGCAAAAACCATTGCCGCTAAGGCAAAGCAAGCGCCTTTTCCCACTACGCAAAGCTTTCAACAATTTGATGTAGTCAAAAACAACCCTGTGCCTGAGAATAAAATAACCATCAACAGCAGCTATTTTTTGGTAAAAGCTAGTGTTAAAGTAAGCCAACAGGAGGCTACGCTTTATACACTGCTGCAACGCACAGTGAAAGAGGAAAAACCCACTGAAGTAGTGATATGGCAAAGCAAAGGTACATTATGACCCGACGCATTTTAATTTATTTACACACCCAGCAAGCCAGCTGGCTCATGATTGATGAAAATGATCAAACGCAGCAGTCCATGACACGCGGAAATTTAGCTGATTTAACACCTTTAACTGAGAACTGTAAAATAGAAGTCATTATCCCAGGCCAGACTATTTTACTGACCGCAGCTGAGTTACCAAAATTAAACCCACAACGCGTCATGCAAGCCCTCCCTTTCACACTGGAAGAGCAGCTCATTGACGATGTGAATACTTTACATTTTGCCATTGGTGAATATCAGTCTAATAGCAGCTTTCCTGTAGCAGTCGTTACTAAAGAAAAAATGGATACCTGGCTCACAGAATTAAAACAAGCAAACATCACTCCTGATGCCCTGATCCCTGCCACATTAGCCTTGCCATTCACGCCAGATAATTGGTATGCCTGTATTTATGATGAAATTGGGATAGTGCGCACTGGACATTATTCTGGCTTTTCCTGTGACAAGGAAAATCTCAATACATTTTTAGAGTTGCAATTAGCCGAAGCAGAGCAAAAACCGGCTTGCATTCATTTATATAATTTTTCTACCACACCCACCGCCATTAAATTAAGTGCGACCACACTCAATGAAATGACGTTGGGTGAAGACCAATTTTTAGAGCACATAGCAAAGTGGACAGAAACCTATCCATTCATTAACTTACTACAGGGAAATTACAAAACTACAAAAAAATCCACTGCGACTAAAAAAATCTGGGTAACAGCAGGCTGTCTTGCTATAGCCTGGATAGGTTTCGCATTTTTTAGTAACCTCGGTTCTTTGCTCATTTTACATTACGCCACTTCTACATCTGAACAACTCATTAATAAAATTTATCAACGTAATTTTCCACAAGCTTCCTCTGTAGTCGCACCACGGCAGCGCATGGAAGAAAAATTAAAAAAACTATCAACTACAGCGAATAAAAATAATTTTCTGTCTATATTAGGCATCATTGGCAACAACTTACCTAAAGCAAAAGCCATTCAATTACTCAGTATGGACTTTCGCGGTAATCAACTTATTCTTAGTGTATCAGCAACGACATTTACTAATCTGGATGTTTTCACGCAAGCACTGACTCATCAAGGTCTCAATGTAAAGCAGCAAAGTGCTGGCATTGCTGGTACTGCAGTAAAAGCTAACTTACTTATCTATCAAGGTATCTTATGAAGGAATGGTGGCTTAACTTAAACTTACGCGAAAAGCAGGCGGTGAGCCTAGGAGCCACCGTCATGACCCTGGCACTTTTGTATGGCTTGATCTGGTCACCATTGCATAATAGCGTTACCGCATTGCGTGACCAGATTCAACATAATCAGCAATTACTCTCCTGGATGCAAACCGCTGATCAACAGATACAAGCCGCTGAAAAGATGACTCAAACACCTACCGCAACCCACAATGCTGCCTCTTGGCTAAGTATTGTGCAAGACAACATTAAGCAAAGTCCTCTGACAAAAAACCTTACTCAACTTGTACAAGCAGATAATGATTCGGTAAAATTAACCTTTCAACAAGTAGACTTTGATTTATTAATTTCCTGGTTAACTGAGCTTTGGCAACAACAGGGCCTGGTTGTCACCCAGCTAACTATCACATCGGGCAGTATTCCCGGCATAGTAGGAGCAGAGTTTATTTTAAAATCGGCATAAGGTCTGTTAACGTTTCGCTACAACAGAATCTAATAAAATGAGGATTGTATGGCTTTAATACCTATCGTTTATTACTCACATCACCCTGCTTTACATAAAATCGCTGAGCCTGTTACTGAATTTGATGAAAAACTCAAGCAGCTAGTGCAAGATATGTATGAAACAATGTATGCAGCAGACGGCTGTGGTTTGGCTGCACCGCAAATTGGCTTAGCCAAGCAGCTGGCGGTCATTGATATTTCTGAAGAAAAAAACAAACCATTTTGCATTATCAACCCGGAAATCATAGAACACTCAGGCTCAGAAATGATGTCTGCCGGTTGCCTTTCTGTGCCAGGCACCTATACCACCGCACCCCGTGCCAGTTATGTTAAAGTTCGAGCACAAGATGAAATAGGGAAATTTTTTGAAATCGAAGGAAGTGGTCTGTTAAGCCATTGCTTGCAGCATGAAATTGATCATCTATTTGGGAAATTGAATATTGATTATTTATCTCCTTTGAAAAAAAGTATTTCACTGAAGAAAATGGAGAAACACTTAAAAAGGTCAAAAAAATAAATCAGGTAACTACGCAAAAAATTTAACTTTTTTAAACATTCACAATACGCGTAGCTGGCATAGGGATCAACTACGCACATTGTTATCTCAATTCTTGCCTAGTTAACAAGGATCCAGCCACAGAGTTTATAAAGCAGACGGGCGCCTACATTAGCATCCCATTCAGCGGCGGAATCTGCGATAGCGGATAGAGTAGAATTGCCTGGTGAAACTTCATTAAGATCAAAGCCAATAATTTTACGTCCTGATTGCACTACTTGCTTAATTAAATAAAGTGCTTCTCTCAGATCAAGACCTCCAGGCACAGGGGTGCCGGTATGTGGACAAAAACGTGGGTCTAAGCCATCAATATCAAACGAGACATAGACTTCTTGCGGTAAACACTGAATAATATCAACGCAAATAGCTGCCCAGCATACGCCATTGAGTTTTTGCTCTGACAACGTAGTATCAAAAAAAGTAGTGACTCTCTGATTGCTATTTTTTATATAATTAAATTCTTCTTCGCAGAAATCCCTGATACCTACTTGCACTAATTTTTTTAATGCTGTTTTTTCAATAACATTATGCATAATCGAAGCATGAGAATATTCAAACCCTTCAAATGCAGCACGTAAATCTGCGTGAGCATCAAAATGGAGAATACCCATAGCAGGGTATTTTTCTAAAAATGCTTGAATAGCACCGAAAGGAGTGGAGTGATCACCGCCTACCACACCCACACGCTTGCCTTGAGCAAGAAGATTTTTGGTGGTCGTATAGACATATTCATTTAATTTGGCACTATATTTATTTACTTCAACTGCTATTTCCTGTAGCTTCGGATTAGAGTCAATGCCACCTGCTGCAATAATTTTTTGCGCTAATTGGCTAGCAGCTTGATTCCATTTTTGGATATCTAGCGATTCCTCCAGCATAGCGATACCAGATTCAAAGAAATTACCTAACTCCATATCAAACAAATCAATTTGCTTACTTGCTCGTGAAATGGCGCGTGGCCCGTTAGCAGTCCCTCTACCATAAGAAGTTGTCACTTCCCATGGCACGGGCAGCAGTACAAGCCTAGCTTCTTCTATACTATAAGGAAGACCAAAAATACCAGAATCGCTGGGTGCAGCTGCATTAGCATCAAATTTTTTCATAGATAGTCCCGAATATTTTTTAAAACAGGTATCTATCTCCAGCAGTTGCTTAGCACTAGCCTATCTCCTCTTATGAGAGAGGCTAAGATTGATAGATACTAATTAATCTTCAAAATAAGTATAGCCTTGCAACCCCTTGGTTAAATCATTTAAATAATCTGCGCGATGTGTTTCATGCAAATCTGATTTTTCTAACTGCTCGCGGAATGAGCGTATCAGCTGGTTACGATTGAAGTTAACATAACCTAATGCAGATTCAACGGTATCACCTTCGATCGATTGCGTTAACTTATAACTGCCATCTTCCATTAAATCCACATGCACAGAGTGCGTATCGCCAAATAAATTATGTAAATCGCCTAAAATTTCTTGATATGCACCTACCATAAATATGCCCAATAAATAAGGACGCTCCGGATCATGCGGCAATAAGGAAAGCGTGCTATCCAAGCCATAATTATTAACATAATGATCAATACGACCATCCGAATCACAAGTAATATCATGCAAAATACCGCGCTCTGTCGGTTGTTGATCCAAACCTGATAAAGGCAGAATAGGGAATACTTGATCTATGGCCCATGAATCAGGCAAGGATTGAAATAATGAAAAATTACAAAAGAATTTGACAGCTAATTTTTCATGTAATTCATCAATCACTTCACGATGCGCACGGATGGAAGGTTTCAAATAGTCTCGTACCTTGGCACAGGTAGCATAATATATTTGTTCTGCATAGGCGCGTTTCTTTAAGTCCATTAAACCATGTGCAAACATGGTTTGCGCTTCAGAATTCCATAAGCAAACATCATGGTAGGTTTCTAATGCATTACTCTCCGACAGATTAGCATACCCATCCCACAGATTTTTTATCATAGGAACTTCACCTGACTCAGGTGGAGCAAGACTAGCCAGGTCACATGCTTCTTCTGTGGCAATGACATTAGTAATTAATAAGGCATGGTGCGCTGTGATAGCCCGTCCTGACTCTGTTATAATTTCGGGATGCGGTAAATTATGTTGCTGACATATCTCCGCTAACACATAAACAATATTATTCGCATACTCTTGCACACTATAATTCATAGAACAATGGCTACGCGAACGCGTACCTTCATAATCAACACCTAAGCCACCACCCACATCAACAATACTCACTGGCGCACCCAACGCATTCAGCGCAGCAAAATAGCGCGCACATTCACGCATGCCGCGATGAATATCAGCAATATTGGCAATTTGTGAACCCAAATTAAAATGCACAGCACGTAATAAATGCAGCTGCTTCTTTTCACGTAATATTTCTATGACGCGTAATACTTGTGTCGCAGAAAATCCAAACTTGGCTTTTTCACCGCTGGTATTTTGCCATTTTCCTGCGCCTATGGAAGCAAGACGCACACGTATACCTATACAAGGTTCTATTTTCATTTTTTCAGCTTCATCCAACACCAGATAAAGCTCTGACAGCTTCTCTAAAATGATGCAGACTCTATGGCCCAACCGCTGACCAATAAGCGCTAAGCGAATATACTCACGGTCTTTATAGCCATTACAAATAATGACAGACTCTGGGTGTGCTGAAAGCGCCAATGTCGCTAATAATTCCGGTTTACTCCCTGTTTCCAGTCCTACGCGTGTTTTAGTATTATCTAAAATGGCCTCAACAACTCGACGCTGTTGGTTGACTTTGATAGGGTAAACGCAGGTAAATGCACCACGATAATCATTTTCTTTAATAGCACGGAGGAAAGCTTCGCTAAGCGTCTGAATACGTTTGCGTAAAATATCTGTAAAACGCACCAACACTGGGAAAGTCAATCCCGCTTCTTTGATGCGTTGAGATAACTCAACTAAATCGATGCTGTCGCTATTGCCTGCGCCTTTAGGATAAGCCTGTAAATGGCCGCCGTCAGAAATATCAAAAAAACCATCGCTCCATTGCGCTACCAGATAAGCATCACGCGCTTGTTGTGCGGACCATTCTGCCATGTTACCTCCTATAGCATTAAAATTATGTCACTTCGGCGGCGGCCCTCTCCCACAAGGGGAGAAGGTTATACTAAGCAACAACCGCACTGTGTTCTTTGAACACACGTGAAAATGCGCGTTCTTTCCTGTTGCGCCATCCGCCTTTACTATAGGCATAACCCGCAATCAAAGGTAAGGCAATCGTTGCCTCACTATACACCATCTGTTCATGCACCACCGACACTTTACCCCAGGAGCAAGCCTCACGTAATGTAGAACCAGACAAAGCACCATCACGCTCATCCGCAACAGTAATTTGTATCGCATATTTATGCAAGGGCACTTCTGCACCTAACAATTCAGCAGCAACCACTACATCTTGGGCAAAATTCTTTGGTACCCCACCACCAATCATTAACAACCCTGTTTCATTCGCTTTGATCTTAAGCTGGGTCAACTCACGAAAATCTTTAACTGAGTCAATGCACACATGCTTGTCTGGGTGAGCCACTTGATGCATCACCAAGCCAAATCCTGCACTGCAGTCACTAAACGCTGGCACAAAAATAGGAACTTGTTTCTGATAAGCCCGCAATACAATAGACTCCTTGTTTTTACCATGCTGTTCCAGATAACGTCCCATTTCCTGAATGAACTCACGTGAAGAGTAAGCTTTTGCTGGCAAGCTATTTGCAATATCACAAATGGTATTATCGCAAATACGCAATTGATCTTCATCAATCAAGGTATCGTAAATACGATCAATGGCCAATCCCTGCAACTCAAGATCATCTAATAAGGGAGAACCCTGGTAATGCTTAAACCCTAGACCTTCAAAGAAATCCTGATCAACAATATTGGCTCCTGTAGAGACAATGACATCCACCATATTATTTTCAAGCAAATCCAACACGACTTTTTTCAGCCCTGCACTAATGAGTGATCCAGCCAGACATAAAATAATGCCACATTGCTCATCTCGCAGCATTTGGTCGTAAATCTTGCCAGCACGTCCCAAATTCTTGGCTTGGAAAGCGGTTCCTTCCATCGCTTCAATTAAAGTGGAAAAGTCGAACTGTTTAATATCAATATGACGCACTTCCGTTGCTAGCAATTGGCCTTTGGTTTTTTTCATCATATACACTCCTATGAGTACTCAGAACAAGCAAGAATAAAGGGAGGATAATTTAATCGAAAATGTTGGGATTAGCCAGATAAATTTTATACGCATCGGATTTGCGTTTTAGGTGCTTTATTCAGCCTGGACAGGCTCTTCAGAAATAAATGCCATATGGGGTTTATACCACCGCAACCAGAGCGCAAACAATCTCATACGGTACATATAAAATAGCCCTACAGGAACAATCATTGCCACTAAAGCACTCGTAAATACTATCTCATAATGCAGGATACCACCCACATCAATGCCCGCGGGCGGAATGAATCCAACTAGAAGCGTAATGCTACACCCAATAAGACCCAGTAAACACGTAAACCACATACCTATCTTACCGCCAGGAATAGTAAAAGCCTGTGGCTGTTTAGCAAATTTATACTTTAAGCAGATAGCGGCCAGAAACATCAAAACATACATCAAAACATAGAGCTGCGTGCTTAAGGCTGTGAGCAACCAATAAGAGCCATTTACACTTGGCATGAGCAAGAAAGCTAAACAAACAAAACTAACCAGAATGGCCTGCGTAATGAGTAAGCGAGACGCAACACCCTGCTCATTTTCTTTAGCAAAAAACGGCGGCAAATAACCTAACTGCGCCGCATGTAATAATCCTTTGGCTGGCGAGATCACCCAGCTCACTGTGCTGCCCAATGTCCCCAAGAGCAGCATCACTGTAATCACTGGCACTAGCCAGGCAAGATGATAGATGGCAAAGAAGCGTGTAAATGCCTGCATCACACCATTCACGAGATTAATTTGGTCTTTTGGTAAGACCATTGCAATAGCTAGTGAACCGAAAATCATCGTCAACAAAATAATTAATACTGAGAAAAACAATGCCTTAGGAAAGGTTTTTTGTGGGTTTGCAACACCTTTAACATGCACTGTTGCAAGCTCCATTCCCAAAAATGCTGTCATAATGGCGGTGAGTGAAACCCAATTTTCAGCATGCTTAAGTGATGGCAGCATGTCCGCGGAAGTAAAATGAATCTGTAACGGATGACCCAAAGCCAGCCAGATAATCGCTAGAGTGATAATCAACGCCATCGGGATAATCATGCCGACTACAGCACAAAAACTAGAGAATTTTGCTGAAAAATGCAGGCCTTTTAAATTAAGCCAAGTCAAAAACCAGAATATTGCCAAAATGGTGCTAACTAAATAGAGCTTATTTTGCACCAAAGCGGGGTTAATAAAGTAAGTCGCTGTCCCTACAAGAAAAGAAAGTACGCTTGGAAACCATACCATGGTATTAATCCACTGCAGCCATATGGCAAGAAAAGCAGTTTTTTCACCCAGCCCTAAGTGGATCCAGTGAAATATGCCACTTTTTTCAGTCGAATGAGAAGATAACTCTGCGGAAACTAATGCGGCGGGAATTAAAAAAACGAGAGCTGATAATATAAAGAAAAAAATGAGCGAACTGCCAAAAAGAGCCGTCGCTGGTAAATTACGAATGCTATCAATCGCACCGGTAATTAACATCACCAAAGCAAAGGTGCTCAACCCTGAAAGCTGTGTTTTAGTGCTCATGTCTTATTATCTCTCTACGCGACAAAAACTCTTACTATATCCATCGCTGTGCTTAGCAGAGGCATTATACCTCTATTCTCTGTGCTGGGTAGGAAAAATAATCAGCATATTATGATGAAGGTGGCGAGGAAGGGGAGCTAGATAATCTAGTAGAACTACTGCTAGGGTCAGAGCTTCGAGACAGCGGCTTTATTTTTTCGTTGTGCATAGATTGCATGACACGCAACATCTCAAATGGATAACCTAAAAACATCTGTTTTATCTGCCCTGTTCCTCCCTGGAAAAAAGGCTGCTCACCCGGATTTTCACTCAGGGAACTTGTTAACTCATCATACTCGTAAACTACTGAAGTATTATTTTTAAAAGTGATCGTAACTGGCTTAGCTAACTGAGTTATAGGTCGGTTACTAAGCGGGCATTTTGTGGCTCTCACACTGTTATACTCATCTTTATACTCTCCTGTTTTCGCCTCTCGCTTCTGCAAGGCATGATCTATTTCTTTGTAAAGTCGTCGAATATCATTTTGAATGTCAGAGCCCAGCCTCGCAAGCTGGGTCAAATAGTCTTTACTGTCTTGTTTTCCATCTTTTTCATCTTTTTCATCATCCTCCGCTCTTTTTTTTCCTTTCCGAAACTTAGGAAGCATGTCTCGGCCAGAAGAAGAGGAGCTTTTTTTTCGTTTTCTTCCATCATCTTTATCACTTTCAGATCTTGCCTCACTAGAAATAGAAGGCGCACTAATTTTCTCTCCTATAGACATAGGAGCAAATAAATGTCGCTTTATGATACCCCAAAATAAACTATCCGAAGCATGACTGTCTGACTTACCCTTACTCTTACTGCTCTCCCTATGCTCCTTCATGTAATCTTGTAAAGAAGTGCTGTTCCATATCTTAAAATGCATTATGGCATACAAACAGGCTGCCACGAATCCCTGATTCGCCCCTGTTTTTGCACCATTGAGCATATTGGAAATTAAAATAGGTAGCGCCGCAAAGAACATACCAATCGTTATCGCTAATAAAGCAGGTAGCGTTAAAAAAAATGTTTTTAGCACTGACTTTTCTGTTGCTTCGTAGACAGTACCGGGCACCTTCAACAAAGAATAGAGTATGGCGAGAGCGCCAGTGATTGCTCCCACAACAGCACCTACCAAAACACTCGCTATTTGGCTTATCATCAGTCAGTTACCTATCGATTGAATTTTGCTCCATTCTACTGTAGTTAGCTTAAGGTTTTATTAAGAAATTGAAAAAATCTTCGCGTCACTCTGTACACGACAAAACTCAATCAATGCTTAGAATAGCCCTTTCCCTTGCAGGAGAGACTTAACCAAAATCAACCCAGCTGGTCAGGTAAACGAATTTGTGCAAAATTCACATGACGCGAAGCAGGGGTATGCTTATCAATTAATGTTAAATACTTAACAGCAGAACTATTTAATTTATCATTATTCTTAGGGAAGAACAGTTGCTGTAGTTGTGCAGCACGCTCTAATTGTTCCAGCAACTTATCAGAGAAAGGCAGTTTTTCATTATCAACCATACGCCATTGCAATTTTGCCTGTGAATCATCCACAAAGGGTTGCAAGTAAGCACTGTAAAAGCCAGTGAGAGAACCTTGATGGCCAAAAAAATGAATAAATTGTTGCTGATTCACTGCCTTCGTTGCTGCATGATTAAATGGATAATAGTCTTCAATCATATTATGATAACTGCTCATGACTTCTTTTTGCCATGCGCCATCAATATACTGGCTGGTTTCTTGCAACATAAAATGCCAGCTTTTGGTAGCAATAGTATTAAGCCAGGTCTTCATTGGCTCAGGACTTTGCTCAGCAATAAAATGAATATGAGCAATAGGATCCTCACTCGAATTTTTCATACGCTGTGTTGTCGCCTGAAACACTGACACACCTACATCAGATACATTCAGCATAGCTTGCAGATAAGAATGTAATTCTTGCAAACTCACAAAAATACTATATAACGCACTTGGCTTAGTATTATTGACATTGACTAACAATACGCTCAAGCTTTGCAATTTTGGGCTGGCCGCTGTAATAGGTTCCAGCAGCGTATTTATTTTTATGGTATCCAACAACTGTAATAAAGGTGATTTACTACCAGTCAGTATAGCAATCATGCTGTCTAACTGCGCAAGATTTTTAGGGGTACTCATTTGAATATTCGCCAACAAGCTTTCCCAAATATCAATATAATGAGTGATGTATTGCGTACGCAATTGCGCTGCTAGCGCATCCACTGCTATTTGATCTGCAGCGACGGAATTACTACCCAAAACCCAATTACCTTGCAGCGCTTCAGATGCTGCCGTATTTATTTCGTTTGTTACAATGTCATTAAATGTTTTTGCCGTAAACATAGCAGGAATAAGAGTCGCTACTGCCTTGCTCTCTAAAACAGGGGGGTTGCCAAAAACAGTGCCTAGATCAATAGCATCATCCGTATTATTGTTTCCCATATTTTTTAAAATAACAAAACCTAACGCAGAGCTAGGCAAATCTAATAACTGCTTACGCACCCCCGCAATAAGCTCATTGTCCAGTTTGACAGACATTGGACCAGCCAGTAAAGCTGTATGAATATGCTCAGTTAATGCAGTAATAACATCTTTGTCGCTGACATCCGGCATGAGCTGCTGCAACATTTCAGAAAAGCTATTTGCTTGAAAATGTGCGACATCATCTAGCATTAAATAAGCTTTTAACATGCTATAAACTTGCTCTGGGTTGTTATTATTGGCAGCCTGCAAATAGGTTTCAAAATAGTTTTTTATTTCCGGTAAAACGATTGTTTGCAATGCTTGATGATAAACACGCTTTGCTGTTTTGTTTGATTTATTTGAATAGAAAGTTAAGGATAGCTTATCTGTCACAGCATCGGCCGCTCGTCGCAAAGAGTCTAAAAGCGGCAAGGCCTGAGTGAGATGATCACTTCGCTGCTTAGACTGTTGGATATTTAATTCATATTGCGCTAAATCATTCTGCACTGAATAAGCTTGTTGCACGCCACGCTGGAAATCACGCCCCAATAAAATAGAAGTGATGAGCACTGCACTGATCGCTGCTGTATAAGCCATCCGTCGCCACCAGATAACATTCCTTCTTATCACTGCTTCTGGTTGTGCAGGCATCATTAATAAATGATGCAGAATCAATTGCCGTGTAAAATAAGATCGCGCAGGCATTGGCGGGATAGACATGAGACCCGAAGATTGCCTGGTGTAATAATTATCTATAGCGGATAAAGCTGCTGCAGACTCTTCTACATTATTTTGCGTACTACTGGTAAGATAAACACTGCACAAAGGCAAATGAGGCATTGCGATTGCCTTCAAGGCCTGGACAATAGATTCTTTTAATTGCTCAATCTGCAAAGGAAAATCTTTAATATAAGGCCGCGCATTGGCATTTCTTTCATGATGCAAGTGCCAGATAAGCTGTTTGTTTAGACGCTTAATAAGCGCATTAAAACGCTGCACGAAAAGAGTAAGTAAATTTTCATTTTCATTACATTTCGGCAAAGTAACGCCCCAAGCTTGAGATATCTCATCACTGCTACTCTCGCTAAAAAATTCCGCAAACCCTGGTAATAAATCGCATTTGGTAATCACTAAGTGAATAGGCATGGATGCGCCAAATGCTTCCATCACCTCTGCAAGACGTTTTCTTAAATTAGCAATGGTTTCATTTTTTTCCTGACTATTTGTTTGCTGCATCAATTCTGGCAAGTGTAGCGTGACAATCACACCTTGTAATTTATTTTCGTTACGGATACGACGCAGCAAATGGAGAACATGTTGCCAAAGAAAAGGAAAAGCCGCTTGTGATTGTGGCATGTTGGCTGTTTTAGAAATAAGATAAGCACCTGGCACATCCACCAAAACTAAATCCCGTGTTACCCACCAGTTACATGCGTTAGATGGCGGTATTATCTTTAAATTCCCTTCTTTAAATTGTTTAGCCAGAATATATTTAACATTTGAATTAGCTAATAGACTTGTTTTCCCAGAACCTGCGGGCCCCAGCACTAAATACCAAGGCAACCGAACCAAATTAATGTCTTTCCCATTTTTATGGATAACAGTATTTTTTAAAAATTTAATAGCACCCTGAAAACGGCCTTTTAAGTGCTGTAATTTTTTTTTTATTTCTGGGGTAATGAGCTCATGTCCAGCTGCTTTTTTAGACTGCTTATCAAAAAAAAAGGCTTTTACTAGCCACACTAAAAAAAACAATCCAATAAGATCAACTCTCTTTTCAGCTTCTTGTAATGGCACATAACCATTAATATGAATTAATGGGCCATCACACCAAACAAAAAGAGAAGCGATAGCAAATAGACTAAAAGGCATGAGTTGTTTATAGAGACTAGATGTTTTTAGTTTCATACAGTATAGATTTTCCAATGTGCATTAAAGCTTGGTAAGCCTGATTTGAAATCGTATCTAGCATTGAACCCAAGCCCACAAATAATAACAAAATGATCACTGCCGTAACCAAAAATAATAGCCAATACGATGTTTTGGGCGGTGTTGTTTTCACCGCCTGAGGCGCTTTGATGAGAAATGGCGACAATGTCCTGCTAAAGTCACCATGATAAGCACGAATCCGCTTATACAAGCCATGGGTGATTTTTTCTAACTGATTATTACTAAATTCAGTTGCACGATAATTTCCTTTATAGCCCAGGCTTAAACAAATATACATAAACTCCATGACATCAATGTAAAGCGCAGGCTCTTTGATGATACGCTCAAGAATAAGAAAAAATCGCTCTTGCTGTGCCGTTTCTGAATTAAAAACGGTGAGTAAACTATAGTTATCCCATTGCCCCTGCCCACCCCACGGCGTGTTAGCGATAATATCATCAAACGTCACACAGAGCGCATAACGACCCACCAAAGTATATTCAGAACGATAACCTTTGGCCTCCGCTGCATCTTGAAAACCATTAATTTCTGCGGTTAACTCTTTTTGCAGCTTATTTAAATTACGATACGATTTCAGGTGTTTTAATTTGCCGAGAATAGAAAACAAATACCCCGCAACATCTACTAAAGGATTTAAACCTGCTTTTGGATTATGTGTAGCGAATTTGCCATGCAATAACAATTGATTTTCAGTCTGGTCAGCGGATTTATTTTTTGTTGCAGTAAAAGAAGTTTTTTGCTCCGTAAGAAGAGGTTGTTCCTGACTGGCCTCAGTCAAAGGTATTTCATCGAGCGTTATATTATCATCATTCATCATGATCATTGCTGGTTTTCCCTGGCTATCTTAAGGGATTATACATAAATGCACTCAGTAGGTCAGCAAAGAAACGGACACCCTGTTAGCTTACCTCTGACTTTATTTTCTGTACAAATAGAAACCACTTTGGTACAATCCTACTGTTTTTTTATTAATTTAACTTATTAACCTGCATACCTTCCTAGAGGAGATCAAAATGAAGAATAGATTAAAAAATATTTTATTAATCATGTCAATAGCTATTCCAGGCATGACATTTGCTAACAGCGAATCACCCCATGGCTATATTATTAATCGACAAAATCAAGAGATGACAGTCACTTACAATCTAATTAGCCAAACTCATCAAATTATAAAAACCGCAAGTATCGTTGCTAAACCCAACGATAAGACAAAACTACCGCTCGATGAAGGATACAGGGCATCTATTTCGAAGGTTAGTATAAACGGCAAACAATATTTCATGGATTCTAATGTTTGTGTGATTGAAGAAAACACTGGTGCAAAATTTAAGTATTACGGCGCTGATGAAGATGACGTTTTATTTTGTGAAACAGGCGAATTTGCTTCTACAGCAACAACAAACCCGTAATCTTCAAAAAAAATCCCGCGTGCGATACGCGGGATTACTTTATCTTCAAAACTTCTAGAATAGTGACTTAATCTAACATCCCATAAATTTTTAATTTCTTACGTAATGTTCCACGACTCAAACCCAATAAAATAGCGGCACGGGATTGATTACCCTTGGTATATTCCATCACTGCTTCTAATAATGGTACTTCCACTTCAGCCAATACTAATTCATACAAATTGGTAGGTGGCTGACCTTTTAGTTGCGTAAAATAGCTTTCCAGAGCTTGTCGAACGCTATCATGCAATGGTTGATTTTTATGTGCAACAATAAACGCGGATTGCGCTTTTTGCCCTGTCTCTGTTTCTGCAATAGTTGTATTAGTAGTCATTGTCTTCTCTCTATTAAAAAATAGTCCAAAATAAGTAAAAAGCTCCCAAACCTTCCAAGCAAATAATTATACATCATTGATCGTTGTTCGAGCAATGTTGTTAGTGACTATTTTCGCTCACCCGCAAGTCTCGCCCATTCTCCTTTATAAACAGGCGGTTGCATTAAAAAAGTCGCTTGATATGCCTCGACGACAGCATTTACCTGATCCGCTAAAATACCCGATAATAAAATTTTACCTTGCGGCTTAACCAATTTCTCAAAGCAAGGCGCCATATCAATAAGCGGCTTGGCAAGAATATTGGCTATTAATAAATCTGCTTTCTGGTCTCCCACTGCACTGGGCAGAGAAACTCTTAGCTGAGGAGAATAAACTGCATTTCGTGCAGCGTTATATTGTGTTGCCTCGAGTGCCTGGGGATCATTGTCCACTGCTAACACTTGTTTTGCACCTAATTTTAAAGCCGCCAAACCTAATATCCCTGAGCCACAGCCATAATCAATAACATAGTGTTCCGCTTGACTATGTTCATCTAACCACTCAAGGCAAAGAGCCGTGGTTGGATGAGTTCCAGTGCCAAAAGCTAACCCTGGATCTAATATGATATTGATTGCCGCAGACAAAGGAGGCGTATGCCAGCTTGGACAAATCCACAAACGCTTACCAAAGCATAGCGGTTTAAAACTATCAAGAGAGCGACGCACCCAGTCTTCATCTGCTACTTCTTTTAACTCGATGTGTTTTAGTAAGCCTGCTGTTTGTTGTTCTTCCAGATAAGTGAGAATGGGGGGCATTGCTTGCTGATAATCGAATAGACCAATTAGGATTGTTTCATGCCAAATGCGAGGAGTGGCATCTGAAGGTTCGTAAATAGGTTGATCGCCCGCATCCTGGAGGGTAACTGCTTGCGCACCAAGCAACGTCAATTGATCGCTAAGAAGAGCCGCCTGGTCAGCAGAAGTAGTGATATGAAGTTCTAACCAAGGCATTAAAGATTCAACCACTGCTCTAAATAATGAATATTCACAATTCCCTTTTGAAAAGTATTCCCTCGCAAAATATCCTGGTGCAAAGTCAAGTTCGTTTTAATTCCTTCAACAATCATTTCATCCAGCGCATTCCGCATACGTGCTAAAGCAATCTCACGATTTTCACCATAAGCAATCACTTTTGCAATCAATGAATCATAATAGGGTGGTACTTTATAACTACTGTAAATATGCGAATCCAAACGAATGCCAGGGCCACCTGGCGCATGAAAATGAGTAATGATTCCGGGACATGGCACAAAAGAACGCGGATCTTCTGCATTAATACGACACTCAATTGCATGTCCCTTAATTTTGATATCCGATTGCGCAAAGGAAAGTTTTTGCCCAGCTGCAATGCGTAGTTGTTCTTTTACAATATCAACCCCTGTAATTAACTCAGTAATAGGATGCTCTACCTGCACACGTGTATTCATTTCAATAAAAAAGAATTCTTTATTTTCATATAAAAATTCAAATGTGCCAGCACCACGATAACGCATATCACGACAGGCTTGCGCACAACGCTCGCCTATCGCTTCACGTTGCTCTTGCGTAATCCCTGGCGCTGGCGCTTCTTCAATAATTTTTTGATGGCGTCGCTGAATAGAACAATCACGCTCCCCTAAATGAATGGCATTACCTTGACCATCACCCAGCACTTGAATTTCAATATGCCGTGGCGTTTGCAAATATTTTTCCATGTACACTTTATCATTATTAAATGCCGCTCTTGCTTCAGTACGTGTCATAGCAATCGCATTTAGCAAATGCGACTCAGTGTGAACGACACGCATGCCTCGCCCACCGCCACCGCCTGCTGCTTTGATAATAACAGGGTATCCAATTTCATGCGCCATGCGCACAGTCGCCACATCATCATCGTTAATGGGATCGCTGGAACCAGGCACACAAGGAATACCGAGTTTTTTCATGGCAGTGATTGCTGCCACTTTATCTCCCATTTGACGAATACTGTCTGGAGAGGGACCCACAAAAATAAATCCACTCTTTTCAACCTGTTCAGCAAAACTCGCATTTTCCGCAAGAAACCCGTAGCCCGGATGAATAGCAACTGCATCTGTAATTTCTGCAGCACTAATAATGGCAGGGATACTCAGATAACTTTCTGCTGCAGGCGCAGGACCTATGCAAACGGATTCATCCGCTAAACGTACATGCATTAGATCACGGTCTGCCTCTGAATGTACCGCAACTGTTTTGATGCCTAACTCTTTGCAAGCACGTAAAATACGTAGCGCGATTTCTCCACGATTGGCGATAACAACTTTATCTAACATGCGACTCCCCCTGCTTATTCAATCACAACGAGTGGTTGATTAAACTCAACAGGGACTCCAGTATCAACAAGTATGGATGTGACTGTTCCCGCTTTATCTGCTTCAATTTGGTTAAACATTTTCATCGCTTCAATCAAGCAGAGAGTATCACCCGCCTTCACTGTTTGACCTACTTGTATAAATGCTTTTGCTCCAGGTGAAGGCGAAAGATAAACTGTGCCGACCATAGGCGCTTTCACTACATGTTTATTTACATTCTCCGCTCCTTCAACCTTAGCAGATAGTGCAGGCGTCACCACAGGCTGCGCTGCTGCAATCACATGCTGAGCAGGTGTTGAAGCGGCCATCATTGCCGAGACTACTTTGGTATTCTCCCTACTGATACGTACAGATTCCTCGCCTTCATGAATTTCGATTTCTGCAATACCTGTTTCTTGAATAAGCTCAATGAGCTTGCGGATTTTGCGCAGGTCCATAAGGGTACGATGCTCCTTCTTGTTTTGTTAAATAATAATGTGCATAACGCACAGCAAGTAAATATCCTTTGATGCCGAGACCCGTCAGCGTCCCAAGAGCAATATCAGAAAAATACGAAGACTGGCGAAACGCTTCACGACGATAAATATTTGATAAATGTACTTCTATAAATGGCTTATTAATAGCAATCAGAGCATCACGTAATGCAATGCTAGTATGCGTAAAGGCGGCAGGATTAAAAATAATAAAATCTGCATCGTCCTGGCTCTGATGAATACGGTCAATCAACGCAGATTCTGCATTACTTTGGAATGCGATCCCTTCATGCCCTAATGTTTTCACCAGTGCAATTATCTTGGTATTAAGCGTAGCAAGAGTATCATGGCCATAAAGATAAGGCTCGCGTGTCCCCAGCAAGTTCAGATTAGGCCCATGTAAAATGAGAATAGTTGCCATAAATGCCTGTTGGATCATCATTTAATGTTAATGCACAGCATTTTGCACGAAGTTGCACGTTTTGTCTAGATATAAGAAATTAGCAGCATTTTAAGCGTAGTTTGTTACAAGATCCTGAAAATGAGGAATAATTTAAGTAGTTACATTAGATAATTTTCTGCGCATAATCTCTATAACAGCTGGAAAAATAGATAATACAATAATGGCGACCATTACTAACGAAAAATGCTGCTTAACCAGAGGAATATTACCAAACAAGTAACTGCCATAGACCAACACCCCTATCCACAATAAAGCACCGATCAAACTATAGACCAAGAATTGTCGATATGTCATATAACCAATGCCCGCAACAAAAGGAGCAAATGTACGAACCATCGGAATAAAACGCGCAATAATAATTGTTTTTCCCCCGTATCGCTCAAAAAAGCCATGCGCATTATCTACGTGTTTTTTATTAAATAGCCAGGAATCCTTTGAGCAAAAAACTCTAGCGCCCAGCCATTTACCAATAAAATAGTTCAAACCATTTCCCAACACCGATGCGCATACCAACAACATGAATAACACATGCACATTGATAATATCAGCCACATTTGCTGTCAGAGCACCTGCCGCAAACAGCAGTGAATCTCCAGGTAAAACTGCCGAAAAAATAATCCCTGTTTCACAAAAAATAATGAGAAAGAGCAATGCATAAGTCCAGGCACCATAGGCTGTCACAAATGCAATCAAATGCTCATCAAGATGAAGGATAAAATTTGCCAAATAATGCAGCGCTTCCATATTATTCTCATGTTAAATACTTTACTCCCCGCAGCTTGCCGCGGGCACAAAGAGCTGGCAACTTATCAAGGGAGGAGAGTAGCTCTCCTCCTTGTCGAAGCGCGAAGATTCATTCTCCGTACAAAGTCAATTAATGACATAGACATCAAAACGGCTACTGCTGCCTAACAAAGAAAAAGAAGGTGCAGGATCCACAACAAGCAAAGTTGCCAGACGAGGTCTTTTTACCACAACGCGCCTGGTGGCACAAGCTAATGCCACTTTTAGAAGTTCATCTGCATCACTATCTTCACCGACAATATCATGCAATATAAGCATTTCCTGCCGAGGAAGTGCAGATTTTTTTCGCTCAGGAAACATGGGGTCTAAATAAATGATCTCTGGTCGCTCATCAGCCTTTAATTGCTGGAGCCATGAGATAGCATCCGCATGCACCAGATGCAAACGATTAACACTGGAAGCAGTACGAGAATCTTTTTGCGCTCGCTGAATACCATCCGCTACAAGAGCATAAATAATGGATGAACGCTCAAGCAAGGTCACTGCAAAACCTAATGCAGCAAGAGTAAAAGCATCACCAGCCAATCCCCCTGTTGCATCAACGATTTCAGGATTGGTTTTGCCTTTTAATCCCATTGCCTTTGCCAAGGCTTCATTTTTGAGAGAAGTATGCTGGGAACGATAGTTTTTTTTCCCAGAAAGAAAATCAACATACAAAGGCAGCGACAACCCTTCTCTTTTTTGCAACCCTATATAATCAGGCGTCATAATCAGCAGGTAATCATAGGCCGCTTGTAGACTGAGTGTTAATGGTAAATTAAGCTGCTGAGCAAGCGTCATGGCAGACTCTTCCAAACTCGGAAGAGCGGGGAAAACTGCAATATTAGCAACTAACATATATCCTCATTAACAATATTAGCATAGCCTCTCCCTTTGCGGGAGAGGCCAGCGCGCAGCGACCTTTCCCACAAGAGGAGAGGCTATGCTATGCACTTTAGCCCAACGTAAGAACACGCTATAATACACGTCTCTGTTTTTTTGAGTCAAAATGATGAATATAATCCTCCAACGCTGCTTCCCTAAAACCCGCTTACGTCGCATGCGTTCTGCGCCATTTTCACGACGTTTAATGGCTGAAACACGCCTAACAGTGGATGACCTGATCTACCCCCTATTTATTTTAGAGGGCAAAAATCGTAAAGAGCCTATTCACTCTATGCCGGGGATACACCGCATCAGCATCGATCTTTTACTTAAAGAAGCAGAAGAAATCCTTAAATTAGGCATCCCAGCTATTGCGCTTTTTCCCGTCATTGATATAGAAAAAAAAACCTTACTTGCTGAAGAAGCTTACAACCCAGATGGCTTAGTTCAGTCTGCTGTGCGCCAATTAAAAAAATCATTTCCCGAGCTAGGCATTATTACAGATGTCGCTCTTGATCCTTACACCTCTCATGGTCAAGACGGCATTATTGATAATAAAGGCTACGTATTAAATGATGCAACAGCCACTATTCTAGCTAAACAAGCCTTGTCTCATGCCGAAGCAGGAGCAGACATCATCGCACCATCCGACATGATGGATGGGCGTATTGGCATTATTCGTGACGCATTGGAATCGACTCAATTTACTCAGACCCTCATCCTGGCTTACGCTGCCAAATATGCCTCCAGCTTTTATGGGCCTTTTCGTGAGGCAGTAGGCTCAGCAGCTGCGCTCGGAAAAGCAGATAAACATCAATACCAAATGGATCCGCGCAACAAAGAAGAAGCCTTGCATGAAGTCGCTCTGGATTTACAGGAAGGCGCGGATATTATTATGATCAAGCCTGGCCTTCCTTATCTGGACATCGTGCAACAAACTAAGTCATTGTTTCAAGTACCTACCTTTGTTTACCAAGTCAGTGGTGAATATGCCATGCTAAAAGCCACAGCACAGTTAGGCTGGCTAGATGAAAAAGCCACTGTCATGGAATCATTAATTGCTATTAAACGCGCTGGCGCTGATGCAATCTTGACGTATTTTGCAAAGCAAGTAGCTGAATGGCTGAAATTTAACGATTATAAGTAACGATTGTTGCGGAAATTATGCCTTACCTCACCACAATTTGCGCTTTTTAGCGCTCAGTGACTAGCCAGATTAAATCGTTTATAATGCGTGTGCACAGAGTTATGCCTCTGTAAGCATTGTAAACGATTTAAGATGGCCCTCGATGAGATGCTAAAAAGTGCAAATTGTAACGAGGTAAGATATAAGTATGCTTGAAGAGATCACCTCACCTTTGCTCTCAACAGAATGGGGCAGACGCTGCGGTCTGGCAGCAATGACTATTTTGAGTCTGTTTTTATTGATCACTTTAGTTGAAATACCTTTAACATGGCATAGCGATTACGTACTGACGCATAGTCAGACAACGATGAAAAACACGACTCAACCTTCTACTAATCAAACTATGGCTCTTATTACGCAAATTCCAGACCACCATCTTTTCGGAGCCCCAGGAATAAAAACTGCTAACCTTCCCATTACCAGCCTGCAATTACGCTTGATTGGTATAGTGCAAGCTGATCCAGCGAGCGCATCGCGTGTTATTATTTCAGAAGCAGGCCAACCAGGGAAAATCTATCAAACGGGAGATAGCCTATCATCTGGTGTACGTATTAAAATAATTACACCCAATAGTGTTATATTAGAAAATGGCGATCATATGGAAAAATTGCCTTTATCACGGCAACCTTTACTCTTCCAGGGAATGCCAAAAAATTTATTGCCGGGAGAATAAAGAGTGCGAATTGAACGTTACATTTTACTCACTTTAACCTGCTTGTTAATACAGTCTTGCGCTTCGTCCATTGACACGCAACGCTTGCAAGGTGGGAAAGTGAGCTTTATGTCAGGCGATTTTAAGTCTGCCTTCCATCAATTACTGCCACTCGCGGCCGAAGGCATACCACAAGCAGAATATGGTGTGGGTTACATGTATTATTATGGTTATGGCGTAACACAAGATAGCGAGTCAGGTATCTTCTGGATGAATAAAGCAGCTACTGCACATTATGCGCCAGCAATCAGAGCACTGGCTGCTATTCAGGAAAACACAATTAAACAAGAAGAAACTCGTCACTCTCCTCATGAATCAGCCCCTATACGAACCAATAACATACATGCAGAAAATGACAGGCTTGAAAAAGATGCTGTTCTTGAAACTCTCAATAACACTCTTACACCAAGACAAGGGCATGTCACTATCATGCCGCAACCAGATGAAATAGCCGTCGCCAAAGCCGAACCTCGAGTATCTGAAAAAGTGACAGCAGCTACACCTCCTGTCAGCTCTACTGCTAAAAAATATACCCTTCAATTATTAGGTAGCTACTACCTCTCTTCCCTTAAACAACGCCAGGCAGCATTAAACCTAGGGGTTCCAACCCATATTGGCCAAACCAAACATAATGGCCGTGACTGGTATGTGCTGACCTACGGACAATACTCCGCGCTTGGGCATGCCGAGTTAGCGAGATTTGATTTGCCGAAAAAAATAAAAGACTTCAAACCATGGATCAGAAAATGTGACGAACTTGAATGGGTCAGTTAGCCGTTCACTATTCAGCGAATTTCACCTCTCCAATCGCGTCTATCTTTATTTAGTCGCCCATTATTTTGTATTTATTCAGCACTTGCGGCAGCACTCTCTCCCACAAAGGGAAAGGCTAGTACGAAGCTGGCACTGAAATTACAATAAATTAATAATTCAATATAATCAATATATTAATAACTCTGCAAGTAAGATAAATATATTTATGTATGTTGCAGTATACACATATGTATGCTATTATTTAAAATAATGAGGTAACTTATGGCGCGACTCAATACGATCCAACCTTCCAAGCTCAATAAAACAGAGCGCAAACAGCAAACGCAGATGATTATGAGATTATTCAGCCTATGGAATTTAACAGACAAAGAAAAAGCGATTGCATTAGGCTTATCAACTGGAACCCAAACAAGTATTCATAAATATAAAACAGGCAAACAAGACTTACCCTTAATGAGAGATATTCAGGATCGAGTAGGACATCTACTTGCTATTCACAAATATCTGAAGAGAGCCTATCCATTCGATAAAGAATTAGCTTATCAATGGATCAAAACTTCTAATTCTGATTTCAACAACTTACCACCCTTTAATCTTATTTTTAATGAAGGCTACCTGGGATTAGTTAAGGTAAGAAATTACCTTGAAATAAGTGAACATCAGCAAGATAATAATCGCCATAAGGTAGCAGCACCCCTAATCCCTTTGAAGGATTTATTTGACCACATCAAAAAATCAGAATCTCTTAATGATCTTGAACAAGATATTCAACCTGCCTCAGATATTTCTCACCCGCACGTTAGCAAACATATCAAAAAACTCCCTCCCAAAAAAAATATTCATAACTAAACTATTCATAAAATAGCAGGCAGAGCATGAAGGAAAATATTTTAAACACAGTACTAATAGATTTTCACCAACAAACCTTTCGCAATATTACCGGGCCAAGCAAATCTGATGAGTTTGATGATCTTACAGATAACCCAGAAGCACGAGCCTATGCACACCGCGCTGCGGATGCTCATAGACTTAAACTCAATATAAGCGAGCTTGATTATGATGCAATTCATTATGTTTTTTTAAACTCATCCACTAAGCCCACCCGATTTAGTGATGGAAGTTTTCCAGTTTGGTATGGCTCAAGAGACTTAAAAACTACATTTTATGAAACAATATTCCACTGGAAGAAAACATATTTTGATGCTCCACATTTTCCTAACTCGCCAAGAATTCAACGGGGAATCCGTAGAGTTTTCACTGTAAAGTGTGATGCCGCACTAATTGATCTAAGAGAGCGCAAACTCACCGGCACAGACTCTGCTAGCTATACAGAAACCCGAAGAATTGGCTCGAATTATCATCAAGATTACCCAGGATTACTAACTCAATCTGCAAGAATGCCAACAGGAGAAAACATAGTTATTTTCAAAAAAGGAGTGCTATCTAGCCCAAAGCACCATGATGACTATCTTTATGAATATGATCAAATAACAAAGAAAATTTCCGTAAAGCAAGCTAACTCAAGGACACAAATACTTATTCTAGATAAAGACGCCTACGATTAAGAAAACAGCCAAATGCTGGCCAGCAGTTTCAAGCTCAAAAGTAAAAATTCTTCACTGTCCTGGCAGCGAAGGGGTAAGCTATTTTTTGTCCTCTTACAAAAAATAGCTTACCCCCTCTAAAACGTTATTTCGGTAACTTTTTAACATCCGGATTTGCGGCATAAGCTTGCAGGATTTCTTCGACTAACTGATCGACTATCCCTAAAGCACTCGCCTCCTCAATCATTCCTTTTTGTTCTTTCAAAGCCGCAAGACGCGCCTCAATTAATGACTTGACTGAACCATTTGGAAATAAATTTGCCAGCACACGACGCGCTTCCGCTGGATTTAATTTTTGATACAGTTTATTCCGAACCTGCGCATCTTCCGCCGTGGTACTAAAAGCCCAAAGCTCCACCGGGCCCAAAGTACTCGTCAATAATTGCGTGTTGATGCCATTCTTCGTGGAAAATTGCGCGAGAAAAGTAGCGCCACCTTCACGCGGCCCATGTACGCGAGTTTTTAATGCGACACGAGCTGTCTCTGATAAACCAAAAATTTCAGTCGAACGTTTGATAGCTTGCTCAGGGCCCGCATCCATAATAAAAATGGAGGTGGCAAATTCAACCATCACTGGATCAAAATCTTCAAGCGCTTGCGAAATCAGCGCAATTTGCACATTCCATTTACGGCCTTCACGCATATCCAGAATAACTTGCTCACGCACAGCCCGCGCTTTAGAGGTACGATGAAATTCATCATAAACCAACCGCTTGGGATCCTCTCTAATTTCACCAATACGAATGCGATGATATTCGCGATACGCATCTGGAAAATCATTCAACACATCCTCAGTTAAATAATAACTGCGCCCCAGCACATAACGCCCTAACATATACATCACTGCTGTTTGACGATCAGCCGCATCACCCCCACTTTTAGCCACTTCATCTAAATCGAGCGAAACAATCCGTGCGTCACCAATATCGAAACGTGTAATCCCTGCAATAATAGGATATTCTCGCACTGCGCTGGATATCATACGACTAAATGCCTGAATCAAAGGCTCACCGGTCGGCGCTTTCACTAAACCATATAAATCTTCCACCGCTTGCGTGCGCACAATCGCTGCCACATCAGGTAATAGCGGCATGGCAAAGCGTTGCGCAAGCAATGCTTCATGCTGAAAACCTGCTAAAAATATCGCATCGGTCACTTCCCACCACGTGGTATGCTCATCTAGAACAAAACCAATTTCAGTCAAAATATCATCAACCAGATGCTCCACCCCTTTAGTGTAAAGATGAGGTTTGCCATCATCAGCAAGGTATTTATAAATTTCATCCACTATCAACCCTGTCATATCCGAAATGCCATCATAAGGTCTTTCAGCACCGATAGGCGTTGCTAACAAAGTAATAAAATTCACTAAAAAGCCGCGCTCTTGCGCAGTGGGAAAACGGCTGCCTAATTGTGTATCAAAAGGATTGATTGCATAGTCTGCCGTCATGCGCAAGCGGTGATAAGCAACCCAATGTTTATTGGCTGCTGGCAGCGCTTCTTTCAATAAGGAAATAAGCCCACTACTGGATGGGCCAATATCGATAATAGCGATACGCGGTAAGCGTTGAATACCGCCCGATAGACACAAAGCAAGATTGATCGAGTTCGACAAAACGGATTTACCAGAACCGGGTCGTGCATACATTAAATCAATCCAGGTCGTTTGCTGCACAGATCCAGGTTGATAGGGCCAAGGTTTCCCATCAGGTGAACGTAACAACACCGCGCCATATTCCCACGCAGAAGCAGGTCGCGCAAAAGGAAGCATATAAACAACATCAGACAAAGGCGCAACGGTAGGGGTAGCCACACTGGATGCGCTAAATCCCAAAATACTTGAAACAATACCTGCAAATGCATCACCCGACACTTCAGAGACTTCGCACGAACCC
>Ga0206943_1012_pt1 | contig 53755 bp, 45 predicted proteins | sample Alteio_BWOrgHeat_7_FD_153243 | JGI IMG/M metagenome (GOLD analysis project Ga0206943, IMG submission 153243) | Enriched cells from forest soil in Barre Woods Harvard Forest LTER site, Petersham, Massachusetts, United States -... | ecosystem: Environmental > Terrestrial > Soil > Temperate forest > O... | reverse complement strand
TTTTGCATTATTGGATTTTGCAGAAAAGTATTCCATGAACCTTTCCCATACGATCGTGATGGAAACCGGCGGGATGAAAGGGAGAAGAGAAGAAATAACCAGAGAGGAATTGCATCAGATACTGAAAGAGAAACTGGGTGTATCCCGGGTTCATTCAGAATATGGGATGACTGAATTATTATCGCAGGCTTATTCGATGGGAGAGGGGAAGTATCAGCCTGTTCCCTGGATGAAAATGCTGTTAAGAGATGAAGACGATCCCCTGAGCCTGCGTCAATCTGGTGAAGGCCTCCTGAATATCATCGACCTGGCGAACCGGTATTCCTGTTCATTTATTTCTACGGATGATGTAGCAAAGCTATCTGATTTTGGGAAGAATGGATAATAGTGATCTACGCGGTTGCAGCCTGCTGGTGGTTTAGGGATAAGGGACATCCATCAAATTCGAACAAGGGATACGGCATTTTTTTTGACTGCTCTCCGTAGCGAGTTCGATCAGACGAATTGTATTGAACCCGTGTTCAGGTTTTACTTTCAATGATTCTTTTTTGACGATTGTATCATAAAGATCATTGTAAAAACCTCCATAGTTTCCCGCCAAAGACGGATATTTTTCCTGTATGATTTTTCCATTTATTTCTGTATGCAGCTCTCCATAAATGCTGTCTGATTCCTTACCCCAGTCCGCCGCTGTCGGAAGAAAACCTTTTCTGAGCAGCACTTCTTGTGGATCTTCACCATATTTAATAAATGAACCCAGTCTGCCATGTATGGCGTACCGGGGACCAGGCTCACGGACAAGCATACCTGATTTTAAAATTATCTTCGTAAAATCATAGTCAAGCCAGAGTTCAAAATAATCGGTGGTTCTCGCATGTGGTCTTTGTATCCGGATATCCGCTGTAACAAACTGTGGTAAACCAAAGAGACAAAATGCCTGATCAATCAGATGAGCGCCCAGATCATATAAAATACCGCTGCCGGGTGTATTTTCCTCCCGCCAGGCATTGGGTCTTTGCTCCGGTCGGTACCTGTCGTAATGGGCTTCGAATTCGACAATTTCTCCCAACAGGTTTTCTTTCAGCAGTTGCCGGATAGTTAAGAAATCAGAAACGTACCGGCGGTTTTGATATACGCTGAGTACACGGTTCTTTTTTTCTGCCTGTGCGATCAGTTTTGTTGCATCATCAGATGTAATCGTAAATGGTTTTTCCAGCACTACGTGTTTGCCGGCTTCCAAAGCGCGCCAGGCATAATCAAAATGGGAATCATTGGGGGTTGTGATTACCACCAGTTCAAGGCTCTCTTCGGCCAGCATCTCGTCGAGATTGCGAACAATTTTTACTGACGGATATTTTTCTTTTGCTTCATCACCCCTGCGTTGCAAAATAGTCTGCAGCTGAAATTTCGGATTGGTAACTATAAAAGGCAGGTGCATATATTGTGCGGCGGCGCCATAACCAACTACACCTGTATTCATATCTGGCAATTTTCTTTCGAAGATAAGCCGGAAGACTTATTCAATCGTTCGGGCCTGCCCGTTATAGACATAATAAACGGTTCCCAATGTTTTCTGCAGGAGAACCAGACCCCCAAACTGTCTGCGTTTTCCATTTGCTGCTTTGGTTGTTGTAAGCTTTTGAGCCTCAATCGTTTGATAAAAATAAAAGTCCGGAACAAGGGTGCCGGATATGCATACTGCAAAAGAATCCTTATATGAGGGATCCGATTACGGAGGTGGAATTAACTTTTACAAAATGTGGAATAAATGCTCATCTGTCGGTTTGAAGAAAAATCGGGATATTTATATTTAAATAAATACAGCATTATGAATATGGTTAAAACGGGATTGACTTTTTTATTCGCAATGGCGAGTTTTACTTTTATCAAGGCCCAGACAGCTGATGAAATCGTAAATAAATATGTAGATGCCATTGGAGGCAAGGACAAATTGGACCAGGTCAAAACAGTCTATATAACAAATACCACACAGGTAATGGGTAATGAAGGGCCCAGTACTACACAGATTTTGAATGGAAAGGCGTATCGTCTGGATTATGAAGTAAATGGCCAGAAATCTACCCAGGTAATTACGGATAAAGGGGGTTGGCAGATAAATCCTTTCATGGGTGCAACCACTGCTCAGCCTTTACCGGAAGAAATGTACAAACAAAGCAAAGGACAGTTGTTTTATTTCCCGTTATATAAATCTGCAGCCAGGGGAAATAAAATTGAACTCGTTGGCAAGGATGGAAATAGTTATAAATTAAAAATTACAAATGCCGACTCATTGGAAGCCTTTTTCTACGTGGACACTACAACATATTATCTGACAAAAATTACAAGGCAAACAAACTTCATGGGTCAGAGTATGGAGCTGTCAGTTACTTTTTCTAATTTCAAGAAATCAGATTTCGGTATCACGGTACCATACACAATGGAAATCAGTTATGGTGGTCAATTCACCATAACGAACAATATCACCAAGATCGAATTTAATAAGAACATTGATCCGGCTGTTTTTGAAATGCCGAAGTCTTGATCGCTTAACGCATAACGCCTAACGCTTAACGCATAACCGCTTAACGCTTTTGAAAGAAAATGACAACCCCCGCCAGTTCGCGGGGGTTGTCATTTTTATGGAGTGTACACGTAGACTACGTAAAATATATTTTACATGGGTCTCATTATTGTCTGATTATTGTCTGCTTCGGGGCGGCTTCGGGAATTCTTCGGGTGGTGAGCGAAGGATTACCGAAGCCGTCCCGAAGCCGTCCCGAAGCAGACATGTTTCAAATAACACAAAAACAAGAAAAAGGAACCGAAAATCAGCATTTTTCGGAGCCGTCTGTCTTCAAGAAAATCGCCGAAAAATAAATTTTACGTAGACTCCGTCTACACTCCGGGAAAAGCAGGACCTGCCAAATTAACTTTGAAAACTGGTATGGATTTCAAAAGCGTGCGTCTGCTGTCCGTAAGCGGACAAATTCTGAACCTATTTATTTGTGCTTATTTGATAATCAGTGTATTAAAAAATGGCACCTGTTTGGGAAGTGAGCTCAGGGGTCATAAATACAGCCATATGTTTAAGAATAATCTGAAAATTGCCTGGCGGAATCTGATCAAGGATCGTCAATTCACTTTTTTGAATTTGCTGGGTCTTGCAACCGGACTCACCTGTACCATATTAATTTATTTATGGGTGCACGATGAATACCAGTTTGATAAATTCCACGAAAAAGATGCGAGGTTATATCAGTTAATGGAGTATCGAAAAGGGAAGGGCGAAGTATTCATCGCCGACGAGAGTTCCGGAATTTTGGCTGAAACAGTTGCCGCGCAGAATCCGGATGTGGAATATGCGGCAGCTGAAGCTCCGGCAGCCTGGTTTCAGAAATTCACCCTGAGTGTCGGCGATAAAAATCTGAAAGCAACCGGGCAGTATGTGGGCAAGGATTACTTTAATATTTTTTCCTTTAAACTCATTGATGGAAATCCGTATAAAGTGCTGGCTGACAAAAACAATATTGCCATTTCCGATGAATTGGCTATGAAACTTTTCAACACGACTCAAAACCTGATCGGAAAGAAAATTCTTTTTCAGCAGAATGAAGTGTTTTTTGTGAGCGGAGTATTTGAAAAAATACCTGTTCGCAGTTCAGAACAATTTGATTTTCTTTTATCATTTGAGTACTATAAACAAATTCAACCATGGGTAACCAGCTGGGGCAATACGGGTCCGCATAATTTTGTCGTACTCAAAAAGGGATCAGATGTCGATGCTTTTAATAAAAGAATTGCGGGGTTAATTAAAAAAAGCAGTGGCGATACAACCCGTTCACCTTTCGCCATGCGTTTTTCGGATAATTATCTCCAGAATAGTTTTGACCATGGAAACCGGATAGGCGGACGCATAGTAAACGTGAAATTATTTTCTGTCATTGCCTTGTTCATACTTGCCATAGCCTGTATCAATTTTATGAACCTTTCAACTGCCAAAGCATCCCGCAGGTTGAAAGAAGTCGGAATAAAAAAAGTTGTTGGGGCTGGTAAACGGCAGCTTATCTTTCAATTTCTGGGCGAATCCATTCTTTTGACATTTATTGCGGCCCTGATTGCTATAGGACTCGTATTTTTTCTGTTACCGCAATTCAACAGGATCACAGGTAAGGAAATTATGCTTCAATTTGACGGGAACCTTCTCGCGGGTTTGATCGGCGTCAGCTTGTTTACCGGAATAATTTCGGGAAGTTATCCTGCTCTCTATCTGGCCGGTTTTAATCCGATTATGATTTTAAAAGGAAAAATGCGCAATTCTATTGGAGAATTGTGGGCACGACGGGGGCTGGTTATTTTCCAGTTTGCGATTTCAATTTTTATGATCGTTGGGGTGCTCGTTATTTATCGTCAGATTCAATTTATACAAAATAAAGATCTGGGATATCAAAAAGATCACGTGCTGCGTATGGATTGTGAGGGAAAACTGATTGCGAATGAAGAGAATTTTGTTGCGCAGTTAAAGAAAGTTCCCAGTGTGGTGAATGCCTCATTTACCTATAACGTGATGGTAGGACGCAATTATGGAGACAACGGGCTTGAATGGGTAGGCAAATCACCCAACGAGTATATTTATTTTGAAGGTTTTGGCGGTGGCTACGATTTTGTTGAAACCATGGGAATGAAAATGGCCGAGGGAAGAAGTTTTTCAGAAAATTATGGGGATGAATCGAATAACATCATTATAAATGAAGAGGCTGCGCGCATAATGGGTTTCAAAAACCCGGTAGGGAAAAATGTTACCTTATTTGGCAGTCCAAAGCAAATCATTGGGGTTGTAAAAGACTTTCATTTCGAATCCCTTCGTGAAACGGTGAAACCACTCTATATGAGATTAATCAAACAGGATTCTTCGCCATGGAATAAACTGATGATCCGCGTGCAGGCGGGCAGAGAAGCGGAGACTGTGGAAAGGATAAGGAATTTATATGAACAATATAATCCCGGTTTCCCATTCGATTTCCACTTTGTAGATGAATTGTATGACAGGCAATACGCTGCAGAATGGAGGGTTGGTATTTTATCTAAATATTTTGCCGGACTGGCGATATTGATCTCCTGTCTTGGATTGTTCGGGCTTACTGCATTTACTGCACAAAAAAGGCAAAAGGAAATTGGAATTCGCAAAGTGATCGGAGCCACTGTGCCGAATATAGCATTCATGCTTTCAAAAGATTTATTCAGACAGGTATTGGTGGCAATATTAATAGCCGTTCCCATTTCGTGGTGGATAATGAATCAGTGGTTAAACGGATTTGCATACCGAATTCCGATGGGTGTCGGTGTTTTTTTAATCGCCGGACTGTCTGTTATCACCATTACGCTATTAACGATCAGTTTCCAGGCCATAAAAGCTGCCGTTAAGAACCCGGTTGTTAGTTTAAGATCCGAATAAGCTAAAAGCTTAAAGCCTAAAGCCTAAAACTAAATGTGAAAGTATCACAATGTGAAATCGCACCTGGGCTGCCATTTAAAATCATATTTGGCAAAAAAAGTTTTAGGCTTTGGGCTTTACGCTTTAGGCTTTAAACCCTTTTGATCTCAGGAAATGCACGGTTTGTCGCAGTGAGACGCCATATATACAAAATATTCGGACATTGCATCAGATGCATTTACCATGAGCACACGCTGGTACAGATCCAAGGTTGCGATCGTTTTTTTTCACGCACTGGCATGGGTGATATTATTCACATTACCCACTCTTTTCCATAGGGAGCCGGACCAGCAGCAAGTGAATTTTAAAGCCATGTTCCGGATCAGGTTCCTGATTTTTGATGCCTGCTGGATACTTTTCTTCTATTTTAATTTACTCGTGCTTATCCCGAGATTTCTAAACCGGAAAAAGATCAGTATATATATTTCTCTGATTCTCTTATTAATGGCAGCATTCATTGCAGTTATCAATTTTTTTCCAAAAGAAGGCGAAAAACCCGGACTTCACAGGGAATATTTTTTTGTCATCTTTCCCTATTTGTTTATTTGGGCAATGAGTACGGTTTACTGGTTCGTTACAGACAAGATCAGTACCGAACAAAGAATGAAAGAAAGGGAAAATGAAAACCTGAAAACGGAGCTTTCATTCCTGAGATCGCAGGTGAGTCCGCATTTCCTGTTCAATGTATTGAACAATATGGTTGCCATGGCCCGTCTGAAGTCAGATCAATTGGAACCTTCCCTCATACGGCTTTCCGGGCTGATGCGATATATGTTGTATGAATCGGATGAATCGTCGGTCACCCTGCTTCGTGAGATAGAATATGTAAACAGTTATATAGAATTGCAGAAAATCCGGTACGCCAAATCACTTACTATCAATGAGAATATGGATCCGGGAGATAACCAGCTGATAGAACCGATGCTGCTGATCCCATTCATTGAAAATGCTTTTAAGCATGGAACCGGAACGATTGACGATCCGGTCATCGATATCTATTTGAAGATCTCTGAAGGGCTGATTGATTTTCGGGTGAAAAATAAATTTGATCCGGCAAATGAAGAAATAAAAGATCGCACTTCCGGAATCGGGTTGCAGAATGTAATTCGCAGATTAAATTTGCTGTACGATCAGAAACATATCCTGTCTATAAATAAGGAAAATGGCTGGTATAATGTTTCTCTACAGATTAAACTTCATTAACAATGAAATGTATCGCAGTAGACGACGAGCCATTGGCACTGGCGCTTTTACAGGATAATATCCGCCAGGTTCCGACATTGGAGCTCGTCGCTTCCTGTAGCACGGCCATGGAGGCACTGGTTGTATTGAACCGGCAGGAAGTAGACCTGATTTTTCTGGATATTCAAATGCCCGGACTTACGGGACTGCAACTTTTGCAATCGCTTTCAATCAGGCCAATGGTTATTCTTATTACCGCATATGAAAAATATGCGCTGGAAGGATTTAACCTGGATGTGATTGATTACCTCGTTAAACCGGTTCCTTTTGAACGTTTTCTGAAAGCCTGTAACAAAGCGATCGACTTTTACCGGTTGAAAAAAAATGTAACGGGTGAATCGCATACCTGGCCGGAATATTTTTTTGTTAACGCAGAATACGGATTAGTGAAAATAGTTTTTTCGGAAATCCGGATGATAGAAGGTCTGAAGGATTATTTGAAAATTCATTTGGGAGAAACCAAACCCCAGATCATACGCATGAGTCTAAAGTCTATTGAAGAAAAACTTCCTCCGGGTAAATTTTTCCGTATTCATAAATCCTATATCATCGCTTTATCACATGTTACTGCCATTCGTAGAAATTCGGTGTTTCTAGGGGGATTGGAATTGCCTCTGAGCGATCTTTATAAAGACGATCTGATGCGGGAGATTGGACAGGGAACCAAATGACCCGTGCATTTGGTCGCGGGATTTTAACCACTCGTCTCAATTCCTTATTGAATGCGGACTTACCGGACTAGTTTTACGTTCACAAAATGATATTATGAAATATTTGTTGTTGTTGACGCTTTGCTTTGTGTGTGGTTTTTCCGCAAATGCCCAGTTCCCAACTGGTGGTGCAGGAAAGGGTGCGCCAAATATGGGTCATATTTATGGCAAATTGATTGACAGCAGCAGTGGCCATCCTATATCTGAGGCAACTGTACTATTGCTTCATAATAAATACGATTCGGCAACCAAAAAATCAAAACAGGTTTTACTAAAGGGTCTTACCAGCAATGCAAAAGGAGAATTCAATTTTGAAGATCTGCCCATTTTCGGCGCATTAAAATTAAAAATATCTGCGACCGGGTATAAGCCCATTGAACAAACCATCATGTTCCAAATGAAAATGCCTCCGGGAGGTGTGCCGAAAAATGTAACGGACCCGGCCCAGGCGATGAATGCCATGAGCAGCACAATCAATGGATTTGACAAAGATTTGGGTAATGTCAGGATGGCTACAGATGTAACACAATTGCAAACGGTTACGGTGAGTGCGACCAAATCCACATTGAGATTGGACATCGACAAAAAAGTTTACAATGTTGAAAAGGATCTGGTGAATGCAGGAGGGACTGCGATGGATGTGATGAAAAATGTTCCTTCGGTAAATGTGGATATTGACGGCAACCTGACGCTCAGGAATGCACCACCCTTACTTTATATTGACGGCCGGCCAACTACCCTGACGCTGGACCAGATTCCGGCCGACGCAATCGAAAGCGTTGAAGTGATCACCAATCCATCCGCCAAATTTGATGCTTCCGGAGGTGGCGCGGGTATCGTAAATATTATTTTAAAGAAAAACCGTAAGACGGGATATAATGGAAATGTTCGGGCCGGCGTTGACAGTCATGGTGCATTAAATGGGGGACTGAACTTCAATCTTCGGCAGGACAAATTTAATTTTACTGCCAACGGGTTTTACAATCAAAATAAAAGCGTAACCACCGGGAGTGTTTACAGATATAATTATCCCAATTCGCCAAATTCTCCTGTACCAACATCTATTGATCAGGCGCAGACTGAAAAGAATAATGGTGCCTTCGCATTTGGTAGCCTGGGACTGGATTATTTTGTCACAAACAGAACGACATTTTCTTTAACGGGCATACACGTGCATGGTCAATTTAAACCTGTGCAGGAATTAAATATTGCGACTGATAGTATATTTCCGAGTGGGACTGAAACGTTTTACAGCACCCGGAATGTAAATACGGACAGGGAATTTAATGCTAATGGATTGCAGTTTGCATTTAAACACCTGTTTCCAAGGGAAGGGGAAAATATAACGGCTGACGCGAATTACTTCGCCGGTATGAACGAAAATAATGCATTGACGGTATCCAATTATTTAACCGGGCAGACGGGTTCTCCGGTAGGAAGTATACAGCAGCAGAAAATAAACGGAAACGGCACGAATAAATTTCTCACCATCCAGACAGATTATGTCCATCCTTTTGATGCAAAAACTAAACTGGAAGCAGGACTGAGATTAAATACACAGCACCTGGTTAGTAACACCTACACTTACTATGATAATTCGGGAGATAATAATTTTTACCTGGTTCCCCAGGCTTCAACAAATTATAATAATACCAACAATGTGTATGCTGCGTATATTTCATTTACTTCGGCAATCAAGGACTTTGGTTACCAGGCCGGTCTGAGGGCTGAGAGTTCAAATTATACAGGCGAGTTAATTAACGAGAAGATGAATTTCAGTAATAAATACCCTATCAGTTTATTCCCGTCATTATTCCTGAGTCAGAAATTAAAAAACAAACAGGAAATCCAGCTTAGTTATACACGTAAAATAAACCGGCCGAATTTCTTTCAGCTGATTCCCTTCACAAATTATTCTGATAGTCTGAATATTACGAAGGGCAATCCCAATCTGGTTCCGGAATTTACCAATTCAATTGAACTTTCTTACCTGAAAACATTTGTAGGAAATAATACTTTCCTTGCTTCCGTATATTATAAAAGGACCGATAATCTGATCACGCGGTATCTTGACACATTTACAAATGCGATCACAAACAAACCGGATTTTGTAAACACATGGGTAAATGCGAATTACAGCCAGACTGTGGGTGCCGAGCTGACAGCCGTCAATACCATCACGAACTGGTTTGATGTGACCACAAATGTAAATGTTTATAATTCCTATATTAATATTACGAACGTAAATACAACGTCTCAACCAGCCTTATGGAGCTGGTTTGGTAAAATCAATGCCAATTTCAAATTACCCTGGAAACTGAAGATGCAGATCACGGGATTCTATCAGTCAAAATCAAACCTGCCGGTAAATTCCGGCGCCGGAACACAGGGAGGTGGACCCGGTGGCAACGCCGGAGTTCAAAGTTCTTCACAAGGTTATATTTCTGCCTTCTGGGCTGTTGATGCGGCCATCAGCAAAAGTTTTCTTAAAAACGATGCGGCGTCCATCAGCGTCTCTATGGCTGATATATTTCACAGCCGGTGGACAGATCAGTTTTCAGAGAGTGAGTTTTTTAACCAGCAATACAATCGAATCAGAGATCCTCAATTGGTGAAAGTTAATTTCACCTATCGATTCGGGAAGCTGGATGTGTCTGTTTTCAAAAGAAAAAACATGAACAATTCCGGTGCGCAGGACGCCATGCAGGGAGCACAATAGTGAGTTATTAGTTGTTAGTTGTTAATAACTAACAACTAACAACTAATAACTAATGTTTGCTACCAGAACTTTATGTAAAGGGCGGTCAGCAACAATAAAATCATTACGATCAGTGCAGTTGTTTGCGGCCTTAATTTAAACATGGAGGTATCGAGTGCGAAAGCTTTGGGATTTATTTTTGGTCCAGCCAGACTGATCAGCACCATTACAAGAACGGTAAAGAAAAAGGAAAGTCCCATGGCAATCAGGAAAGGGATTTCAAATCCTCCGTTTCCATTTGGATATGCTGTGTATAACCAGGTATTGTTTCCAAATACGGCAGGCGCCCATTCATTAAAGAAATAGCAAAGCCCCAGGCCGGTAATCACACCCGCGACGGCGGCAGCACCCGTTGTTCTTTTCCAAAACATGCCAAGAAAAAACATTGCGAATACACCAGGGCTGATATAACCGGTGTATTTCTGTATATATGTAAATCCGCCCGCACTACTTATGCCCAGGACGTCTTTCCATGTGAACATAATGGCAAGAATCAAAGCTCCCAGTGCTACCGCCCGTCCAATCCAAACCATTTTCTGATCAGTGGCTTCCTTGTTAATATATTTTTTATAAATATCCAGTGTGAAGATGGTGGAGATACTGTTTATTTTCCCTGCGAGGGATGCAACAATCGCGGCCGTGAGTGCAGCCAGAGAAAGACCTTTTAATCCCGCAGGCAAAAAACCGAGTACTGCGGAATACGCGTGGTCCATATTTGCATTCTCCATAGAAGGAAGGTGACCTTGTTTCATCAGAACAAATGCTGCAATACCCGGCAACATGACGATCAATGGCATGATCAGTTTTAAAAGAGCTGCGAACAGCAGTCCGTTACGGGCTGTATTCAGGTTCGCACCAAGCGCTCTTTGTGTAATGTATTGATTGCATCCCCAGTAATTCAGGTTCACGATCCACTGCCCGGCAACATACATGAGTATACCTGGCAGGAGCAGGTATTTATTGATGTCAACCTGTGAAGATTCGACAGTCGGTTTTTTAAATATCATATGGAAATGGTCCGGAGCCTGTTGCATCAAAGTAGAAAAACCATGCACGACACCATTGCCGCCGCCCACCTTATCGAGTGCCATATACGAGGTCGCAAGGCCGCCAAGAATCAGTACTGTCACCTGGATTACATCGGTAAACCCAATGACTTTCATCCCGCCCAGTGTAATAATGATTGAAAAAACTGCCAGGGCGATCATGACGAAATGAAGATAATCCACATTGTAACCGGCGGGCAAAAGTCCACTGATGGCAACTGAGCCCAGATATAAAATGGAAGTGAGGTTTACAAAAATGTAAATGAAGAGCCAGAGTATCGCCATAATCATGGCTACCGTTTCGTTATACCGCGTTTTAAGGAATTGCGGCATGGTATAGATCTTGTTTTTCAGGTATACAGGAATAAACCAAACAGCAACAATAACAAGCGACAAGGCGGCCAGCCATTCATAGGCCGAGATGGCAATACCGAGAAAGAAGCCGTTGCCACTCATGCCGATAAATTGTTCTGCTGAAATATTTGACGCAATCAGGCTGGCTCCTATTGCCCACCAGGTGAGTGAGCCTTCTGCAAGAAAAAACCCTTTTGAATCGTGTTCTTTGCTTTTCCTCCTGTGATAAATCCAGTAACCATAGGACCCAACCAGGATCAGGTATAAAAAAAATATAAGATAGTCTGAGAAAACCAGTTGATTATTCATTTGTCGGCAGTCGTTCGGTTCTTAATGGACTAAATATCAGTATTCTTTGCAATTAATACAAACTTGTGATCAAAATCCAAACCGGTCGGGATTGGGTATGAAGTTCATAAAGGATCTGAATCCGGCTTTGTATTTTTTTCTGTTGAGTTTATAATAATACGCCCCTTTTTTGGAGCCGGATTTATCTTTCTCCCGCAGTTTTATCAGCAGTTCAGTTGACAACACCTTACGGCTGAAATTACGATTGTCGAAGCGTGTTACATACACGCCTTCATATAAATTTTGTAACTGGGGTATCGTGAATTTTTCGGGGAGCAATTCAAAAAGAATGGGGTGAGAAGCAGCCTGGTAACGAAGTTCCTGCTGCGCCATGCGCAGCATCGAATCATGATCAAAAATAAGTTTTGGCTTTTTAGCAAGTGGAAACCATTCCGCATGGTAATCCGGGATGATTTGTTTTTCATATTGGTGAATATCGACCAGGGTCGTGAAGGCAGTGGAGATCGTACGTTCAAGCGGATCCCTGTCCGGTATACTGAAGGTTTGCAGCTGATGCATATAAAGTCCCTCAATACCTGTAAATTTTTTTAACACCCGGCTGGCAGCCTGTTCAAGACTCTCAGATCTGGCAAGAAAACCGCCGATCAGGCTCCACTTGTTTTTCTCCGGTTCTATACCTCGTTTCATCAGCAATACCTGCAGGTTATCTCCGTCAAATCCAAAAATAATGCAGTCAACCGCCGCCAGGATCCTTGTTTGGCCGGCATATTTTGGCATAGCAGTTAAAAATAAATCTTAGTGAATATATGGATAGTTTCCCGAAAATGGCCAGCCATCGGCCGGATAATGACCATCTGTTCTTTTGGTCAATGCTATATATCTTTGCAGGCACCTATGACAAATAAAGATTTTTTACTCAATGAAACGGGCATATCCAATCAGTATAAAAACTGGTTTCTTGATTATGCATCCTATGTTATTCTTGAAAGGGCCGTGCCCGCTCTCCAGGACGGACTAAAACCTGTGCAACGACGCATTCTGCATGCTATGAAGGAGATGGATGATGGCAGATTCAATAAAGTGGCTAATATCATCGGTCAATCGATGCAATATCATCCTCATGGAGATGTATCCATCGGTGAGGCACTGGTAAACCTGGGGCAAAAGGATCTGCTGATCGAAACACAGGGAAACTGGGGTGATGTGCGGACCGGCGATGATGCTGCTGCGGCCAGATATATAGAGGCGCGACTCAGTAAGTTTGCGCTGGAAGTGGCTTTCAATGCGAAAACCACGGATTGGCAACTAAGTTATGATGGGAGAAAAAATGAACCGATCACACTCCCCATGAAGTTTCCATTGCTGCTGGCCCAGGGGGCGGAAGGAATTGCGGTGGGGCTCGCAACTAAAATTCTCCCGCATAATTTTTGCGAAATCTGCCAGGCGGCTGTAAAATATCTGAGGGGTAAAAAATTTGAGCTGTTCCCGGATTTCCAGACTGGCGGGATGATCGATGTATTAAACTATAATGAAGGTAAACGGGGCTCCCGTGTGCGGGTACGTTCTCATATAGAGGAAATAGATAAGAAAACGTTGATGGTCCGGGACGTTCCCTATGGAATCACAACCAGCCAGCTGATAGATTCCATTATCAAGGCCAATGATCAGGGCAAGATCAGGATCCGGAAAGTAACCGATAATACGGCTGCCGAAGTTGAGATACAGGTGGACCTTGCACAGGGCATTTCTCCCGATATTACGATCGATGCATTATATGCTTTCACAGATTGTGAAATCAGTATTTCACCCAGTGCCTGCGTGATCAATAACCAAAGACCGGAGTTTCCTTCCATGCCGGAGTTACTTAAGAATTCAGTAGACCTTAGCAAAGACTTACTGAAAAGAGAACTCGAAATAAAACTGGGCGAGTTGCAGGAGAAATGGCATTTTACTTCCCTGGAAAAAATATTCTTTGAGGAAAAAATCTATAAGGAGCTGGAAAAAAAACACGAGACATGGGAAAAAGTATTGCTGGCCATCGCCAAAGCATTTGAACCTTTCCGCAAGCAATTAAAAAAGAACATCAGCCGGGAGGATGTTGTGAAACTAACGGAAAAGCCGGTTCGTAGAATATATAAACTCGATATAGAAGAACTCAATGCACAAATAAAATTACTCGAGGCGGAAATCAAACAGGTAAAATATGATCTGAATAATCTTGTTGATTTCGCAGTGAATTATTTTGAAGAGCTGCTCCGCAAATACGGCAAAGGAAGGGAAAGGAAGACTGAAATACGTCCTTTTGAAGCCATCCAGGCCAAACAAGTCGCAATTGCCAACACAAAAATCTATGTAAACCGCTCCGAGGGATTTATCGGAACGGGTCTGAAAAAGGATGAATTTGTTACTGAAGCATCCGATCTGGATGACATCATCGCATTTACGCGCGGAGGGACGATGAAGATTGTGAAAGTAGCTGATAAAACATTTATCGGCAAGGATATTATTCATGTCGGCATTTTCCAGAAGAATGATGAAAGAACCACTTATAATATGATATATGTGGATGGCAAAACCGGAATCAGTTATGCAAAAAGATTTAATGTTACCGGAGTCACAAGGGAAAAGGAATACGACCTGACCAAATCTGAAAAAGCCAGAGTGCATTATTTTTCCACCAATCCGAACGGGGAAGCCGAATTGGTCAGAGTTATTTTAAGTCCGAATTGTTCTGCCCGGCACAAGGAATTTGACTTTGATTTTCAAACGATGGAAATCAAGGCCCGGGCATCATTGGGGAATCAGGTTACAAAATATCCGATCAAATCAGTAAAATTAAAACAGGCGGGCAAGGCCACGCTGAATGCGAGAAACCTGTGGTTCGATGATACTTTTGGGCGACTAAATACTGAAGAGAAGGGAAGTTTCCTGGGTAAATTTAGTGCAGAAGACAGGTTGTTGGTTATATATAATGATGGAAATTATGAAATAACCGACCAGGAGTTAACGCAGCGTTTCGATGCCGATAAAATTTTACTGATAGAGAAATTCGATCCGGAAAAAATAGTCACCGCCATATATCTCGACAGTGAAAAAGCTCAATACACTATAAAACGATTCAGAATAGAAACCAATTCATTACATAATAAATTCTTCTTCATAAAAGAAGGGGAGGGTAACCAATTGGAAACTGTCAGTACAGATAATGAACCGGTACTGATCATGCAGTCCGGTCGCGGTGCGCAAATCCGGAAAGCCAGGATTAAAACAGCCAAGGCGGTAGAGGTGATGGGATGGAAAGCCGTAGGTGTGAAACTGACGGAATACACCAAAAGTCTGACCATGGAATGGGATCAGAAGAAAAAACCCGAACAACCGGAATTATTTGATTGATCCTCACGGGCACCCTTAGCCCCCAGATACTACTTAAATGCCCCAAATACAGGGCGATACCGACCGGATGTACAATCAGGCTTTATATTTCTGACATTGTTGGAAAATTTTTAGGAACTTGGGCAGAACCCCTAAGACTCCTTATGCAACCAACCCATAAATACCTATCGAATTTAACGCCCCTGAGAGGCATTGCCGCTCTTTGGGTAGTTGTTTTTCATTTTTCTGAAATTGTCGCGAAGTTTGTTTCAACAAAATATAGCCTGCTACTTACGAAGGGATATCTTATGGTTGATCTGTTTTTTATCCTGAGTGGATTTATCATGATCCATGTTTACCGGAAAAAGTTTCAAACCGAACTGTCAATAAAAAATTTCCGCGAGTTTATTGTTGCCCGCTTTGCCAGAGTGTACCCGCTTCATTTTTTTACATTGATGATTATGGTATTACTGGTAGCGTCGTCGGGTGGATGGAATATCGTACAGGATCCCAAAGCGATATCTACAAATCTTTTATTAATCCATTCTTTCGGTATACATAAAATATTTACCTGGAATGTTCCTTCCTGGAGCATCAGTGCGGAATGGTGGGCCTATATGGTCTTTCCGCTGATCGTATTATTTATTTATCGCAAAAAAGGAATGGCGATTGCATTTCTGGGGCTATTTGTTGTGTTGGCTTATCTGGCCATAATGTTTTGGGTACCCAGGGTAAATATTTTTGATCCGGCTGCTCCACCCCGCAGGAACCTGGATGTAACATTTGATTATGGGTTTTTAAGGGGACTTGCCGGATTTATTTCTGGATTATTATTATATCGGTTATATGAAGAGGGCCTGTTGCGTAAATTTTTCCAAAGGGATATAGCGACGGTCGTTTCAATACTGCTTGCTGTCCTTAGCATGCATTTCGGATGGAATGATGGGTTTACCATTATTTTCTTTGCGGCCATTATTTTTTCTTTTGCTCTCAATAACACGAAACTGCATGCCCTCTGTAATATGCGGCTTCCGCAATACCTGGGAAAAATTTCGTATTCCATTTACCTGATTCAGATTTTCCCGCTTATTCCCATATTTGCCGGTTTAAAATTACCGGGACTTGTATATGCGGGGCAGTCGGCAACGACCGGATTTTGGAGAGGAACTGGTTATTGTCTGATTTATGTGGCTATTGTAACCGGTCTGGCATCTCTGACATATTACACGATTGAAAAACCCTGCCGTAAATTTATTAACCGTAAATGGGGCAGGGAAACAATGCCCGTATACGCCTGATTTAAATTGTAAACAGGGTCGGATCATATTACGTGATTGTGTATATTCAGGATTAATACACGGTTGCTATGCCAGGGAACAAGAGATCGGCTGCTATTATTCTGATTACTGCTTTATTTTTTTTATGGGGTTTTGCCCTAAACCTGAACCCGATATTAATTCCACACCTGAAGAAAGCATGTCAGTTAACGGATACACAATCGGCACTGGTTGATTCGGCTTTATATATCGCTTATTTTCTGCTGGCGATACCCGCTGGCAAATTCATGAAAAAATACAGTTTTAAAAGCGGAATCATTTTCGGATTGATTTTATTCGCCGGTGGCGCATTTTTATTTTATCCGGCTTCCATCAGCCGGATTTATAGTTTTTTCCTGGGAGCCATATTTATCATGGGTTGTGGTATGGCATTTCTTGAAACGGCCGCTAATCCATACATCATTGTTTTAGGGGATCCTGATACGGCTACTCAACGGATCAATTTCGCACAATCTTTCAATGGTCTGGCAGCCTCCATTGCGCCACTGGTCGGAGGCTTGTTCATTCTTTCCGGAAAAACGCTCAGTTCTGAACAGAAATCTTTTATGAGCCCTGCCCAATTGAATGAATACCTGAATCATGAAGCGGCAGCTGTACAGTTACCTTATTTGGTAATTGGTTTGGTCGTGCTATCTGTGGCTATCATGATATACCGGACTAAATTACCCGAGATTACAAATGTGGATAGCTCACTCGAAATCGAAGGCTCCATATACAAAGAGAAAAATCTCATGTTTGGAGTATTGGCCCAGTTTTTTTATGTGGGTGCTCAGGCTTGCGTAAGTAGTTTTTTTATCCGGTTTTCTGATAAAGTGGCTGCTATGGGTGAGAAATCAGCTGCTTTCTATTTATTTATTGCCTTAATGGGTTTCATGGTTGGACGATTTGTTGGAACTGCCCTGATCAGGTTCTTCTCTGCAGCCAAACTTCTCGCCATCTATAGTATCATCAATATGTCTTTGCTTATCCTGTCTGTCAGCTTGCATGGTAAATTTCCAGTATACGCTTTGATGGGTGTTGAATTCTTTATGTCCATCATGTTTCCGACGATTTTTTCTCTGGGCATCCGGGGTCTCGGATCAAAAACCAAAGAAGGCTCATCTCTACTGATAATGGCCATAGTGGGGGGAGCGGTATTCCCGGTGATCATGGGCAGGGTGTCGGATATGAGTTCCATTCAGACTGCTTACCTGGTTCCGGCGGTGTGTTTTATCGTAGTGCTTTTATTTGCTCTTAGAAATTTGAACGTAGAAAAATTAAAACTGTCGATGTCACATTAATTCATGTTATGAGAAAATTTTGCCTTGCCTGTGACCTCAAGGATGATGACAGGCTCATCCATGCATACGATACATATCACCGGGAGGTCTGGCCTGAAATACAGGATAGTTTAAGGCAATCCGGTATCCTCAAAATGGAGATTTACAGAACGGGTAACAGACTTTTTATGATTATCCATGTCACCGACGAGTTCAGTTTTGAAAAAAAGACTGCCATGGACCTGGCAAATCCCATCGTACAAAAATGGGAATCACTCATGTCTGAATTTCAACAACAGATCGCCTGGGCCCCTGGCGACGTAAAATGGCTGTTGATGGAACGGGTATTTAATTTTGAAGCAGCTGAAAAATAGTATCTTCTTATGCAATATCCGATCATAGATGCACATCAGCATTTCTGGAATTTTGATCCGGTGAGGGATCGCTGGATAACGGATGAAATGAAGGACTTGCAAAGAGACTGGCTGCCGGCCGATATTGAAAATATTTTCAGGGAAAATCATGTTGCCGGATCTGTGGTTGTGCAGGCCGATCCATCGGAAAATGAAAATGATTATTTACTGGATCTGGCAGATCAATATTCTTTTATTAAAGGTGTTGTTGGATGGATCGATCTGAAGGCAGATAGAATTGAGGAGAAGCTGAAATACTATCGTCAATTCTCCCGGATGAAAGGATTTCGAAACCTATTACAGGCAGAAAAGCAGCGGGATAGTATGCTGGATCCGGATTTCCTACGAGGTATCGGTTTGTTAAATAAATATGGGTTCAGCTATGATCTTTTGATTCTTCCCGATCAACTGGGATATGCAGAGAAACTGGTTGCAGCCTTTCCTGATCAGCGATTCATCATTGACCACCTGGCGAAGCCACCTATCAGGAAAGGCATTATAACAGATTGGAAATCGGATATTGTGAAATTTGCGGGATATCAAAATGTGTACTGTAAAATTTCAGGAATGGTAAATGAAGCTGATTTGAAATATTGGGAGGAGGCAGATTTCCGCCCTTATATGGATGCCGTTGTAGAAACATTTGGAACCAAGCGTTTGATATTCGGATCTGACTGGCCTGTATGTTTGCTGGCAGCCGCTTATGATGAAGTAAAACGGATTGCAACCAATTATTTTAATTCATTTTCAATTTCAGAGCAGGCCGATTTTTTTGGACTCAATGCACAGGCATTTTATCAACTCTCATAAAATTTTTTTATGGATCTGGGTTTAAAAAACAAGGTCATCATTATAACCGGAAGTGGCAGTGGTATTGTTGAAGGGATTGTGCGGGTATTATCAGAAGAAGGGGCCGTCATAGCTATGGTAGGAAGAAGCCGGGAAGACAATCAAAAGTTGCAAAACAAAATAGTAAAATCCGGCGGCGATTTATTTTCAGTAGAAACCGAATTAGGCGAACCAGCGGCCTGTGAAAAGGCAGTGGAGGCAATTGTTCAGAAGTACGGACGAATTGAAGGATTGGTAAACAATGCGGGTGCAGATGATCCTGTCGTGCCCGAGTCAGGAAATGATGAGCGGTTTATGGAAAGCCTGCGTGGCAAACTGGTGCATTATTATTTAATGGCTCAACGCGCACTTCCTTATCTGAAGATTTCCAAGGGGGCTATTGTAAATGTCAACCCGAAAACTGCAGAAACCGGCCAGGATAATAATTCAGTCTGTGCTGCTGCCGATGGAGGGCGAAATGCATTGACAAGAGAATGGGCCGTAGAGCTCTTGAAATATAGCATTCGGGTAAATGCGGTTATCGTATCAGCGTATTGTACGCCTGAATACGAATCCTGGATACGGGATTTGAAAAATCCGAATGAAAACATAAAGGAAATCATTGCTAAAATTTCTTTGGAGACCAGAATGACGAAACCGCTAGAAATAGCTCATGTCGTGGCGTTTCTTTTATCTGATAAATCCAGTCATACCACGGGGCAGTTGATTCATGTGGACGGGGGTAATGCGCACCTGGTGAAGGCTCCGGCAAATACTTAGGAAAATTGCTTTTAAATTGCCATATGAACGCATTGGTCTGTACAGAACCTGGAAATTTTGAATACACTGAAATTGCCGACCCGCCAATGACAGCGGGCCACGCAATTGTAAAAATCCGTAAAATTGGTATTTGCGGAACGGACCTGCATGCTTTCGAAGGAACACAACCATTCTTTCATTACCCGCGGATTCTCGGACATGAATTATCAGGTGAACTGATGGATTTTGATGATGCACCTGGTTTTCAAAGAGGTGAAGCGGTTACATTTCTCCCTTATTTAAATTGTGGTAACTGTATTGCCTGCCGTGCGGGTAAAACAAACTGTTGTGTAAATCTTCAGGTTTGCGGCGTACATATAGACGGCGGAATGGTTGATTATTATTCGATACCCAGCCGGCTTCTTGTGCATTCGAATGACCTGGATCTGACAGAACTTGCAATGGTTGAACCGTTGGCAATCGGGGCACATGGCATCAGAAGGGCAGAAGTTCAATCAGGTGAATTTGTTTTGGTCATGGGAGCCGGCCCGATCGGTTTAGCAACGATGGAATTTGCAAAAGTTAAAGGTGCAGAAATTATGGCTATGGACTTAAATCCCCATAGATTGGAATTCTGTAAGAATATATTGGGTATATCAAATATTATTAATGCCGCCAATCCTGACATTATTGAGCAGATATCAGATATTACACACGGAAATATGCCAACCGTCGTGATTGATGCCAGTGGAAACCGAAAAGCGATTCATAGCGGGTTGAACTATCTTGCACATGGCGGGCGATACATTTTAATAGGGCTCCAAAAAGAAGAAATTATGTTCAGCCATCCTGATTTTCACAGGAAAGAAGCAACGCTGATGAGCAGCCGGAATGCAACCCGGGATGACTTTGAATATGTGATTAAAAATCTGGTGAACAGGAAGATTAACCCTCGCTCATTTATTACAAACAGGGTGAAATTTATAGATGCTGCCGCAGGATTTTCCGATTGGTTAGACCCGGCTAATCATGTCATTAAAGTAGTTGTTGAGAAAGAATGATCGTATATGGAATTATCAAAAAAAAATCTGGCATTTGTTCGTAATGAGGACTTGTCCAAACCAGGAGCTGACATTTTCAACCTGCCGGAGAAAATATTACAATTCGGAACAGGTGTACTGCTCCGTGCCTTGCCGGATTATTTTGTTGATAAAGCAAACAAACTGGGGATATTCAATGGCAGGATACTGGTGATTAAATCCACCAGCACAGGCGAGAAGGATGCATTCGACCGGCAGAATGGAATGTACACATTAGCTGTGCGGGGTCTGGAAAATGGAGTGGTTTTGGATCAGCCGGTCATTTGCTCAGCGATTAGCCGGGTTCTGTCGGCCGTGCACCAATGGGATGACGTTCTGCTTGCGGCGGCGAATGCCCATTTGCAGGTAGTCATTTCCAATACCACCGAAGTGGGAATTCAGTTTGTGGAAGAATCTATTTTTCAGAAACCACCTGCTTCTTTTCCTGCAAAACTGCTTGCTTTTTTATACGAGCGTTATAAAATATTTAAAGGGTCACCGAAAGCCGGACTGGTAATTATTCCAACCGAATTATTAACCGATAATGGCGGGAAACTGAAGTCCATTATATCGGAGCTTGCAGCATTTAATAAATTGGAACCATCTTTTACTCAATGGCTGGACTCATACAATCATTTTTGCAGTTCGCTGGTGGACCGCATTGTACCCGGGAAACCCGACCCCGAAACACAAGAAAAGTTGGAGAAGGAATGGGGATATACCGATGATCTGATATCTGTATGTGAACCATATCGTTTATGGGCCATTGAAGGAGACGAATCTGTACAGAGAGTACTGTCGTTTTATACAGTGGATGCGGGAGTTATTATTACTCCGGATATCACCAAATACAGGGAATTGAAATTGAGAATGCTGAATGCAACTCATACTTTAAGCTGCGGACTCGCTTATCTATCCGGATTTAAAACAGTTAAAGCTGCGATGGAGGACGAACTTTTCGAATCATACATTGAAAACCTGATGATGCATGAAGTCAGTCCGGCCATTCCATTTGCTATCTCCGAAGATGAAAAAAGGGCTTTCGGAATAAAAGTACTCGATCGTTTCCGGAATCCTTATTTACAACATCAATGGCTCAGCATTACCATGCAGTACAGTTCAAAGCTGGCGATGCGGGTTCTGCCCGTTTTGAATAAATATTATGAGCTGTTCAAAAGGCCCCCTGAATTGATTTCCATGGGTTTTGCGGCTTATATGCTCTTCATGCGGCCAGTAAAAAAAGAGTCAGAGAAGTATTATGGAATACTGGATAACCAGTTTTACCTTATCAATGACGACCGCGTTTCTGAATTTTTTGGATTATGGGATGAAGGTTTAGCCGACGTCGTCGTAAACCGCGTTCTTTCAAATACCAGTTTATGGGGGACCGACCTGACGCTGCTTGAAGGCTTTGCAAATTCGGTTACTAAAAAATTAAAGAGTTTTATCCGGTCCGGGACGATGTCTGCAATATCCGCTTATTCCAGGCCTGCTACTTGAGATGTAACGTTATTAATAGAAATAAAAAGGTGCATGTCACTTATTACAAAAGAAACATTTCATTTTCTGAATCAGATCAAACTGAACAATAACAAACCATGGTTTGAAAAGAACAGGCCCAGATATGAAAAAGCAAGAGCAGAGTATCTTGGTTTTGTGACAAAGCTGATCATCGGAATCCGGAAGATAGAGCCCATCCCCGAAAAAGAGCCTGTAAAATATATTCAGCGGATTTACAGGGATATCCGGTTTTCTAAGGATAAAACACCCTATAAATCACATTTTAGTTCCATCATTGAAAGAGGTCCGGAAAACAGGAAATGCCCATTATATATTCACATTCAGCCAGGCAAATCTATGATGGGTGGTGGTATATGGGATCCTCCGGCAGAGACTTTGAAAATGGTTCGGCAGGAAATAGATTACAATAACGCCAGGTTAAAGAAGATCATCAACGGAAAAGTATTTTTGAATTATTTCGGAAAAATATCTGGCGCCAAACTCACAAGACCTCCGAAAGGATATGAGGCTGACAATCCTTCTATTGAATTACTAAAATTTAAGCAACTATATGTTGAGAGAAGTTTCGATGACGAATTGGTCATGTCTAATCAACTGATTCCGGAAATATTGAAATCATATAAAGCAGCATTGCCATTTTTTGCATTTTTTGATGCTGCGATGGGAGAATAAGGTTAAGCTTTTAGTTACTATTAGCAACCGAATTCCTGCGTAGTTTTAAACGAATAGTGGCATTACCCTGGAAATCACTGGAGAGAAAAGTTTCGTATCGTTTGTCACCGTCACTAATAACCATCAAAGCAGTATTTGGCGGATACTTTCCAAGGTTCTCTGCAAACATGCTCACTTCATTTACAGCGAGCGAACTATCAAGTTGTACATATACATTAAATGCGCGTTCAGTTAATCCCTGGTGAGCAACCACGAGTTTACCATTTAGAAATACTGAAATGCTGTCTCCATCCACTTCCGCATTGTCATAAAAACTAAGACGCACACTATCGGAAGATACTTCAATCTGTTTACTGACAATCTGCTTTCTCTTTTTAAAATCCTCCTTTATCTTAATAATGTCTGTCTGAACTACCGGTTGTTCAGGGGCCAATATGGCCGGAGTCTTTTCCACCGGAGTTGTAACTACTGGCGCCATTGTTTTTTTCTCCTGCGGGTTTAATTCACCCATACGCTGGTCGGCTGGTTTTTTTTCGGGGTTTTTGGTTTCAGCGATTGCCTGCATTTCAGCTTCCTGACGGGCGTCATTTCCTTTTACAAGATCAGGCGCAGGCGGCTGGGGCTTCCAGAAGCTCCGTGTGCCGGTCATATCTTTGAAAATGCTGTCTGTCACTTTTGCTTCAGTAAACAAAGTATAATTCACCCGCAAATCAGGACAGGTATATGTATATTTTTTGTCGCGATAAAAGTATCCGTTTAATTCAGTCTTAACTTTTGAGACACGCAGGGTACCATAAAAACTGGTGATACAATCCACGCTATTCATGGTGGAATTGGTTTTGAAGTAAATGATCGGAATATCGTTTATTACCAGCTTATTTGTTTTTGGATCAAATGTCCCTTTCACCACAAAACTCTGATAAATGTCCTTGAAATAATAGCCGAAAAAACCCTTCACCTTATTTCCCTTCTGCGAAATGATGAGTTCTGTGAGATAATTGTTTTGAATACCGGCCATTTCCACATTGGCCTGTCCATACCAATAACCTGTAACTTTTTGAGCCTGAACCGATAATGAGCTGAAAATGACAGCTAGGAGAACAAGTTTTTTCATGGGCTAATTCTAAAAGGTTTACGATTCAATCTAACGTGGGAAACAGGCAATCATTATACCAGTTAGGGTTTATTTTAGGCAGTCCCGGCAAATTGACGTTAATTATGGGTTATTACTTGAGAAATCGTTTAATCTCGCGCTGGGTATCCCTGTCCTTGATGGTTTCACGTTTATCATAGAGTTTTTTACCCCTGGCGAGCCCGATTTCCATTTTAAACAGTCCTTTTTCACTCAAAAATATCCTGAGAGGTATAATTGTATAACCTTTGTCTTTAAGCTTATTTTCCAGTTTTCTCAGTTCTCTCCGGTTCAGGAGCAGTTTGCGGTCGTGTACGGCTAAATGGTTATTGGATGTTCCAAAACGATATTCGGCGATATGCAGGTTTCGGACCCAGAGTTCGGATTTGAAAAAAATGCAGAAGCTGTCTGCAAAACTTATTTTCCCTTCCCTGATCGATTTGACTTCAGTACCGGCAAGCACCATACCCGCATCGTATTTTTCTTCGATGAAATATTCATGATAGGCAGATCTGTTTCTGAATTCAGTCATACTGGAACGCAAAATTAATAGATGGGGATCAGTTCTTTAAAAGAGTCAGTACCGTAGCGATCTTATGCTTTAGTTCTTTGCGGTTCACGATGAAATCCAGAAAGCCATGTTCCAATAGAAATTCACTGCGTTGAAAGCCCTCCGGAAGATCCTTCTTGATTGTTTCACGTATAACGCGTGGTCCCGCAAATCCGATCAGTGCGCCGGGCTCGGCGATATTGAGATCACCCAACATACCGAAAGAAGCAGAAATCCCTCCGAATGAGGGATCTGTTAGTAAGGAAATATAAGGTATGCGTGCATCAGTCAGTTGAGAAAGTTTCGCTGAAACCTTGGCAAGTTGCATAAGTGAAAAAGCACTTTCCATCATGCGTGCGCCTCCCGATTTACAAATTATCATGAGTGGCGTACGATGTTGTAAACAGTAATCCACTGCCCTGGCAATTCGTTCTCCCATCACGCTGCCCAGGGAGCCACCGATAAATTCAAAATCCATACAACCGATTACCATGTGATGTTCACGTACCTGACCAGCTGCAATCCGGATGGAATCCGTGATATCCGTTTTGTTCCAGGTTTCTTCCAGCCGTTTCTGATATGATTTCAAATCGGTGAAGTGGAGAAAATCCTTGCTTCGGATATTCTCAAAAAGAATATCGTACTTATTGTCGTTGAAAAGAATTTCGAAATATTCATCACTTCCAATTCTGTGATGGTGTCCGTCTTTGGGGCAGACAAAAAGATTTTCGCGCAGTTCGGTAACTGTACAAATATAATTGCAACTCGGGCATTTGGTCCAAAGGCCTTCGGGCGTTTCTTTTTTCTCGGCCGTGCTTGTCAGGATCCCTTTCTTGATTCGTTTAAACCAGCTCGATTTGGTTTCTTCTGTAGTTCCTTCCTCACCTGAAAGATTGGCTTCAAAATCTTCTTCGCGCTTCATCCAAACAGTTTTTGAGCGGCTAAGATAGGGATTTCCGATTTCCTGTCTTACTTTTGCCCTATTCCCCTGATTTTCAATTTTCACGACATATATGAAATGGTCAGTTTTCTTCACTTCGTCGATCGGCAAGAAATTTATCATGTCCCTGACGGGCATTTTTCTGATATCATTTCTCGTAGTACATGTAGGAATTAATGCCTGTATGTGGGCAAATGATGGCGGACAAATGTTTAATCTCGCTTCCCACTTTATGGCTACAACCATAGTTATCCGCATCATTGAAGTGGGTTTATTTGCCGGCCTTCTGTTACATATCGTGCAGGGGCTGGTGGTAGAATTTCAAAACCGGGCTAAGCGTAAAATTGGTTATGCTGTTCCCATGGGCAATAAAGGCAGCAAATGGTACAGCAGGAGTATGGGACTCCTGGGCACCCTGTTACTTTTTTTTCTGGTAGTGCATCTCAAAGACTTCTGGGTACCTTCCCGTTTCACAGATTTGCCGACTACGAATTATGATGGAAAAGAAGTGGCCAATCAATTTGCAGAAATCATACGAATATTTCACAATCCGGTGGCGGTGGTAATTTATATATTGGGCTGTGCTTCGTTAATGTATCACCTGCTCCATGGCTTTCAGAGTTCGTTCCGGACCCTGGGCGTTCCGAATGGTAAGTATATACATCTGATCCGAAATTTCGGATTTGGTTTTTCAGTAATTATTTCCATCGCGTTTGCTATGATGCCCATATCGGTTTTTCTGGATTGGGTAACCTTATAATGTTCTTTTATCAAAATATTCAAATTTCGAAATTCAACATATGCTCGATTCAAAAATTCCTCCCGGAGCCTTAGAGCAAAAATGGAATGAATATAAGGGACATGTTAAACTGGTAAACCCGGCCAACAAGCGTAAAATAGAAATCATCGTGGTCGGCACCGGACTTGCCGGCGCATCAGCTGCGGCTTCACTGGGTGAAATGGGTTATAAGGTAAAAGCTTATTGTTTTCAGGATTCACCCCGACGTGCTCACAGTATTGCGGCGCAGGGCGGAATCAATGCCGCGAAGAATTATCAGAATGACGGAGACAGCGTCTTCCGGTTATTTTATGATACGATCAAGGGTGGAGATTACAGATCCCGTGAAGCAAATGTGCATCGTCTCGCAGAAGTAAGCACCAATATTATTGATCAGTGTGTTGCACAAGGGGTTCCGTTTGCCCGGGAGTATGGCGGTCTTCTAAGCAACCGGTCATTTGGCGGAACCCAGGTACAAAGAACTTTTTATGCCGCCGGGCAAACCGGACAGCAATTGCTGATCGGCGCTTACCAGGCGCTGGAACGCCAGATTTCCCTTGGTAACGTAACCATGTATGCCCGTCATGAAATGCAGGAACTTGTGATCATCGATGGTAAAGCCAGAGGGATTATTACAAGAAATTTGATATCAGGAAAACTGGAGCGGCATTTTGGACATACGGTTGTGCTTTGCACAGGAGGTTATGGAAATGTTTTTTATCTGTCCACCAATGCCATGGGCTGTAACGTAACTGCTATATGGAAAGCGCATAGGAAAGGAGCTTTTTTTGGCAACCCCTGTTTTACACAAATACATCCAACCTGTATTCCGGTTTCCGGTGACTATCAGTCGAAACTAACGCTCATGTCGGAATCCCTGCGAAATGACGGACGCATTTGGGTTCCTAAAAAACAAAATGACAACCGCAAGCCCGGTGAAATTCCCGAAGAGGAAAGGGACTATTACCTGGAAAGAAGATACCCCGCATTCGGAAATCTCGTACCAAGGGATGTAGCCAGCCGGGCCGCGAAAGAAAGGTGCGATGCCGGCTACGGCGTCGGAACTTCCAGGCAGGCCGTTTATCTCGATTATGCAGAAGCGATTATACGGTATGGGAAAGTGGAATGTCATAAACTTGGCCTGGAAAATTCAACAACAGAAGTCATTCGACAGTACGGAAAAGAAGTGATCAAAGAAAAATATGGTAATCTTTTCGACATGTATGAAAAGATTACCGGAGAGAACCCGTACGAAATCCCTATGCGTATTTATCCCGCTGTTCATTATACGATGGGCGGTTTGTGGGTCGATTACGAACTCATGACGACAATACCCGGTTTATACTGTATGGGTGAGGCAAATTTTTCAGATCACGGGGCAAACCGGCTGGGAGCATCTGCTCTCATGCAGGGACTTGCCGATGGTTATTTTGTTATTCCCTATACAATTGGAAACTATCTGAGTGACGATATCCGCACTTCGAATATTCCGACCGACCATCCTGCATTCGAAAGTGCTGAAACCGCTGTTTCGGATCGTATGACCCGATTGAAAAATATTAACGGCACCAAAACAGTGGAACATTTTCACAAAAAGCTGGGAAAGATCATGTGGGATAAGTGCGGCATGGCACGTAATGAACGCAATCTTAAAGAAGCCATTACTGAAATTCAACAATTGAAAAAGGAATTTTTCAGCGATCTGAAAATACCCGGTGACATTTATGAGATGAATCCTGAACTCGACAAGGCAAACCGCGTGGCTGATTTTATTGAGCTGGGCGAATTGATGTGCATTGATGCACTGAACAGAAAGGAAAGTTGCGGCGGTCATTTTCGGGAAGAAATGCAGACTGAAGAAGGAGAAGCAAAACGCGATGATGAGCATTTTACTTACGTGGCTGCCTGGGAATTTAAATCAGAACATGAATGGGAATTACATCCGGAAACGCTGGTGTTTGATGTGGCGAAGCCAACGCAGAGAAGCTACAAATAGTGTGAGAGTATGGGAGTATGAGAGTATGGGAGTGGTTTTTAAATAGTCGTTTAAAACTGTTTTCTGATATGGAGCATTATAAAATGGGACTTACCCTGAAGATCTGGAGACAAAAAAATTCTCAGTCAAAGGGTCATTTTGCAACATATAAAGTAGAAGATATTTCATCTGAAATGTCTTTTCTCGAAATGATCGACGTATTGAATGAAAGACTGATCAGGGAAGGCGAAGACCCGGTTGCATTTGACCACGATTGCCGCGAGGGCATTTGCGGCACCTGTTCGATGTATATCAACGGAAGACCCCATGGTCCCTGGCATGCAAATACAGTTTGTCAACTGCATATGCGGGCATATAAAGATGGTGATACCATTACTATAGAACCCTGGCGCGCCAATGCATTCCCGGTCATTAAAGATCTCATCGTGGACCGTTCGGCTTTTGACCGGATTATTCAGGCTGGTGGTTATATTTCAGTAAATACCGGAAATGCTGTAGACGCTAACTCTCTGCCCGTGGATAAAAACCTGGCGGATGCTTCATTTGCAGCTGCCGCCTGCATCGGCTGCGGAGCATGCGTTGCTGCCTGTAAGAATAGTTCAGCCATGCTTTTTGTTTCTGCAAAAGTTTCGCATCTCGCCCTGCTGCCTCAGGGACATCCTGAACGAAAATCACGCGCCCAGAATATGGTTACACAGATGGATAAAGAAGGATTTGGCAGCTGTACAAATACACAGGCCTGCGAATCGGTGTGTCCTAAGGAGATTTCCATGACAAATATTGCGAAATTGAATTCCGAATTTATTTTCGCAGGTTTAAGCGAATAGATCTTAAGGCAGGATGCGGGATGCGGGATGCGGGATGCGGGATGCGGGATGCTTTCTTATTCGGAACTGGTAAATGTATTTACTTTCCAATGGATTTAAAAATTGAAAATATAAGCTTTACGCTGTGCTTTACGCTTTCTGCTTAAAGAGGGCCACACTTCCACCGACCCAGGTTCTGTCCTGGTTGTAACGTACACCAATCATTTTTCCTTTACTTAACCGCGCCAGGTTGATGGCGGGAACGGGTCTGGATGCACCATCCGGCCAGATGTACATGATCCGGATTTCCGCTTTCGCCGGATCGTCCGGCGTTTGAATGACAGGCGCGTAATTTACTTTACGTTGCAGGATCCAGTTTGAGGGGTCTTTGATGGATTGAATATCCTGTTGTTTAATATCTATCACAACTCCCTGACCAGCGAAAGAAAACAGTGGTTTCAAAACATAGTTTTCAAGGTCTTCCGGGATAGATTTTACTTTATCCAGGAATTCTGTTTCAGGAACAAAGGGGTGTTTTATAAATGGAAGCGTATATTTTGAAATCCTGTAAAACCAATTGGGGTGAGGGATCCACTCTACGTCCCATTTTTTTTTCAGATCAATATGTTTGCCGATGGAATCTTTTTGCGCATGCAGATCATCAAAAATGATCCGGTTATAAATTCGCTTTACCTGTACTTTCTCTTTTTTATCTTTGTGAAAGTAGAATAACCGATTCCCTTCTTCCATCAATTCGGTTATGCAAACGGGTTGGATTCCAAAATAATCCTGTGTGCAGTAAAAATCAATTCTTGTTTTTTGTTCCCAGGGTTTTATTTCGAGTAAAATGGTGTTTTCCGCTTCGTTATCGCCTATGAGTATTTTTTTCAGGGCCTTCAGGTAAGACGGCCGATCGTAACCGCCGAGGTATTGAGTTAAGTTCCGTGTGATGGAAAAATGTTTCTGGATCATTTCAGGATAATAAACCTGAAAACCATAAAGAGTCGGGAATCCCTGCATTTCGATCAGCTGAGGTTCGATTTCTTTTTTTTCATTTATACAAACACCGAAATCAAAAGCTATGAAATGCGGATGAGTTTCATTTCCGGGCACAAAATCCGCAGGAGGAATGGCTTTGACCGATTCTTCTTTAAAACCGCGGGCTGTGATAATATCTACAATTGATTCGCAGGCGCTTATCATTTTTTCCAAAAAATCGTCTGGCACGAAAACAGGTGTTTCGGCTATTCGGAATTCAATGGCACCCGGATGTTTAGCATTCAGGTCGTCCAGAAAAGCCTGGTATTTTTTTCCCGTGAAAGAATCATTAAATATTTTTCGGAGATGAGGAATCATATTTATAGCTTAAGGCTTAAAGCATAATGCTTAAAGCGGTTGGCGGTTGGTGGTTGGCGGCCGTTGGTTGACGGTTGGCGGTTGACGGTTGAAGGTTGGCGGTTGGCATAATAATTCGACTTGTAATTTAGAGTGCTTTACGCTTTGCGCTTTACGCTTTACGCTTTGCCTAAGGCTATATTTAAAAAATTTGGAATCACTTCTGAATAGGTTTTTCTGATCTTATCCGGGTCGTTGAGCTGATGGATCATACTTTTCCATTTTTCTTCCCCATATCCTTCTATGACTGTTTTCTTTTTATCAGCTCTTTGCAAATACATACTCATGCCGGCGGCATCAGCTTCAGGATGAAACTGCGTACCCAGCATGAATTCATTAAACCGAATGGCCATAATGGCTCTTTGCAGAGGAATATGGGGTCTTTCTTTTTCTATGGCCAATACAGTAGCCCCCTTCTTTTTAACGTCGGTTTTTTCCTCCTCTATGACCTGATAATCCCTGCTATCCACCGCATAAAACGGATCTTTCAATCCATGGAAGACGGCGTCTTTTTTTCCTTCTGATTTCATGTGGATCGGGAAGACGCCAAATGCCGTCGATTTTCTTTTTGTCACTTTACCCGTTTTAAAAAAACGGCACGCGAGTTGGAAGGAATGACATATAAAGAACACATATTTTTTGTCGGCCTCACTGGATACTTTATTATGCTTAACCATATTGTACAACCAGTCCATATATTTATTATCCCATGAAACGCCTTCTGTTTCCAACGGACTTCCTGGTCCGCCGCTGGACAAGTAAATATCGAACGAAAGATCAGGAAGCTCTTCTTTTAAACGGACATCGAAAATTTTAGTAACTACAGGTAAACCCTTAGCCCGACTATATTCATGAAGGATTTGCTGGATGCAGCGCATACCTTCGTTTGGTCGTCCTTCGTACAGATCAAGTATAGCAACGCGTAACGTATGATTCATTCTGCAAATATCTTCAAAAAAATCTGTTATGTCTGCAGCAAAAAGTAAGTACTTAAAACCGTCCGCAAAATTTGAATCCCGGATAGAACTTGCCGGTAGTTTCAGGAAACTTCCTACCGGGACAAATATCGGTAATACATCCTTCAATCTGGTGATTGAAGTGTTGGTCAAAATCAGAAGGAAAAACCCCATCCGGAATTATATACGAGGAATTGCAACGGGGAAAAACAAACCTGTTAGCCGGGAATTATTCGATCGACGATTTGGTGCTTCCCCGGAAGATATCGACCTGGTTGTTGACTTTGCCCGTCAACATGATTTGACAGTTCTTCAAACCTCCGTTTCAAGACGCTGTGTTATCTTAATGGGATCGGTTCAAAAATTCAACGACGCTTTTCAGGTGAACCTGGCTGACTTTATTCCTGAAAACGGGATCATTTATCGTGGCCGTACGGGTTCGATTCATATACCTGAAATTTTGAAAGATATTGTCACCGGCGTTTTTGGATTGGATAACCGCCCTCAGGCAAGGCCTATGTTCCATTTGCTAAAAAGTGAGGGAGGGCTTGTTCATCCCCGGGCGACTTCGGTTTCGTATAACCCGGATGCTGTGGCCAAATCTTATAAATATCCCCGCGATGTCAATGGCACTGGTGAATGTATTGCACTCATTGAGTTGGGTGGCGGTTATCGTAACATGGATATGCAAAATTATTTCAGCAAACTAGGCATTTCACTTCCGGTTATAACGGCGCAATCGGTAGATGGAGCTCTGAATGCACCTTCCACTGCAGATAGCGCTGATGGTGAAGTGGCTTTGGATATTGAAGTGGCGGGTGCTGTGGCACCGGGGGCTAAAATTGTAGTTTATTTTGCTCCCAATACGGATAAAGGATTTCTGGATGCCATCAGTACAGCCATACATGATTCTGTAAATAGTCCTTCTGTTATCTCTATCAGCTGGGGTGCATCTGAATCGCAGTGGACCGAACAGGCCATGCAGAATTTCAATGAGACGTTCATGTCGGCCGCTGCACTGGGTGTGACTATAACCGTTGCTGCCGGGGATAATGGTTCGTCTGATCGGGAAACGGATGGCAAGGCCCATGTAGATTTTCCGGCAAGCAGTCCGTATGCGATTGCCTGTGGAGGCACTCGTTTACTATCTGATTCCGAAACCGTTTGGAATGATCAGGACGGATGGGCAACCGGTGGAGGTATCAGTGATATTTTCCCGGTTCCGGATTATCAGAAAAATATCAGCTTGCCTGCATCAGTGAATGGAAATAAGAAGAAAGGAAGAGGTGTTCCTGATATTGCAGCAAACGCAGATTCTGCCAGCGGATATAATGTTTTGGTAGACGGACAGTGGACCGTAGTAGGTGGCACAAGCGCAGTGGCGCCACTGATTGCCGGACTGATCGCGCTGGCAAATCAAAAATTGAAACGAAAGGTTGGATTTATTCAGCCTAAAATATATGCCTCCTCTTCAACGGTATTTAAAGACATAACGGAGGGGAATAATATCACAGCAAAAAATGGCGGATATTCTGCAGGTCCAGGTTGGGATGCCTGTACAGGTCTTGGTGTTCCGCTGGGGAACGTGATAAATATATTGTGATCCTCCGACTAATCAAATTTTCTTCCATGCGTATACCAGAAGTCGCGCATGGAGAAAATAAAACTCAGGTTTCCATAATTTTCCCTGAGCAGGTTATTTTGAGTAGTTCCTTTGATACCATATTGCAGAACTACAAGGAGCGATAATACACTTCGTTTGGAATTGAAACCTAAACCAACAGAACCACCAATATCATTGATGGGTGTCCCGTTTACAATGAGATAGGTTTTATTATAATAAAAACCAGCCTGGAAAAAAGACGTTTCGTATAAAGTATTATAGGCTACTTTTTTGTTGGAGATCTCTAACCCAATGGAAGCACGCTGACTATTTTCATAAAAAAAATCTCCTGTAGTAGATCGAAGACTTGACCAGTTCTGAAATTTGTAATCCCCCACCAGTGTATACTTTTTATTTCTTGTAAGGGAAAAACCAAAACCATAACTTGTCGGGATCGTATAGGTGCCTATCGTGGTTTTAGAACGCAGCACACTGGAATCCAGATTGATGACATTTGTATTTGTTTCTGCTCTCAGATCCGTCTGATTTGCATACACTGCACCGATCGTAAAATCCCAATGTTTATTGATCGACCCATAATACTGAATGCCATAATCGAGATAAAGGTTACTGAAAAAAGTATTGCTGTTACTGGACAGGTAAATGGAAGCGGCCTGACCGAGGAGAATATTTTTATTGTTAATCGAACCGAAAAGGTAAGAAGTGGTGAGGCCGATAGAAAAATGATTCAGAAATTCATACCCGTTCGCCCAGAATACTTTATTAATACCACCATATCCCTGGTTGTAAGTCGGAATCACAGCAGCACTGCCGCCGATTTGTTCAGATCCCGAGTACTCATAATTTTCTTCACTAAACGGAACAATCCCGACTGCACTTCCCCAATGCCTGAATATTTTTGTGCCAAGTGTAAATCTTTTGAAAGTAATGTCGGATGACTGGTGATTCGTGACACTCACACCATTTCCTGAGTAGTCGATGTATTGACCATTTACGCCAATCTCTCCTGCAAAAAACTGATTATCCATAGCGCTCAAAGATGCAGGATTGTTTGTGATAATAAACCTGTTGTTCCGGTATGCGAGTCCTGTTGAAGCCATTCCGCTCGTCCTGTTGATAATATTATCCGTGATATCTCCAATGGCGTGAATTGAATAAGGCTGATTATTGGTTTGGGAATAACCAGACGCGATAGACAGAACGGTTAAAACGATCGTGATATAAAGTCGCAATGAAGCAAAACCGTTCGGTTTGGTCATATTAGTAATATGAGGCGTAATAGATTTTCAGAGAAATTTGATTTGACTTTTGCGCATTATACGAGTTGCCAATCACAGCCCGGTTAAACATGGTATTGAATGCAGTGGCAGGTGTTACGATTATCAATCCATTCTTTGCATTGTTCGGTGCACCCTGTGCAATTGCACTTTGAATGTACGCCGTGATATCATAAGAATAATTCGTATTTGTTCCATATAAATAGTCTATGACCAAATTGCCATTTCCTACCGGAAGTTGAGCACCGATGGTATTTCCTTCGCCCGTTAACGAAAGATTTACAAGTGGCGGAAGATTATAGATAGGACTATACGTCCCCTGCACCGGCTTTATTTCCAGGGTTGCCTTCATAATTGCCAGATAATCGGGATATCCCGCCAGATTACTTATGGTAGGAAAAAGAAGTTTTATATATAAACTGGTGATCGGCTGTAAAAAGGCCTCATTGCCAGAGGCTGTGGATTGAAGTTCCGGTGTCTGTCTGTTGACATTTTCGGTTAGCGTTCCGGTGCGGTCAGCTTTTATCTGGTTAAACTGGGTAGATAGGTTAACCACGCCGAAATCGGTGGATTTTTGCGCCACGACAACGCCCGGTTCGTGGTAAAATAAACGAAGCATCATCGTATCCTTAAATCCGTAGACCGCACCAGGTAAAGTTGTATCAGGATAAATGGTCAATCCTTTAAAATAACCCCTGAATATAGCTGGATTTGTAATGGTATCCGGTTGCCTGTATAAAAGTCCGAATAGTTGTTCGCCCAAACTATTAGGCATTTTAATTTTTATTGTATCACCAATACGTTGCGATGTTAGTCCGGCTGTCGGATTGATCCTCACATCTACAGATCCAAGCGGTGCCGGATCGTAAGGAATGGAATTATTATTATAAAAGGCTGTTTGCGTGCCGGGATAATTCATGACCTGTGTCAGCTGACTGACCAGGAAGCGTTGTACCTGTGTTGTGTCGCCATAAAAAGTTCGGTCGATCCGCATAATCAGCTGGATCGAATCATATACGGAAAAATTTGTAATGGTAGGCGATGGAGAAGGCGCTCCGATATCAGAATAGCTCTGGGAGGTTATCTTTCCAAAATAAGGATCGATATACCGGCCGAGCAGTTGTGTCTTCGTGCCTGAAGTAGTGAATGAATCGAGAAAAACGGTTGAAACCTGAACAGCAAAAGTATCTATTGTTACTATGTTGGGCGTATTGCTTCCATTGCCGAGATTTTGAAATGTAATCTGGGGTTTGGTGCATCCGAATATTACTATGACAATAAGAAGAGGTAAAAGACATAATGAGGATCGATTCCTGAAATAAAAATTCCTTGCCATGCTTATTTTCTCCTGATTATGGATCCGGTTTCGGACAATTGAAAAAAACTGACGGGGTTGATGCGGTAAACTGTTTTGTCAGGTATCGGGTTGTCTAAATTCATTTAGTCGTCTTTCCGCAGTTTCTAAAAGGGCAAAAGTATGTTTTTTGAATTCGATTAACAATTGAAACACATTGAAGGATTTGATAAATTTTTGTGAAATCCCCCGAATTGTCCGTATTTCGCGCTGCAAATAAAATACTTTTAGCGCTACAAAACACAGTATTCTCAATACAACAATATGAAGCGGATCTACTTTCGTTTAATTTCACTTTTTGTTTTAAGCACTCTGTTTTCCTGTCATTCAACTTCAATTCCTTACACACAAAGTGGAAACTGGGTGACAATGTCTCAATTAAACGGCCCTGCGAGGAGTGAAGCAGTTTCATTTGTGATTGATGATTTTGCTTATCTGGGAACAGGCTGGGATGGATTAAATACGAGGTTCACTGATTTCTGGAAATATGATCCGGCAAATAATGTCTGGTCACAGGTTACCAGCATGCCAGACAGTACAGCCAGGAGTTCCGCTGTTGCTTTTGCAACAGCCGGCAAAGGATATGTTGGAACCGGTTACAACGGGTTTAATTATCTGAGTGATTTTTACGAATATGATCCGGCTACCGGCAACTGGACAAGAAAGGCAGATTATGCAGGTGGTGCAAGATACGAGGCGGTTGCGTTCGGATTGGGAAATCTGGGTTATGTGGGAACCGGGTTTGATGGGAATAATGCGCTGAAAGATTTTTATCAGTATGATCCATCGCAGGACACGTGGACCGATATCGGCTTCAGTGGAAATAAAAGATATGGAGCGGTTACATTTACTTACAATAACAAAGCCTATGTTGTTACGGGGGTTAACAGCGGCGTGATGCAAAATGATTTCTGGGTTTTTGATCCGGCTTCGGACACTGCAAAATGGGCTGAGTTGCGCCATATCAGTAATGTCAGTACGGACGCATATGATGATGCTTACACAACCATCGTGCGGTGGAATGGTTCAGCTTTTGTAGGGACTTCGGGGGGTAAACCATATGCCTACATAAGTACCGGCGAAAATATCAGCAGCAATCTGACCACATGGCAATATACTTTTCCTGATGGAACGGTCAATGGTGATCTCTGGAATGAAAAATCACCATTCGAAGGACCTCCGACTACCGGTGCTGTTGGATTCACTTTAACGAGTACAACCGGTGGCGGTGGATATATTGCTACGGGAAGAAGCACAACAGGACAGGCTGGTGCATCTGATTATCTGCGTGAATTTTATCCCGATGAGACACTGAATCCCAATGACAATTAGAAAAACTTATTCTCTCATAGCAATTGCCGCGCTGCTCATTTGCTTCGCGGTAATTTTTTTTAGTAGGTATAAGGAACGAAGTCAAAAAGTTTTCATTTATGCCGAACCAACACAAACAGTTTATGGATGGGGGTACAATATTATTGCTGCTGACAAAGTTCATATAAAACAAGAATACATGCCTGCTGTTCCCGGCAAGCGGGGATTTAAAACTGCAACAGATGCCATGATGGTGGGTAACCTGGTTGTCAAAAAAATTACAGAGAATAAAATGCCTACTATAACTCTTCATGAACTTGACAGCATGGGTCTTTATAAAGATTCTGCAAATCATTGAGAAGATGGAAACATCAGAATAATTAAGATTATTTTATTGAAAAAATGAAAAGCCGTTCTGCTTGTTGCGGAACGGCCTTTTTAATTCGTTAAACCGGGTAAATCAAAATGTAAACTTGATCATGAAGGACTTGCCAGCTTTTTACAGGATCCGGATTTCAACGATACCGGTTTTCTTTCGGATTTGGATTTCTGATTGGGTTTTCGGTCTTGGATGGTTTCGGATTTTTCCAGGTCAGGATTCAGGGTTTTTCAATCGGTTTCAGGATTTCAGGGATTTAGTTTTTCGGGATTCGGTTTTAGTTTTTCGGACTTGGACGGTTTCGGATTTTTCAGGTTTTGGATGCAGGGGTTAACTTATTTAGTTTTTCGGTTGGATTTGGTTGCTTCGGTTTTTTAGTTTTCGGATTTTTCAGATTTTATTTTTGAGCTTTGCGCGTTATGCATTTTGCTTTAACAATACAAAGATGCATATGAAGCCGCCCTTTATATAACTTATTCGATTAAGGGGACCAAACCTTCGATTTTTGGGTAAAAAACGACGATTAAAAGAAAATCTCCATTGCTGATTCCCCATTCCTCAATACTTTTGCCCCTCTTTAAATACATCTGTAAATGAGACAAATCGCTTACCGGGAAGCATTACGTGAAGCCATGTCAGAAGAAATGCGGCGGGATGACCGGGTGTTTCTAATGGGCGAAGAAGTAGCTGAGTACAATGGTGCCTATAAGGTTAGCCAGGGAATGCTGGATGAATTTGGTCCGAAAAGAGTCATAGATACACCCATATCTGAATTGGGATTTACTGCCATTGGCGTCGGTGCAGCCCAAAACGGCCTTCGCCCGGTACTGGAATATATGACATGGAATTTTGCTGCATTGGCCCTGGATCAGATTTTGAATACCGCTTCCAAAATGCTGGCCATGAGTGGTGGTCAGGTCGGCTGCCCGATTGTTTTTCGGGGCCCCAATGGTTCTGCAGGACAGTTAGGCGCGCAGCATTCAACCGCCTTTGAAAGTTATTACGCCAACATACCGGGATTAAAGGTTGTATCCCCGAGCAACGGATATGATGCCAAGGGTCTCCTGAAGCAGGCAATTCGTTACGAGGAGGATCCGGTGATTTTTATGGAAAGCGAAGTCAGTTATGGGGATAAATCAGATGTGCCTGAGGAGGAATATTATATTGAACTGGGTAAAGCAAAAGTTGCAAGGCCCGGTGCGGATGTTACGATCGTTTCGTATAATAAAATGATGAAGATTTCGCTGGCAGCCGCAGAAGAACTTCAAAAGGAGAATATTAATGCTGAAGTGATCGATCTCAGAACGATTCGTCCGCTCGATTGGATGACGGTCCTGGAAAGTGTAAAGAAGACAAACCGCCTGGTGATCGTTGAAGAACAGTGGCCTTTTGGTTCCGTTTCTTCAGAAGTTGCCTACACTATTCAGAAAGAGGGATTCGATTATCTTGACGCACCTATACGCCGTATTACAGCAGCCGATGCGCCCTTACATTATGCCGGAAACCTGGTTGCTGCCGCTATGCCTTCAATGGAAAAAGTGGTTCGCATGGTAAAGGAAGTGATGTACTTGAATAAATAATATTTACAAGCGAGTATTAAATTGCTTCGTATGAAAATGCTTTTCACGGTACTGTGTTTAGCTTCCCTCTCATTAACAGGCAGGTCCCAAACCCAATATCAGCCTTCTCCTGAAAATCTTTCAGCCAGAAAATGGTTTGATAGTGCCCGCTTTGGTATGTTCATTCATTGGGGCGCCTTTAGTGTGCCCGGGGATGGGGAATGGGTAATGAATAACCGGAATATTACAGTTGCTGAATACAGCCGGTTGCAAACAATTTTTAATCCGGTTCGGTTTGATGCAAAAAAATGGGTGTCGGCCGCCAAACGTGCCGGCATGCAATATATTACGCTTATCACCCGCCACCATGATGGATTCAGCGACTGGGATACCAGGCAATCGGAATGGAAAATCACGAATACAGACTGGAAGCAGGACGCGGTAAAACTGATCGCAGAAGAGTGTCAGCGGCAGGGAATTAAATTATTTGTATACTATTCTCTGCTTGACTGGTATCGCAGCGATTATCAATACGAAACCGGACGTACAGGGCATGGTACCGGAAGAACTGCCAAAAGCGACTGGAACCATTATATTGCTTTCATGAAAGCCCAGTTGACAGAATTGCTTACTCAATATGGTCCAATCGCAGGAGTCTGGTTCGACGGGTACTGGGACCAACTTCCAAATGATCAGGACAAAACCAACAAACCTGCGGTAGACTGGCACCTGGAAGAGATTTATACCATGATACATCATTTGCAACCGCAGTGTCTGATAGGAAATAATCACCATCTCAGCCCTATTCCCGGAGAAGATTTTCAAATGTTTGAAAAGGACCTGCCGGGTGGTAACAGCACCGGTTTCGGTGGTGCTTCTGTTTCAAGTCTCCCACTGGAGACATGCGAAACGATTAATAACTCCTGGGGTTTTAATATTACAGATCTTCATTATAAGTCGACCAAAGAGTTGATCCGCCTCCTTGTAAAAGACGCCGGGTACGGGGCCAATCTTTTATTGAATATCGGTCCCCTGCCGAATGGCGAAATTCAGGATGCTTTTACGGAAAGACTGGATAGCATGGGGGTTTGGCTGATGAAGAACGGATATAGTATTTATGGTACAAAGGGCGGCTTTTCAAAGCCCCAGGACTGGGGTGCCGTTACTGAAAAGGGGAATCTTGTTTATATCCATTTATTTAAAACAGACGAAGAAGAATTTTTTATCAGGATGCCTTATAAAGTGAAATCGGCAAAAAATGAGGGACATTTAATTCCTGTAAAGCAACTGGACGATAATTATGTAGGAATTGATCTGAGAAATATTCATTTAGATCCTGTGGACGCGATTATCCAACTGGAAGTGGTGAAATAAAGAACCCCGCCAACGCGGGGAACTTATTATTTAATGAATGGCCTTCAGCGCTGTTCCCAAAACAATCAGGGAAAAATAGGCAAAGCCAATTAATACGAATCCAAAAACGGTCAATTTTACGAACACCTTCGCCGGTGTATTTACGGAATGGTCTAATTCCTGTTTCATAGGGTTAAATTTTAATACTGGTTTTTCTAAAAATATGGGCATCCACAAAATATAAAGAGAAACCGGTTCCCGCAACGTAATTTTACTATGGTACACTTCCATTCCCTAAAGGATTTGAATCCCATCATACAAATACCCCATTATTCAACTAAATTGCGGGCTAATTGGCTGAAAATCCGGCCTTTATTTTTATAGAAACCAGAAAAGCATGTCGAATATTCTGATTATAGATGATGAAAAGGCAATTCGTAAGACCCTCAGTGAGATACTTTCTTATGAAGGATATAAAATTGACGAGGCAGGGGATGGCGAAGAAGGCTTCAGGAAATTCAGAGAGAAGGAATACGATGTTATACTATGTGATATTAAGATGCCTAAAATGGATGGCATTGAGTTTCTGGAGAAAGCAAAGGAATTGAATCCTGACCTTCCGATCATTATGATTTCGGGGCATGGCACAATAGAGACGGCCGTCGAAGCTGTAAAAAAAGGTGCTTACGATTATATTTCAAAACCACCGGATCTCAACCGACTGCTCATTACTATACGCAATGCCATGGATAAAACATCCCTGGTAGCGGAAACCAAAGTATTGAAGAGAAAAGTTAGCCGCGTGCAGGATATGATTGGTGAATCGACGCCTATTCATAAAATCAGGGAAACAATTGAAAAAGTTGCGCCGACCGACGCACGTATACTCATAACGGGCGAAAATGGTGTCGGAAAGGAACTGGTTGCTCGTTGGGTACATGAGAAGAGTAACCGCGCTGCCGGCCCTCTGATAGAAGTGAACTGTGCGGCCATTCCGGGGGAACTGATAGAAAGTGAATTATTTGGTCACGAGAAAGGTTCCTTCACATCTGCTGTAAAACAAAGAATCGGGAAATTCGAACAGGCGAATTCAGGTACGCTATTTCTGGATGAAATCGGGGACATGAGCCCGAACGCCCAGGCTAAAGTGCTGCGTGCCCTTCAGGAAGGCAAGATCACACGTGTGGGCGGGGATAAAGATATCAACGTAGATGTGCGGGTGATTGCGGCGACCAACAAGGACTTGCTAAAAGAGGTGGACGAAAAAAATTTCAGGCTGGATCTTTACCATCGACTCAGTGTAATCATTATTCATGTTCCTTCATTAAATGAACGGAGAGATGATATTCCATTGCTGATAGATAAATTCCTGCAGGATATCTGCAATGAATATGGTATTGCAAGAAAAGCGATTGATGACGAAGCGATACGGGCACTTCAGGAATATAATTGGACGGGAAATATCCGGGAGCTTCGCAATGTGGTGGAACGTCTGATTATACTTTCTTCGAAATCCATAAATCGTGAAGACGTGGCGAATTTTGTATTACCTAAAAAATAACCTATTAAAAATACTGTAAATGTGCCGAACGGTTCAGCCAATCCGCTCAGCCGCTGTATTTTGAAGGCTGTATAATATGGTACATTTGACCAAATCTAAAATTGCCTAAATGACCGCTCACCAGATTCTGATTCTCATTTTAATTGCTCTCGCCCTATTCATTCTTCCTGCATTTGGTTTGTATTTTATGTTTAAAAAAGCAGGAGTTCCTGCCTGGAAAGGAATGGTACCTGTGCTCAATTCCTATGAGATGATTAAATTGAGCAAGCGACCTGTTTATTTATTTTTCATTCAATTCATCCCGGTTGTCGGTTGGTTTTTTTCAATTGCCATCCTGGTTGAATTTGTAAAAACTTTCGGCAAGTTCCGGTTTTATCAACATGCGCTCACGGTATGTACCCTTGGTCTATATTTTTTATATATCGGCCTGAATAAAAAAGATAAATTCATTGGGCCGGAGGCAGCAAGAAAATATAAGAAGTCGGCTGCCCGTGAATGGATTGATGCGGGAATATTTGCAGTCGTAGCCGCTACGCTTATCCGCACTTTCGTTTTCGAAGCCTATGTGATCCCGACGCCTTCCATGGAAAAAACTCTGCTGGTCAACGATTTTCTTTTTGTTAGTAAATTCAGTTATGGCCCGCGCATTCCAAATACGCCGATTGCTATGCCTTTTGTGCATCATACTATGCCGCTGTTCGATGTGAAGTCGTACGTGGAATGGATTCATATTCCCTATACCCGCTGGTTTGCTGCGCCCGTAAAAAGGAATGATGTAGTTGTATTTAATTTCCCCGCGGGAGATACGGTGATCAACAAGGAAGGATATCAGTCGGAGCAGCCCTATTATGATGTGGCCCGGATGTTGGGGCAACGGAGATATCAATGCTGGCCGCCCGCTTATTTTAGGTGATCCGGATCAGTATCCTATTATTGTGCGACCCGTTGACAAACAGGAAAACTACATAAAACGTTGTGTGGGTGTCGCCGGAGATACGCTACAGATCAAAAACCAGGTAGTTTATATCAATGGTCAGGCTACTCCGCTACCAGATTATTCAGAAACAAATTACATTGTTGTTACCGGCGGCCAGCAATTGGATGAGACCGTGATGAAGGATGAATATGACATCGATATCAACAACGGCGAAGAATTTCAGCAAACAGGTGTTGCAAACCGATATGCCATGTTGTTGACGGCTGTTGCACGTGATAAAATGTTAAAAAGCGGACTCGCAAAAAATATTACTCCCTATCTGGACAGCAGTAAAATGGTGTATCCCTATGATCCACAATATAACTGGACAAAGGATAACTATGGTCCCTTCTGGATACCTAAAAAAGGAGCAACACTGGTTCTTAATATATTTAACTATCCTTTTTATGAGAGAGCGATTCGTGATTATGAGAAAAACAAATTGGAAACGCGGGATGGAAAATTTTTTATCAATGATAAAGAATCCACGAGTTATACTTTCAAAATGGATTATTACTGGATGATGGGTGACAACCGACATCAGAGCCAGGATAGCCGCTACTGGGGCTTTGTTCCGGAAGATCATGTGGTCGGTGAGGCCTGGATGATCTGGATGAGTTGGAAGAACGGAGTTCGCTGGAGTCGTCTGTTCAAGAAAATCAAATAATTTTTTATTTTTCCGGATGAAGCAGACCAGTATACATATTCCGGTACAAATATTTTCAGACTTCAAAACACTGGAAGCCCCGGATGCTGAGCTTTTCGAGTGTGCCCGCAAAGCAACCGCCGGCGCATATGCACCTTATTCAAAGTTCAGAGTAGGAGTGGCCGTCAGGTTGGAGAATGGGCAAATTATAACGGGGTCGAACCAGGAAAATGCAAGTTTTCCGGCAGGAATATGTGCGGAGCGTGTGACGCTATCTGCAGCCTCTGCTGTATATCCCGGCATCGCGGTGACAGATCTCGCCCTGACATATATTAATGAGTCAGGCAATAGTAATCATCCCATCAGCCCCTGCGGAATATGCAGGCAAACGCTGGCAGAGTATGAGCAACGTTTTGGGCGGTCAATACGTCTTATACTGGGTGGATTTTCCGGCGAAATTTATATAATCAGCAGGGCAACGGATCTGTTGCCGTTTGCGTTTAGTAGCCAGGAATTGAAGCCTCATTAATCTAAGGCACCTGTTATGAAAAAATTGTTTTTGGTATTTGTTGTAGTAGGGATTGTTGTTTTTTTTGGATGTAACAAGGGTTTGCCGGATGTGACGGCATGTACTCTTCAGCCTCCTTCTGCAGATTCTGCTGCATTATTGAAATATGCGCATGATTCATCTATCCAGGTGACTGCGGACAGCGGAATGTATTACCAAATCATTGATTCCGGCAACAGCACCAGACCCATTTATTCTTCAAATTTAGTTGTGAATTATGTTGGTCGCCTGATGTCAGGAGCCATTTTTGATTCTGCATCTAATTCCAATCTGAATGGCGCAAGGCTATCCGGTTTGATTGTGGGCTGGCAGATTGGGTTGCCTAAAATAGGGGTCGGTGGTCATATTATTATGCTGATTCCTTCGGCGTATGGTTATGGTTGTACGGGATACCTTCCTGTGCCCGGGAATGCACCTTTGTATTTTGATGTCAGGCTGCTGCAGGTGAATTAGTTTTCCCTAACTTACGTTTCTAAAATTTTATAGATATGAAACGTACTGCCACTGCAATCTGGAAAGGATCCGGAAAGGACGGAAAGGGAACGCTGACTACGCAAAGCAACACATTAAATAATACCCAGTATTCTTATAAATCCCGCTTTGAAGAAGGGGTTGGAACCAATCCCGAAGAGTTGGTTGCTGCTGCACATGCGGGATGTTTCGCGATGGCGCTTAGTTTTCAATTACAGGCGATGGGCATTACCCCGGATAGTCTCGATGTGAACGCGGTAGTGACATTAGATCCGCCCACGAGTTCTATCACTTCCTCCGCTCTCACTCTGAAAGCAAAAATACCTGGCGTTACGCAGGAGCAATTTAAGAAGGCGTATGAGGCCGCCAAAAACGGTTGCCCGATCAGCAAATTGTTAAATACTAACATTACACTGGATGCGAGCCTCGTTTAAGCACAGTGCATAACGCGTAACGCTTAAAGCAAATAAGGAACAGATGAATTTTTACATTCGTCGACTTTCAATTATTATTCTCAATCGAAAATGAAAATAAAATACAATAAGTCCAGGAGAGATTTTATTAAAAATTCTTCATTGGCTGCGGCCGGTTTTTTTATTGTGCCAAGGCATGTGCTGGGGCGTGGATTCATTGCTCCCAGTGATAAATTAAATATTGCCGGAGTAGGGGTGGGTGGCAGGGCCGAAACAAATCTTCCCAAGGCCTATAATAACGGTTCCGATAATATCGCGGCATTATGTGATGTAGATGACCGGCGATCGGTGAATGCAAGAACTAAATGGCCAAAGTCGCCTTATTATAAGGATTATCGAATCATGCTTGATAAAGAAGGAAAGAATATTGATGCTGTCATGATAACAACTCCGGATCATATGCATGCGCCGATCGCCATGGCTGCCATGGAACTGGGGAAACATGTATATGTTGAAAAACCACTTACACATGATATCTATGAAGCAAGGATGCTCACAGCGGCGGCAAAAAAATATAAGGTAGTAACCCAGATGGGGAATCAGGGTGCTTCCGGCGACGATATCCGCCTTATAGAAACCTGGTTGCAGGACGGATTATTGGGAGACGTTCATACAGTGCATGTATGGACCAATCGCCCCACATGGCCACAGGGCATAGCTACACCGACCGGACAATTTGAAGTTCCCGGCGAACTGGATTGGAATCTCTGGCTGGGTACCGCGCCGCAACGGGATTATAATCCTGCATTTCTTCCGGCGATCTGGAGGGGATGGGTGGATTATGGTTCCGGCTCACTCGGTGATATGGGTTGCCATTTTATCGATTCACCCTATCTGGCCTTGAAGCTGGGTTATCCTATTTCTGCTGAAACCAGCATTGGATCTGTATATAGCGGATATTTTAAAGAAGTTATCAATACCGAAGGATTTCCCCCTTCCGCAAAAACTTATATCCAATTCCCGCAACGTGGTTCATTGGTACCGGTTAAAATGATCTGGTATGATGGCGGTATATTGCCGGAGAGACCTGCTGAACTTTTACCTGATGAGGAGATGAGTAAGGTAGATGGAGGAATGATTTTCGAGGGAACCAAAGGAAAATTAATGGCGGGAAAATTTGGTGCGAATGCAACCCTGCTTCCTACGAGCCTGATGAAGGACAGGGTCATGGCAAAATCAAAATTTCCTTTGGTAGAAGGAAGTACGGAGGGTCATCAGCAGCAATGGGTAAAGGCCTGCAAAATGGGTTATGGAGCGTATACCAGTTCTGATTTTGCCCTTGCCGGCCCGTTGACCGAAACCGTTTTGATGGGAAACCTGGCGGTTCGTAGTTATCAATACAGCGAAAATGACAGCCTGGGAAATAAGATATTCCCGGGACGTAAAAAATTACTCTGGGACGGAGAAAAAATGGAAGTAACTAATTTTGCTCCGGCAAACCAGTTCGTGAAACGTCAATATAGAACATATTAAGCTGAACGCTGAACGCTGAACGCGTAACGCTTAACGCAGGAGTTATTTAGTTTTTATTCCTAAAACATTTTATTGAAAAACATATGAAGACAAGAGAAAATAAATCGAGAAGAGATTTCTTAAAAACGGGTTCACTTGCAGCGGCTGGTTTTTTTATCGTGCCAAGACATGTTATGGGCCGTGGTTTCATTGCCCCAAGCGACAAACTTCGGATTGCCGCTATCGGTGCCGGTGGAAAGGGAGAGAGTGACTTGTTTGAATTTTCTAAAAGTCCGAATGCCGATATTGTTTTTCTGTGTGACGTAGATGACAGGCAGATAAAAAAATCAGTTGGTCGTTTTCCAAAAGCAAAAAGATATTATGACTGGCGCGAGATGCTTGAAAAAGAAAATAAATCAATCGATGCGGTTTCCGTTTCTATACCAGACAACGGTCATGCCGTAGCTGCACTCACCGCCATGCAATTGGGCAAACATGTGTATGTTCAAAAGCCTTTGACGCATGACATTTACGAAGCGAGAATGTTAACAGAGGCGGCCAAAAGATACAAAGTTGTTACCCAGATGGGCAATCAGGGTTCATCCGGAGACGGCGTACGCACCATGCAGGAGTGGTATCATGCCGGCATTATCGGAGATGCAACAGAGATACAGGTATGGACAAACCGTCCGATCTGGCCGCAGGGACTGGGCACGCCCAAAAGCACTGATCCGGTGCCACCGGAATTAAAATGGGATCTCTGGCTTGGCCCTGCTCAGGAACAAACCTATCATAAAGAATATGTTCCGTTCAGCTGGCGTGGTTTCTGGGCATTCGGAACCGGGGCACTGGGCGATATGGGTTGTCATTTAATAGATCCGGCATTCAAAACGGTGGGTCTTGGTTATCCCAATTCTGTTGAATGCAGTCAGGTTTCCATATTTGAAAAAGCCTGGACACCTGAATATTTTCCGGAAAGTTGTCCGGCTGCATCTTCAGTCATCTTGAATTTCCCCGGCAAGAATGGAAAACCGGATGTTAAAATGCATTGGATGGATGGTGGCATTATTCCGCAAAGACCAGAAGAACTGGGCGCTGATGAACAATTTGGTGATAATGGTGGCGGCGGTGTTTTGATTATAGGAACAAAAGGAAAAATCATGTGCGGTACCTATGGCAGTGACCCGAAACTTTTACCAACTAGTAAAACAAAAGAAGTAAATGTTCCGCAAACAATTGCCCGTGTGCCGGAAGGTCATTATGTTCAATGGATCAACGCATGTCTCGCAGGTTATGGTCGAAAAGAAGTCAGTTCTCCATTTGAATATGCAGGTCCGCTAACTGAGACAATCTTAATGGGTAACCTTGCACTCCGGACCTGGAATATACGTGTTGAGAAAACTACGACCGGAAATTCTGGAAGGCCTCAATATTCTTATCCCGGAAGAAAAAAGTTGATCTGGGATGCGGTTAATATGAAGATCAGCAATTTTGACGAAGCCAATCAGTTTGTAAAAAGAGAATACAGGAAAGGGTGGTAATTAATTATTAACTATTAATTGTCAATTGTTAATTTTTGGTTAGTGGTTTCGTTCAGCGTTAGGCGTTTGGCGTTAGGCCATTGAAATAGCATTATTAGAAAATGAACTGATGATGTCCATCATTAATTCATTTCTGATTGTACCTACTTCAGACATGTCAGGCACCCAGAATTTCACTTCAAAGTTGACTGCATTATTTGCAAATGTATCAACTGTTACGGCAGGTTTTGGATCACGCATGATTTTCTGATTTTTATTTAATTCTTCTAAAACCAGATCCCGGGCTTTTCGGAAATCTGATTGGTAGGGAACACTGAATGAAATTTTAATACGTTTGTTCCGGTTATGCATGGTCCAGTTGATCAGCTGCTGGGATAAAAGGTCACCATTGGGCACTATGATATTGGCTCCCTCGCCATTGCTGATCTGGCTTGATCTTACGCCGATTTCCTGCACCGTTCCCGTTTTTCCCGAAATCTCAATGGTATCTCCTATCTGTATGGGTCTTTCAAAAGCAATGATAATTCCCGACACCAGATTGTTAACCAGATTTTGAAGTCCAAACCCAATGCCCACTCCGAGTGCGCCTATTAAAATGGATATTTTGTCGAGCGGAATACCTGCAGCTGCAACAGCAATGAGAAATCCGGCTGTCCAGATACTGATCCGTACAATCAGTGCTATAGAACCTAGTTTTGTCTTTTTTTGAGGTACGGGGTTATGACTTTCATCGAAAAAGAAATTCACGAATTGAGATAACACCGAAGAGATCCATATAATGAGTATGAACAGCAGTCCGCTTGCATAAGAGAAATTAATACTGCCGATTGTTCTTGGTTTGTTGATGAAATACATGACGATTCCGCTGAACCGGTCAAATACGGTCAGATTTTTTAGAATAGCAAGTATCCAGACAAAAATGGCGACTATCCACAGCACACCGCGTAGTTTATTTTTCAGGTCTACGAAATTCAGGAAGGCAAAAAACCGGTTATGAAAAACTTCAGATTGGGTATAGACTGCATCTACCAGAATCGAACAGCAAATTTTCAAAGTAACAGCCAGCACCAGACTGTCGATTGCACTGAAAGCAAAAAGTTTTGAGAGTGTAACTCTTCCGGTCAGGTTACACACAATTGAAATGATTATTTGAATCAGCGTAATAAAAAGCACCCATTTACGCGCTATGGAATCTTCGAGGTTTTTAAAAATAATTGTTTTCTTCATTAACATCCAGATGCATAAACCCATCAGGAAAAGCCCTCCGAGCATGAGTCCCCATCTTTCCCCATAAGCCGAGTCCACCAACAGGTCATCGATTGCAAACGCGAGCCATATTGCTGCAACACAATACAAAATAATTTTTCCCGCTCTTGTAAGATAGAAGGAAAGTAAAATGGACAAGAGGATTAACCGGATGAATTCATTCAGATGAATATAGGCTGCGGGCGCGCTTTCGTATACAAAAGACCCATAAGTAAATAAAAGCAGTAAACTCGAAAGAATAGCGGATTTTTTCAGGAAAGTGAGATTTCTCAGGATCGATTCATTATCGGGTTTCTTTCGAACGACATGACGTGTAACCAGGAACCAGATCAGAAGTAAAATCCAAATAATAAGGTTAATAGTCCTGGTATCCCAGGTGGTCGCCATAAATATTTTGATCACCCGCAATGACCGGCCAAGACTGTCCGTTATGACATCCCAAATTGTTACATCATAGTCAGTAGAACAAAATGCTAAAAATGGCGACTCCTCCTGTTTCCACATGGCCTGACCAATGGCCTGTTGCCGGTCAATGATGGTGGTTTGAAGATCTTTAACCAGTAAAAAATTTATTGAAACACGGTTGCGGAGAGTATTTACTTTTATTGCCGCAGTATGATACACTGAATCCAATGACAGGGACCGCTCGTATACAGAGCTCATTTCACCATGCAGAATCTGATTTAGCGAATCATTTAATAAACTGCTGTCTTGTTTTACTGTACGGATTAGCTGATGTATACCGTTTAGCTGATCAATATAAAAATCGAGTGATTTTTGCCAGTCAGTCATTGTCTCGCGCGATTCGCCCAGCAAAACGGAGGCGGTGTTCAGGTTCCGGAGGTTGAGTGGATTATCATTTCGTTCGAGTTTATTATGAAAATAATTCAATCCCCGTTCCATTTTTGAAAGGCCCTGGAACATGCCTGCAGTATCCAGTCTTCTTTCAAAGAAATTTTCCGCGCGGTTCAGGCTGAATGAATAGGTCTCAACCTTATTCACCATATTTGGAACGGTTGTATCCTTGATTTCTTTTTCGTTCAGTATAGAGTCAGAAATACGGCTATTTAATTCCAGAATTGCGGAGTCAACTTTTGGCCGGTGTTTGACACGCTTTTTAACCTGGGCATTTGCCAGGCAGAAACAAAAAGAAAAAAAGAGGCAGGCAAAAATGGCTTTTAGCCGGTAAGTAACAGGCATAAGAGCTGAAATTTTAGCCAATTTACGCTAATTGCAGATGAAGGTCGCAGCTGAGTAACAGAATTTACAGACGGCTATTCACTCAGCATTCGGGAGAGCATGAGCAATTCGGTTTTTTTTATACAGGTTTGACTCATTGTCGAAACATTTACTGAACTCTTCCAGCAGAGATTGCATGATCCGGATATGATTCGAGGGTTTGAAATGAATATCGGAAGGAGTGATAGCAATGCGGTTGAAGTAGTTCATCACATCTTTTTGTGTAAATACCTGGCCGCTCATGGGATCAATAAAAAATTCAATGCGGTCGATGGCAGCCTTGTTATTGTCTTCATCGGCGAGTTCGGGTTTGATATAAGCCAATACAAACTGCCTGGGAATATTGATAGCTTTTACCGGTATATCCAGCAATTCACTCAACAGCAAATAAACGATACCGTTAATAATAGTATTTCCTCTTTTGGTCTCAATTACTTTATGAATGAGGAATTCATCCGGATGCTGGTATCCGACTTCTGTACCCTTTAAATTATAATAGCCGTAAATAATGCTGGTAAGCACATTTACCTGCTCTAACGGTGTCAGATAACTGTTTAATTCCAGCCAGATATTCCTGCGGAGTTTTTCAATTTCTTCAAGTACCGGGCTGGTTGCCAGATCCGGGTATTGGAATTTGGATACCAACAGGCTGGCTGTGAGTAAATCGTGATAACTGCTGGTTTTCCATCTTTGAAAATCCTCCGTCAGGTCGCGGTAGTGTAACCGGTGAATGAGCATTTCAATTCTTTCCTGGATAGTATCCTGTAAGGTATTTTCCCAGAGATATTCCAGATTGGGGATGATACCTCTGCCGTAACTGATGATTCGGTTGCTGACCGTAGTAAAAACTTCTTCATCCGGATCATCTATCAGATGAAGCAATGCTTTAATTTCTTTTGATTCCTGCATGGGGTGGATGATTTTTCTTCAGGCGATATACAGTCAGGGTTAACGGGATGAATATCGCAGAAGTTAAAAAAAATGCAATGACAATCTTATCCACAAACCCTTTCCGGATGTTTATTTCCAGAAAGAATGCGTCTGCACTGATTGGATAACGCAGGATTTTTAAAAATCTTATGAGGATTTCTTTTTCTTGGGAACTCTTTTGGGAGGATTGGCCTTCACATCTTCAATGATGGCCTTGATTTCAGGTAATTCAAGTGTTTCCACCATATCCTGCTTTTCTTTGGGGATTTTATAATTGCGAAGTCCCTGTTTGATATAGGGTCCATAAGGTCCGCGAAGCAACTGAATTTTCTCCTTCTCAAAAACTTTAATCGTCCTTTGTTCCTTGGCAGCCCTTTTTTCCACCACGATGGGAATGGCTTCTTCAAAACTGATCGTATATGGGTCAAATTCTTTTCCGAGTGAATAGAATTTCTTGTCGTGGGCAATATAGGGACCAAATCTTCCGATACTCACAGTTACATCTGTACCCTCAAAGGAACCCAGATTGCGGGGAAGCTTAAATAATTCAAGTGCATCTTCAAGATTGATGGTCTCAATGCTTTGCGTATTTTTTAATTTGGCAAACCGTGGTTTTTCTTCATCATTTTGTTCACCAATCTGAGCCATCGGTCCGTAACGGCCCATACGTACAATAAGTTTTTTGCCGGATACGGGATCCACTCCCAGCTCTCTTTCTCCGCTGATACGCTCTGCGGTTTCAATAGTATTTTCGACGTCTTTCTTGAATGGAATATAAAAATCATCGATCATGTTGTTCCACTCGATTTTACCACTGGCAACCTCATCAAACTCGGCTTCAATCCGGGCAGTGAAATTATAATCCATGATATCATCAAAATACAATTTGAGAAAATCGGTTACTACGAGTCCGAGATCGGTTGGAAATAGTTTTGATTTTTCCGCGCCGGTTGTTTCCTGGTCAGAAATTTTACTGATTTTATTTTCTTTCAATTTCAGTATCCTGAAATTTCGTAATACGCCTTCCTTGTCGCGTTTTTCAACATATCCTCTTTTGAGAATAGTGGAAATGGTAGGCGCATAGGTGGAAGGCCTCCCGATACCCAGTTCCTCCAGTTTTTTAACCAGTGATGCTTCAGTATACCGGGGCAGAGGACGGCTGAAACGCTCTGTGGCGAGCATTTCCAGAAAGGGAAGTTTTTGATTTACCGATAAAGGCGGCAACATGCCTTCCTGATTTTCTTCATCCGAAATTTCATCATCGTCTCGATCCTCCCTGTATACTTTTAAAAATCCGTCAAATTTCAAGACCTCGCCATTTGCTCTTAATTCTTCCTTATTGGTGGATATCTGAATAATGGCAGTTGTTTTTTCAAGTTCTGCATCTGCCATTTGAGAAGCCATGGTTCTTTTCCAGATCAATTCATATAAACGACGGAGATCGGAATCTTCGACCGTGTCATTTTCCATGTATGTTGGTCGGATGGCTTCATGCGCTTCCTGCGCATTTTCATTTTTATTTTTAAAAGCACGTTTCTGGTAATACTTTTTTCCGTACTTACTGTTGATTTCTTTTTTGAGACTGTCCATGGCTGTATCGCTCAGGCTCACACTATCGGTTCGCATATATGTGATCTTGCCGCTTTCGTATAGTTTTTGAGCCAGCAACATCGTACGGCTTACACCATATCCAAGTTTTCGGGAAGCTTCCTGCTGCAAAGTGGAAGTTGTAAATGGTGCCGCAGGTGATTTTTTCCCTGGCTTAATCTGTATGTCTGTAACTGTATAATCTGCACGGAGGCAGCTCTGCAAAAAAACTTCTGCACTTTTTTCATCTGTGTATTTTTTGCCTTCTGCAGAAAAAACAACATTTTTTCCGGTTATGTCTTTTGCCGAAAATGAAGCTTCAATCCGGAATGTACTCTGGGGATTAAAAGCGTTGATTTCTCTTTCCCTTTCTGCAATAATCCGTACGGCGACACTCTGCACCCTGCCGGCACTGAGATTATTTTTCATGCTCATTTTCCGCCAGAGTACGGGGCTCAGTTCAAATCCTACGATCCGATCCAATA
>Ga0206943_1010_pt1 | contig 55978 bp, 40 predicted proteins | sample Alteio_BWOrgHeat_7_FD_153243 | JGI IMG/M metagenome (GOLD analysis project Ga0206943, IMG submission 153243) | Enriched cells from forest soil in Barre Woods Harvard Forest LTER site, Petersham, Massachusetts, United States -... | ecosystem: Environmental > Terrestrial > Soil > Temperate forest > O... | reverse complement strand
TAAATAACGGGAGCATGTTGATTTTATTTTGAAGCGAATTACAATTCTGCTCTTTTAAAGCGAAACCATTTAATTGTGATAAGGATTAGGTTGGTGATATAAAGGTAATGCTTGTTTTTGTTTTGCAATACCGTATAATCACCCTTTTTATTTGCAGTTTTCACCTTATTTAATACCGTGTTTATACGGTAGTGTTATTGCTAAGTGGTTTAACAAAGTGCCGGTATGCCCAAAAAACAAACCCCCGTTAGGCCTTTAAGCATAACGGGGGTTTATGATGTTCAGTAATAAAAAAGTTATTTCTGCTCTTCTTCTTTTGGCTTCTTCTTATCGGCCTTTTGATCAATGATCTTGATCTCATTGGCTTCTTTGTCAAAATCAACCAGCATGGTATCACCTTCGCTTAGTTCGCCTTTTAATATTTCTTCGGCAACCGGGTCTTCCAAATACTTCTGGATAGCGCGTTTCAACGGGCGCGCGCCAAATTGCGAATCAAAACCTTTATCGGCAATAAACTCTTTGGCGTTTTCGGTGAGTTCAATTTTATAACCCAAACCGTTAACGCGGCTGAATAAGAAAGCCAGTTCGATATCAATGATCTTGAATATTTCTTCCTTGCCTAATGAGTTAAACACAATAACATCATCAATGCGGTTCAAAAACTCGGGTGCGAAAGCGCGTTTCAAAGCGTTCTCTATCACACCTCTTGAATGGGTATCTGCCTGGTTGTTTTGCGCGGTAGTGCCAAAGCCAACGCCCTGTCCAAAATCTTTCAACTGGCGTGCGCCAATGTTTGAGGTCATGATGATGATGGCATTCCTGAAATCAACCTTGCGGCCTAATGAATCGGTTAACTGCCCTTCATCCAATACCTGTAACAGTATATTGAATACATCAGGGTGCGCTTTTTCAATTTCATCCAACAATACAACGGCATACGGTTTACGGCGTACCTTTTCGGTCAGCTGCCCGCCTTCTTCATAGCCCACATAGCCCGGAGGCGCTCCAACCAAACGTGATACCGCGAATTTCTCCATGTACTCGCTCATGTCGATCTGTATCAGCGCGTCCTCGGTGTCAAACATAAAACGGGCAAGCTCTTTGGCAAGCTCGGTTTTACCAACACCGGTTGGGCCTAAAAATATGAACGAGCCAATTGGCTTTTTAGGGTCTTTTAACCCCGCACGGGTGCGTTGTATGGCGCGGGTTAGTTTTTTAACCGCGTCTTCCTGCCCAATAATTTTGCTGCTGATGGTTTCGGCCATGTTCAGCAATTTCTGGCTGTCGGCCTGCCCAACTTTTTGTACCGGTATGCCGGTCATCATGCTTACCACTTCGGCAACATTGTCTTCGGTAACAGTATAGCGTTTGCTTTTGGTTTCGGCTTCCCAAACTATTTTGGCCTGCTCTAACTCTTCTAATAAATGTTTCTCGGTATCGCGCAGTTTAGCCGCTTCCTCATATTTCTGGCTGCGTACTACTTTGTTCTTTTCAACTTTTATCAGCTCAATTTTTTGCTCAATATCAAGTATATCCTGTGGAACGTGGATATTGGTCAAATGCACCCGCGAGCCAGATTCGTCCAGCGCGTCAATAGCCTTATCCGGTAAAAACCGGTCGGTAATATAGCGGGTGGTTAATGATACGCAGGCCAGTATAGCTTCGTCGGTATAGGTAACACCGTGGTGTTCTTCATACTTGTCTTTTATACGGGTCAGTATCTCAACAGTTTCATCAGGCGTAGCCGGTTCAACCATTACTTTTTGAAAACGACGGTCTAAAGCGCCATCTTTTTCAATATACTGGCGGTATTCGTCTAAAGTGGTAGCGCCTATGCATTGTATCTCGCCACGGGCCAAAGCCGGTTTAAACATATTTGAAGCATCAAGCGACCCTGAAGCGCCGCCTGCGCCAACAATGGTATGTATCTCGTCGATAAATAAAATTACATCCGGCGATTTTTCCAGTTCGTTCATTACCGCTTTCATGCGTTCTTCAAACTGGCCGCGATATTTGGTGCCCGCCACTAACGAGGCCAGGTCAAGCGTAACCACGCGTTTGTTAAATAACACGCGCGACACCTTACGCTGAACAATACGCAATGCCAAACCTTCGGCAATTGCCGATTTACCTACGCCCGGTTCGCCAATCAATATCGGGTTGTTCTTTTTACGGCGCGATAGTATTTGCGATACGCGTTCAATTTCTTTTTCGCGGCCAACAATGGGGTCCAATTTGCCATCTTCGGCAGCGCGGGTCAGATCGCGGCCAAAATTGTCAAGCACCGGGGTTTTTGATTTAATATCCGATACTTTTTTGGGCTGGCTAAATGAATCATCTTCTTTAAAGTCATCATCGCCACCGGTTGATGAGCCCGGCATTTCGTCGGTCACGTTATTTTTATGCGATTCAACTTCGCCTTTAAATATCTCGTAATTTACATTAAACTGCATCAGTATCTGCGAGGCAATATTGTCTTCATCGCGTAATATCGACAGCAATAAATGCTCGGTACCAATTACATCACTTTTAAAGATCTTAGCTTCAAGGTAAGTTATTTTCAATACTTTTTCTGCTTGTTTAGTTAAGGGGATGCTGCCAATATGCACATTGGTGCCTATTGTTCCTTTTACAGCATCTTCAACGGACCGGCGTAATTTGGCAGTATCAACCGCCAACTCTTTAAGCAATTTTATAGCTACGCCGTCCCCGTCACGAATTAGGCCAAGTAAAAGATGTTCCGTTCCAATATAGTCATGCCCAAGACGCAATGCCTCTTCCCTGCTATATTGAATAACATCCTTAACCCGCGGCGAAAATTTAGCTTCCATATATATCCTCTATTAAACGCCCTAATGTATTAATTTCTTTTTACAGAAAGAACGCGTTGTTTTTAACTTATCAACAATATTATTGCCAACTTTTCAGGCTGCCAATAAACAGACATTATTATGATACGCAATCTATTAAAAGTTAAACTTTATACAAGCTATTTACGTGTAATTTTTTAATTGCGATTGATTTTTTACAATATAAACGCTGTATTTACCAGTTTGATATGGTATAGCCTAAATAGTTTAACCTATAGTTTGCAATATATGCCCCATTTTGAGTAAAAACAGGTAATTATGGCATGACAGAAGGGCGGTTCTTCGGTTTGCCGTTTGCGGGGGGCAGTTTGCCGTTGTTTTTTCCGCTACGTCCCACTCTGGCGCGGGAATCCGCGTTGGCCGTTGCATGTGGCTTCTAGTGTCTTTATAGCCTTAAACCAAAGGTATGTCAGCGCAGCGCATATTAGCGGCGATAGTATCAAACCTATTTACGTCCCATCGGTCATTCTTTGCCATACCTAACCAGCTTTTCATTTCCTTGTGTTCGGGGTTCTTAGGGTCATTTAATACCTCAAGCAGGTAGTGATAGCCCGGTATGCCGCCGCAATCTTCAGGAGGGCAGGCACCTTTTCCGTCAGTGCATAGCGCAGAAATTATGGTTTCGTCGGCTATTTTTTCCAAGGTAATTGAATGGTCCCAGTTATCGCCGAAATCATACATATAGGTAAATGTTTGCTTCGGGCTGGAAAAAACTTCCGAAAGTTTAACCGTGCGGCTGTCTTCCGCTTCGTAATCATCATAACCTTCTTCATCAGGGATTTTATAAACAGGTTTCGCGCCCCAGGCATGTAATGAAAAATGATATAAATGGCAATCGCTCCAATCGAAAGCCGCCTGTATAATTTGATGAAAAGTATCAAAAGTTATATCTACGGGTACAACAACACGACGCCAAACAGGTGGGTTTTGAATGCCTTTAATTTGAATTTTAAAATGAAATGTTTTCATGATATTTGTTATTGTTTCAAACTAGTTGAAATTAATTGCCTTTGCGTCACCATGCTCACCTCTGCTTCCCCATAGATTAGTTCATTTAGGTCAAAGACCTAAAAATAGTTATTTTAAACTTATTCGCAGATTAAAAACCACTTTCCAAGTAACTGACTATTTTCCTGGCATCACGAAAATGGTCACCCTGCGCCCAAATGCAAAGTTTGAGGCCAATCCACCACCACGCAGGATCGTCTGCTACTTTAAGTTAACCCATAAAATTAGGTGGGATAAAATTATCGAAATTCACCATGCGTTCCGATGGAACGCTCCTGTCTGATTTTTTATTTTTCTACCAACCAGACGTCACGGTGTGACGAAAAAGGCATAGCGTTCCATCGGAACGCCAGGTTGGTAGAAATAAATTTAGAATTATTTCACGTTCCAGAGGAACGTTTGGTGATAATGAATTGATTACCGGATGTGATATAGGGATAAATTTTATGGGTTAACTTAAATCTGCGGGAGACCGCTGTGAAGATGTAGGATGGTTACTGTGATAAAAAATCAATAATTACTGTAAACTGCCCGCTCAAAACTGCAAACTACTATATTTGCGCTTACCAATTCAATAATTCACTCAATCACTCATTCAATAATTAATTACCAAAGGTGGCAGACGAGAAGATCATATTTTCAATGGCAGGGGTAAGTAAGGTTTACCCGCCGCAAAAAACAGTATTAAAAAATATTTACCTCAGTTTTTTTTATGGGGCCAAAATTGGTGTTATAGGGTTAAACGGTTCGGGGAAGTCGTCGTTATTAAAGATCATTGCCGGCATTGATAAGACCAATATTGGCGAGGTGGTGTTTTCGCCGGGCTATACCGTGGGCTATCTGAGCCAGGAGCCGGAGCTTGACCCTAATAAAACTGTGCGCGAAGTGGTGGAGGAAGGTGTAAGCGAAACTACCGCCCTGCTTAAAGAATATGAAGAGATAAACGAGAAATTTGGCCTGGAGGAATACTACAGCGATGCCGATGCTATGGATAAACTAATGACGCGCCAGGGCGAACTGCAGGATAAAATTGACGCGGTTAACGCCTGGGAACTGGATACTAAGCTTGAACGCGCCATGGACGCCCTGCGCTGCCCCGAGCCGGATACCAAAATTTCGGTACTATCAGGTGGCGAAAGGCGCCGGGTGGCTTTATGCCGTTTGTTGCTGAAAGAGCCGGATGTATTATTGCTTGATGAGCCTACCAATCACCTTGATGCTGAATCGATAGACTGGCTGGAACAACATTTAAAACAATATAAAGGCACCGTTATAGCCGTAACACACGACCGTTACTTTTTAGATAACGTGGCCGGGTGGATACTGGAACTTGACCGCGGCGAAGGGCTACCATGGAAAGGCAATTACTCGTCATGGCTCGACCAAAAATCAAAACGATTAGCCCAGGAAGATAAAACCGAAAGCAAACGCCAAAAAGCATTAGAGCGCGAACTGGAATGGGTACGCATGGGGCCAAAAGGCCGCCATACCAAATCAAAGGCGCGTTTATCTAACTACGATAAACTGGCATCCGAAGAAACGAAGGACAGGGAAGAGAAACTGGAACTGTTTATTCCGCCGGGTCCGCGTTTGGGCAATGTGGTGATAGAAGCTAACGGCGTAAGTAAAAGTTACGGCGATAAATTATTGTTTGATAACCTTAACTTTAGCTTGCCGCCTGCCGGTATTGTGGGCATAATAGGGCCTAACGGCGCGGGTAAAACCACCCTATTCCGTTTGATAACCGGGCAGGATAAACCGGATGCGGGCACCTTCCGCGTTGGTGAAACCGTTGCTTTAGGTTACGTTGATCAGTTGCATGATGACCTCGACCCCAATAAATCTGTTTGGGAAAACGTAACCGGCGGGTTAGAAACCATTATGGTGGGCAACCGCCCGCTTAACTCGCGCGCCTATGTATCGCGGTTTAACTTTAACGGCGCCGATCAGCAGAAAAAGGTTGGTGTACTATCGGGTGGTGAGCGTAACCGGGTGCATTTATCTATCACGCTCAAAAAAGGTTCGAATGTATTATTGCTGGATGAACCTACCAATGATATTGACGTAAACACTTTGCGCGCCTTAGAAGAAGCGCTTGAAAACTTTGGCGGCTGCGCCGTAGTGATCAGTCACGACAGGTGGTTTTTAGACCGGATATGCACACATATACTGGCCTTTGAAGGCAACTCGCAGGTTTACTTTTTTGAAGGTAATTATTCTGATTATGAAGAAAACCGCAAAAAACGTTTAGGCGATATCGGGCCGAAGAGGATAAAGTATAAGAAGTTGACGGTGTAAGAGCAATCCTTGGCCCCCTCTAAATCTCCCCCAACCGGGGGAGATTTAGAGGGGGCCAAGGATTCCTTACATCAAATAAACAGCATCTTCCTCACCTTCTTTATTCAAAACCACATCAACGTGTTGTTTGATAATGGTGGAGAGGGCAATGCCCGAATAATCGGTGGTTATGGGGAAGCTTTTATGGTTACGGTCGACCAGTACTACGGTGCGTAATTTTTTAAGGGGAACATTCAGGAAAACACCGAAGCCATAAGCAAGGGCTTTGCCGCTGTTTAATACATCATCAACCAGGATGACAACCTTATTACGGCAGTCGGCAACATCAAAATCATATTTGGCATTCAGGCTGCTGCTGTTACGGTCAACATCTATGGTAAGCAGCTTGCTTTTAAACGGCGCTATCTCATCCAAAATGTTTTTTAACCGCTGGGCAATGTGCGTACCTCGCGGCAGCATTCCGGCTATCAATATCTCCTTTTCATCAAAATTATCTTCCAGTATCTGGTAGGCAATACGGTCTATCTTTTGCTGTATTTGCTGTTGGCTTAGGATGAGGAGTTTTTGGGATGACATTGGTTATGGAATAGTTGTAAGGGTTATAAAAGTTGTAGTGGTTATAAATGTTGTAATGGTTGGCGGTGTTATGATTTGACAAGCTAAATTAAATAAAATTGCTATTGAAGGCAATCTTTTTAACTTTTAAAACTATTACAACATTTTCAACTTTTCAATAACCTCTACAATCAACTACTGATACGGCACAAAAACAAAATTCGCGCCCTCGGGCGTAACCACAAAAACACAGATAAACTTATTTGGGTTTTTGTAGGTATCAACAAAACGTTCGCGTAGCTCTTTTTTGATAACGCCGCGCTCTAAAAACTCTTCTAACGTTGAAGCATGGATAGACCAGGTTGAATTAAGGTCGTGGCGGTCCAGTATTACTTCGCCTAATTGCAGTTCGTGCTGGTGGGCAATGAAGATAGGGTATTGGGATAAACCTTCAACCATAATTTCGGTTGCCACCTCGCGGATAGAACCGTCAAAAAGTTTGAGGTCGCGCTCCAGGCTTACCAGCGGACTTTCCGCAGCGGGTTTACTGGGTTCCTGGGGTGAGTTGAGTAGTTCTTCGGGGTTCATAATTGTGTGTTTTTTGTCTGAACCTTGATTCGTAGGATTAAAAGATTACAGGATTCCTTTTCGTTTGATATTATCAAGGCAATCCATTAATCCTGCGAATCATGGTTCAGACAATTCTTCTGCAAAGTTGATAATTTTCTTTCCTAATCTCCAATCACTAATCTCAAATTAACTAATCTTTCAACACCAACAACACCACATTTTCCACATGTTGCGTATGCGGAAACATATCTACCGGCTGTATTTTTACGGTATCATATTTCTCTTTTAATACCAGCAGGTCGCGGGCCTGGGTGGCGGCGTTGCAGCTTACATATACAATTTTTTCGGCTTCAATTTCCATTAGCCGCGCCACAACATCGGGATGCATACCCGCGCGGGGCGGGTCGGTGATGATCACATCAGGTTTGCCATGCTCTGCCACAAAATCAGCCGACAGCACATCCTTCATATCGCCCGCGTAAAATTTGGTGTTGGTAATATTGTTTATGGCGCTGTTGATCTTAGCGTCTTCAATAGCGCTTGGCACGTATTCAACGCCCACCACTTCTTTTACACTACCGGCAATAAAATTGGCAATGGTACCGGCGCCGGTGTACAGGTCATAAACCAGTTCGTCGCCTTTAAATTGGGCAAAGTCGCGGGCTATTTCGTAAAGATGCAGCGCCTGTATGCTGTTGGTTTGGTAAAATGATTTTGGCCCGATGCGGAAGCGGATACCATTCATTTCTTCATGAATATACTCAGGCCCTTTCCAGGCTACAACCTCCTGGTCAAAAATAGTATCGTTCTTTTTCTCGTTGAGGATATAGAGCAATGAGGTTATCTGCGGGAACTCAGCCTCAACAAAGCCCATTAACTTTTTCACTTCATCTTCGGCAGGATAAGCAAAAACCACGATCACCATTAACTCGCCGGTTGACGAGGTGCGGATGATGAGGTTGCGCAACGCGCCGGTATGCGCCCTAAGGTCGTAATAACTTATGCCGTGCTCTTTGGCGAAAACATCCACACGGTTACGAATATCGTTAGATGGGTCGGCCTGCAAATAGCAATGGTTTACATCCAGTATCTTATCAAAACGCCCGGGAATATGAAAGCCGAGGGCGTTCATGTCTAATTGCTCATTATCGCGGCTTTCGCCGTCATACAGCCAGCGTTTATTGCTGAAAGTAAATTCGAGCTTGTTGCGATAATACCTGTCGGCAGGCGAAGGCAGTATAGGCAGTATGCCTGCTACATCTATTTTAGCAAGGCGGCTCAACGCATCCGCTACGGTTTTTTGTTTAAATGTTAGCTGGGCCCTGTAGGTCATGTGCTGCCATTTGCAGCCGCCGCAGGTGCCAAAATGTTCGCAAAAAGGTTCGGTGCGGTATTCGGAGGCTTGCTTTAACGCTACTATTTTAGCCTCGCCAAAATTTTTTTTGCTGCGGTACACCTGCACATCGGCAACATCGCCGGGCACGGCTTTCTCTACAAACAATACAAAATCATCCGCCTTGCCTACGCCCTTGCCTTCTTCGGCAATGTCAAAAATGGTAACGTTTTCAAAAAGTTGGTTATTGGTTTTTCCCCTGCTCATTAGGGCAAAGGTAGGGAAAATGTCTGAACCGCTGATTTTGCATGATCAATGGATTTCGCTGAGGTATCAGCATTGACAACTTTTTGAAAGTCGTCAATGCTCTTGGGGCAAAATTTAATTTCTATCCCAGTTAATTTTTCGGGAAAAATACATCAATGCGCCTATTATCATAAATAAAGCAATGCTGCCAACCAGTAACGCCAGGTCTTCTAATTGTATAATTACAAATATGAATGTGTAAAACACCGCGAGTATCAGCGCGAATAATAACGCGGCTGTCTTGTTTTTTAGTAGCGACCATATAAAGGTGCCAATAAGGCCAATAGTTGCCACCGAGGCCACTACGTAGGCTGCATTAAAACCTATCTGTTCTGAAAAAGAGAGCAGCAGCGAATAATAAATGATCATGGACGCGCCTATCAAAACGTAGTTAAATACATGTATCCTTTGCTTGCGGATAAGCTCAGTTAAAAACAATGATATAAACGTAAGCATGATGATCAGTAATGAATATTTACTGGTGCGGGTAGTTTTTTGATACTGGTCAACCGGCAGGCGTAACTTTAAACCAAAGGTGGCCACCTCATTTTTCTTTTGGTTTTTTAATTGGGTATTATCGCCGGTCCATTGCTGCGGGAATGGCCTGTTATAATACAACATGTGCCATTTGGCCGAAAATCCATTTTTATCAACCTTGCGTTCATCAGGCAAATACCGGCCGCCGAAACTTGGCGTGCTCCAATCGCCGCTAGCGGCAACATCGGTTGTTTTGCCTAAATGCAGGAAGTTTAATTCTTCACTTCCTTTCAAATCGAGCGTATAATTAAAGGGGACTTCCCCGTTGGTTAAGCCTGATAAGTTAACCGCCGCCTGCAGGCCATTATCAAATACAGCATCGTCGTTAAAGGCAGGCTCGGCTGCAGGCGTTTGATTTGCAACTTTAACAACCGGGTTGGTTTTTAGTCCTTTCAAATCGGATATGCTGAACATGATCCTGGCCTTATCCGGGAACAGTTGATCAGGCGATAACGACAAGGCGTTGAGGTCGGCTTTGGTGAAATTGCCCGATACCTCAACCCTGGTATTGTAAACCGCTACATCAAATATGCCACGATGCAAAATTTGAGTAACCAGTACGGCTTTAATATGCAGGTTATCAGGCAAAATGTATAAGTTTTCTATAGCATCCTTGCTTGTTTCCCTGTTTGCGGTGTCAATATATTTTACCTGTTTTTTATAGGGGATGATCAAAACCGGGCCCTGTATCAGCTGACTGCCCGACCACTTGTCGGATACATCCTTCATCATATCTTCCTGCCGCGCTGCCCGCTCATTGATCAAGTTTTCAACTAATGAGGAGGGGATAAGCAGCACCAATACCAGTACGCTTATAAAAGCTAATTTAACGGTTACCGACTCCTTGAGCCAATCCATTAACCCTTTGGGTCTTTCTTGTTCTTCGATCATGCTTTTGGTTTTAAAAGTACTTTTTATTTCAAAGTAAATGGTGAAAAAAATTTAGTTTGATTTTTGTTGTTTTATTAATTTTTCTAAAGTGTTAAGATGTTCTTTAAATGCCCGTTTGCCTGTTTCGGTAGCCTCGTAATTGGTATTGGGTTTACGGCCCAAAAAGGCTTTATGTACTATGATATATTCTTCCTTCTCCAGGGCTTTTAAATGCGAGGCCAGGTTACCGTCGGTAGTATCCAGCAGCTCTTTAAGCGAATTAAAATCATACCGGTTATTGGCTACCAGTACGCTCATTATTTGCAGCCGCAGCCGGTTTTCAAACGCTTTATCTAATTTTTCAAAAGGTACCTTCACCTATCTGTCGTATTTAAAATACATTACGCTGCCGTAAATAATGTGCAGCAAACCAAATCCAATTGCCCAAAACCATAAGCCATAGCCCGGCAGGCAAGCGGCTGTTAAGCCTAATATAATTTCCATTATACCCAGGTACTTTACATCGGTAAAGGTAAAATTACTTGCACTTATTAGGGCCAGGCCGTAAAAAATTAATGATGCCGGGGCCACAATGCCATAGTAACCGCGGGTTATTAAGATGAGTATCAGCAGCCCGCCCGATACCAGCGGGATAGCCATATTAAACAATAACGAACGACTGGTTGGCCCCCAAATGGGCTGCCCCATTAGTTTAGCCTTACGGTAACTTAATATAAAACCGGTTGCCACTGATGCCACCAGTACCGCAAGGGCAATGCTTAGTAAGGTTATTACCTCAATATCTTCTATAATACGGTAGTGTGGGTTATAAATGCGCTGGCCTATGTTATTATACAATAAGTTATAGGCTGCCGCTGCCCCTATCAACGCATAAACACCGGCCAGTATCCCCGACAGCCCGCTCAGGGATATAAATTTGGATGACCGCTCCATTAAGTTGCGAATGGAGGTAAGCTCGTCCCGGATTTCTTTTTCTTCCATTTAAAAGTACTTTGTTACTCAAAGTAAAATATAATTATTGAGAGTTGCAAATTGTTTTTTTGATTTCGGATTTTGGATGTTCAATTTCGAATTTACTATTGTGATAAAAAGCACTCTTTTAGTATTTAATAGGTATGTGATGTGCCTGCGCGGTTCTGAAAATTAAAAAGGCTATAAGGTCGATGATGGCGTGGGTAAGCATCAGCACTTTAATATTGCGGTACATTTGGTAATGTATGGCAAATATGACGCCTATTAAAAAGGCAAATATTACTTCTTTAAGGTTATAATACCGGTAATGAATAGCCGCAAACATTAACGATGATATTATAACGGGCAGATACCTGTTTTTAAAAAGCAACGTAAGCCTTGGCACCAGGTAAGCGCGAAAGATCAGTTCTTCAGTAACTCCGGCCGTTATTCCCCCAAAAATCATCAGTGCTGTGTTTTTAGTTATGAGGCCCATCATGGAATTGACCACCTTGTAATTATCGTGCCAGCCAAAAAACCGGGGAATGCTTGAAATTACGCCATTTGCTATAGCCAAAAGATACAATACTAAAACCGATGCCGGGTAAAACCAAAACCCATAATCAACTTCCGACCAAAGCAAAAGGTTGTTTCGCTCCACCTTGCGGGCATAAAAGTATAGCAACAGCACTTCCAGCCAAATTAATAACCGAGAGGTGAAAATATTAGCAACACTATACGGCCTGCCCCAATATAATAGGCCACCCACAACAGGGTAAAATAAGATAGCGATGGCTATGCCTGTTATTAATAGGGTATTGCTGTGCTTTAGGTTTATGGTAGGCATAGGGTTTTGCTGTATCAGTGAGTAACAGGTTGTTTAAGCTAAATGTGCAGAGACATAGTTGGAACGGGATATCGTTTTATCTATCAGGGGAAAATTACACGCTGTTGTTGCTTCTTCCCCATTCAAGTCTCTTTACAAAACAACATTTCTTAAAGCCTGTGCTGCTTTTGAATTAGCCGGGGCCCAATCCTTTGCCTTCTTACCCCAGGTACCATAAAGAATCATGTCTTTTTTCTGGTCGCGGTAAATTATGGCTATGGCCCAGGCCAATTCGGCTTTTTGCTCTAACTGGTTTGGCTTAGCTATATCTATAGCAGTAGTATAGGCTTTTATAGCATTGTCAGGGTCGCTGCCTTTTAAATAAGTGGTGGCTTCCAAAATGTATAATGAAATGTTATCGGGCGCATCGGCTATGGCATTGTTTATTAAGGTTACGGCTTTGTCAAATTGCTTTAGCTGGCAATAAACCAAACTTAGGTTTTGTACCATTTCCATTCTTGCTTCCGGGTTACGTTGTTTGGCTATATCAATACCCTTTGTGTAGGCAATAATAGCATTGTCAAAATCAATATTTTTAGTATAAGCATAGCCCAGCTCGCGGTAAAACATAGGGTTTGTAGGCGCATTAGCTATGGCCGCGTTTAATATGGTAATGGCCTTATCATATTGCTTTAACTCATTGTAAGAGTAAGTGAGTTCAAACTCCAACCCGGTGGCATGTGGCTCGGTTTTGTAAGCGCTTTCCAGGTACCCGAGCGCTTTTTGTGCCCCGCCTACCGAGTTGAGGTGTTTGCCGATCTGTACATTCGTAGCAACCGAATTCTTGTCCGAGCTGCCATGTTTGTACACTGCCAACCAATCGGGTACGGGTTTTACTTTCAGGTCAGTCCGCATATTGTCGGTAATGGCATATACCAGTTTGGTATTGGGGCCTAAACGCACTTTATACATAGCGGTTTTTATATAGTCGGTCGAGTCGCGATACACATGCCCCTGCGCATCAAGGCTGAAGTTGCCCTCCAGGTTAAAGGTAAAACCGGCCATCATATCGAGATAGATAAATCCGAACGGGTATTTGCCCGTCTTTTCGTTTTTGGGGAATGCTACCCAATGATCTTCCAGGTCATAAATAGGTTTGTTAAACTGCATGGAACCGTATGCGCTTTGCTGATCGGTGGGTGTACCGGTTGATTGTGCGCGAGCGCTGCTGTATATGCAGCCTGCCAACACCAGGAGTAATAAGTGTTTCATTAGGTAAGTGTTTGGATTATAGGTTTAACAAATATAATGCGTTTAGCTATTGAATAAATAATTTCAAAGAACAATCTCTTCACCCCAAAAATTGGGGGAAATTCAGTTTTATTTTTTTTGTATTTTTTTGTTGAAAAATCGGGCGAAAAAAGCCCTCGGAAACCATGCAGAATTGAGGTTTACTATTAAAGATACAAAAAAATGCCCGCTTCTCAAAATGCATTGTTCATATAGCCTGTTATAGCTAAAATACAGCTTAGAACCTAAGCAATGCACACCAAAAACAGCGTATTGAACCCTGCCTTTTATCCAATCAAAAACAAATCTGCTACTATGTTTCAATGCCGTAAAAAACCGTCTTAAAGCTGCCTCATGTTGCCTTAACAGCACCTCAAGCAGCCTTAAAATGCTATCAAGATACTTGCTGTACATATTAAACTGCCTCCAGTCACTATTGATTTCTAAAATATAATATTTTGGTAAAATAAAACCAGGGATCAGCTACTTTTGCCCCTAATCCCTGATTAACTAATCTCTAATCCCCACCCACAACCCCGCTCATCAGCTTAACACTTTCTGCTAAGCGGATAAACTCGGCGCGGTAGCCGTCGTCGTCTTTTCCTTTGGCTGCTTTGGCCATGGTAATTAGGCTGTTAAAGCTGGCTTGCTGTTTAAACTCCGAATCGCGCAGCAATAACCCAAATTCGGCAACGGAGGCGGCAAAGCGGAAATCATTTGTGGTTTTGGCTAAAGCTTTTGGTTCGTCATTTACGGCCACCTGTTCCATTTCGCTTTTATCACCATCCGGTTGTTTGTAGCGGAACTTGATGGTCACCATTTCGGGCGAATTATTGAGCGTTACATTAGCGTCGGTCTTTTGATATTTCAGCGGGTCAACACTGGTGGTAAAGCTATCTTTTAGCCCTGCGGGGATAATTTCATATAAAGCGGTAACGGTATGGCCGACACCCATATCGCCGCCGATCTTTTTGTCGTTGTTAAAATCCTCTTTGTTTAACAGGCGGTCTTCATAGCCTAACAAGCGGTACGCCTGCACTTTGGCCGGGTTAAACTCTATCTGCAATTTCACATCCTTAGCAACGGTGAACAGCGTGCCGCCAAACTCGGTTACCATAGCTTTTGTAGCCTCGGTAATGTTATCAATATAGGCGTAGTTGCCATGTCCCTTATCGGCCATGGTTTCCATTTTGCTGTCTTTTAAATTACCCATGCCAAAACCCAGTATAGATATGCTTACGCCGCTTTGGCGCTCATCTTCAATCAACTGCTGCATATCTTTATCGCTTGATGCGCCTACGTTAAAATCACCGTCGGTAGCCATTATGATACGGTTGTTGCCGCCCTTAATAAATTTATCCTTAGCTACCTGGTAGGCCATGATAATGCCTGCACCACCCGCGGTTGAGCCGCCTGCATTTAGCTGGTCAATGGCATCCTTTATCTTTGTTTTTTCGTCGCCCGGCGTGCTTGGCAGCTTTAGCCCGGCCTCGCCTGCATATACCACAATAGCTACATGATCTATTGGCCTTAACTGGTCAACCAGTAATTTCATAGACGCTTTTACCAGCGATAATTTATTGGGCTCGGCCATCGAACCCGAAACATCTAACAAAAACACCAGGTTTGAGGGCGGCAGCATATCGGTTTTCACATCTTTGGCTTTCAGGCTTATGCGTAACAGGCGGTGCTGCGGGTTCCACGGGGCTGATGAAAGTTCGGTTTGGATAGCTACCGGGTCGCCATTGGTTGGCTCAGGTTGGTTGTAATGGAAATAGTTGATCATCTCTTCTATCCGCACCGCGTTTTTTGGCGGTAACTGCCCGTTATTGATAAACCTCCGCACGTTGCTGTACCCCGCCGCGTCCACATCAACCGCGAAGGTGGACAGGGGCGTAGCTTTCGGGTCAAGAAATTGATTTTCAATTATCCTGTTGTACGATTCGTTGCCGGCATTAACTCCGCCCCTTATCATATAATTAGAAGATTTGGTTTGGTCAAAGGTTTTTACGCCGGCAATATTTGCCTGGTTGCCGTAATCATCAACTATTTGTACCTCTCTAAGTGCGTTGGCAGGTAGGTTTTTGGTAGTACTTTGCATATTGCTTCCTGTAACACTGGCCTTTTTTTGCGCACCATACCCAACCACTACAACTTCACTAAGCGAAGCAGCACTTTGCGTATTACTCCCTGTAAAGTCTTTGCCGTTTACCCGCGCTTTAGTTACCTGCTGGCCCTGGTGTGTAATACTGCCATCGGCATTTACTTCCATACCCTGAATGTGTTTCAACAGTTCATCAACTGCCGGGTTTTCCCTAACCTTATAATTGCTTGCTTTATAATCTGCCGTACCTGCTTTATATGGACTTGCTTTGTAAGCCACAGTATCCGCTTTATAAGTGTGGAATATGATTGTTTTAACCATATAAGCGTCCAGTGTATTGCTGTTGGATAACGTAAGCGTATCATTATCATATCCCTTAGCAGCAAAGATCAGCCTGGTTTTACCATTGGGAACAGCAATGTGATAACGTCCCTGTGTATCGGTATTGGCAGCGTTACCCGCACCTTCCACGCTTACACGTACACCCGTTATAGGTTTTTTATCGTCGAGGCTGTAAACCGTGCCGCTGATGTTACGGGCTTTATCAAACTTAAAGCTGGTTAAGCCTATCAGGGTTACCAGGATAATGAGATAGTTTTTCATGTTTTCAAAATTTAAGGTTACTATTCCGGTTGATTGCTTTTTTTGGAATTTATACCCTTATGATGCAGCAGCTTATAGATTTCCATAAACCATAAAATAATTTTATTTTGTTGGTCTTAATGAACTTCTTAAAAAGTCCAGGCAAACCCAATGATAAGGGCGATGAAAAGCTGTTGCAGGAATATAAACAAACCGGCAACCTTGCATCGCTTGCGGCTTTATATGAAAAATATATGCACCTGGTTTATGGCGTTTGCCTTAAATATTTGAAGGATGAGGAACAAAGCAAGGATGCCGTAATGCAGATCTTTGAGGAGCTGATCATTAAAGCCGAAAAGCATGATATTAAACAATTTAAAAGCTGGCTGCATGTATTAAGCCGCAATTTTTGCCTGATGCAGTTACGGAGTGGTAAGAAAATGCAGGCCACTGCTTTAGATGATATTATGGAATTGGCTGATGATTTGCATCCTGATAATGAAAAGGAAGAAGATTTGACCGCTTTGGAGCGTTGTAAAGAGAAACTGCCCGAGGCCCAAAAAGTGAGTATCCAGTTGTTTTATATAGACGAAAAGTGTTATAAAGAGATTGCCGACGATACCGGATATACCATGAACGAAGTAAAAAGTTATATCCAGAACGGGAAACGGAATTTAAAAATTTGTTTGGAGAAGAACCGTGAGCGCTAAAAAGACCAACATATCGCAAATAGGCCAATACCTAAAAGGTAAATTGGATGCCCGCGCTATGCACCGGCTGGAACGCGAAGCGCAGGACGATCCGTTTTTAATGGAGGCTATTGAAGGATATGAAGCAGCGGGGAAAGACCAGCAAGCCAATCTCGCTGAGTTGCAGCAAAGGCTGGCAAAACGAATAGCCCCTAAAAAGGAACGCAATATTATTTTATGGCGTATTTTACCCATAGCGGCGGCTTTAGTATTAATGGTGGGCATAGGTTATTGGGCCTTTACACCAAAACCGGTTGTAAAACAATATGCGGATTTAGTAAAGCCGAACAAAACCAATAAACATCCCGAAACGAAGCAACCGCCAGCCGTGCAAATTGCCACCGTACAAAAAAACACCCCTGCAAAACAAGAAAATGGGTCAATCGTAAAAAAACAGTCTATAATACCCGTTCCACATCATGACGAAATGCTCGCGTCGGCAATAGCAAAGGAGGATAGAAATAAAGTAACCTATAAAGAAGATACGGTTGATTATAAAGCAAGCAATTATAAGGTTAGGGAAAACCCGGCAGTTGATGAAATATTGAAAAACATACAGGGTATGGCGGTGGGTGCCGATGGCAATATTACACACCAGGGCCAGCAGGTAACCAAAGCGCGGGTAAACGGGAAAGATTTTATGGGTGGCGACGTAGCAAAAGCAACCAGAAACCTGCCTGCCGATATAGTTGACAAAATCCAGATCGTGGATGACTATGGCGACCAGGCCGCCAAAACCGGGATCAAGTCGGGCGCCCCAAACAAAGTGTTAAATATAACTACGGATACCGCCTATAAACAACAATTAATAGCGGCTAACCGGTCAGATGGGATAGCGACTAACCGGTCAACAGCCAAGTTGAATGAGGTGATGATAAGGGGCACAAACAGGCAGGCAACCCAAGCAGCAGCGCAGGCAATTCCTTATAAGGCAGATACGGTGGATTACAAAGCAAGCCCTTATAATAAAGCAAATAGTAAGTCGCTTAACGAAGTGACGGTTATAGGCTATGGCACTCAAAAGAAGGTTAGCGTTACCGGCAGTGTAGCAACTGTTAATGCCTATGCAAAAACAGCGGATACCGCTACCGTGCAACAAGCCTTATCAGGCAGGATAGCTGGTTTGGCTGTTAAAGATAAATCAAATACCCGTACCCTTACCGGCAAGATAGTGGATAAGGCCGACGGTAGCGCGTTGCCGGGTGTAACCGTAAAAGTAAACGGGAAACAACAAGCCGTACAAACAAGCGCCGATGGCAAATTCAGCATTGCCGTGCCCGCAAATGATGCTACATTAACTATAGCTTATATTGGTTATAACAGCCAGCAAGTTAAGATCAACAATAAAGAAGATTTAAAAATTGAATTAGTACCAGCCAGCAAAACTTTGGCCGAAGTGGCGATCACCCGCCCCGAAACGTTTAAACAAGAGCAGCAAATTGATAATGCCCCGCACCCTTTACCCGGCTGGGATGCTTATAATAAATACCTAAAAGAAAACGGGGTTATAAAGGATGGTAAAACCGCTACTGTTAAATTGGTATTTACGGTTAATACCGATGGCGCTGTGAGTAATATAAGGGTAATAAAAGACGGAACCGATAAACTAAACCAACGCGCCATAAACCTTATCGTAAACGGCCCAAAATGGGTTGGCGCAAGCGATGGAAAAGCTGCCGAAGTTAAGTTAAAGGTGAAGTTTCATCGATAGTTATTCCCGTTTTTTTAAGTATAAAATGAGGTTAAGTGTTCATTAACACCCCAACCCTTCTACAACGGAAGCGCCTTTTTGCGGACGGATGAGACAAAGAGCGGTTGAGGTTAGGCAAATATATCGAACTCATATTAAGTTAAAATACCAAATGCGTCTTGAATAACAAGCTTCCCGCGAATCGGAGACGGCTTACTATCTATTTAGCCAACCCCAACAACTGCCCGTAGGTAACGCTTTTAATCGCATTGCCTACCTCATGCCCTGCCGCAGCCTTAAAATCAAATCCCAATAAATTAGCTATGGTTTGTGCAAGCTGCTTATGGTAAGTAATGCCGGCTGCCCGCATTTCGCCTACAGGGGGTGTATCGGGGCCTAAAACGGCAAACCACGTTTGCTCAGAGTGCGGCGCTATAAACACGCCATGATTGCGCCAGGTGGTAACCGCGTCGCCACGGCCATGATCGCAGGTAATTATAAGTGTAGTTTTGTTTTTATAGGCCGGGTTAGTTTGCAAATATTCCCATATCTGTTGTATAAAAGCATCTGCCTGGTGTGCGCGGTCTAAATAAAAAGGATAGTTTCCGGCATGTCCCATTTCATCCGTTTCGTCAAAAGCGATATATAATACACGCGGCTGATATTGTTTTAAATAGGCGGAGGCAAACTCGTAGGTTAAAAAATCCAGCCTTGTAGAGTCGCCCAAATAATGGGGCGCTTTATGCTGTAGTTCGTTCAGGTATTTCAGCTTATCGCTCATCCCGGGGGCAGCCAAATCCATATATCCCGCATTAACCATTAAGCCCGATCGTTTTACATTCAATATCTGCGGAAACCTTTCCCACGACGAAAATATGGCCACCTTGTTTTCAAACCCTTTTTGTTTATTTAAAAACTCCAATAAGTTGGTATTGGGGTTGGTAATGGGGTTATTGGTATTCATACGCGGATCGGGGAAACCTGTAAATATTTCGTTATAGCCCGGGTATGAAAAAAAATATTTGTTGGCTACTTCATCCATATTGCCAATATCGCGGTTGCCGTATAATTGCCCCCGTTGTGCCACTGCCGACCATAAAAAAGGGAACAATATTTTACGCCGGTCTTCGGCCGACGCGCTCCAGAATTGTTTTTGTACAGCCGCTTTATTATCGGTATATTTTGAGTTGATCAGCGACGAATCGGCACCACGGTAAACTTCCTGCCAGCGGAGGCCATCAAGGGTTATTATCACTACATTTTCGGTTTTATACTCCTGTGCTTGTGTGCGTAAAGCAATACCGAGGACCAGTATTGCTAAAACTAATTTTTTCATGGTAGTTTTCACCAAAGGTAAAGGCGGCATATTACCTCCGCCTTTACTTCAAATTAAATTTACGCTTGTTAACAATGGGCCGTTATTAACACTACCTGTTACAGCACAGCTAATTTATTTATGCTGCTTTAAATTAATATTATCAGGCGGTAAAGGAATAAAACCTGTTTCGCCGGGGACGGGGGTAAATTTTTGTTCGCGCCATTTGTTTTTAGCCTGCTCTATCCGTTCATTGTTTGACGATACAAAATTCCAGTAAATAAAACGTTCTTCGGCAAATGGTTCGCCGCCAAAAAAGTAAATGGTGGTATTGGGGTTTAATATAAATTCGCAAAGGCTGTTATCCTTTGCCACCAGTAATTCTTTCGACCCAAAAGTAGTGCCTTCGCTTTCTATGCTGCCCTCCAGTATGTATAACCCCGCTTCGCCATAAAGTTCATTGCCTATTTTAACTGTTTGCCTGTCCTTACTTTTAAGCTCTAAAAAATAAAGCGGACTAAACACCGGTACCGGCGACTTTTTACTCATTATCGAACCCGCGATCAATTTATAGGCAATGCCATCCGTTTCCCATTGCGGCAGGTCTTCTACATCGGCATGGAAAAAAGAAGGCGGGATCTCTTCAAGAGTTTTAGGCAACGCCACCCAAATTTGCAGGCCATGCAGGGCTTTTGGTTTATCGCGCAGGTAGCCGGGTGTCCTTTCTGAATGTACAATGCCGCTTCCGGCTGTCATCCAGTTAACCTGGCCGGGTTTTATCTCTACCTCAGTCCCCAAACTATCTTTATGCATAACGTTCCCTTCAAAAAGAAAGGTAAGGGTTGAGAGGCCGATATGCGGATGCGGGCCAATATCCATGTTTTCACCTGCCTGCATATCCTCGGGGCCCATGTGGTCAATAAATATAAAAGGGCCAACCATCCTTTTATCGCGGAAAGGCAATAACCGGCCAACCATAAAGTTGCCAATGTTACGTGGGCGCTCTTCTATAATGAGGTTGATGTTTGACATGGTTCTATCTTCAAAAAACTTACGAAGTTTAATTCGGTGTATTATGTTTTTCAAAGGCCTCATTGAGGGCTTTGCCGTTGAGAAACTTCGTAAGTTTAATTTAAAATTAATTCGTTTTCTTCAGCGTTTCATCAAACAATTTCAATATGCGGCTATATTCATCCGTCCAGCTGCTTGGCTCTACAAATCCATGATCTTCAACCGGGAAAACGGCCAGTTCCCAGTTCTTTTTATGCAGTTCGATCAGTCTTTGCGATACCCGCACAATATCCTGGAAGTTTACATTCTGGTCAACCATCCCGTGGCACATCAGCAAGCGGCCTTTTAAGCCATCGGCAAAATAAATTGGCGAACTCAACTTATATGCTTTCGGGTCATTATAGGGTTCATTTAAAATATTGGCGGTATAGCCGTGGTTATAATGCGCCCAATCAGTAACCGAGCGCAGGCCCGCGCCTGCGGCAAAAACATCGGGCGTGGTAAACATGGCCATCAGCGTTAAGAAACCACCGTACGAGCCACCGTACAGGCCTACATGCGCCGGGTTAACCCCATACTTATCCACCAACACTTTTACGCCGTCAACCTGGTCGGTAAGGTCCTTGCCGCCCATGTGGCGGTATATACCGGTGCGGAAATCGCGGCCATAGCCCGAGCTGCCGGTATAGTCAATATCCATTACAGTATAACCATTATCGGCTAACAGATTATTGAACATATATTCATGGAAATAAGAGCTCCAGCGATAATCTACATTTTGCAGGTAGCCTGCGCCATGCACAAATACCACAGCAGGTTTTGAAGGGTCGGGGTTTTTAGCCGGGTAAACACGGGCATAAATATCCGTGCCATAGCGGTTTTTAAAGGTGATCATTTCCGGGTCGCGCCACGGGTATGAGTTAAACTCTTCGGTGGTTGAATTGGTTACCTGTACTGCTTTTGCGCCGGGCTTATTGGGCTGCACAAACAGCTCCCAGGGTTTGTTGGAATACGAGTAACGTATAGCCAGCCACTTTTCATCAGGCGAAAGTTCGACCTCGTTGCCGCCTTTCATACTGGTTAGCTTTACGGGTGTACCGCCGGTAACCGGCATTTTGTAAAAATGATAAATACCCGGGTGTTCTATATTAGCGGTAAAGTAAAAGTCTTTTTTATCGTTTGATAATTTTAAGGTCGATACCTCAAATTTGCCGCTGGTTAGTTGTTTTTTATCGCCTGTAGCCACATCCTCTACATAAATATGTGAGTAGCCGCTGGCCTCGCTCTGAAAATAAATATGCTGGTTATCTACCCAGCCAATGCCGCCACCAAAGCCGTTAATGCCGGGGCCACCGATCCAGGCATCATCATGCTGACGGTCAAGCAGGGAAAGATTGCCGGTTGCCGGGTCCAATTTCATTATCCAGCGGTCTTTATAGTCCTCTGCCGAAACCGTTACTACTGCATTCATCCCATCCTGGCTCCAGCTTACACCGCCAACATTCACTACGCGTTCCTCATTGCGGGCTTTACGTGCTTCCAGTTCCTGCGGATAATCTTTAAAGTATTCAGGTATATCCTTAATGCCCGGAATTGTTTTGGTTGATATGCTATAAACAGTATCGCGCTGCAGATCATATACAAATGCTTCTGATGTTGACTGCGGCGCACCTACCTTTGTACGGTTAGGGATATCCTCGGTATAACCCGATGCGGTAACATAACTTGGCACATTGGTGCGTATGCCGCCTGTAGCTTGTTTGGTTAAGCGATAGGTGATATATCGCCCATCAGGACTTAACTGCACATTACCCACTTGTTTATCATCAATGGCAATTTCCCGCATTCTTTTGGGCTGTAGCTCTTTCCGTTCAGCAGCCTCATATTTGGTTTCTTTATCCTTCTTTTTAATGATGTCAAACAAATCCAGTTGCTCGCTTTTAAGCCAGTTTGCCTGCATATCGGCCGCGCTTTCAGTTTGCGTTCCACGTTGCCTTCCGCCTCCAGTGGTTGTAGTTGCAGTAGCGGCTGCTCCACCTCCGCCGCGCCTGCCACCTCCGCCGCCTTGTCCGCCGCCTCCACCACCGCGTCCGGCTGTCGCAGTTGCTGGAGTCGCAGTCGCAGCGGTACTTGTAAAGTTGGTTAGCTGGGTTAATTCACCTCCATTTAATTTGATTGAATACAGGTTGTTCGTGCGTAAAAAAAGCACCCTGGTTTCATCGCCACTAAAAGCCGGGTTACTTTCGCGGTCGGCTGTATTGGTCAGCGCCGTTGATTTCCCCGTTTTTAGTTCATAAAAAAAGATGTCGCCATTTTTTTCATAAAGTTTTAGGGTATGCGCTTTGTTCCACGGCCCGTTGGTGGGCAGCATGTCTTTTCTGTCTTCCAAATTTACCTTTTCGGGCTTGGGGTCTGCCGGGCTTATCGCGTATAGCACATCGTGGTCGGCTTTTTCGGGGTTCCAGTCAAAATATATCTTTTTACTGTCGTTGCTCCAGCTAATGTTGGAGGGCGCGGTACCCATCCATATTGGGTCGCGCATAATTTTTTCGACAGTCAGCTTCTCCAGTTTTTGAGCAAAGCCATAAGAGCAGGAAATAAGCAGCAGGAAAGTAAAGGTTTTTTTCATTGATGTGCTAATAAAGGGTCAGTTATTAAATGCAATTTAGTATTAAATTTTTTGTTTTATAATAGTGTGATCAACACGTTACTATTTCTGTGATCTTTAAATGGGGGTTTTATACGCTTTTTGAATATCAGTATGTTTTGTGTAAATTTGAGTAAACAGATTAACAACATCATGAGAATACTTACTTTACCGGTAGATGATTCTGTTGCGGATAATTACAACAATGCCGCTCCACAGGAGAAAACCGCCATCAATACAGCCGTTAATCTTCTTCTTGAAAAAATTCTGAAAGAAAAGCAAAACACGGCACTTTTCACTGTAATGAACGAGATAAGTGACGAAGCTACTCAAAACGGATTGACTATAGAAAAGCTTGGAGAATTAATGGAATGGGACCAGGAAACAATGAAAAACCTTTTTGGGAATACCTATTCTGCCCATGCCGGATAAACATTTTATAATAGATACCAATGTTATAATCAGCGTAGCGATTTTTTCCTCGCTGAATCCGGCCCTCGCCATAAAGAAAGCTTTGTCATTGGGTAACCTCGTGTTTTCTGAACCCGTTTTACAGGAATATGCTGAGACTTTATCTAATCCTAAATTCGACGCGTATCTTTCACCTGAAAAAAGACTATTGTTTCTGAATACATTAATCGCAGATGGATTAGTCATCAAAATATCCAATACGATTAAGATTTGCAGAGATCCGAAAGATGATAAATACTTGGAGTTGGCTGTAGCCAGCCAAGCCTCCTGTATTATTACCGGGGATAAAGATTTGTTAGTGTTGCACCCCTTTGAACATATCCCGATCTTAACCCCGACTGATTTTTTAAATAACTTTTAAACTATGTAAAGCCATTAGTTTTTTCGGCTTTGAAATAGTCCACCCGCTCATTCACCTGTATATCTAAAACCGGCACATCACTACTATTTCCCCATCGACTTATCCCTTACCGCTTTAAACTCTGATCCGTTTTTCCAGCCGGGGAAAGTAGTTTCATTGCTTAGTTTATAACCTATATTGAACAGCATGTTGGCTATTTGCGCCATGCCCGTAGCATCCATATCTGCACTATAGTTATCCGAAGGTTGGTGATAGTGATGGTCGTTATAATCGTCCGCTTGTTTTTGGCCCCATTCGGCCCCATGGGCTATGCTTTCAACGCCGTTGTTAATATCTAATGCCGGTACGCCAACTTTGGCAAAATTAAAATGGTCTGACCGGTAATAACTGCCGGCGCCCGGCTTTTTATCCCCAACGGTATGCCAGCCATTTTTCGTGGCCTCAACAGTTACTTCATCTTCCAGTTCATTTTGGCCCTTGCCGGTAATAGCTATATCATTCGTTTCTCCGTAAAAGCCTAATGCATCCATATTTAAATTGGCTACAGTTTTATTGAGCGGAAAAATAGGGTGCGTAGCGTAATATTCCGAACCTAACAAACCCTGCTCCTCGCCGGTGACGGCTAAAAACACAATGCTGCGTTGTGGTTTGGTGCTTACTTGTGTAAAGGCTTTGGCAATGCTTAATAAGGATGCTACGCCACTGGCGTTATCAACCGCGCCGTTATATATCGAATCGCCTTTAATAGCCTGGCCTACTCCTAAATGGTCCCAATGCGCGGTATAAATAATGCTTTCATCAGGTCGTGCTGTGCCTTTTAATACAGCGATAACATTATGCGACATAGCATATTTTAACTGGTTACTAATACCAACCGAAAGGTTCATGTTTAAAGGGATAGCTTTAAAATCGCGTTTACGCGCTAAAGCGCGTATATCGCCGGTTATACCTGCCGAAGCAAATATTTTTTTGGCTACCGAGTCGGTTATCCAGCCTTCAACTTCGCAGCGCGAGCGGTGTTTATCAGCTTGCTGTAAAAATAGTTTTCCGCCGGTATTGCTCGTTTTAATTACACTCCAACCATAGCTTGCAGGTTCTGTTTGGTGAACAATCAATATGCCGGCAGCTCCCTGGCGTGCAGCTTCTTCATATTTATAGGTCCAGCGGCCATAATAGGTCATGGTATCGCCTTTAAACAGGGTACGGTCGCCCGATTTAAAACCCGGGTCATTTACCAATACTACCACAACCTTGCCCTTAACATCAAGTCCGGCATAGTCATTCCAATGATATTCGGGCGCTACAATACCATAACCCGCAAATATCATGGGCGCGTTTTTTATCTGGATTGAATTTTCTTCCCTGCGACTGAATATCACATAATCTTCAACTGCTTTTAGCGTCAAATTGCCTTTTGCCCCGGTGATGGACATGGTTGGCGTTGGCGTACCGGTTATCTGTACCATAGGCACTTCCTGAAAATAACTCCCGTTATTCCCCGGCGCTAAGCCTAACTTTTTAAACTGGCCTGATATATAATTGATGGCCTTAACTTCGCCTGCCGAAAATGGTTTGCGGCCCTGTAACGAATCATCGGCCAGTACGGCTATATGACTTTTTATTTCATCGGCCGTAACCGGGCCGGTTGAAGTGCTGGCGGCTTTTTGTTTGCAGGCAGAAAATAAAGCAATGCCTAATAAGGCGGGCAGGTAAGTGTATTTCAAATTCATGTATCTGAAGGTTTTAATCCAAACTTACATAAAATTTTATTTATAGGAAAGCCGTGCAAGTACCGGTCAAACGCATTCAAATAGTTTGACGATTTTTACCTTCTTTGCGCGAAGCGAAGAGAGGGTGGTCGAGCGACTTAGCGATGACCGGGTGAGTCCTCGCGGAGCGACATTACCGCCAGTGCATTGTCGGCGGTTACTCACCCCGCCGACGCTTCGCTGGGCGACCCTCTCTTCGCTGCGCGCAAAGAGGGTTGAGAAAGTTTAAACCTTAACTTTCTTAGCCACATTAACCGGTTGCGGAACTTTTACATAATACCCGGTGCCGTCATAAACGCGTTTGCGGGGATGCGCTTTACAAGCATCGCTGCAACAGCCGTCCATTTTTTCGCCGCAGGCATCGCATTGGGTAAAATGTTCATTGCACTCGGGATTGGCGCAGTTGATCATTTTATGGGTTGTAGTGCCGCAGTTATAACAGGTAGAAATAACCACCGGGTTCACCTTATTTACATCAACCGATAAACGGTTATCAAACACATAACACTTGCCTTCAAAATCTTCGCCGCCTGCTTCCTTGCCGTATTTGATGATGCCGCCATGCAATTGGTAAACATCTTTAAATCCTTCGTGCAAAAGCAAAGCCGACGCCTTTTCGCATTTGATGCCGCCGGTGCAATAAGTGAGTATCTTTTTATCCTTGTATTTGGCTAACTCATTGATCATAGCCGGGAAATCCCTGAAATTTTCAATATCCAGCGTTATAGCGTTTTTAAATTTACCTAATGAATGCTCGTAGTTTGACCGCACATCCAAAACTACCACATCTTCCCGGTCTTTCATTTCCAAAAACTCTTTGGGCTCCAGGTGCTTGCCGGTTTCTTTCTGCGGATTGATCATATTGGGGTCGCGCAGGCCCGAGTGTACAATTTCGGATTTATAGCGGACATGCATTTTTATAAACGAAGGCGTATCTACCTCGTCAACCTTAAAGTCGATACCTGCGAAACGCGGATCGGCATGCAGGGTGTCCATATAGGTTTTACAAGCATCAGCCGGACCGGAAACGGTGCCGTTAAGCCCTTCTGTGGCCACAATAATGCGCCCGGTTAAACCCAGATCTTTACAAAAATTTAAATGATCGGCAGCAAATTGCTCGCCGTCTGCTATTGTTGAATAACAATAGTACAGTAGTGTGTTGTACTTTTCCATAAAATCATTGATACCGCTGCAAACGGTGTTAAATGAGGTGCAAAGGTAGTGATTAGAGGTTAGAGATTGGTTAATTAGGGCAAGTTTATTGGATAAATTGCAGGGTTTTTACATAAACCACCATACGAGCCTAATCTCCAATTAACTAATCTCTAATCACTAAAACCTACTTCAACCCAATAAATATCCTGAAGCCCTGGATGTATTTTTTATTCCCCATATAGGATACGCCGTAATCGGCACCATAAATTAAGCGTTTTATGCCGAAATAAAACTCAGAATAGTTTGGGTTCCTTTTTTCACTGAGGTAATTGGCGCCAACTATTTCTTCCAGTTTCAGCTTCTTTAAAAACGGTATGTTGTCAAATATGGCACCCGCAAAATTATGCTGGTAATGTGCTTCAAAGAATGGATCATCGGTACTATAAGTGTAAAAAGGTAAAAAATGGAAGCTACCCACGTATGTTGGATCGGATGTTGTTCCCTGATTGCCCAAAAAGTGATTATAATCCATAAAGTAAACGGTATTTCGGTTTAAAAAGTCGCCAAACTTGATCTTGAATGCCGAATGTCCCAATAAACCCATGGGTATGTGGTCCTGTTCGATCTCCAGCGATACAAAATCATAATCAACATCCGAGCCCAAAGCACCATTTACCCCTTTACGGTAATCAACTGTAATAACCGGGTAATTGGATGGTAAATAAACTTTACCTGTGGGCCTGGTGATATATTGCTGATCAAAAATAAACCTGAACGAGGTATTAAAAGTGAGTGCTTTATTCTCGGGGAATAATATAGACCGGTCATCAGTGGGTGTGGCAGGCGCTGCTAATGGATTGTTGGATGTATATTGTTTGTCTGAATAAGTGAAAATATGGTTGTAAGATATATTATACAACTGCGTTCTGTTTGCATAAGATAGGTTTGCCGACCATAAAATTCCGTTTGCAATTTCGCGCTGAAACCCAATATCCCCAAATTGTGAGCGATAATATTTAACAAAGTTTTGCTCGCTTAACAAAGTACTTAAAGTATTAAAATATAGCGACCGCGTACCTATATTGCTCAAATCAAGCAAATCGGTTCCAAAGTTTACAAAAAACTTACCGGCGTGCTCCTGGTCATAAGTATAAACGGAATGCACATTAGCGCTAAATAATTTATTTGCAAAGCCGTAACGTAAAGCGGGGGTTATGCTGTATGAGCTATTATCTTCATAGGTTTTTGAATACCGCGCTTTCAAATATATTCCGTAGCCTTCAACTGTATTATAATATACGGTTTGCAACAAAGGATAAACAAATAATGAATCGCTCCCTGTTTTGTTGGTAGCTAAATAGCCATGTACCAAGTAGGGAAATAGTTTTAGTTTGTTTTGGGCATGGTGAATAGAATCAAGATAGTACCCGTATTCTTTTAACCCTGCTATACTATCTTTTGTATTATAGTTCCTGGTTTCTGTAAGTGTTAATGGTACCGGCCGGGAGTTTGCCCAATAGGCGGGGCTTCTTTTGTTGGCTTCTGTATCCACGTGCAAAATTTCACCTGTAAAATAGTCTTTTTGAAATGTGGTGTCAATTTTATAATTATTAATTATCCCTAAATAATATCCGCTGAATTTAAACCCCTCAACATCACCTTTGTAGTTATATTGAAAAGATAATGGCTCCCAAATATTGTCTTTTACAGGAATATATTGCTGACTAACTTTTAACGTATCAACAGAGTTAAGGTTATTTTCTTTTTTAGTTAGCATCAGATCAACGCTGTAAATGCGCCAGTCGCCTTCCATAATATAAACACATCCGGTAAATGCCAAAGCCTTAACATGCCTCGGTATTACCTGTATCTTGTCAATTTTTTTTCCATCCTGAATAATAGTCCCCAATAACTTATAGTTGTAATAATTAAATGCATTTGAAGCTACCGGCGATACAAAACCATGGCTGCTCAGGCCATCAACAGTGAATAAGTTTTTATAAAAATTCACTTGCAGGTCCGAAGCCTTGTTATAACCAAACGGTGGGTTTAAGCCGGCTACTTTTGAAGCAATAAATACTTCTTTAACCTTATTTGATTGCTCAAAACTAAAATCGGATAATGATTCTGACTGATAGGCAATTCCTCTTCCGTTTGTGTCCAGCTTAAGTATTTTTGCTATACCCTTGGCTAAAAGGGTTTTAGGGGAGCTCAATATTAATTTAACTCCTTTAATATATTCAACAGATGAGTATGATTTTACTTCATTTAAATAGTACTCGCGTTTATTGATAACCTGGTGCATAATATCAATTGCGGGGTCATACATTTCAATTTTTTTACCTTTTACTAATTGCAACACAAACAGGTCACTCTCCAGTTGCACATTGCGCTCTTCATTATGATTAGTTATGGTAATTTTTTCGATCTTTTCTTTATAGCCTACAAAACGGTATATAATATCATAAGTGCCGGGCTTCAATTTAAAAAAGTAGTTGCCATCTTCATTAGCAGTTGATCCGTAAGTAGAGTTTTTGATATAAACCGAAGCAAATGAAACCGGCGCACCTTTTTGATCGGTTACCTGGCCCGACAATACAAATTGCTGTGCTGTAGCTTTAAAACAAAAAATGGTCAGCGTGATTAACGTTAGCAGTAGATATTTTTTCATAGTATTTAATAAAGCCACCGCCTGCCAAAATGTTTCACTTTAACCATATTATATTACAATAAGGCTTATATACACTTTTGATTATTAGGATTTTACACTCACCTAAAAGCCAGAATATGCTACTTATGAAAAATTTTTGTGATTGATATACTTAAGTAAATAATAACACCCACAGCAAAAAATCAAACCTTTTGAATAAACATTATAGCATTTAACAAGGCTATTTTAGCCCGTAGAATATCCTAATGCCCTGGATGTATTTTTTATTGCCCTCGTAGGATACGCCATAATCAACACGGAAGATGAGGCGTTGCAGGCCGACATAATATTCGGAGTAATTGGGGTTGTTTTTTTCAGTGAGGTAATTGGCGCCAATGATCTCTTCCAGCTTAAGCTTCTTTAAAAAAGGGATATTATTTAATAACGCTCCCGAAAAATTATGCTGGTAATGCGCTTCCAGGAAAGCGCTATTGGCGCTAAAGGTATAAAAAGGTAAAAAGTGGAAACTGCCCACGTAGGTTGGATCGAAGGTGGTACCCTGGTTGCCTAAAAAGTGGTTATAATCCATAAAGTACAACACCCTGCTGTTTAAAAAAGTACCGCCGGTAAGTTTAAAAGACGAATACCCAAATAAACCAATTGGCAGGCGGTCCTGCGAAATATCTATTGAGGCAAAGTCGTAGTCAACGTCCGATCCTAATACACCATTTATGCCCTTACGGTAATTTACAGTTACCACCGGGTAAGGCGACGGCAAATTAACCTCGCCTGTAGGCCTGGTAATGTATTGCTGATCGAAAGTAAATTTAAAGGAAGTAACAAAAGTTAGCGCCTGGTTTTGCGGAAACAGGGCAGACCGGTCATCAGCCGGCGCATCGGGCATCAGCGGGTTATTGGATGTATAATGCCTGGTTGTACTGGTAAATATATGGTTGTATGAGTTGTTAAACATTTGCGTACGGTTAGCGTACGATAAATTGCTCGTCCATAAAACACCGTTTGCTATTTCGCGCTGAAAGCCAAAATCGCCAAACTGCGAATGGTAGTATTTAACATAATTGTTGTTGCTTAACAACGTACTCAGCGTATTAAAATAAAGTGAGCGTGTTCCCACATTGTTGAGGTCGAGCACATCAGTACCGAAATCAACAAAAAAATTGCCCGAATTAAAGGGGTCGTAATTATACTTGATATGCATATTGGCATTAAACTGCTTATCGGCAAAGCCGTACCTTATTGCCGGCGAGTAACTTATTGACCGGTAATCATCAAACGTTTTTGAATACTTAACTTTCAGGTTAATGCCATAGCCCTCCACGGTATTATAAAACAAGGTTTGCAGAAATGGATATACGTACAGCGAATCTTTATTGTTCATGCTGCTTGCATGGTAACCAAATACCATGTAGGGTATAAGCAGGAAAATATTCTTTTTATGCTGTAAGGAATCCAGGTACGTTTGTGATTGGTGCACTACGGCAAGGCTATCCTTTTTATGAAAGTCCCTGGCTTCCTGCGCGGTTAAAGGAACGGGCCTGTTTGCTACCCAATAGGCTTCAGGTTTTACATTTGCCGCAGTATCAACCTTCAGTATCTCGCCATTGAAATATCCCGGCGGCGCATCAATATCAAATTTATAATTATTGTAAACGCCTATGTAATACCCCTCAAAGTTAAAACCAAATACACTCCCTTTATAATCATATTGAACCGATGCCGGCTTCCATATATTATTCTGAATGGGCACATATTGCTGGCTTATGGCCATGGTATCAACCAGGTTAAGATCGTTTGCTTTTTTAGTTAACAACAAGTCAACACTGTATATGCGCCAATCGCCTTCAAGTATATAAATTGCCCCCTGGAAAGCCGGGGCATGCTCACGAATAGGCAGCAGTTCAATTTTATCAATAGTCCGGCCATTTTCAACTGTAGTTCCTGCTAACCGGTAGCGATAGTACGAGAAAGCATCATCAGCCACCGGCGAAACAAAGCCATGGCTGGTTAAGCCGTTTATAGTAAATATATTATTGTAAAAATTCGACTGCAGGTCTGATGCCTTGCTATAACCAAACGTTGGTTCGATACCGGCAATGCGTGAGGCTATGGTTACTTCTTTTACTTTATTGGGCAGCTCGAAACTAAAATCAGATAACGATTCCGACTGGTTAATTATCCCCCTGCCGTTTGTATCCAGGTCGAGGGTTTTTGATACGCCTTCGCGCAACAACGATTTTGGCGCGCTGGTTAACCTTTGCACGCCTTTAATATATACCACGCACGAGTATGATTTAACCTCATTTAAATAAAACTTACGCTTATCGATCACTTTGTGCATAATGGCCATAGCGGCTGTGTCAGGAGCGTTTTTATCTTTAACGGTTACTTCTTTCAGCTTAAATACTTCGTCTTCCATTTGCACATTATGCTGTTCGTCGTGATTGGTAATGGTTACCTTTTCAACCCTTTCCTTATAGCCCACAAAACGGTATATTATAGCATAAGTGCCCGCTGTTAACTTAAACTGATAGGTGCCGTCCTCGTTGGTTGTGGTGCCGTAAGTTGAGTTTTTGATATATACTGATACAAAGGAAATAGGACTGTTTTTTTGATCGGTTATGCGACCGGATAAAACAAATTGCTGGGCTGACGCTTCCAGAGAAACGACATTTAAGGCAACCAGCAGTAATAATATATATCGTTTCATAGTGTTCACATTAAAAGCATTTTCAACCCAAAATGTTTCCTTTCGGGTTATAATATTTATAACCAAAGGTTTTAAGCCTTAAATGTTTAATTTTGCAATTCCATAATCAACAACTATGTATAATACACTAAAACCTGTTTTACAACAGGAACTGGCCGATATTGAGCAGGCCGGCCTTTACAAAAGGGAAAGAATAATAACCTCGCCGCAGGGCGCCGATATTACCGTACAAGGCGGTAAGGAAGTGATCAATTTTTGCGCTAACAACTACCTGGGGCTTTCTGCCAATCCACAAGTAATTGAAGCTGCAAAAAAGGCGATGGATACCCATGGTTACGGCCTTTCGTCGGTGCGTTTTATTTGCGGTACGCAGGATATACATAAACAATTAGAGAAAAAGATAGCGGAGTTTTTAGGTACCGAAGACACCATTTTATATGCCGCGGCATTTGATGCCAACGGTGGTGTTTTTGAGCCTTTGTTTAATGACCAGGATGCCATAATTTCTGACGAGTTGAACCATGCCTCCATCATTGACGGCGTGCGTTTATGCAAGGCCCAGCGCCAGCGCTACAAGCACGATGATATGGCCGATTTAGAAGCCAAACTACAAGAAACAGCCGGCTGCCGCCACCGTATTATTGTAACCGACGGCGCTTTCTCTATGGATGGCACCATTGCTCAATTAGATAAAATTTGTGCATTGGCCGAGCAATACAATGCGTTGGTAATGATCGATGAAAGCCATTGCTCGGGCTTTATGGGCAAAACAGGGCGCGGCACACATGAGTACCATAATGTAATGGGTAAAATAGATATTATTACCGGTACGTTGGGTAAAGCTTTGGGCGGCGCATCGGGCGGGTTTACCTCCGGGCGAAAAGAAATTATTGATATGCTGCGCCAGCGCTCGCGCCCTTATTTGTTTTCAAATACGCTGGCCCCTTCTATAACCGGTGCCTCTATAGCTGTATTGGATATGCTGAGTGAAACCACGCAGCTGCGCGATAAACTGGAAATCAATACGCAATACTTCCGCAAAAAAATGACCGAAGCCGGTTTTGATATTAAACCTGGCGTACACCCTATTGTGCCCGTAATGCTATATGATGCCAAGCTGGCGCAGGAGTTTGCGGCTAAAATGCTGGAAGAAGGCATTTATGTAATTGGGTTTTACTACCCGGTAGTGCCGCAGGGCAAGGCCCGTATCCGTGTGCAGATTTCGGCAGGGCATGATACCGCACACCTGGATAAAGCCATTGCTGCCTTCACCAAGGTGGGTAAGGAATTACAGGTAATAAAATAATAGGCTTTATATTTGCCGTAGAATATATTTATAATGCAAACTCAAATAGATCAATATACCGTCGAGATCAACGCCTTTTCGCCTGCTAATGCCGACGAGCTGGAAACATTTCGCATCAAATTTTTAGGCACCAAAGGAATTATTAAAGACCTGTTTGAGCAGTTCAAAACCGTTGGTCCCGAAGAAAAACGAACCTTCGGTAAAGTACTTAACCAGTTTAAACAATTGGCGGAGGCAAAATATAACGACCTGAAAGAAATTTTTGACTCAGGACTAAAGACTCAGGACTTAGGACTTGACCTCACTTTGCCAGGCGATGGTTTAACCGTTGGCTCACGCCATCCGTTATCATTAGTGCGAAATGAGATCGTTGATATTTTTAAAAGATTAGGCTTTGTGGTGGCCGAAGGGCCCGAAATTGAGGACGACTGGCATAATTTCTCGGCATTAAATTTCCCTGAAGAACACCCGGCGCGTGATATGCAGGATACTTTCTTCATTAAGAAAAACAGCGGCAAGGATGATATTGCCCTGCGTACCCATACCTCATCGGTACAGGTGCGCATGATGGAGAACGGCAAGCCGCCTTTCCGTGCTATTATGCCGGGGCGTGTTTACCGTAACGAGGCTATATCTGCCCGCGCGCATTGCTTTTTTCACCAGGTTGAAGGTTTATATGTAGATGAAAACGTATCCTTTGCCGATTTGAAACAAACACTTTACCACTTTGTGCAGGAGCTTTATGGTGAGGGCACTAAAGTGCGTTTCAGGCCGTCATACTTCCCGTTTACCGAACCATCTGCCGAAATGGATGTATCGTGCACCATTTGTAAAGGCGCGGGTTGCAATATGTGCAAGTACAGTGGCTGGGTTGAAATATTGGGCTGCGGCATGGTTGACCCTAACGTTTTGGAGAATTGTGGCATCGACAGTGAAAAATATACCGGCTTCGCATTCGGAATGGGGATGGAAAGAATTGCCAACTTAAAATATGTTATACGTGATCTGCGTTTATTCTCTGAGAACGATGTTCGCTTTTTAAAGCAATTTCAAACAGAAATAATATGATACGGAAAATTGGGGTAATAGGGTTCGTTATTTTAAGCTGCATTTCATGCGTTAAATCGGGCGATGTTATTCCTGATGTGGCGGTAAATTTTGAAGCGTCGCTAACTGACCCCCGTTTAAGCGCCCTAAAAACAGTAAATGGCGCGGTTATCATCAACGGGTATGGTGTTGCGGGGCTGATCCTTTTCCGCGAAGCGGATGGGACTTATGCGGCGTACGACCGTTGCAGCAGCTATATGCCGCAAAATAAATGCGCTGTAACATTGGATAATCCCACCTTAACCGCTACCGACCCATGCAGCGGTGCCCGGTTTTCATTAACCGATGGCACGCCCGTAAAAGCCCCGGCTACAATGTCATTAAAGTCATATTCTGTAAATGTGAGTAATTTTGAGATATTTGTATCTAATTGATACATGGAAGCCGATAAAATAAAAGATAGCATTAAGCGCGCCGCGCAGGATTTGTTCCGCAAGTTCGGTTACCATAAAACAAGTGTAAACGAAATTGCCCGGCGGGCCAAAATAGCCAAAGCCACTATTTATAAGTATTTTGAAAGCAAGGAGGATGTTTTACACAGCCTGCTAATGGATTATATCCGCGTAAGCGTTGATGACCTGATACATAGCCAGCACCTGCAAATGGATGATGAGGCGCACCTGAGCCTGCTCATTATGAAAACCTGCCGTTTATCATATACCGTATGTAATGAATTTATTGGCTGGGATTTTATCCGCGAAAGCACCAATTCGCAGGATTTCCTGAAAAATCTTTCCAACGAATTGGAGGACCTGCTTATGGCGTCATTTACCCAGTTAGATGGTATCCGCAAAACCGAAAACTACCAGCACCGTATCCGGTTTTTGATCAAATGCAGTAAAAGCATCGTTTTTAGCTTTGCCTTTACCTCGGTAAGCGACTCTGACGTTCGTAAAAACTTTGTTTCCTTTCAAAAAGAGATCCTGCCTTATTTGGTAAAAGCCGCATTGACGATTTGATGAAATGCGAATTTTTAACTATTGTTTGTTTTTAATGGTGTTAAAGAGGGCTATGCCGTTTCGGAATGTTGAATGCGGAATGGAAAACGACATTGACTGTGGGCTTAATCGAATTCACGTTAACTTAATATTTCTGCATTAAAACGTCAGTAACGATACTTAGTGCATTGTGTAGCCTTAGCAATAATCCGCATTTATAGAAAGAAAAGAAGCCTCCAAAATGGGAATTGTTTAATAAAATAATTAAGTGAGCGCAGCCGTCATAACGGCCGGCTACACCTCTTTAAGACAATTTTCGCGCTGTTTTTATTAAAATGGGTGGAAGGTTAACTATATTTATACATCCGTTAGAAGACCATATAAATATTATCCCCAACCCCGAACCATGAAAATAAAGAACCTATGCCTGCTGCTGCCCTGCTTTATATGTTTTAATGTTCGCGCGCAATTAAACCAGCGGTTTGATAACATTAAGTACAAGGCGTTGTACCTTACCGATGTTTGTAAGTTAATAAACGAAACACCGGGCCTGCTTGTGCTGGATGTACGGTCGCCGGGCGAATATGCCGATACCAGCCAATATATCACCGCCAATATTGGCAGGCTAAAGGGAGCTATTAATATTTCTATAGATTCTATCGAAAAGCATTTGAAAGATATTAAAAGCTATAAAGACAAACCCATACTGGTTTATTGTTCCCATAGCCAGCGGAGCAGGCGGGTTAGCAAGTTTTTAACGGATAGCGGATTTACAAAAGTTTACAGCTTAAACGGCGGCATGACCCTGGTAAACAAATCAACTGAAAAGGAATTTCCGCTGAAATCAAAATTATACACTACAAGCCAGCCTTATAAATTAATTGAATCTGACGATGCGTATAAATTCATACAGGACAAAAACAATCTGGTTATTGATGTAAGGCCCGCTAATCAATTTAACGGGGCCGATACAACCGAGGATAACAATATAGGCCATATTAAAAACGCGGTTAACATTCTCCTGAGCGATATAGATCAAAAAATTGGCGAACTGGCTAAGTATAAAAACCGCCCTATACTTTTCTGCGACTTATATGGCCAGGATGGTGTAGCTGCCGCCTTGAAATTTATCAAAGCGGGTTTTACCAAAGTTTATGTGCTTTTTGAAGGCCTTGACACATTGCTGCCTAATACCCCCTTACCGTTACGAAAAACCTTTTATACGGCTACACCCAAATATATCGCCATTGGGTCAACAGAGGTTATTGATCTTGTGAACCGGCAAAAGGGCCTGGTTATAGCCGATATGCGGACTAAAACCGAATTTGATAATAAATCCGATAAATCATACCAAAACCTTGGGCATATAATAAATGCCGTTAATTATACGGCACCTGCGCTGTTTGCCTATATGGAAGGTAAACCAAAATCAACCCCTATATTAATTTACGGCTCAAACATGACTGGTATGCAGCATGGTATGAGCGCCGCAGCTGTAAGCAAACAACTGGCCGAAAAAGGGTTTACCAATGTTTACCTTATTTATGATGGTATGTATTCTGTAGTATGGTCGGTTACTAATGTGGAGAATTGTAAAAATGGCTTTGCTATATTAACCGATCATAAAGGATTGTATTAAATAAGTTATTGCCATTCTTCTCGCCAGGCAGTATAATAGTTGTTACCCAACTGTTTTTTTATTGATCTTTTTAAAAAAATAAAATTGCGTAAGTGAATGCTTATATATATACTTGTAAGTATTCACTTACATGTTATAACAATGCAGCAAGCCAGGCGCGATGTATTCCAGGCCATAGCCGATCCTACGAGGCGGGAGATCATTAACCTGGTGGCCCGGCAAACCTTAAATTTAAATGCTATTGCCGAAAATTTTGAGGTGAGCAGATCCGCCATATCCCAGCATATAAAAATACTGATAGAGTGCGGGCTTATTCAAATTAAGCAGAAAGGCCGCGAGCGCTACTGTGAAGCCAAACTAACCGAATTGCGGAAAGTGGCTAATTGGGTAGAACAATACCGACAGTTTTGGGCCGAAAGTTTCGACCTGCCAGATGTTTTGCCGGATGGATTAAAAACAGACGAAAAGAAACACGATAAAAAGAAAAAAACCCATAAAAAAAAGAAACACAAAAAATGACAACCTAGCAGGGAAAACCCGGTCATATCGGTAACTACTTCCGGGTTTAATAAAAACGTATGGTAGCAGGTAATATTTGCATTACAATACCATAAGTTAAAATGTATTAGCTATACTTATTGTTTTAAATCAACCCCCTTGGCATTTAAGCAATGAAAATAGCGCATTTGATTTTGGCCTATAATTATCCGGTTATGCTGGAGAGGCTGGTAAGGCGGCTGCAACATGAGGAAGCGGATATTTACATTCAGTTAGATAAAAAAGCACCCATTGAAAATTTCGCACACCTGGAAAATATAAACAATGTATGTTTTGTTAAAAACAGGATCAAAACTGAGTGGGGCGATTATAGTATAATTGAGGCTACCATAGCCGGGTTTAATTCTATTTTAGAAAGCGGGATAGCCTATAGCCATATTAACCTGCTTAGCGAACAAGACTACCCCTTACGGCCAATTAACCAGTTTCATGAATTTTTATCGGCTAATACCGATAAAACTTTTATGCATTCGCTTTCTATAGCCGATGATGAATGGGAAGATGGTAAGGTACGCTTGTTGAAATATAGCCTGGGTGATTACAATATCCCCGGAAAATATACCCTGCAAGTTATTGCTAATCGTTTTTTGCCTAACCGCAAAATACCTGGAAATTTAAAACCTTATGGGCGCTCGCAATGGATAACTATTACACCTGAGTGCGCGCGGTATGCTATTGATTATATAAAAACCAAGCCCAAACTAAAACGCTTTTTTAGAATGACCTGGGCTGTTGACGAGGTTTTTTTTCAGATCATACTGGTAAACTCAGCTTTGAACGATAAATTGGTTAATGATAATTTGCGGCACATTGAGCAATACGGCGCTAACCGCCCTAAAATTTTTACGATAAATGATGCCGGTACCTTAATAACATCCGGAAAGTTTTTTGCCCGCAAATTTGATGATAATGTTGACACAGCAATTTATGATCGGCTGGATGCTGAAATAGGGTACGCGTAAACAATAGTATTTTGAAAAAATATTAATCATATCGAATAATATTTTAATTTAAATTATTACAATCTCATTATATAAAATAAATTTGTGTACCTAAAATCACAAAGGCCTGATCACTATATGAAGATTGCCTGTCTTATTGTTACGTACACTTCGGCCGTTCAAACCAAACGGATGATTGACAGGCTAAATAATGGCCAGTTTGATTTTTACATCCATCTTGATAAAAAGGTAAATATCAAAACCCACCAGCTTCTGTTTGAAATTCCCAATGTGTATTTTATTAAAAACCGGGTTGATGTTCGCTGGGCGGGTTACAGCACTGTTCAGGCTGCTTTTAACGGGATAAAGCAAATCACATCATCGGGTATTGAATATAGTTTTATCAACCTCATAACCGGGCAGGATTACCCGATTAAGCCGGCTGAATATATAACCGACTTTTTAGAACATAATGTTGGCAAAGAGTTTATTGAGTATAAGGGCTTTGATACTGATTGGACAGAAGCTAAAGAACGAATAGAAAAGTACCATTTTACGAATTTAAGGGTAATAGGGAAAGACCACCTTGCCAGGATATTTAACTTTTTTTTCAGACACCGGAAGATGCCGGTAAATATGCTCATGTATGGCATTTCAACCTTTTGGACGCTTAGCCCCGCCTGTGCTTTATACGTAGTAAATTATGTAGAAAAGAATACCGCGTTCAGGCGGTTTGTAAAATATACGTGGGGTGTTGATGAGTTTATATTCCAGACAGTTTTAATGAACTCGGCATATAAGGACACTATAATTAATAAAAATTACAGGTATATGGATTGGTCGGCAGGTGGCGCGCGGCCTAAGTTTTTAGGAATTGAAGATTTTGATAAAATTATGGCATCGGACGCTTTTTTTGGCCGTAAATTCAATATCGACAAGGATGAACATATTTTAGCTATGATAGACGAGCAATGTTTAGAAACTAACCCTAATAAAATTAGCTGATGGCTTACCTGATTGACCTGGAACATCATAACGATAAAAGAGGCACCCTTACCGTAATTGATAAGGTTTTGCCGTTTGAAATAAAGCGATCATACTATATAACCAATGTCAACCATTTAGACAGGGGCGGCCACCGTCACCTAAAACTTGTTGAAGCTGTTATATGTATGAGTGGCAGTTTTTGGGTTGGCATTGATGACGGTATTACCAAACAGGAAATTTTGTTAAACAGCCCGCATAAATGCCTCATCATTGAAATAGGCGAATGGCATAAGTTCTATAACTTTACCAAAGGGGCTGTTTTGTTATCGCTGGCATCAACCCATTATGACCCTGCCGATTACGTTTATGAGCCTTATAGTTAATAGTATGATACCCTACGAAGATCTTAAGCGTTTAAATGCGCCGTTTACTGCACAATTTAGCGCTGCGTTTAATAGGGTAGTTGATAAAGGCAATTATATATTAGGCGGAGAGGTAAAACAGTTTGAAGAAGCTTTTGCCGCCTATAACTCGGTAAACTATTGCATTGGGGTTGCCAATGGGTTGGATGCTATAATGTTATCGCTGAAAGCTTGTAATCTACCGGATAGCAGCGAGGTAATTGTGCCAGCCAATACTTTTATTGCAACCATATTGGCCGTATTGCATTGCAATTTAAAGGCAGTGCTTGTTGAGCCGGATATTAACACCTACAATATTGACCTGCAAAAAGTTGAAGCGGCTATTACACCGCAAACCAAAGCCATAATAGCGGTGCATTTATATGGCAAATGCTGCGATATGGATAAACTAATGCAGCTTAAACAAAAGCATAATTTATACCTGATAGAAGATAGCGCCCAGGCGCACGGCGCTACCTATAAAAATAAAAAGGCCGGCACGTTTGGCGATTTTGGCGCGTTTAGCTTTTACCCAACAAAAAATTTGGGCGCCTTAGGCGATGGCGGCGCTGTAATTTGTAATAATGCGGCCTATAATGCGCAGCTGCAACAGTTGCGGAATTATGGTTCGGATAAAAAATATTACAACGAGATAGTTGGCTATAACTGTCGCCTCGACGAAATGCAGGCAGCTTTTTTAAGTGTAAAACTGCCATATCTTGATGATATTATAGCGCACAAAAACAAGCTGGCAAATATTTACCTGGAAAATTTGAACAGCAATTTTATACTGCCGGTTAAACATACCGATTATTTGGATGTTTATCATATCTTTAATATCCGCCATCCCCGAAGGGATGAATTAAAGGACTATCTTGAAAGAAATAATATAACAACGGCTATTCATTACCCGGTTGCACCGCACCGGCAAAATGCCCTGAAGCATCTTTTTACGGGCCAGCATTTTCCAATTTCTGAAGAAATTCATCAAACAACGCTAAGCCTGCCATGCTCCTATTTTCATACTGAGGATGATATAAGGTATATAGTTAACGTACTAAATAATTTTAATTAACCTGGTTAATGAGCATTGTTGATATTGCCTTTATTGGCAGCGGGGCAGCAACAACAACAACGCTTATTGAGTTGTTTGACAAGCTGATAAATGGCCCCCTGTCCGGAATAATGCTGAATATTACCGTAATAGATAAATATCCCGAATTTTGGAAAGGCATTCCTTATGGCGCACGGTCATCGGTCAACTCATTAACTATCACCCCGGTTTCAGACTTTGTTTCGACAGGAAAAGAGCGGGAGCTGTTTTTTAAATGGCTCAAAATAAACCTCGATGATCTGTTTAATTATTACAGCCTTAATGGCGGCATGGCTGCAGAAGGCTGGTTGGCGGATAATAGCGCCGCATTAAAAAACGAAGAATGGGACAAGGTGTATATCCCAAGGTTTATATGGGGTATTTACATGCAAAATAAGCTGTTAACCTTATTAAAAACAGCCGAAGAAAAGCAACTGGTACAGGTAACCCTAATACAGGCCGAAGCTATTGACGTTGAAAAACTTACCGGTGGATTGTTTAATGTACGATTAGAACATCCCGACAAAAAACAAACCACAATTACCGTTAAAAAGTTGGTTGTTGCTATCGGCTCGGCTCCGGTAAAAACCTATGAAATGCCCGGCGCCGACAAGCCATATACCTACATTAATGACCTGTATGCGCCTTTGTTGGATGATAATATAAAAGCCCTGCGCACTACCCTTGCCGCTACCGAAAACGCTGCGGAGAGAAATGTACTGCTGATAGGCTCAAACGCGAGCAGCATTGAACTTTTATATTTATTGAACAACAGGCCCGATGTAACACAGCAGGCCAATAAAATTGTATCCATATCGCGGGCTGGCTGTATGCCTTACCATATATCAGACACACGCCTTGAACACTATCCTACCCTTCACCTTGATGCAATTAAAACAAGCGGCAATTACAATATACATACCTTAGTTAAAGCCGCTAAAAAAGATATTGAACAAGCCATACAAAACCACGTTGTAAGGGTGCCTTATGTTGATCGCATTATAGGATACACCATCGAGCTGATGCAGGTTTTGGGCGAAGAAGCTAAAAAGATATTCTTCGGTACCTATGGGATGCAGCTAACCCGGCTTATCAGGCGATCTGGCCCGGCCTATAAAAACGCGTCGGAAGCGTTACTGCAAACACAACAGTTACTATTGGTAAAAGGCGAATTTGCCGGCATTACACAACAGGATAATACCGGCCTGTTAAATTATATCGACCCGGTTACCGGGCAACAGCAAACCTATAATTTGCCGTTCAGGGTGATCATTAATTGCACCGGTGCCGATGACCTTGAAAACTCCTCTTCGCGGCTGATCTATAATTTGGTTAATAAGCATATTTGTCGCGTAAACTTATCGGGCAAAGGCTTTGAAGTTAATGACAGGTTTGAGGCCGCGTCCAATTTATATGTTATTGGCCCGCTGTTAGGCGGTAACATGAACAAGCGCATATACTTTTGGCATATCGAAAATTTAGCAAGGCTATTGTATTTATCCCCCTACCTGGCCGATTGCCTTTTGGCAGGTAAAGGTATTCTTCATCATAATAGGAAGGCAAGCGACTAAATAATTGAGAGATTTTACCCTCTATGCGCGAAGCGGAGAGAGGATGGTCGAGCGATTTAGCGATGACCGGGTGAGTTCTCGCCGAGCGGCATTTGCCCCATGCATTTCGGCGACTACTCACCCCGACTACGCTACGTTGGCCGTCCCTCTCTACCGTAAACGGTAAAGAGGGAGGCTGTTTATGTTTTAATCGTTTAGGCGGTAAATATCGGGTTAACGCCAAAATATTTGCATCGGTATATATTGCCTCATAACTTGCTGCTATAGTTGTATTTATGCAACTAAACCCGCTATTGCGGGTTTTTGTGGTTTAATGGCATTTGTTGCCAGTTTTGAGCTTTTTTCCAAATAATATGTCGTTGCCAGGCCTGTATCGGCATATAAATCATTTGAATTTCATTAAAAAACGACCTAAAACAGCTCGCTTTTAAGCTGCAACAGTAAAAAAAGCGGTTGCGGAACAAAGCGTATCACTTTTTTTTTAATTAAAAACCAAAATCTGCATTCTTAGCTGATAATCAGGCATAATAGCAAATTTGTCATTGTGAACCAAGCGTTTCAAAATTTAGTTAAATAGCTAAAAATCAGCTATTTATGAAAAATAAATTTGTTTTTGTATTTCAAACTTTCCTAAGTTTGTAACACCAAAACAATAAACTTAGCCAACCAGGCTTAACCATTTTTTATTTATTAATTAAAAATAAGTATGAACAAACCATTCAATCACTATTTATTTACCTATGGCTAACGCCGTGAATTTTCCTCAACAAAATTTGAGGTTGTTAATTAAACCAATTTTAAACCAAGTATTAAACTTTTATTCATGAGAAGAACAATTACATTTTTATTAATTTTTCTGCTATCGGGTGTATCAATTGCTTTCTCGCAAAGCATTAACGTTAAAGGTAACGTTACCGATAAGACAGGAGCATCGCTGCCGGGTGTAACCGTGAAAGCCAAAGGTGCACAAACAGGTACAGTAACAGATGTTAATGGAAATTATTCCATAAGCGTTGCCGCAAACGGCACTTTAAATTTTTCATACATCGGTTATACTTCACAAGATGTAGCCGTTGCCAATCGCGGTGTTGTCAACGCCGTTTTGGAAGCAACCAATACCGGGCTTGATGAAGTGATCGTTGTTGGTTACGGCACGCAAAGGAAAGCGGTAGTAACCGGCGCTATTGCTACTGTGAGCGCTACCGATTTACAGGATCAGCAAATTACACGTATTGACGACGCGCTGCAAGGCCGCGCCGCAGGTGTTTTTGTGGTACAAAGCTCGGGCGCCCCGGGTGCAGGGCCAAGCATAGCCATACGCGGTTCAAACTCATTAACCAACAACAGCCCTCTCTTCGTAATTGATGGTGTGATTTGGGATAATGGCGGCTATGACCTGGTTAATCCAAATGATGTAGAATCAATAGATGTTTTGAAAGACGCTTCGGCCGCAATATATGGCTCGCGCGCTTCAAACGGTGTTATATTGATCACTACCAAAAAGGGCAAACAAGGCAAACCTAAGGTTGCTTATGATGCTTATTATGGCACACAGAGCGTTATCAAAAAATTGGCCCTTGCTAATGCAAGCCAGTATGCAGCATTAAGAGATGAATCAGTAACCAATGATGGCGGGACAGCGCCTTTTGCAAATCCATCACAATATGGTGTTGGGACTAACTGGCAGGACCAGATATTTAGTAGCGCGCCTATTCAAAGTCATACACTGGCTGTAAGCGGCGGAAACGAAACTTCAACGTACTATACCTCATTAGGTTATTTAGACCAAAAGGGTATTGTTGACCCGGACGCATCTGATTACAAAAGGGTGAATATTAAAATAAACGCCACTTTCACACCAAAAAAATGGATGTTATTTGGCGAGAATTTTTCATACTCGTACACCCGTAGCACCACTTTCTTTAACACCAACAGCGAATTTGGCGGTCCACTAAGTGACGCGATAAACATTGACCCAATTACACCTGTACTGGCTACCAATATCAGCTCGTACCCTAACGCGAACATCTACAATAACGAAGCCGCGTTTTTGGTTAGAAATTCAGCTGGTGTACCTTATGGGATATCACCTTATGTAGCTAACGAAATAACCAACCCATTTGCTGCCGAACAAATAATTAACGGCGATTATAACTGGTCGCACAACCTGGTTGGCGATGTGTATCTGCAAATTGAACCCATAAAAGGATTAAAAATCAGAACAGAAATTGCTGGTAAACAAGCATTTTACGGTACAGAATCATTTACACCGCTGTATTATTTAAACTCAAATACCAGCAATTTAGTAAACACTACCCAAAACCGTTCAAGCAATCAAAACTTAGAATGGAACTGGGATAATACCATTTCATATACACGGTCATGGGGCTTACATAATTTGACCGCTTTAGTTGGTACAAGCGCTGAAGAAGAAAACGGAAGAGGTGATAATATCAGCTTTATTGGCGAACCTGCCTTTACTTCGGCAACTGCTTCTTTTAACTACGCTTTACCGGCAGCAAGCCGTATAGGCGGTGGTTTTGATAGCCAGCCATTAACACGCGATTCATATTTTGGACGTGTATCTTATGATTACGATCAGAAATACTTATTTACAGGTATTATCCGCCGTGACGGATCATCAAAATTTGGTAGCGACAGAGTTTACGGAACATTCCCGTCTGCCTCAGTTGGCTGGGTTGCAACCCGCGAGAAGTTTTTCCCTAAAGATAGCTTTGTTGATTACCTGAAAGTTCGCGCATCTTATGGCGTTTTGGGTAATGAGTTAGCCCTGGGCACATTTCAATATACGCCAATTGTTGGTAGTGCCGGTGGTGGCAGCTATGTTATAGGCGGTCAGCTGGTTACCGGCTTTGGCCCTAATACCTTAGCAAACCCGCTGTTACAATGGGAAAGGACAAAATCAGCAGATATTGGTTTTGACGCTGTTGTTTTTCATGATTTCAACGTAACGCTTGATTTTTATGATAAAAAGACTGACGACTTACTTATACAACAACCGCTTCCCGCTTACGCAGGTTTATCAGCCGCTCCTTATGCCAATGCAGGTGATATCGAAAATAAAGGTGTTGAACTGGAGTTAGGCTATAACAAAAGGATAAACAAAGATTTCAGTTTTGGCATTAATGGTAACTTGGGCTATAACAATAACAAGGTTTTGGGTATAGGTATCCTGCCATTCCAGGATTTTGGATCATTCCAGTCAAGCGCTTACAGCTTACAACGCAATAAACCGGGCGAGCCTCAAAATGAATTCTTCGGATTTCAAACATTGGGTGTTTTCCATTCGCAGGCAGAAATTAACGCTTACAAAGATGGAGCCGGTAACCTGATACAACCCAATGCAAAACCGGGCGACCTGAAATATGCTGATCTCAGCGGTACAGGCCCGATAGGTCCAAAGGATCGCACCTTCCTGGGTAACCCGATCCCTAACTGGACTTATGGCTTTAATGCACATGCTGCCTACAAACAATTTGATATAAGCATGTTTGGGCAAGGCGTATGGGGCAATAAAATATTCCAGGCTTATCGTCGTCTTGATTTATCTACAGCTAATTATCCTGCTGCTGCTTTAAATGCATGGACACCGGCTAATGCTAACAGCAATTACCCAAGGCTTACTGATGCCGACCCTAACGGAAACTTTAAAAACCCGTCAGACTTTTATTTACAAAGCGGCGCGTATTTCCGTATAAAAACATTACAGTTGGGTTGGACGTTACCTAAAAGCCTGGCTACCAAATGGGATATGGACAAGTTGAGGATATATGTAAGCAGCAACAACCTGGCAACTTTTACCAAATACAACGGATATGATCCTGAGGTTGCCGGTGGTATTGAGCGCGGCGTGTACCCGCAGGCCCGCACACTCATGGTTGGTTTAGATATTACACTATAAGATATAATAGGGAACGAATTATTAAAAAAATTAGATTATGAAAAGAAACTATTTAAAGTACACAGGGATGTTTTTGCTGGGAATGGGCGTGCTTATTTCCTGTAAGAAATCCTTCCTTGAAACTACTCCCAAAGGAGAGTTCCTGGAATCAAACTATTACCAAACACCAGCCGAAGCATTTTCGGGCCTGGTAGCGGCTTATGACCCCATGGTTACTGAAACCGGCGGGGCCGATCAAACTTACACTTGCCCGCTTGGGCCGCTTAACTCGGCATCTGATGATGCTTATGCAGGTGGCGGCGGATCAACCGATACGCCCGACTGGCAGGTTTGGAACAATTACACTTTAAGCTCTACCCAGGGCCCGCAGGCCGGTTTCTGGACAATTAACTTTTTAGGTGTAAGCCGTACCAATACCATTTTATCGCAATTAGGCAATGTGCCCGGCTTAAGTGCCGCGTTGGCAACAAGGTACACCGGCGAGGCATTGTTTTTACGCGCGCATTATTATTTTGACTTGGTTAGGTTATTTAAAAATGTTCCGCTAATTAATAAGCCGCTTGACCCATCAGTTATTTACAACCAGCCGCAGGCTGCACCATCGGCAGTTTACGCCCAAATTGAGTCTGATTTAACTGCAGCTATAGCCGATTTGCCAGCAACAGTGGCAACCAGCGAGAACGGCCGCGTAACCGGCGGTGCAGCGGTAGCCTTATTAGGTAAAGTATATTTATACGAACAAAAATGGGCACAAGCCGCTACTGAATTTGCTTTGGTAAACGGCCCAACTCCGGGCGGTGTTACACCTACCTACAATTACCAGTTGCAGGCTAAGTTTGCATCTATTTTTGATCCTAATAATAAGTTTAACAGCGAGGCTATTTTTGAAATACCGCATACCGCTACCCAAAATTATAGCTGGAACAACTGGGACTCATTTAAAGGAAACGTATATGTACAAATGAGCGGGCCGCGTGATTTTTCGGACGCTACTTACGCAGGTGGTTGGGGCTTTAACCCTATAACAAAACAATTGCATGATGCGATGCAAGCCGCCAATGATCCTCGTTATGGTTACACTATTTTAAATTTGGACAGTCTTTCGGCGCTTGAGCATAAAACTTATACGCCAAGCTATCAAAACACAGGTTACTTCTCTTTGAAATATGCGCCGTTAACCAAATTCAAATCGGCCACCGGTACTGTTGAGTTAAACTATCCTAATGATTATATCGAGATACGTTTGGCCGATACTTACCTGATGGAAGCGGAAGCATTATTACAATCGGGCAGTAACGCTACCCGCGCGTTAGCATTATTAACCGCTGTACGTGCAAGGGTTGGTTTGGCTCCGGTACCCGCAACCTTAGCTAATGTGTATAATGAGCGCCGTTTTGAGCTGGCTTTAGAAGGCCACCGCTGGTTTGACCTTGTTAGGTGGGGGCAGGCTGCTACCGCCTTATCATTTAAAGGGTTTACAGCTAATAAAAACGAAATACTACCTATTCCGTTAAATGAACTGAGCAATACCAAGCTGGTTCAAAACCCGGGATATCAATAAGAACTTTTATACCAGGCTGCCGGCATAAACCGGCAGCCTTTTTTAAATGATACCTATGAGAAGCAAAGTGAAGAATGTGTTGTTGATTATATTAAGTAGTGCCACCCTGTTTTCCTGTTCAAAAAAAACCGATTCGACCCCTTATGTTTATGTTCCGGTAGTACCTGTTGATAAAAACTGGAGCTTTGAAACAACACCCGCGTGGGCAGATGAATTTGATTATACCGGATCGCCGGATAGTTCCAAATGGACATACGACCTGGGCGGCGGTGGCTGGGGAAACAGTGAGCTGGAGTATTATACCAAATCATTAAACAACGTTAGTGTGGCAAACGGGATATTAACCATAACCGCGCGCAAAGAGAGCATAGGCGGGATGAACTATTCTTCTGCAAGAATGGTGTCTAAAGGATCAGGCAGTTTACTTTACGGCCGTATTGAGGTTAGGGCGATACTGCCATCGGGCACAGGTACCTGGCCTGCTATATGGACATTGCCTAATGATTATGTTTATGGCAACTGGCCCAACTCGGGCGAGGTGGATATTATGGAGATGGTGGGCTTTGACCCTAATAATGTGCATTTCAGCGCGCATAATGAAACTTATTATGCCGGCAATGCAAAAACAAGTACGATGAATATCCCTACTGCTTCTACGGCTTTCCATTTATACCGCGAAGACTGGACACCTTACGCCATAAGGGGATATTATGATAATGTTTTAGTTTTTACTTATGTAAACAATGGCAGTGGCCCGGTTACCTGGCCGTATGACCAAAAATTCCACCTATTGATGAATATAGCTGTAGGCGGGAGCTGGGGAGGAACCAAAGGAGTTGATGATTCCGCTTTCCCTACAACCATGCAGATTGATTATGTGCGTTTTTATAACATGATCCCTCAAAATTAAGCTCGCAAAACCTTATTGCAGATAGTACTGTTTGGTTGTTCCAAACAAAATGAAGTTAGAAAAGTGAACCATGATCTATCTAAAAAAACTAAATATGCCAACTAAATATAAATTCGTTTTTACAACCGTTGTCCTTTCATTTTTAATTTACGGATTTACAGCCTGTAGCAAAAAACAATCAGGCGGTGGTGGCGGTGATGTTACGCCGGTTACACCCGTAACCCCGGTAACCCCCGTTAAAACAGATGTAAGCATGTGGCTTACCAATGCCGACCAATCACAACTGCTTCAAAAACAAAATGTAGCATTGTTGTTCAATACCAATACCAACCAAAATACAACCATAAATGTTGATACAACCAGTGTTTATCAATCAATAGATGGTTTTGGCTTTGCGCTTACCGGCGGAAGCGCTACCCTGATAAACAGCCTTCCGGCTGTGCAAAGCAATGCTTTGATCAATGAACTTTTCTCGACAGACAGTACCAGTATTGGCATCAGTTATATACGCATAACCATAGGCGCATCAGATATGAGCGCATCTACCTTTACCTATGACGACCAGGGCCCTGATGTAAACCTTCAAAACTTTTCGATAGCTATGGAGCTAACAGACCTGGTGCCGGTATTAAAGAAAATTATAGCGGTTAACCCCGGCATAAAAATTTTGGCCTGCCCATGGAGCGGCCCGGCCTGGATGAAAACCAACAACAATCTTTCGGGTGGTAGCCTGCAAGCGCAATACTTTACTGCTTACGCTAATTACTTTGTAAAATACATACAGGCTATGGCTGCGCAGGGTATTACTATTGATGCTATAACCCCACAAAACGAGCCCTTAAATGCCAATAATAATCCCGCTATGGTGATGCAGGCAACAGACGAAACCACCTTTATTAAAACCAATTTGGGCCCGGCTTTCCAGGCGGCAAACATAAAAACTAAGATAATTTGTTATGATCATAACTGCGATCACCCGGAATACCCGATAGCGGTATTAAACGATGCCGCCGCAAACCCATTTGTTGATGGCTCTGCGTTCCATTTATATGCCGGCAATATTTCGGCAATGTCATCAGTACACACCGGGTTCCCTAATAAAAACCTTTATTTTACCGAGCAGGCTACATTCTCCTCAGGCACATTTAGCGGCGATTTAAATTGGCATGTTACCAATTTAATTGTGGGCGCAACACGCAACTGGAGCCGCAACGTAATTGAATGGAATTTGGCTTCGGATGCCAGCTATGGGCCGCATACCAACGGCGGCTGCGGTACCTGCCAGGGCGCGGTGACCATTAATTCGCCATACGTTACGCGCAACGTTTCTTATTACATTATTGCACATGCCTCAAAATTTGTAAGGCCTGGCGCGGTTAGGATAGCGTCTGATGTTTCAACCACACTGCCTAACGTGGCCTTTAAAAATACCAATGGCTCAAAAGTGCTTATCGTATTAAACAGCAGCGGCAATACGCAAACATTTAACATAAAATTTAATTCGAAAATAGTAACCAGCACTTTAAACAATGGCGCGGTTGCAACTTATACCTGGTAATTAAACACCAATTAATAAATATTGATAATGACTAAACCAACACTTGTTTTCTCTTTAATTTTTTGTCTTGCAACAAACTTTGTTAAAGCTCAAACTAAATATACTGATGCGGAAATAGCAACTAAAACAGATAAACTCATTAAACAAATGACCCTGCAGGAAAAGGTGGGCATGATACATGGCAACTCATCGTTCACTTCGGCAGGGGTGCCGCGTTTGGGTATCCCCGAGTTTGTAATGTCCGACGGGCCGCATGGTGTACGGTTGGAGCATGGCCGCACGTATGATACGCAAAAAGGGGTTAATGATGCAGGCACCTACCTGCCTACCGGCGTTTGTTTGGCCGCCACCTGGAACCCCAAACTGGGCTATGATTTTGGCGCTGTATTGGGCAGCGAAGCTAATTATAGAGGCAAGGATGTAATACTTGGCCCCGGCATTAACATTATCCGCACAGCGCTAAATGGACGCAATTTCGAGTATGAAAGCGAAGACCCTTACCTGATCTCGAAAATGGCGGTGGGGTATATCAAGGGTGTGCAGGATCAGGGTATATCGGCTTGTGTAAAGCATTTTATTGCCAACAACCAGGAAACCAAACGCCAAAGCATTGATGTGCAAATGAGCGACAGGGCGCTGCATGAAATATACCTGCCGGGGTTTAAGGCTGCGGTTACCGTTGGTGGTGTTAATACGCTGATGGGCTCATACAATAAATTCAGGGGGCAATGGGCCACGCAAAACAACTACCTGATGAACCAAATACTGAAAAAAGAATGGGGCTTCAAGGGTGCGGTTATCAGCGATTGGGGCGCGGTACACAGCACAGATCAGGCTATCTGGAACGGCACCGACCTGGAAATGGGATCGGACATAGATATGCGCCCAAATGTAAATTACGGTAAGTTTTTTATGGGCGATACCGTAGTAACGCTGGTAAAAACAGGTAAGATGCCTGAATACCTTATTGATGAAAAGGTGCGCCGCATATTATATGTAATGTTTAAAACCGATGTTATAGGCGGTAAACGAAAAGCAGGTGAGTATAATACCAAAGCCCATGAGCAAACCGCGTTGAATATTGCCGAGGAAGGTATTGTATTATTAAAAAATGAGCGTAAAATATTGCCGTTGTCGTCATCGGTAAAATCGATTGCTGTTATTGGTTACAATGCCGAGAGGAAGCAGGCCATGGGTGGCGGAAGCTCGCAAATAAAAGCTTTTTACGAAGTTACGCCGCTGGAAGGCTTAAAGAACATTGCAGGGAAAAACGTAAAAATAACTTATGCGCAAGGCTATAAAATTGAGCGGGGCGCGGTTGCCGACCATGCTTTAATACAACAGGCGGCGGATGCAGCAGCAAACGCGGATGTAGCAATCGTGGTGGGCGGATGGACGCATGGTTATAACTATACCGACTGGAAAGACAATGCCTACGATGCAGAAGACACCGATAAGTCAAATATGCTAATGCCGTTTGGCCAGGACGAACTGATAAAAGCTGTTTTAAAGGCTAACCCAAAAACCGTAGTGGTTTTAATGGGCGGCGGCCCTATTGATATGAATCAATGGATAACTGAAACACCGGGTATTTTGCAAGCCTGGTACCCCGGTATGGAAGGCGGCAACGCGCTGGCAAAGATCATTTTCGGGCAGGTAAACCCATCGGGTAAGTTACCGATGTCGTTCCCTAAAAAACTGGAAGACGAGCCTGCTCATAAACTGGGCGAATATCCCGGCAATGGCGTTACCGTAAACTACACCGACGATATTTATGTAGGCTATCGTTATTATGATACCTATAAAGTAGCGCCGCAATTTGCCTTTGGGCATGGGTTATCCTATACCGACTTTAAATATAGCGGCCTGCAGGTACATACAGCCGGCAAAAAAGCAACCATAACTTTCAACGTTAAAAACACCGGCAGCGTGGCGGGTGCCGAAACTGCGCAGCTATATGTGAAGCAGGAAAAATTGAAACTGCCCCGCCCCGAAAAAGAATTAAAGGGTTTTGAAAAGGTGTTTTTAAAAGCCGGTGAAGAAAAGAAGGTGACGATTACGTTGAACGAAGACGCTTTTCAATATTATAATGATGTTAAAGAAAAATGGGTAATGGACCCCGGCGTTTTTGATTTTGTTGTGGGCAGTTCGTCAAGGGATATCAGGTTAACCGGTAAAGGAAGTTTATAATTATTCAGCTATAGAAATTTAATAAGTGAGAAAGACCATCTTAATTTTATCACTCGGTGCTTGCTTTGTAGGAGTTAAAGCGCAGATCATTGTAAAAGCAGGCGCCCAATATACATCGGTTAAAAACACATCGGTTACAGTATATACCACGGCAAAAAACACAAACCTTCGTTTATCAAAAACCGGGTCGCTGAGTTTTAAGGAACATAAGCAACCGCTCGAAACGGAAGCGTGTATTTTTGTTGATCCGGGTAAAACGTTCCAATCTGTTTTAGGCATTGGCGGCGCTTTAACCGATGCGTCAGCCGAAACGTTTTATAAACTGCCTAAACAAAAGCAGCAGGAAATTTTAAACGCGTATTATAATACAAAAACAGGTATAGGTTATACACTTGCCCGCACACAAATTCAAAGCTGTGATTTTTCGAGCGATAGCTATACCTATATGGCCGATAATGACGCATCGCTTAAAACCTTTAATGTAGATCATGATAAAAAATACCGCATCCCTTTAATAAAAGAGGCTATAGCGGCGGCAGGCGGGAAGTTAACAATGTTTGTATCGCCGTGGAGCCCGCCCGCATGGATGAAAACAAATAATGACATGCTGCACGGCGGTAAATTAAAGCCCGAGTTTGACCAGGCCTGGGCTAATGTTTACATTAAGTTTATTAAAACGTATGAAAAACTGGGGATGCCCATTTGGGGGTTAACGGTGCAAAACGAACCTATGGCTAACCAAAAATGGGAGTCGTGCATGTACACCGCCGAGGACGAGCGCGATTTTGTAAAAAATTATTTGGGACCAACCTTACATAAAGGCGGGCTTAGCGATAAAAAACTAATTATTTGGGACCATAACCGCGACCTGATATACCAGCGGGCAAGCACCATATTAGATGATCCCGAGGCTGCAAAATATGTTTGGGGGACAGGTTTTCACTGGTATATGCATGATGTGTTTGACAATGTAAAACGGGTAAAGGAAGCCTATCCAAATAAAAATTTACTTTTTACCGAGGGTTGCAGCGACCGTTTTGACTCTAAGCTTATAAGCGACTGGAAATGGGGCGAGTTATACGGAAAATCAATGGTGAACGATTTTAACAATGGCGTAGTTGGCTGGACAGACTGGAACATCCTGCTGGACGAAAACGGCGGCCCCAACCATGCAGGCAATTTTTGTTTCGCGCCTATACATGCTGATACCAAGACCGGCGAACTTACTTACATGAATTCCTTTTATTATATCGGGCATTTTTCTAAATTTATAAGGCCGGGAGCAAAAAGGGTAATAAGCTCATCAAACAGGGACCAATTACAAACCACCGCTTTTGTAAACCGCAACAAGCAGCTGGTTGTTATCGTATTAAATGAAACCGACGAGAAGTTGCCATATAATTTATGGATAAAAGGGATGGCGGCAAATACAACCAGTTTGCCACATTCAATAACAACACTTATTGTTCAATAACTAATTAGAACCAAGAGTCAAGAGCCAAGAATCAAGATAATAGTGAAGAGGCCAACAAAAAAAGAAAAGACTAAGGCTGATTATGTCTGTATAGGACAATAACAAGTTCGTTTTTACTTTCTATCTTGATTCTTGATTCTTGACTCTTGGTTCTTGACTCTAATAACCAGACTGATGAAGAATAATAGAAAACTGTTTCTGATTTTGATTTTTGCAGTTCCGCTGGTCATTATTTTTTCGCAGTGCCTTACCTCTAATAGCGATAAGCCCGATCCGCGCGGAGATATATTTGCCGGATCATCCACCTGTATAAAATGCCATAAAAATGTGTATGACAGTTATATCCATACGGCACATTTTACTTCTTCGCGCCCGGCATCTATACAAAACATAAACGGCAGCTTTGCTGAAAATGCCAACACTTTTTATTTTAATAAAGATTCAAAAGTAGTAATGGAAAAGCGCAACGGCGGTATTTACCAGGTTGCCTATGATAAAGGAAAGGAGATTGCTGCTGAGCCTTTTGATATTGCCTTTGGCAGCGTAAAGGCCGAAAGCTATTTGTACTGGAAAGGCAATGAAATATACCAGCTGCCTATGTCGTACTTTAAAGCTTTACATAGCTGGACCAATAGCCCCGGTTTTGACACAACCCATGCTGATTACACCCGGATGATTGGCCGTAGGTGTTTTGAGTGCCATAGCTCGTATATTAAAGACCTGCCCCAGCAAACACAAAGCATTAACCAGGTTGAGCAGTTTGACAAAAACTCCTTAATATTTGGTATTGATTGTGAACGTTGCCATGGTCCCGCTGCTAATCATGTTAATTACCATCTGGCCTATCCCGAAGTAAAAAAAGCGATGTACATCAAAACGTATGCATCATTAACGCGCCCGCAAAAAATTGATATGTGTGCTACCTGCCATTCGGGTAATAAAAGCCGCATGTTTAAATCGATATTTACTTTTAAACCCGGCGATAATTTGGCTAATTTTAAGGAAGTGGCATTTATAAAGCAAAACATCGACTCGGCAAAAATGGATGTGCATGGTAACCAGACACAGTTGTTAGAAAGCAGTAAATGCTTTGCCATGACCAACATGAATTGCTCTACCTGCCACAACGTACACAAAAACGAAAGGCAAAATGTG
>Ga0206943_1009_pt1 | contig 56774 bp, 45 predicted proteins | sample Alteio_BWOrgHeat_7_FD_153243 | JGI IMG/M metagenome (GOLD analysis project Ga0206943, IMG submission 153243) | Enriched cells from forest soil in Barre Woods Harvard Forest LTER site, Petersham, Massachusetts, United States -... | ecosystem: Environmental > Terrestrial > Soil > Temperate forest > O... | reverse complement strand
CGAAAAACTCGAGGGGCTAAATAATTTGCTGAAAGAGGTTGCGGTAAAAGATAAAAAGATCGTAAAAGGTTCAAAAAACCTGAATGGCCCCGGCGAGGCCGACCAGGTTTTTGATGAAAAGGACCTGGTAAAAGCCGGTAAAAAAACTTTGGGCGACCTGCTGCAAGAAAAAGTGCCAGGCTATCACGTATCGATTTATCCTATGATCAACGATAAAAGAATATCTTTCATTTTTGATGGTGTACGGCTCAACCAAGCTTTTACAGGAGGCACCTTAAATGATTATTGCCTGTTCGTAAAACAGAAACTGGAATATTATACTGCCGAAGATATAAAGGGAATTGAAGTGATGGCGGGTACAAAATATACCAGCGGGTACTTGAATCGGAAGTCCAATCCATTCACACTTGCATTTATAGAGATCACTACACGCTCAGGATCGGGGCCATTTATGAAGGCAACAACGGGTGTGTATGTTTATAAGCCTTTGCCGCTTACACTACCCAAACAGTTTTACAGCCCAGGGTATAGCATAAAAGCTAAGGTGACGGGGGCAGACCTTCGCTCAACCATCTATTGGGAACCTAATATTGTTACAGACACTGCCGGAAAAGCTACCGTTTCCTTTTACACTGCCGACAAACCCGCAGGTTATACCATAATTATGCAGGGGGCTGATTTAAAGGGGCAAATAGGCTTTGCACAAAAAGGGATGTTAATACATTAACTATTATTTACGATGAGAACCAAAAACTACTTACTGACGATTTTCCTTACCGCGCTGTACGCCACCGCCTACAGCCAAATCGATAGCACTTTTATAAATCGTGCTGCAGGGTCGCTGGCCAAACAAATGGCGGCACAGCCCATTGAAAAAGTATATCTGCAAACCGACAAGATAGTTTACGCCTATGGCGATACGATATGGTTTAAAGGTTACGCGGTAAGCGGGCAATACCACCAGTTATCCAGCCTGAGCGGGGTACTATATGTTGAGCTTATTGACGGCCGGGATTCGATAAAAAAAAGCCTGAAACTACCATTAATAAGCGGACTGGCCAGCGGTGATTTTGTATTGGGCAGCCTTAAAGAAGGCAATTACCGCATAAGGGCCTATACCAACTGGATGCGTAACGCGGGCGAAGACTATTTCTTTGATAAAAACATAACTATTGTTAATGCCATTACCAATACTGTTTTTACAAAAACCCAATATAGCTATAAAAGCCTAAACGGACAGCAGCAGGTAAATGCCATTATTAACTATGCAGATTTGAAGGGTGTGCCTTATGCAGGTAAAGAGGTAACCTACGAAGTGGAACTGAGTGCCAAATCCATTGTAAAAGGCAAAGGGCTGACCGATGAAAAAGGGAATTTAAATATCAGCTTTATCAATACCGCGCCCGGCCTGCTCAAAGCAGGCAGGATCATTACGGGGATAAAGCTTGATGATAAAACAACGGTAGCCAAACCGATATTGCTCAAAGCGGCATCGGATAAAGTTGATGTACAGTTTTTCCCTGAAGGAGGCAGTATGGTTATTGGTATTAATACAAAAATCGCTTTTAAAGCCGTAGGGGCTGATGGGCTGGGTACGCCTGTAAGGGGTATGGTTACCGATAATGAAAATACTGCCGTAGCTACTTTTAGCAGTACACATTTGGGCATGGGGGCGTTTGAACTAAAACCAAAAAGTGGTAAAACCTATAAAGCCAGTATTACTTATGCCGATGGATCAGAAAGTACAACAGAACTGCCCAAAGCAATCCCTACAGGATATTCGTTAAACATTGACAATACCCGTGCGGATACCCTTAGTGTAAAAGTGCGTTATACCGAGGATACCGGGCAAAGCCGGGCAATGAGCCTGGTAGCCCAATCAGGCGGTTTTATTTATTATGCAGCCAAAGGCGAACCGGGCATCAATGCTTTTATTGCAGGCATACCCAAAAGCAGATTCCCATCGGGTATTGTGCAGTTTACTTTATTTTCGGCGGCAGGCGAACCCGTGAACGAGCGCCTGGTGTTTATCCAGAACCACGACGAGCTGCAATTAGGTATTAATAGCGAAAAAACTTACGCGCCACGGCAAAAAGTAAAAATTGAGTTAACCGCCAGGGATAAAGATGGCAGGCCTGCTACCGGCAGTTTTTCGGTAGCGGTTACAGATGAAACCAAAGTGCCTGTTAATGAAAAGGAAGAAAGTACTATCCTGTCAAACCTGCTGCTTACTTCCGATCTGAAAGGATACATTGAAAACCCCAATGCTTATTTCGTCAATGATAGCCCTGAAACGCAAGCCGGTCTTGACCTGCTGATGCTGACACAAGGCTACCGCAGGTTTGAGTGGAAACAGGTGGTTAACAATAACTTTCTGCCGGTGGTTTACCAGTCCGAAAAAGCATTGTCAATAGCAGGAAGCCTAAAAACATTAGGGGGCGGCAAACCGGTTGCAAATGGTAAGGTAGTGCTGCTTACAAAAACTGCCGGTACGTTTATGTTAGATACCGTGGCAGACAGCCAGGGGCAATTTGCTTTTAAAAACCTGGCTTTTAACGATAGCGTAAAGTTTGTGATACAAGGCAGTACCGCCAAAGGAAAAAAAGATGTGCGGATAGGGCTGGATAGCCCCGCACCTCAAAGTGTGGGCGAAAACAAAAACGCGCCTGATATTCAGGTAAACACCACCGAAAGCTTATTGCCTTTTTTGCAAAACAGCAAAGCGGAGCATGAAGTGCAGGTTAAATATGGCTTTAATAACAATGCCATACAGCTACAAGAAGTTGAAATAAAGGAGAAAAAAGAAGCAAAGAAACGCCCTATTGACTACTCGGCTAATTTAAATGGCCCGGGCAATGCCGACCAGGTTATTACCGCCGAAGACCTGGGGCCGCAAACTTGCCCAAAGCTTAGTGATTGCCTGGCGGGTAGAATAAGTGGCGTAACTATCAAAAATGGCGTTGCAGTTTCCTCCAGGACGAAAGGTAGGCCGGCACCTATGTTAGTAATAGTTGATGGAGCGCCTTTATTTCCCCCTTCAACCATGGATGATGTAAACTCAGACGACGTTGCAACCATTGAAGTTTTAAAACCTGGCTTTTCTTCAACCCTTTACGGTATAAGGGGCAGCGGCGGCGTTTTAATAATAACCACAAAAAGGGGCAGTTCGGAAAACGGGGTATTAGCTGATGAACCGGGTATTATCACTTATATAGCTAAAGGATATTATAATGCGCGCGTATTTTATTCGCCGAGGTATGATGATCCTAAAACTAATATGCAAATACCCGATTTGCGCAGCACCCTATACTGGAACCCAAATATCAATACCGGTAGCGACGGGAAAGCCTCATTTGAATATTTTAACGCGGACGCTAAAGGCACTTATCGCGTAGTGATTGAAGGTATTGATGTTTATGGCAACTTAGGCAGGCAGGTTTACCGGTACAAAGTTGATTAGTAGATAGATTGACAACTTTTAAAAAGTTGTCAAATCTCATTAGCTCTGAGCTAAATCATCCCCCGGAATATTTAATTAGTCCTTATCAACATTATGTTTAACCTTTAATGCTTATGCATTATCAATCCGTAAGGTATTTTAGGCACTATCCAGGTTGATTTTGGCGGCAATATATGCCCGGCTTCTGATACTTTGATGAGCTGATCAACAGTAAGCGGACAAATCGTAAAGCAAATGGCCGTGGGGTACGTTTGGAAAAGTGCACTAATCTCTTCCATCGCTTTTTCCCCGCCGGCACATTTTAATTTGTTGTCTGTTTTGGGGTCGCTGATACCAAATACGGGCGACAATACGCAGTCCTGCAAAATGGACGCATCGAGGCTACCTGCCACACTTTTATTTTCGTACGTATGCGGTTTGGCAAGCATGTGGAACCAGTCCCCATGAATATAAAGCCCAAGTTGGTGCAGTTCTTTGGGTTGTACCGGGGCATTCTCTATACTTTCCCTGATATAAAAATCTTTAATAAGCTCCGAAAAAAGCTTTATTTTATCTAATGGCTCTTCGGGCACAACAACGCGGTCATACTCCTCTATCCGCAACTGGTCGGTAGCCATATAAAGGGACGAGATGGTATCATAAACCAATGCGCCCCTCTCCTTTTGCTCATGCGCCAGTTTAGTTGCCGATTCGATACGGTGGTGCCCATCGGCCAGGTAAGCTGTTTTAACCCTGCTAAAAGCCGCTATAAGGTGTTGCAACATTTCGGGTTCTTCAATTTTCCATAAACGATGCAAGCCATTTTGGTTACCCAACGTAGTTTTGGGTTTACTGGCCTTTGTTTCGGCAATAATGCGGTTTATGGCAATATCCGGCGGGTAGGTCAGCAATATCGGGCTGCCTTCCAAACCTATATTTTCACGGTAGTTTTTTAAACGGCGTATGCTATCGTCAAAAGTTAGTTCATGTATTTTTATATTTTGGGTACGGTAATCATCCAGCTCGGTTAGCGCCCATACGCCGGTTTGCCGGTAAGCTTGATGTATAACCTCATAAATATAAATACACGGTGTTTTATCGCGGTTTAACTGCTCGCCTGCAAGCAGGTTTTGCAGGGTGTTATTAATATCGTCATAAGCCATTTTCTGCCCTTCAGCTGTTTCGGGCCTTTGCCGCGCGCCGGTTTCAAGCAATGTTTTTAGCGGTTTTAACCCGCCACTTTTTTCATAATCGCCTGATACTGATTCTGCCTGCGGTTTGGTAAATACCAGCCTGCCTGCATATAATGGGTCGGGCCGGATAGCCCTGAAAGGTTGAATAGCTGCCATATTAATTATTAATAAGCCGGTTTAAGATCATGTTGCGGCGCCTCTTTTTCTTCGTAGGCTTTCATGCAGGCTACCAATGCTTTTACACTTTCATAAGGCAGCGCGTTGTACAATGAAGCCCTAAAGCCCCCTACTGTGCGGTAGCCCTTTATGCCAACCATATTATTTTGCTCGGCATAAGCCAGGAAATCTTTTTCTTTTGAAGCATCGTTCATGCTGAAAGTAACATTCATTAATGAGCGGTCCTCAACTACGGCGGTACCTTTAAATAATGGGTTACGGTCAATTTCATCATATAACAACTGGGCCTTGGCGCGGTTTTCAAGCGCGATGAATTTTACCCCTCCTTTGCTTTTTAACCACTGCAGGTTAAGCATAGCTGTATAGATTGAAAACACCGGCGGGGTATTGTACATTGATCCGTTATCGCGGTAAACACGGTAATCAAGCATCGACGGTACCGCGTGGTTAACCTTATCCAGCAAACTGTTTTTAACGATCACAATGGTCATACCCGCCGGACCTGTGTTTTTTTGTGCCCCGGCGTAGATCAGGTCAAATTTGCTGACATCTATTTCCCGGCTAAATATATCTGACGACATATCGCAAACTACAGGCACATCCGTTACCGGGAAGGTGAACATTTGCGTGCCCTCAATAGTATTATTGCTGGTGCAATGAAAATAAGCGGCATCTTGAGGAATTGCATAACCCTGCGGAATAGCTTTATAGTCACTTTCTTTACCCGAAGCTATCACGTTGACCTTGCCAAACAAATGCGCCTCCTTAATGGCTTTCTGGCCAAAATACCCTGCATCAAGGTAAACAGCTTCTTTATTACTGCTTTGCAAAAAGTTCATCGGGATCATACAAAATTGCATGCTTGCCCCGCCTTGTAAAAACAAAACAGCATAATCATCCGGCACGTGCAGCAGGTCGCGCACTAATTGTTCGGTATCTTTTACCACGCTCTCAAATGCCGCCGAACGATGTGATATTTCCAATATGGACAACCCTGCGGCATCCCATTTTTTTACGGCTTCTGATGCCTGGTTTAAAACCTGCTGGGGCAAAATGCATGGCCCGGCTCCAAAGTTGTGTTTGAAAGAATTATCCATTGGTAATAATTGGTTAATTGGAGGTTTTAGCAAACCCCTTATTACCCGTAAAGGTTCAAAACTTTAGTATTATAAACCATAGCAATGGCACTATTTAGTAAAAAATACTACAAAAAGTCAATTTGCTAGTTTTTTTTACTGTTTACACCTCAAAAAAGTCCTTTTTTTAAAAAAAATTAGTCTATTGAAAGTAAACTATATACACTTTGACTCTGTTTTTTCACCCAAAATCACAAGGTAATAAGTGGTTTTTTTCTTTATTTCAGCAGGCTGAGGGCGTTTTTTTACGAAAATTTTTTCCGTCAACCAGCCCGCAACAAAAATGTACTTTTTACACTAAGTACCTCATGAGCGGCATATCAAACAAACCCTATTGATACCAAAAAAGCGGGCAGCCAATGGCTACCCGCTTTTCATATTCACCCGGAGAAAATGAATATCCGGGCAAAACTGAACCTCTAATTTTAGTTGAGTTTACGTATCTCAACGCGACGGTTTAAAACCTTTCCCTGTTCGGTATCGTTACTGGCAATTGGGTTTTTGGTACCGAAGCCTTTTGCTATGATATCATCAGCGCTAACACCCGAGTTTACCAAATAGGTTTTTACAGAGTTAGCCCTATCAACCGATAGCGCCATATTATGCGCGGCTGTCCCTTCAATTGAAGCGTAGCCATTTAAGTTAAATTTAGCTGTAGGGTCCATTTTCATGTTTGCAGCTGCATTATCCAAAGCAGGATATGAGTCGGTTTTTAATATGCCCGAGTTAAATTCAAATTGAATATTGGCGAAATTATAATCGGGTTTGGCAACAGGCGCCGGTGCGGGCTTAGGCGCGGTTACGGGTTGTGCCTGCACGGTAACAGGAGTAGCCGGTGTTGTAGTTTCGGCAACAGGCGCCGGTTTTTGAACTAATTTTTTTGCTTTACAGGCTTGTAATGAAAATAATGCTATTGCAATAAAAACAGCAGGGGCGAAACTTGATCTTAAAAACTTCATGATTGAAAATTGTTATGGTGTTATAGTATAAAATGAAAACGTTATTAATATTCTGGTTAAATACAACCGTTAATTCGGGTTGTAGGGTGTGAGCAGGATTACGTCAAATCGATGTTTTGATCATCCGGTATGGCTATAGCCTGGTTAATGACATGCACCTGGTATTAGGGCATGCAATAACCAATAACTAAAACATAGCAAAATAAATTGATGTAAACCTTTTAGTTTACCGGTATCAGATCCGTAAGGTGCACAAGGAAAGATAGGAGTACTGAAGATTGTAAAATACATTTGATCGGCGCGGCGTTGATCTTAGTTTTAGTTTGAACAAACCAAATCCAAAGAAAATGAGCAGCAAACATTTAGGAACAAAGCTGGTAGCATCCAACTGATCATTATTCAACACCGATTTATCAATAAGCTGTAAAAAATTGGCGGTATGGTAATTAATATTTTTTACCACCTTGTTAAAAGCGAAGAAAGGCGGCGTAAATGTTATTATACTAATGGGTGAATAACGTGGGATGCAAAACATATTGGAAAACGACCCAAACAGATACACCATTAAAAAAACCAGCACCAGGTATTTAAAAAAGACTTGTGATCTAAACTTTCGCATGGAAGTTAAAACGAACAATCATAAATAATAGTCCAAAATTAGGGATAAAAATTTTATCGGTCAATGAAAAGTGGGTGTATCTACCACAATCGGGGTTAAAAATCTTAAAATTATATCTTGTAGTTTTTATTGCCTGACTGGCAGGTCTGTTAGCATAACACAGCTATACATTGTAAAAATCTTAATATAAAAGCATATTTTAATTAATTATTGGGGCAAATGCCTTTAATTGATTTTGTTGAGGAATACTATTTAATAAATTTATTAAAATTTACACTTTACCTTATTATCGCAAAAGAAGTATTATTCAAGGTCACAAAAACATAGCTTAATAATATGCCTGCTTTATTTAACCCTTTAATCCTGCTCTATGAATTATAATTTTACTTTAATTACCTTATTCTATTTATTACTCTTTTCTTTTTCGCTAAAAGCTCAAAATCATTTAAGTGGTGTTGTAAAAGACTCAAAAAGCAATAAACCCATTAAGGGCGCTGCAATAAGTATTCGTGATATTAATATAGCCGCCTATTCAGATTCACTTGGCAGGTATGATATAAAAAACATTCCCGGCGGGGTTTATTTGGTGGATATAAGTATTGCCGGGTACGCCACAAAAATTGAAAGCATTGCGGTTAAAGGGGCTACCCGGAAAGATTTCGTCCTTGAATCCTCTGCTTTTCAATTAAAAGAGGTTATTGTTACCGGTGTTACCATGGCAACCGATAAACAGAAGGCACCCATTGCAATTACTACCGTAAACGCTGCCGACCTGCTTGAAAATTCGGCCACTAATGTAATTGATGCTATTGCAAAAACACCGGGCGTTTCGGCAATTACCGACGGGCAAAGCATTGCTAAACCTGTTATTCGGGGCTTAGGCTACAACCGTGTATTAACTGTAAATGATGGCGTGCAACAGGTTGACCAGGCCTGGTTTGATGAGTTTGGCATAGAGGCCGACCCCGATGCGGTAAATAAATATGAAATTTTAAAAGGCCCGGCTTCGCTGGCTTATGGTTCTGATGCTATAGCCGGAGTGATAAACCTTATCCCCGACCAACCCCTGCCGGATGGCCAGGTAAAAGGCGATATCCTTTATAATTACCAAAGCAACAATGGGTTAATGAACACAATGGCTCATTTGGCGGGTACAAACAAAGGGATCTCGTGGAGCGCAAGGATAGATAATACCAGGGCCCATGCTTATCAAAATAAATACGATGGCTATGTTTTAAACTCGCAATTCAGCAATTTTAATGCCGACGGTACTATCGGGCTGCACCGCAAATGGGGATATACCCAGGTACATGCAAGCTATTTTGATATGCAAACCGGCATTGTGGATGGAACACGGGATTCAACAACAGGCGTCATGGAAAGGCAGGTTGCTTACCCGCAACTAAACAATGGCGCGCCTACCTATGTGATCCCCACAAAACAGGAACAAACCTCGTACACACCATTTGTAATTAACCAAAGGATAAGGCATACAAAAATTGTTTGGGACAATAGCGCAGCGGTGGGCGACGGTCGCATCAAGGGAATATTTTCATGGCAAAAAAACCAGCGGCAGGAGGCAAATGACCCCACCATTCCCAATACGGCCGATATTTATTATTCTTCAAATGCCGCCACTTATGATGTGCGTTATATAGCGCCGCAAATTAATGGGTTTGATTTTTCGGGCGGGGTTAACGGGGTTTATCAATCGTCCCAAAGTTTGGGCACATTAATGCTGATCCCTAACTATAACTTTTTTGAAATTGGGGCATTTGCTATTGCCAGTAAGAAAATAGGCAAATTGAATTTAACCGGTGGCATAAGGTATGATACCCGTACATTTAATGGCATTGACCATTGGGTTGACTCAACCAACCAGGCGCCGGCTGCCCCAAATGCTGTTAATGCTTTTCATGAGTTCCCGGGGTTTACCTCGCGGTTCAGTGGTATGTCGTTTAGTTTTGGCGGCACATACGACCTGTCTAAAACCATGTTCCTGAAAGCTAATATAGCACGGGGATGGCGGGCGCCAAACGTAGCCGAATGTGCTGCGAATGGTGTGCATGACGGTACCGTGGTATATGAAATTGGCGACCCAACCCTTAAACCTGAAACCAGCCTGGAAGAGGACCTGGCTTTTGGCGTAAACGCGAAGGATATTGATTTTGAAATTGATCTGTTTAATAACCGGATAAACGACTTCATTTATGCAAGGGGCTTAAAAACTGCTTCGGGGCTTGATTCAATTAACAATTCATTAAATGCGGCAGGTTTGGGTGCAGCGCCTGTTTATAAATATACACAGGGCCAGGCCCAATTATATGGCGGAGAAATAGCGGTAAACATTCATCCTTCAACCCTGCCTTGGGTACAACTTAATTCAACCCTTAGTTATGTGATGGGCGGATTATTGCATGCTCCCGATTCTACCAAATATTTACCGTTTGTACCCCCAACCCGCGTAACTGCCGACCTTAAATTTCCGTTTAGCACCCTGGGTAAAAGCATCAGTAATGCCTATTTTAAAGTGGGGGTACTAAGTTGTTTTGAGCAGGAAAAAATTTACCGGCAGTATGCTATTTACAATGGCTTAAATACAGCTTTAACCCCTTATGAGTATGCGGCAAGTACAGCCGCTACCAAAGGATACATATTATTTAATATGGGCGCAGGCGGCGATATAGTTTCCAACGGGAAGATTGTTTGTAAATTATACCTGATTTGCAATAACCTGTTTAACACGGCTTACATTGATTATATGAGCCGGTTTAAATACGATCCGGTAAATTATACTACTGGTAGGGTCGGCGTGTTTAATATGGGTAGAAACCTGAGTATCAAATTGATAATTCCACTTGATTTTTCACCTAAAACAATATAAGCTATCTTTTAAATTTTAGTATATGAAATAAATTTTGGTAACTTTCAATTACCGTTATATCAAATTCGCTCTTTCCATTTAACCCCTTAAGCTATGCGCACAAAATTTACCTTTAAATTCTTTTGGCATGCCGCTGCCGCCTTCTGTTTGCTTTTATCGGCAACAAACACTTTTGCACAAATAACCGATCCATCGGCTTATAATATGTTGCAATGGCGGATGATAGGCCCGCATCGTGGGGGCCGAACAGTTGGCGCGACGGGTGTAGCACAACAACCAAACGTTTTCTACATCGGGGTGAACAATGGCGGTGTATGGAAAACTACAGACTTCGGCCGAACATGGCAATCCGTTTTTGACGAACAGCCAACCGGTTCAATAGGTGATCTTGCCGTAGCGCCGTCCAATCCCAATGTGATATATGCCGGCAGCGGTGAAGGCTTGCAAAGACCAGATCTTTCGGTTGGAGATGGTATTTATAAATCAGCCGATGCAGGTAAAACCTGGATAAATACCGGTTTAAAAAACGCGCAGCAAATTGGCGGCGTAGCCGTTGACCCAAATGATGAAAACAGGGTATTCATAGCTGCTTTGGGGCACCCTTACGGGCCAAATGCTGAAAGAGGTATATTCAGAACCGTAAACGGTGGCAAAACATGGGAAAAAGTATTATACAAGGATGAAAATACGGGTGCAATACAAGTAGCTATCGACCCTAAAAACACGAATATTATTTATGCCGATATGTGGGCAGCAAGGCAGGGGCCATGGGAAAATGGGCAGTGGGACGGGCCTGAAAGTGGTTTGTTCAAATCTACCGACGGTGGTACTACCTGGAAGAAGTTAACCAAGGGCCTGCCAACCATTGCCGATGGGTTGGCCCGTATTGGCTTTTGTATTGCGCCAAACAACCCCAACAGGTTGTATGCCTGTGTTGATGCTGCCAAAGGCGGTGGTTTTTACCGGTCGGACGATGGCGGGGAGTCATGGTCTGAACAAAATATGGATACCCGTTTATGGGAACGCGGGGGCGACTTCGCCGAGTGTAAAGTTGACCCGAAAAATCCCGACGTGATATACCTGGCCAACGTAGTTACCTGGAAATCGTTAGATGGCGGTAAAACCTGGAAAGCTATTCGTGGCGCACCGGGTGGTGATGATTATCACCGCTTGTGGATCAACCCAGAGCATCCCGAAATAATTTTATTGGTAAGCGACCAGGGGGCAGAAATTACGGTTAACGGCGGCCAAACATGGAGTTCATGGTATAACCAGCCCACCGCGCAATTTTACCATGTAAATACCGACAATGCATTCCCATATAATGTTTATGGCGGGCAGCAGGAAAGCGGCTCGATAGGTATTGCCAGCAGGGGGAACGACGGACAGATCACCTTTAGGGAATGGCATGCTGTAGGGGCTGAAGAATATGGCTACATAGCTCCTGACCCGCTTAACCCTAACCTAATTTACGGAGGCAAGCTTACAAAATATGATAAAACAACCGGGCAGGTGCAAAACATTGCCCCACAGGTTGGGCGCGGAGGCGGTTATCGTTTCCTGCGTACAGCCCCGGTTATTTTTTCGCCGGTTGATAACAAAAGCCTTTTTTACGCCGGTAACGTATTATTTAAAACGATGGATGGCGGCAATTCATGGTCAACCATTAGCCCCGATCTGACAAGAAAAACCTGGGATGTGCCGCCAAGCGTTGGTGTGTTTAATACCGAGAGTGTAAAGACAATGGCACAGCGTGGCGTAATTTATACCGTTGCGCCATCTAACAAAAATATCAATACCATTTGGGCAGGCACGGATGACGGCCTCATCCACCTCACCAACGATGGCGGCAAAACCTGGAAAAACGTTACCCCGGCTGAAATCACCTCGTGGAATAAGATATCGCTAATAGATGCAGGACATTTTGACGATATGACTGCTTATGCTGCGGTTAATAAGATAAGGATGGATGATATGAATCCATACATCTTTAAAACCCATGATGGCGGCAAAACCTGGAAAAAAATAACTGCGGGTTTACCAACCCAGCCGGTTAACGCAGTTAGGGAAGATCCTTATTGCAAAGGCTTACTATTTGCCGGTACTGAAACAGCTGTTTATGTATCGTTTAATGACGGCGAGAGCTGGCAGCCGCTAAGGTTAAATATGCCTGCAACGTCTATCCGCGACCTGGTGATCAAAGACAATGATTTGGTTGTTGCCACTCACGGCCGTTCATTCTGGATCATGGATGATATTGCCGCATTGCGTAACCTTGTAAAATTAAAAGAGCCGAAACATACCGTATTGTATGAAACCGGCCTGGCCTACCGGGTAAGATGGAACATGAACAGCGATACGCCCCTGCCCCAGGAAGAGCCTGCCGGGCAAAACCCGCCCGATGGTGCTATCATAGATTATTACCTGGCTAAAGACGCCAAATCAGTAGTCAGCTTAGAGATAGCTGACGAGGCCGGAAGAGTAGTGCGCACCTTCAGGAGCGACGATAAGCCTTATGACGTACCGCCGGTAAATATTCCATTATACTGGATTCGCCCGCAACAAATACTGCCTGCTGCAGAGGGGGCACATCGTTTTATATGGGATATGCATGAGCAACCTTTGCCAAGCCCTGCCGCTTATGCTATTTCGGCTATTTATGGCAATACGGCTCCTGTCCCTACGTCGCCGTGGGTAATGCCCGGCACCTATACCTTAAAATTAACGGTGGATGGCAAGGTTTATACCCAACATTTAGCCATTAAGCTGGACCCGCGGGTAAAAACGCCACCGGCCGAGATCAAAAGGCAATTTGTATTATCTGATAGCTGTTATCAAAAAATCCTCCTGATCAATGAAATCACCGGGAAAATCCAAAGTTTACAGGCGCAGATCAAAATCATATCACCAAAAACAACCGGGGCTTTATCAACCGCGTTAACAGGTTTCTCTACCGAGGCCGGTCAATTGCTTGGCGGTGGTGGAGGTGGCGGTCGCCGTGGTGGAGGCGGCGGTGGCGGCAGTGGCACGCTAAACGGCGTAAAAGGGAACCTGAATGCAGCGATGAATTTGATGGAGGATAGCGAAATGCCGGTTACTACCCAGGCCGCTAATGCAGCCAAACAAGCTAGTACAGCATTTAACGGGCTTTATGTAAAATACCAAAAACTTACCGGTGCCGAACTAAAGTCGATAAATGATCAGTTAGCCCAGGCAGGGGTAGAGAAAATTAGCTTATAGTTTTATTGCTGTTATAAAAAATTCGGATACAGATTATTTTATCATTAACTAATCCTTACTATTTTGAAAAAGAACATATTGCTTATTTTTCTTGCTTTTTTAGCTGTTCTGCCCTCTTTTGGACAGAAAAAAAGCAAGCAGCCTGTGGCCCAAAATAACGTTGACTCAACTTATTACGCTACTACCAAATATAGGTTAGTAGGGCCTTTCCGCGGTGGCCGCAGCGGTGCGGTGGCCGGAAGTTATAAAAACAGAAGCACCTTTTATTTTGGCGCTACAGGCGGCGGAGTATGGAAAACCACCGATGCCGGTGCCAACTGGAAAAATGTAAGCGATAAATATTTTGGCGGTACCATTGGCGCGGTTGCGGTTGCGCCGGGTGATGAATCAGTGGTATATGTTGGCGAAGGTGAAAACACGCTTCGCGGAAACGTATCAGAAGGGTTAAACGGTATGTGGCGCAGTAATGATGGTGGCCGCAGCTGGAAAAATATAGGGTTGAAAGATGCAAGGCATATCGTCCGCATCATCATCGACCCTCAAAATCCGGATATAGTTTGGGTTGCCTCTATGGGCCATTTGTTTGGGCCAAATAATGAAAGGGGCGTTTTTAAAACAACCGATGGCGGAAAAACCTGGAAAAAGACCCTGTTTGTTAACAACAATACAGGCTGCTCTGACCTGGTAATGGAGCCCGGTAACCCTTCTGTTTTATATGCCGGTATGTGGCATGTGCGCCGCACCCCTTACAGCATGGAAAGCGGCGGCGAAGGAAGCGGTTTATACAAAAGCATAGACGGCGGCGAAACCTGGAAAAATTTAACAACCAAAAAAGGGCTGCCCAATGGTACCTGGGGCGTGGTTAATTTAGCGGTTGCCCCAAGCAATACGGATAAGATATACGCGCTGGTAGAAAATGCCAAAGGCGGGCTGTTTATGAGCGACGACGGCGGCGAAACCTGGAATTTAACCAGTAGTGATAACAACATAAGGCAGCGGGCATGGTATTATAATAAGGTATTTGTCGATCCTAAAAATGAAGACCTGGTATATTGCCCCAATGTAGAATTAATGCGCAGTATGGATGGCGGCAAAACCTTTAGAAGTGTTTCTACGCCGCATAGCGATCATCATGACCTTTGGATAGACCCCGAAGACGGCAAGCGTATGATCATTGCCGATGATGGCGGCGCGCAGATCAGCTTTGATGCCGCCAATACATGGAGTACGCTTAGCAATCAACCTACTGCCCAGATATATAGGGTGACTACCGATAATGCCTTCCCTTACCGCATCCTGGGCGCGCAACAGGATAATAGCGCCTTACGCATCAGGAGCCGGAGCGCCAGCCCTGCCGGTATAACCGAAGCTGATTGGGAATCAACAGCAGGTGCAGAAAGCGGTTATATAGTGGCCGACCCTTTAAACCCGGATATTGTGTATGGCGGCAATTATGGCGGCTATATTTCGCGCCTCGATCATAAAACAGGCGAGAACCGCGCCGTAAATGTTTGGCCCGACAACCCAATGGGCGCGGGCGCCGATGTACTGAAATACCGTTTCCAATGGAACTTCCCTATCTTTTTCTCGCCAAATAATCCTAAACGTTTATATACAGCGGGCAATCATTTATTTGTAACGGAGAACGAAGGCCAAAGCTGGGAAATGATAAGCCCCGACCTGACCACCGACGATAAATCAAAACAGGCGCCAAGCGGCGGGCCAATTACTAAGGACAATACCTCTGTTGAATATTACTGCACCATTTTTACAGCAGCAGAATCGGCATTGGAAACAGACCTGCTATGGACAGGAAGCGATGACGGGCTGATCTATGTGAGCAAAGACGCCGGCAAAAACTGGAAAAATGTAACACCACCGGCAGCCGGTAAATGGATGATGTGGAACTGCGTTGAAACTGATCCGTTTAAAAAAGGGACCGCCTATTTTGTAGGAACCAAATACAAACTGGATGATTTTACGCCTTATATATTTAAAACGGAAGATTATGGTGAAACCTGGAAACTGATTACCACAGGCATTGATAATATGCACTTTGCCAGAACTTTGCGGGCTGATAAAAAACGTCCGGGTTTATTGTATGCCGGTACTGAATATGGCATGTACATCAGCTATGACGGCGGCGACAACTGGAAAAAGTTTCAGCTAAACCTGCCGGAAGTACCGGTTACCGATCTCACCATCAAAAATAACGACTTGATAGTTGCCACCCAGGGCCGTGCTTTTTACGTAATTGATGATTTAACCCTGGTACAGCAAAAAGCTGACGCGATACCTGCTGAAAACCTGAAAGTTTTCCCGGTGAACGATGCCTATCGTGCCGAGGGTGGTGGCCGCCGTGGTGGACGCAACAGACGGGCAGTTGTACATAACGCAGGCGAAAACCCGCCGAACGGGGTTGTGTTTAACTACTATCTGAAGCAAGCATCCGATTCTTCTAAAGTGTCAATAACCATTTTTGATAAGCAACATAAACTGATCAAAACATTCAGCAAAAAAGCAAAAGAGGCCGGTGATAAGATCGATTTTAATACAGGCATGAACCAGTTTGTATGGGATATGCTGTATCCCCCGGGCGAAACTATTGAAGGCCTCATTTTATGGAACGGCGGTGTTGGTACAGTTAAAGCAGCGCCGGGAAAATATACCGCCCGTTTCAGGTTCGAAAAAGATTCGGTTGACGTACCGTTTGTGATCAAGCCAAACCCTCTTTACAAGATGACGGAAGCTGATTATGATGCCCAGACAGGCTTTTTACTGCAAATACGTGATAAGTATAACGAAGTGCAAACAGCCATTAAAAATATCCGCGCTTTACGTACGCAGATCAATGATTTTACCTCGAGAATGAATAAATCAGGTACGAAGGAGATCAAAACCATGGCCGATAGCATTAATAAAAAACTGACCGCAATAGAAGAGGCGCTATACCAAACCAAATCAAAAAGCGGGCAGGATGTGCTTAATTTCCCTATCCGGTTAAATGATAAACTGGCAGGTTTATATGGGGTGGTTGCAAGTGGCGAAAATGCGCCCAGTAAACAGGCCAGGGAGACATTTAACGAATTAGGCGGCCAAAGTGATGTACAGTTAGCTAAATTAAAAAAGGTAATGACTGATGATCTGCCCGCATTAAATAAGCTGATTGTGGCTAAACAAGTCCCGGTTATTGGTATTAAAGAAAATCAACAAGCTAATTAACCAATAAAGAATAAATGGACATCAAGTTATTAGATGTTTCGGCGGTTATTGGCCTTTGTGCAATGGTAACGCTAACCGTAAACGTATTGCTGGGCATGTTGTTAAGTACTGCCTATAAAACTAATCCGTTATGGAAAAAGCTTCCGGCTAAGTTGAAAAGCATCAGCATACTTTGGCTGCATAATTGGACGGCTTACCTCGCGTTGGTATTAGTGCTGTTGCACCCCACGTTTTTAGTGCTTGATACAAGCACTAAATTTTCATTTGTGGATGTTATTTTTCCGGTTAATGCACCTACGCAACACTGGTTTGTTTGGTTAGGCACATTGGCCATGTTTGCCTTAATTATCGTTATTGTCACCACGCAAAAAGTGGTAAAGAAAAAAATGTCGTTCAGGCTTTGGAAAAACATACATTTGATTTCCTACGGAACGGCCATGTTGTTTATTGTTCATGGTTTAATGATGGACCCCGATTTAAAGAACAGGCCCACCGACTGGCTGGATGGTGAAAAACTACTGTGTGAGCTATGTTTACTGGTATTAATTACAGCAACTGTTATACGCCTAAAATATCAATTTAAGACCTTTAAAAAAAACAGATCAATTAATGAGCAATTGGCTTAAAAATTATAGCGGCATATTTTGGCTGTTAGCAGGCATAACAACCGGCAGTATTGCTGGCATTGTATTTGGCAAGGGCGCCGAGGTGGTTAAGCCCATTGGCGATATATTTTTAAACCTGCTGTTTGTTGCCGTAATCCCGCTTGTGTTTTTCGCTATTGCTTCGGCAATTGCCAATATTGGGGCCGGGCAAAAGCTAAGCCGTATCCTTTCAGTTATGTCGCTGGTGTTTTTGGGGACGGTACTTATCTCGGCATTGCTCACTATTGTTGCTATGTGGCTGTTCCCGGTTCATCAGCAGGCGGTTATAGCAACCGACCTGGTAAACCAGGGGGCAGGCAAAAAACTCTCGGGCGACCAGGTAACCCAACTGTTTACTACCGACGAGTTTTACCTGCTGCTATCCCGCAAAAACATGCTGGCCATGATCATTTTTGCGTTGCTCACCGGTTTCGGGACTTTACGGGCGGGTGAAAAAGGACTGGCCTTTAAACAACTTCTAAATGCCGGTAACGAGGTATTTAAAAATGTATTCGCACTTATTATGAAAGTAGGGCCTGTTGGTTTAGGCGCGTATTTTGCCTACCAGGTAGCCGAGTTTGGGCCATCGCTGTTTGGCACCTATGCGCATACGCTGGGTATTGGCTACGGTGTAAGCCTGTTTTATTACGCGGTATTTTTTAGCCTGTACGCCTTTATAGCCGGGGGAATAACCGGCATAAAAAAATACTGGTCAAATAATATAATACCATCAGCCACCGCTGTAGGTACCTGTAGCAGCATAGCCACCATACCTGCCAACCTGGAGGGTGCGAAAAAAATGGGGGTATCTCCCATCATAGCCGGGATAACCATACCATTGGGCGGCATCTTACATAAGGATGGTTCAAGCATATCGTCCATTTTAAAAATGGCTGTGGTATTTGCCCTGTTTGGCAAAAGCTTTAACAGCCCCGAAGTAATATTGCTGGCCCTTGGCATGACCGTACTGGTAAGTATTGTAGAAGGCGGCATACCCAACGGCGGCTATATTGGCGAGCTGCTGTTTATATCTGTTTACGGTTTCCCGCCCGAAGCCCTCCCACCCGCCATTATCATAGGCACCCTAATTGACCCGGTTGCCACCTTGCTAAATGCTACCGGCGATACCGTTGCGGCGATGATGATTGATAGGTTTATGGGTGAGAAGACGGAATCATTTGTGGTGGAAGAAAAAGATTGAGCCCGCTATAATTTAATTGTTACGATGAATTAATTATTGCCCTTAAACCGCGCCAAAGTTTCTCTTCCTAAATCATAAACAATTTTAAAGCCCGGCTGGCTATCCATTAACCGTGCAGGCGATTGGTGCAAGCCCAAAATAAATTGCCCTTTTAAGTATTTACCCCAAAAGGCGGTGTATATAAAATCAACCCGGTTATAAATAGGTTTGATATAAAACGGGTCAGAGTAGGTTAAGTAATTGGGCTGCCCCCGGTAAAACTCGTCAAATAACGAGAACCGTTTATAGCTCATATAAACACTGGCTACAAAACCCTTCGAAGCCTGGAACTGGTATTGTGATCGTGTACGATGAACCGTACCCATAGCGCCAACCTCAAATTTTAAGGAATCAAATATAGTACGGTGGCTCAAATCAAGCCCTAAGCGGATTTGCACCCCTCCGCTATCCTGTATATCGGCAGCGGTATCACTTTTTGAACCGGCATTATGTTCAAACAAAAAATAATGCGAAACATAAAAAGCATGACCGGGGTTGGGTATAAACGTGCCCAGCTCGCCAGCCATAAACTGGTTACGGTTGGTTGGGGTTTGCCGGCTTATCCAATCTATCCAACCTGTTTCGTACCCATGCCTATTTTGATGACGAAGCAATAACCCCTCAACGTTGGGACGATAATATTGAAGCGTATCATTCAGCAAAGCACGGGGGTATTGCGTTAACAGGTCCTGCCGTGGAAATTCACCTGCATTAAACAGCCAATGCTTGTCATTATAGCTATAATAAGCAACCGGGTTGGCTGTTAAAAAATAAGGCACCGCGCCAAACTCATGTAAGGCATTGGTGCCCACAACAAAATGGTTTGAGCTATCAATATTCAAACCTATATCTATAGCAGTACGGGTACCCGAAATAGTTTTTCGCAAAGGGATCAAAGCGTCATATTCATGGTCATCTAAAAAAGCGAAACCATTAAAATGAATATCGAGCGAATGAAGTTTATTTGCGGTACCCGAGGGAGTTATTAACCGGATTGTATCGGCTACATTTGCTTTTTGTTGTGCGATGGTATTTTGCTGTGCTGTAGAAATGGTGCTTAATGAAAGCGAAATGAAAATTAACAGGTAAAACTTTTTTATCATAATTGGTACCGTTATATAAAATGAATTAAGGTTTGCACGTAATAGGTATTTGTTGATTTAATAGCTCATTATAACCCAGGCCTTATAAAATTGTATCCGGCAATGCAGCTTAACGCCGCATTGCCTTCAACAACACTAATAGAAAACTAGGGGTATTAGTATCTTTAAGGGTAGCGTTTATTCCACCCGTCTTATCTATTTTGTTGTTTCATCTGTTTTCCGGTAAGCCCATCCAAAAATGAGGGGGAATACCCAAAGGCTAAATAGCATGGCACAAAGGATACCGCCGATAACAACCCTTGCCAGCGGCCTCGAACTTTCAGAACCAATACCATGTGAAATTGCAGCCGGGAAAAGGCCGATTGCTGCCATTAACGCTGTCATCATAACCGGCCTGATGCGTGAATTTACACCAAGCTTTATGGCATTGTACAGCGAAAGGTTTTGCCCCTTCATCGTATCGAGGTTTTGTTTGAATACGGTGATCAGCAATACCCCGTCCTGGATACAAATCCCAAACAAAGCGATAAACCCTATACCTGCCGAAATACTGAAATTAGTGCCCGTAATCAATAAGGCCACAATACCCCCTACTATAGCAAATGGTACATTTAAAAATACCAGCGAAGCATCTTTTAAATTGCCAAACATGATAAAGAGCAATAAAAATATGAGGGCCAAACTCACCGGCACTACCTGCGTAAGGCGCTTTTCGGCACGCTGCTGGTTTTCAAAATCGCCCTGCCAGGCCATGTGATAGCCCCGTTTTAATTTAACTTTCGCATTTACTTTTTGCTGGGCTTCTTTAATAGTGCTGCCCATATCCCTGCCGCGTATTGAGAATTTAAGCGTCGCGAAACGCTCATTCTCATCCCTGAAAATTAAACAAGGGCCTGTTTTTTGAGTTATAGTAGCTATTTCTTTAATTGGTACTTTTGACCCATTTTGCGCAGGCACCAGCAGGTTGCCAATATCACCTGGCGTTTTGCGGAATGCTTCAGGGAAACGCACCCGTATATCAAAAGTTCGTACCCCTTCATACAGGGTTGAAGCAGCCTGCCCGCCGATGGCCATAGAAATTACCGAGTTGGCATCGGCAGTAGCTACGCCATACTGGGCCATTTTTTGCTGATCAAGATTAATATCCAGTTCGGGTAAGCCTATACTTCTTAATACGCCCAGGTCTTCTATTCCCCGTACTCCTTTTAATACCTGGTAAACTTCATTGGTTTTGTCTTCCATGTAGTTCAGCGAGTCGCCATATACCTTTACAACGATAGAACCCTTTACCCCCGAAACGGCTTCTTCCACATTATCCATAATAGGCTGTGAAAAATTAAGATCAACTCCCGGAAGCTGCGCTAACTTAGCGTTCATCTGGTTTATCAGCTCTTCCTTTGATATCTTCGGCTTCCAGTCTTCTTCGGGGTACATCAGCACATCAAACTCGTTATTATAAAACCCGGCCACATCGGTACCATCATCCGGCCTGCCGGTTTGCGATACCGCGTATTGCACCTGCGGAAAAGTCATTAATATTTTGCGCACCTGTTTTGATGTCTCTACCGATTTGTCGAGCGATACGCTATAAGGCAATTGTACCCTTAACCATATCGAACCTTCATTTAACTCGGGCAGGAACTCGCTGCCTAAAAATTTGAAGCAGAACAAGCCCACGATCATCACAATGAGGGACGTAGTCACTACCAATGTTTTAAATTTGAAAGCCTTTGTAAAACCAAAAAGCATAAAGCCGGTTAGGTGGTGTACAAAAGGGTTGTGCTTTTCGTGCACATTTTTTTTAAGCAGCAGGCTTATTAATACCGGCACTAAAGTAAGCGTGGTAATTAAGGCGCCCAATAAGGCAAACCCGAGTGTAAAGGCGAGCGGCGAAAACATTTTGCCTTCAACCTTTTGAAAAGCAAACACGGGCAGTAAACCGGTAATGATGATCAGTTTGGCAAAAAAGATGGCTTTACCCAAATGTGCGCCATTATTTTTGATCATGCCCAGTTTAGACAATTTGTTAAACCGGTCCATTCCCACTGCCATTGCCTTGTGATCCAAAATCACAAACATACCCTCAACCATAACCACGGCGCCATCAATTATGATCCCGAAATCAACAGCACCCAATGAAAGCAGGTTGGCCGACATCCCCACCAGGTGCAAACAGATAAAGGCAAACAACAACGCCATGGGGATAATAATAGAAACGATAAGCGTTGTGCGCCAGTTAAACATAAACAGCGATACCAGGAAGGTTACCAGCAAGATACCCTCTATCAAATTATGTAATACCGTATGGGTTGCATAACCAATAAGGTCCGACCGGTCATAATAGGGTACAATTTTTGTATCGGCGGGCAACACATCGTTGTTTAACTTATCGATCTCTTTTTTCAAGGCGTTTACCACTTCGGTAGGGTTTTCGCCTTTACGCATCACAATGATAGCTTCAACCGCGTCTTCATCATCAACTACGGTCCGTTTCCCGTCTTTGTGTACTATAGCATCGCTTCGGCCTACCCATCCCAGCCGCGGTACGTTAGAGATAGCCACGTTAGCTACATCGCTTACCAAAACAGGCACCCCATTAGCGTTGCTTACTATGATATTTTTAATTTGATTAATGTCCTTTATCAAGCCAAGCCCCCTTACCGCGAATGCCTGGTTATTTTGGATGATCATATCACCGCCAACGTTGATATTGGTTTTCTGTACAGCTGTAAATACGTCTAAAGGGGTAATACCTAAAGTGGCAAGTTTCCCCGGATCAACAGTTATTTCATAAGTCTTCGTTTTGCCGCCAAAACTGTTGATATCCCCAATGCCGGGGATGGCCCTCAAACGCCGGTCAATAACCCAATCCTGAATGGTTTTCAGCTCTCTTACATCCCTAAAAGTGCTTTTAAGCGTATAGCGGAATATTTCGCCTGTTGGCCCGGTTGGCGGCTGTACAGTCGGCGAAATACCGGTAGGTAAAGCCGCATTGTTTAGTAAAAACATTACCTGCTGCCTTGCTTCCTGGTCCTCTACATGGTCGTCAAATATTACTTTTACATAACTGAGCCCAAAAATAGTTGTTGAGCGCAAGCTTACTTTTTTCTGTACCGGGTTTAAGGCTATTTCGATAGGGATAGTTACCAGTTTTTCAACTTCTTCGGCACTTTGCCCCGGCCATTGGGTAATAATATCTATTTCGGTATTGGTAACATCAGGAAACGCCTCAATGGGCATTTGCATAAAAGTAAATACCCCTATAATGATCAATAAAGCAGCAGAAAATAAAATGAGGTATTTATTTTTTAAAGAAAACCCGATAACACCTTTGAGGAATTTAATCATTACCTGTAAATTATAATTATTGATTTATTCAATTATTGAATCATAGAATACGTGAAAACAACCAGTCAACTACTCACCCAATTAACCATTCACTTATTACATCTAACTGTTTAATGAACCATAAATAAGCAGCGCCTGCGACCCCACTAATCTTTCGCCCGGGTTTACACCACTTTTTATATAAGCCGTTTGCCCATTTATACTGATGATCTCTACCGGCCTTATCTGAACATCCTTTTTCCCGGTAACTATAATTACATAATATTGGCTGTGGTCAAAGATGAGGTCGCTGCTCGAAATAGCAACAGCCTGCTTGCCCTGGCTGTTGTTTATCGCTATTGTGGCAAACATCTGTGGTTTTAAAAGATAGCCGGGATTGTCTAAAACTATCCTCATTTTCATAACTTTACTTGTTGGGTCGAGTATATTCAGCAGTTTATTTACCCTGCCTTTAAAAACCTGGTTAGGGTATGAAATGGTAGTCACATCGGCCTCCTGCCCTTCGTGTACCTTGCCAATATTCTCTTCGTAAACATTGGCCTGTATCCATACATCTTTAAGGTCTGATATGGTAAAAAGCCCGGCGCTGTTATCGCTGCGGATGGCCATGCCATTGGTCACATTTTTTTGAACGATAAAACCATCAATGGGTGCTTTAATAACGTACTCGCCATTTTTATTATCGCCGTTTATACTCAGCACTTTCTGCGCGGCTATTTTTGAAGCAACAGCCTGTTCATAATTTACTTCGGCACCCGTAATATCCACCTGCGACGCTAAACCGCTTTTAAACAATTCCTTTTGCTGATCGAGCAACTTAGCGGTTAAGCGCACATTTGATTCGGCATTTATCAATGCCGAATTATAGTTGGCTACCTCCGCGCTTTTTACAACACCCAACGCCTGGCCGGCATGTACATGATCGCCGGGCATAACCGTTATATCCTGCACATTACCGGTAACCAGCGGAAATACATTAACTGTTTTGTCGGTATTAAAATCCACTATCCCATTAAACTTTATTGCCTCGGTTACCGGCGCGGTTTTAACGGTATCAATTACCAGGGTATGCAGCACTGAATTGGGCATTACATAGGCTTGCCGTACATCGCCCGTCTCGTCTGATTTGCAGGCAAACAGGTTTGTTAATAGTACAAAACCAATAATAGTTATTGCGATGAATTTATAAGGTTGTTTTTTCATGTAATTAGCTTAATTATAACTGCTTAATTATTGATTAAAAAAAGGGGTTCCGGTAACATAATTGATCTGCTCAAGCGCGGCGACCCTGCTAAGCTGAATGTTATTTAACTGTACCGCGTTTACTTTATAGGCATCGTAGAAATACAGAAACTCTATTAAACCAATATTGCGTGTTTCATAGTTTTTAAGCACTTCCTGTACCAGGTGCGTAAAGTCGCCTTTAAACTTTGGGTCGAAACTGTTGCTTAGTTTTTCGTACCGCGAGGCTACCAAATAATTAACCGACACGTCGTTCTCTACCTGGTCCTGTTGGCCCTGTAACTGTACCTTGCCCTGGTCTATTGCTAAATTGGCCTGTTTAATGCCGCCCTGGTTTCGGTTAAAAAACGGCAGGTTAAATTCTATGCCTAATGAGTTGTAGTTTACCACGTAGCTGCCCCGCTTATCATACCCCAACGAAAGGTTAAAATCGGGCACGGCAAGGGCTTTTTGATATTGTAAATTCATATCATTGTACGCTACCGCCGATTTGGCCAGGCGCAGGTCGTAACGGTTAGTATAAGCCGAGTCAAGCAGTTTTTGATAGGGTACGGTAGCCAAAACATCCTTGCCATCCAATTGATAATCATACATTGCTTCGATATAAACACCCGGCTTTGACTTTATCAATAACTGGAGCTGGCTTGTTGTAGCATCAATGCCCACTACCAAATTTGCCAGTTCGGCCTGTAAAGAATATAATTGCGACTGGATACCCAAAACATCTTTTTCGGCAACGTTGCCTTTTGCGTTTTGCTCTTTATATGCCTTTAACATCTTCTGTAAAGAACTGATCTCGGTAGCATATACTTTAACCGATTGCTGCTGAAAGTAAATGGTAAAAAAATCATTGCGGAGCGAGGCTTTAAGTGTCCTCAACAGGTCAAAAAATTGATATTTCGCCTGCTCAACGCCTATTACAGCCAGCTGTATATTTTTATTCCGTTTTCCGGCTGTTGTAAACAATTGGGATATGCCGCCCGCGTATTCGTCATTGCCTGCGCTATGATCAAATAGCTTATGGGTATCCGGGTTGTAAAGGCCGGTGGAAATGTTAAAGTCGGGGTTAGGGAATAACCGGGCTGTTATTACCTGTGCATCAGCTATACCTATATTGTAATGCTGCGCTATTAGTTGAAGATTATTTTTTAAAAACCGGTCTTCGGCCTGTTTTATAGTTAAGCGCAGGGTATCATTATTACTGCTTTGCGCATATACTTTGTTACCGGTTACCAGGGCAGTTATTAATACAATAATTAAGACTGAGCGCATAGCATTAATTTGTTAAAAAAGCACTTGAAAAAGGGATGATCTCCCGGCGCTTTTTGTTTAATGCCAAATATATTCCGGCGCAATTAGTAAAGGCTTACACGGTCATTAAGGGAGCATTAAAGGCGGATTAAATTTCTTTAATGTGGCGTTTCGGCAGACAAAAAGGACTGATTTAATGACCGGAATAGGTAGGGAAAAAGAGCGAAAACTCCGTGGCCTTATTAATTTCTGATTTGATATTGATAGTGCCGTTGTGTAATTGTATAATGTTTTTGGTTAATGATAACCCAATACCGGCCCCGGGGTAAACGATTGCATTTTCCGACCGAAAGAAAGGTTGAAATATCTTCTCCATATCTGTTTCATTGATCCCTATTCCCTTATCGGTTATGGTTAAACAAATACCTTTATTAGTACAGCCTATATCGCAAATAACTTCCTTACCGTCAGAAAACTTAATGGCATTTTTAAGCACATTGCTTATGGCTATAAACACCAACCTGCGGCTGCCCTGCAAGGTGATCTTTGATTCATCGGCAGGTAAATTATAGTTAACTTTAATATTGATCTCGGGATCGCGACTGGTAAGCTCATCAATAATTTCCCAAAGCAATTCATCCATCCGTATATCCTGGAAATCGTTATTACCCATACTGGCCTGTACCATATCCATCAGGCCGTTTAATATGTAATTCAGATGATCAACATTACTGATAATTTCTTTTAAAGTTTGCTGGTATGCCTCGGGCTTCCTGCTCTTCATTAGAGTTATTTCCGCTTCGCCAAGTATGGCGGTAATAGGTGTACGCAATTCATGCGACGCATTGGATATAAACCTCTTTTGGCTTTCAAATGATTGCTCAAGATGTTCTAATAACTGGTTTATGGTTAAGGAGAGTATATCAATTTCATCGTGTTTTTTTTCGTTGAACGGCAAACGTAAATGCAGGCTTGATGCCCTGGTTAATTTAAGGTTATTGGTAATTTTAACAATTGGGCTAAGCGCCATCATTGCAAATATCCTGCCCAGGAAAAAAGTAACAACAAGGGAAAACAGCGAAAAAAAGGCAATAATAAGGCCAACCTCATGCATCATATAAAAGCCCTGCTCATCAACCGCCGAAACCATGATAATAAAATTACCCGAATTATCTGCATAGTAAAGGCCGGCAACCTGCATATCGCCGCGGGTTAAATGTAGCACCCTTTGTTTTTCTACCTGTTTTAATATGCTGGTATCCCATTTTATTTTATTCTCGGGTATAAACCTCGGCTGGAATTTATCGCTATACACCCTTATAGATTCCTGCGGCAGCGATTGGGGAAATTTATCAAGTACTTTTTTAAAGTTTTCTTTTGAAAGGTTATCTTCTGCAAGGTAAAACTGGGCCGCGGTGATTGCCCTGCTATCCAGCTTATTAAAAAATGATTGTACCCTGTTATGCTCTACAAACAAGTATATACCGGTTAATACTACTAACAGCAAAACAGCAAACATAAAAGTAAACTGCAGGGATAGTTTGTCTTTAACTTTCATACCTGAAAAAAGGTTAGTCTTTTATAATATAACCCATTCCTATTACCGTGTGTATAAGCTGTTTTGGGTACCCTTTATCAACTTTGGCACGTAAATAATTTATATATACGTCAATTAAATTTGTACCCCGGTTAAATGAAATACCCCAAACCAGTTCGGCAATAAAAACCCTTGAAAGCACCCGGTTTTTATTTGCCATTAAAACCTCAAGCAGGGTAAATTCTTTGGCCGTTAATAAAATAATTTTGCCTTCGCGTGTAACTGTTTTACGGTAACAATCCAATTCAAGGTCATCAATTTTATAATAAGTGCCCGGCAAAACCATGGCGCGCCTGCGGTCGAGCGCTTTTATACGTGCCAATAATTCTTCAAAATGAAATGGTTTGGTTAAATAATCATCGGCCCCATTTTCCAGTCCTTGTACTTTGTCGTCAACTGTACTCAGGGCGGTAAGCATTAAAATGGGCACTTCTTTTTTATATAAACGTATTTGCTTGCAAACTTCCAGCCCATTTATATATGGTAAAATAATATCAAGGATGATCAGTTCAAAGTCTTGTTCAAGGGCCAGCTTACAACCCATATTACCATCATAAGCAACAGTAACCGTATTACGCTGTTCTTCAAGCCCTTTTTTTATAAACGCCGCAACTTTGGGTTCATCTTCAATTAACAAAATTTTCATCCTGCATTTTTTCATCAAAGATAAACCCATTAGAAACGAATAGTAGTAACATTAAAACATTCTAATGTTAACCTGCGTTAACAGGAACTTTAAACACAGACATTGAAGCTTAACCGGTTAGCAATAATTGTCTAAAGTTGCAAACTTCTTTAAAAGCTTGATTTAATATAAAAACTCTTTATATTCAACCGTCAAATATCAATCATACCATGAAACTCCATTTTCAACATCTACTTATCGCTTTAGTTATTGCTTTGCCTTTCAGATCGTGCGCGCAGGTTACGCGGCGCGATCTGCTGCAACAGTTTTCTATACAACAGGTAAAGCAGTCGCTTATCCCGCAAAATGAGTTTAAGCCGTTCCCGCAATCGGCTGATGGCTGGAAAAAAGTACTGCCCGATAGTGTTATCAAAAAACTGATCCATAACGGTGAGTTAGCCTTAAAAAGAGAGTTTAAAAATATCCCGGCAACCGTAACGCTCGAATATGTGCGCACCGGCAACCGTACAGATTACGAAAACCTGTCGTTCGATAAGCGTAACCAGTTATGGAATTTGGTGCTGGCTGAATCTGTTGAAGGCAAAGGGCGCTTTACTGATCAAATTGTAAATGGCGTATGGTCAATAAGCGAAGAAAGTTTTTGGGGCGCTACCGCGCATTTAAGCGCACAAAAAGCAGGTTCGGGTTTGCCCGATGTGGAAGAGCCTATTGTTGAACTTTTCTCGGCCGAAACCGCCGCCGTATTAGCATGGACCGATTATTTTGTTGGCCCGCAATTGCAAAAGGTTTCAAAACTCATACGCCCGCGCATCAGGTATGAAATAGACAGGCGGATATTGAACCCAATGGCTACAGCCCAATTTGGCTGGGCCGGTAGCGGCAACCCCAATGCCAAATTAAACAACTGGGCCCCGTGGATAGTATCAAACTACATTGCGGCCAATTTATTGATCGAAAAAGATGAAACCAAACGCGCGGATGCCCTATACCGCGGTATGAAAATAATTGACCAATACATAAACGGGCTTGGCGTTGATGGCGGTTGCGACGAAGGCCCAAGCTATTGGTTTGCTGCCGGTGGCTGTGTTTATGACGCGTTAAACTTGCTGCACGATGCCACAAACGGCAAGCTGAATATTTACAATGACCAGTTTATCCAAAAAATGGGATCGTACATTTATAAAACACATATAGCAGGTGACTATTTTATCAACGTAGCCGACGCGCACCCTACCTTAACGCCCGATGGCATCATGCTATACCGCTTTGGCCGCGATATGGGTGATAAGCAAATGATGGCCTTTGGCAGCTGGTCGTACCATACCTTACAGGGCCAAAGTGTCGGCGTTGAGCAGTTTCACCGTACGCGCGGTTTGTACAACCTTTTCGCGATAAATGACTGTACAAACTACCCCGCCAAAGAAGATGATGTTGCCGATGCCTGGTACAGCGATGTAGAGCTCATGGCCTCACGCGGTGTAAACGGGTTGTTTGTGGCAGCGCATGGCGGCAACAATGGCGAGAGCCATAACCACGATGACATTGGCGACTTTATGGTTTATGCCAATGGTTACCCGGTAATTATTGATGTAGGTTCAGGTACCTACACCGCCCGGACATTCGGAAAAGACAGGTATAAACTTTGGTTCAATACCTCGCCATACCATAACCTGCCTACCATTAACGGGCAGGAACAAGGCTCGACCGGCGATTTTAAAGCCACGGATGTGCAATACGGTCAAAGCAAAAACGCGAGTACTTTAAGCATGAACCTTACCAAAGCCTACCCTGCAGAAGCAGGCGTACGCTCATGGTTGAGGACGGTTAAAATGGATAAAACCAAAGGTGTTGAAATTGACGATAGCTACGAGCTATCGGCGCCGCTAAAAAACCTTACCCAAACCTTTATGTCGGTAAGTGATATTGATACCGATAAACCGGGACAGATAGCCTTTACCCTACCCGACCAAAGCAAAATTTACCTTGATTATGATACCAGTGCATGGACCATTAAAAAGGAAAAGATGGAGCTAACTACCCCCGAAGACCAGGGGTTAAAACATTCATGGGATGGGAAAACTATATGGCGGGTATTGCTGACCAATAAAACTACCGATCAGCGTAAGGTGGTTAGGTATTTTATTCATAAGTAAAAAAGAGATGACGATTATTCTAAATTTATTATAGGGTAACTATTTTATTTACTTTCTATCCTAAAAATGGTAAATTTGTAATAAGAGGAAAACATGAAACTATTAATAGACATAGCGGATAATAAGGCGGAAAGCTTCATGGAAATGATCAAAAACCATTCTTATGTAAAAGCAAAAGCTGTTTCTGCACCTGACGCTGAACTTTTTGCAGAAATAAAAGAGATTAAAAAAGCATTCAAAAATGTTGCCCTTATCAAAGCGGGCAAACTAAAAGGTCGCCCGGCAGAAGATTTTCTGAATGAATTATAAAGTCATTACGATTGCTCCGTTTGAAAAGCAATTTAAACGACTTGCAAAAAAATTTCCTTCTCTCAAAACTGAACTTCTTGAATTAATTAATGAGCTTAGTACTGTACCAAATAAGGGTACGGCTCTTGGTAATGACTGTTATAAAATCCGCCTGGCAATTGCATCTAAAGGTAAAGGAAGATCCGGCGGTGCACGTGTTATCACTTATATTGCTATTTCGGACAACATGGTATTCTTATTATCTATCTACGATAAATCCGAACAATCAGATATTGCAGATAAGGAATTGCTTCGTCTGCTTGATTTAGCCAGATAGCCTTGAGATGTAAGTGGTGGTGATCAATCTTATTTATTCCTTCGCCATCCCAGCCAACAATAAAGACACCCCACCCATCGCCATACAAACAAACAGACTCGTCCATTCAGCTTCAATGTGCGGGCTGGCTATTACCCTGGGCAGATGAAGCATTAAAACCCATAGTAAAAACATCAGGCCCAATAGCAATCCTGTTAGCCGTACTTTTCTATTAATAAGCAGGCTTATTGATGCGGCAAAAAAAGCAATCAACACCAGCCACGACCAAAACAAATGTCCGGGCAACCAGGCGGGTATAAGGCTAACTATATATTGCAGATATACATAATGCAGTGCCGTAAAAACAATTAAGCCCGATAAAAAAAGCCATCGGCCAGCTGCTATTAACTTGCGGTTACCATCTGCCCCTGCAATAAGGCAGGCCCCGGCCAGGAAGCCGATAACTTCAAAAGTCGCAGTCCACTCGCCGCCATCATGTAAATTGGGCAATAGCTTCGGTATATGCAGCGCCAAAAAAAAAGCCAGCCATATAACGCCCGCCAAAAGCGCGGCATAATGGCTCAGTTTTTTTGTTAATAGCAATAACCCCGCGATAATTAAAATTGTGCCGGTTACATAAACAAGTACCTGTCGGCCCGGTAAACCGGCATCAACAGGCAATAGCCCGGTAGGAAAGTTATGGGTAATAAGATGAATAACACCGATGGCCAAAATAGCTGTGGCATATATCCATCGTCCTGCTTTTAATAGTATAGCGTTGCTCATGGTTTAGGAAATAATGATTTATAATTGGTAACGCTAATATAATAATTTGCACAACAGGCAATTAGGCCTCAAACAAAATATTTTCACCTGCGTTATAATTGCTTACTAAACTGTATTATGAAAAATCACAAGGCGGCACACTAATATAGTATAAGGGACGGCAATCATCCATAACCTATAGCATTGATTTTTAAGAAGATACAATGAGTTAAACACTATATTTATACTATATTTTTATCCGGCACTTATCAAATCCCTTCACCATGAAAAAATTATTTATCCTTACCGCAATAGCTGCCACATTAGCATCATGTAATACAAAAACAAATACCGGCACAGCAGCCATTGCTAAAGACACCCTTACGTATGCCTATAAGGCAACTTATTCGTCAGACATAACCGTACCGGGCAACCCGGTAAATGCCCAAAAGGTATTACTGATGTGGAAGATGTTTGAAACCGCCAATATTAAAGCGATGAAACCTTATTTTGCCGATACCGTTCGGTATGATGCCGCCGATGGCACGCATTTTTATGGCCCTGTTGACAAACTGCTTGCTTATGCAAAAAGCGATATTGACGGCCTTGATTCTATGCGTTTTGATATTGTCGCATGGCAAAGCGCGCATGTAAATGATAAAAATGAAGATTGGGTAAATATCTGGTCGAGGGAAAGACGGTACCCTAAAAACGGCAAAGCCGATACCGTTTTAATGCAGGAAAACTGGCAGGTAAAAGCCGGAAAGGTTATTGAGTTTAATCAATATTTATCCAAAAAATAAGGACACCCTTTAATTCCCCACCCTGTCAGCCTCACTATCAGCACTGCCCGTCTGACGTTTTTTTGGTATATTTTTGTTCGACCCAAAACTGTACGTCGCACCGAGTGTTACCGAGCGGTTAGCATTGTCGTTATGGTAAGTGGCCAATACACCCGGTATATTGGTGATATTACCGGCACCAAAATTATCCCTGAATACATCACGTACACTTAGTTTTATAGCCAACTTATTTTTCAATATCTTTTTTTGCAACCCGATATTAGTTTGCTCGCGAAACCGGTGCGTAAATTGGGCATCGTGCGTTGGACTAACATAAAAGGAGGTTAGCTCTGCGCTCCAGCTGTTTGAAAAATTGAACTGGTTGGTCCAATTAAAATAATAATAGGTGTTGCTGTTGTTAAGCGTAAGGTTAGCTATTTTCCCGTTATACCAATTATGCATCAGTTCGGTGTAAAAATTAAAGATCCACCACTTAGCCGGGTTTAGCGCTATGTTAGCAGTAATGCCCCAATGGTCGCGCCGGCCCAGGTTGCCCGTGGTTGCTGTAAAAATGCCACCCGGTGCGGCGTTGTCCACTTCTACCTGGTAATCAGTAATAGGGTTGTACTCTGCCGTAAGGGTGATCACGCTTTTGTAGGTATAAACCATCTCGAAATACGATGAGTATTGCGGCCTTAAAAATGGATTGCCGCTAAATTGGCTGTATTTATCCAATATAGTTACAAAAGGGTTCAAGTCCTGGTAGCGGGGTCGGTCAATGCGCCTGCCATAATCCAGTTTTAACGCGTTAACACCCGCCGTATCCAGTTTGTATAAAACATACGCGGTGGGAAACAAACCGGTATAATGTTGCGCGAACGATGAATCGGGACGTTGCGCGTTACCTAATTGGTGCCCGTTCACATTGGTATTTTCTGCACGCAAACCCGCCTGTACCGATAATCGTTTAAAATCCTGGTTAAAGCTTACATAAGCAGCGTTTATGTGTTCCTTGTATAAAAAACGATTGGTGTTATTATAATCTATAGTACTGATGTTGTTAACTACGTCAAAATAATTGGCGGCGTTATCAGTATTTACATAACTGGTTTTTAAACCGAATGCCAGTTTCGCCTTACCTCTTAATGGCTGCGTATAATCAGTTTTAGCAGCATATATATTAATATTTGTTGGGGTGTTATCGATGATATTCTGTACGCTCCCTAATACCCCGGCCGCGTTATAGGTATTGTTGAAAAAAGTTTGATCGTGGTTGTTATCGTATTTCAAATAATCTACATCAATGGTTAAGGCTTTACCCAGGCTGTCAAACTGGTGGCTGTAGTTTAAATTGATGCCGCCGCTTTTGTTGTTGCTTTGGTTATTGTTATTTGAAGTGATAATCGAGTCCAGTTTACCGGTATTGTCTTTAATGGTACTATTTACAGGGTTATAATTATGGCCCAGCGATTGAGTGCCGGTAAGCACAAATCCTAAGGTGGTTTTTGGCGATAAATAATAATCCATACCTAATTTTAAACTTGGGTTATAAGTAGTAGGGTTAAAAAATGCCTCTTCGGTGTAAAGCGACGTTGGGTTGCCATTAGCATCAAGATAGGTGCGGGTTACATTTAATCGCCGGTAGCCGTTTTGAATACCATAACCTATGCTGGCAAACAGGTTTACTTTATTTACGTGGTAATTCAGGTTCATACTTTCCAGTGTCCGCCAGTATTTAGCATCGCCCACGCTTGCAGATACCGAGCCATTAAACCCTTTTATCTTTGATTTTTTAGTTTTGATATTGATCACGCCTGCATTGCCCGACGCATCATATTTAGCCGGAGGATTGGACATTAATTCGATCTGATCTAATTGCGACGCCGGCATTGCCCGCAGGTAATTGGCCAGGTCATCGCCCGATAGGTAAGTCGGCCTGTCATCTATCATTACCATTACGCCGCTTTTTCCTTTCAGGCTGATGGTACCATTATCGTCAACGGTAATACCGGGTACTTTTTCTAATACCTCCAGTGCGTTGGCGCCTGTACTGGATATTGAAGCGCCAACGTTTACCACTGTACGGTCTATCTTTTGCTCAACAAAAGCCTTTTGCGCTTCAACGTCAACCTGCTTTAACGCCTTGCTGGTTGGTGCAATTATAATAGCCGGTAAATTAACGGGCTGCTGGGCGACATGAAACGATGCGCCCCTGTAGTTTTGATAGCCAACATAAGTTACCTTAATACAATAGTCGCCGTCTTTTAAATTCACAAAAGCAAAGCGGCCATCGGCGTTAGCCAACATGGTTTTTACCGTTGTTGAGTCTTTTGCAGTTACCAATAGTACGGTAGCGCCCTCAACCGGGTGTTTAGCGTTATCAAGCACAATACCTCCTACTTTACCCGCAGGTGTTTGGGCATAAGCAAAATTCAGGGCAAAGCATAGCCCAATGGTGGTTAATACCAGGTAGAGTGTCTTCATAAAATGAGTGGAAGTTAGTTGAAGATTTGACAACTTTTTAAAAGTTGTCAAATCTAAATGGGGGGATATTATTTCGCTTTGCGGATATAGATATTTCCGTTCATGGTTTTCAACATCATTTCGGGGCCGCCACCATCAATTTTGCCATATATCCAATCTTCAATACTTAAACGGTACATACCGTCTTTTGCAGTTTTATTGGCTTTTGATTGCGTTTTATCAGTAACCATATCAAAATCGCTAAATACATCGCCACGGTCCGACCGTGCTTTCACATTGGCTTTTAAACCGGCGGGAAAGGTAACATCCACATTTCCGTTTAAGCTGCTAAATGCCATGGCGGCCCTGGGGTCGATACTTTTAAAAGTTACCAGTACTTTACCATTTACCGTATTGGCCACAACAGAGCCCGAAATATTAGTCAAATCGATATAACCGTTAACATTGGATACCTCTAAAGCACCACTCAGGTCATTGGCCACAATACTGCCGCCGTTAACGGTACTTAGTTTAACACTTGTAGCGCCCTGTGGCACTTTGATAGTCAGGTTTATCGGTTTATTGGGTATATCAGAACCAATGGTTACGGTGTTGCCTTTTTCATGAGCGGTAACGTCCAGGCTTTCGCCACCCGCAATGCGCCGCATACCGGCCTTATTATCGTTGGTCTCTCTTTCCCTTTTATTTTTACGCTCACCGCCGGTAGCATCAATTACGATATCTTTTCCTTCATACACGGTTACTTTTATGGAGCCGCTTACCAAACCAACATCTAATTTATAGGGTTTGCCCGGTTCGCTTAACGGAACTATTAATTGCTGATCTTTTGTTTCCGTTTGCGCCATTGAGCGGGCCGAAAATAATAGGGCTATAAGCGCTATTGCTGTAAATTTTATTTCTTTCATTTTTTTATTTTTAAGATTGTTTTTTGATATAAATATTGCCGTTAAGCGTTTCGAATTTAAATAACTTACCACCGGCCCCTACTTTTATTTGTGTATTCTTATCCAGTTTATACCGGGTACCATCGGCCTTTTTGTTTTGCGTTACAACTACCTGGGTGGGCAGTATTTCGGTATCCGGAAAATCGGTAAAAAATTGGCCGTTCATGCTTTTAAATTGCAGGTTGGCTGCAAAGTTGGCCGGATAGGTAACTTCAAGTTTGCCATTTAAGGTATAATAATTTGATGCATCCGGCGGAACCGAAAGATAATTAACCGTTAGGTTACCGTTTACAGTGCGGGCATCAGTAGTGCCTTTAGCGTTAACAATAGTTATAGCGCCGTTAACATTATTTACTTTTAATGAACCTGTAACATCCTTTACCTCAATCGTACCACCATTAACCGTAGAAATCCGCAGGTTTGCATTATAAGGCACTTTCAAAGTATATTCAAGGATTACATTATAATAGCGCCTTTCATGGTCGTTATTATCATTCCAATAGCCATCCCAATGTTGATGCGGGCGGGTATCATAAGGCTCGGCAGTATAAGCGGTAACGCTGTCGGCTTTTTGGTCAAAGCCCAGTTTGAACTCTTTTTTGCCTCTCGCCAGTTCGGCTTCATCTTTGGCCTTAATCGTTTCGTCTATTTCGATCATTACCTTATCGCCCGAATAACCTTCAACTTTGATTGAGCCGTTAATATTGTAAACGGCCACCACGCTGCCCGGCTTTACCTGGAATTGTTTGCTTACGTGCTCTTTAAATTCCTGGGCGTTGGCCGTTTTTTGGGCAAAACATAAGCCCCATCCCGCTAAAAGCGCGATACCTATTACTTTCTTCATGATCTAATTGGTTTAAATTAAACTGTTTATTGTTTGACTGATCTTATTCCTAACCCCATTATCGAGGTTTTTTTGTTTTAATAACTGTTTAAATGGTTTTACCGATCCCTTTTCCTGCAGCTGCAGCATTACATCCGCAATAGCCGATTGCATCAGCGGCGAATCCTGGGTGGTAATGGATTGTATCAACCCCTGCCTTACTTCCGGGTGATTGGCCAAACGGGTCAAAGCATCCAGCGTACTTAACCGTACGTTTACATTGGGGTCATTGTTCAGGGTAGCTAATAGGGCATCTATTACCTGCTTATCTACATGCTTCATTTCGCCGGTATAACTCACTCCTCTTATCCGCTCAGAGGCCGAAGGGTTATCTAACAGCGCCAATGTCATGGTTTGCTTTAGCTCATGTACCTGCGATGTAAGCGCCTGTAATTGCTGCTCCTGCTTGCTGTTATGCACAAACCAGTAAGCGCCGCCCATGCAAACCAAAGCTATCATTAACGAATAAGCCAAAGGCCACCTGGGCTGCAACTGCCAAAAACTGTTAAACTGATCTAAAACATTGCTTAACCAACTTTTTTCTGCCTGCATCGATTCTTTGTACTCATTCAACATCGCCTGGAAATTCACCTTCATCGCTGCGGATGGCTCGGGGGTTTTAAATTCACCCAACCTATCCCAAACCAATTGCAATTCAGCTAACTCTTCCCTGCATGCCGGACATGCGTCAATATGCTGTTGCAGGTCGGCCTGCTCGGCTCTTGTAAGCCAATTATTGTTCCAATCTATAAACAGTTCCCTGTATTGCTCACATTTCATCATATTCCTGTTTTACGTTCCATTTTTATATAAATATTCTTCAGGTCCTGTATGGCCCGGTGTACCCGCACCCTTGCCGCGCCTGCTGTAATACCCATTATTTCACCAACCTGCGGGTACCTTAACTCCTGGAAACGGCTTAATGTCAGTATTTCCCTGTCATCGGCACTTAATTTCCGCATAGCTTCGTAAAGCTCTGTCCGGGCCTGCTTTTTCTCTAATTGTTCGTCAGCGCTCGTGCCTCCGCTTATTTTTTCTTCATGATCATCAATATGGTCATACTTGTTTGCAAACTCATATTTCTTCACCTGGTCTTTCAGCACGTTGCGGGCTATATGGTACATCCATGCCGCAAAGTTGCTTTCATCGGTAAACGTATGCCGGTATTTCAGCATCCGGTAAAACACGTTCTGTACCATATCTTCACTGGCTTCGCGCCGGTGCGTCATGTGAAACAGGAAACCATATAACGCCCGGTTATGCCGCTCAAAAAGCAAGCCCATCCGGTCCACATCCCCGGTTTTCACCTGGAGCATTATCGCGTTATCGGTTAGTGCGTTCAATCAGTTTAGTTATTTTGTTTGCGTTATATGTATTGGAAACTGCAGTAAAATAAAATCGTTACAGGAAATTTAAGATTTTTTTAAATTGATTTATCAAAGGACGAGAAAAGTAAATCAATTTGTATTAATTTGGGGTAACTTCGATTAACTTTTAAATTTTTCAAATGACTAAATTCACGTCAACCTTACGCTGCAAAGCCTTTATGGTTTTGTTAATTTCCATACTATCAGTATTCAATAACGCAATTGCGCAGGATGCCCCCATCACCGTCCCTCTTGGCGGCAATGCCTGGCTAAATAAAAACGCGACAGCGAAAATAACCGACAAAGGATTAACCAATTGGACGAGCGATAAAGACGTCGTAAGCATTTACGTCCGGCTCGAATCTCCCGGTGATCTGAACATAGCCCTAAAACTATTAGTGCCGGATGGTTCGGGCAAAATAAGTGTTGCTGCAGATAAAACGGTTTTAACAAAAACGGTTTCCAACCATGATACAGCTGTTATTGATTTTGGTAAAATTGAAATTAAATCGCCCGGCTATGTGCAGATCAAATTGCAGGGCATCAGCAAGACAGGGAAGGTATATGCTGATATAGCTGATCTGGAATTAAGCGGCCCGGCGCTGGCAAAAGGTGCTGCGTACATAAAAAACAATAAAGGCAATTATTATTACTGGGGACACCGTGGCCCATCGGTACATTTGAATTATAAACTGCCCGATGAAGTTAAAAACACAGCCGAGTGGTTTTATAATGAGGTAACCGTACCGGTTGGCGAAGATGTTTTAGGCTCCTATTTTATGGCTGATGGCTTTACCGGCGGCTATTTTGGTATGCAGGTAAATTCGCCTACAGAACGCCATATCCTGTTCTCCATCTGGAGCCCGTTTACTACCGATGACCCAAAAAGCATCCCCGATAGTTTAAAAATACAGTTACTAAAAAAGGGCGCTACTGTACATTCGGGCGAGTTTGGCAGCGAAGGTTCGGGCGGCCAGAGCTATATGAACTACCCGTGGGTTGCCGGTAAAACGTATGCGTTCTTAATTCACGCGCAAGCGGATGAAGGTGCAAAAACCACCACATTTACCGCTTATTTTAAAGAAGCGGGGCAAACCGACTGGCAGTTGATAGCCAGCTTTAAGCAGCCAAAATCCGGCTTTTATTTAAAGGGACTATACTCCTTTCTTGAAAATTTCGACCCGGAAATGGGCACGGTAACCCGTAAAGTATTTTTCGGCAACCAATGGATAAGAGATTCAGCAGGTAAATGGCTGCCGATAAACAACGCGCTTTTTACCGGCGATGCCACCGCAAATATTAATTATCGAAAAGACTATAGCGGCGGCGTGGAAGGCAACCTGTTTTACCTGCGTAATTGCGGGTTCTTTAATGATTTTACTATCCTTAAAACCGATCTGAGCAGGCAGCAATCGGTTAAACAACCGCCTGCAATTGATTTTAATAAACTGCCCTAACCTTAACCCGGTATGAAACAAAAGCTTCTATTATTACTATTTGTTTTTTTGTGCAATTGTCTTTGGGCGCAACGTAATGCCCATTTGCCAATTGCCCGGGCGAAAGGATGGAGTGTGCAGGCAAAAAACTATTACCTGCTTACACAATTTGAGCAAAATAGCGGTGTAAGAAAATTATTGACCGATGATAAGGTATTGACCGAATTGCTGAAAGCGAAAATGTCCAATATCCGAACTTCATTAACCACCTGTAAAGAACCTTTGTGCATTACCGAAAACCTGAAGTTTAGCGAACAGGAAATCAAAACAATAAGCGACCGCCTGCTCAATTTATACCAACCGGGCAATGCTTTGGATAAACTGGTAACCCAACAGCTTATACCTTCGGGTGCATATAACTTGTACGAAAAGCTGGGGCCGAAAGAAATGCTGATCAAAGCCTGGGAGCAGGATGCCGAAGGTATAAATCATACCCTGGCTGTTTATGCCGAAGGCCAAAAGCCCAACTACCCTTCCATAGATTCTATTGATTTTAAGGTCCATGATAAAGTTTATAAAGACCTGGTTTATAATGCCACAGCTACCTTAGTGGATGAGATAGAAGATAACCGTTTGTTCTTCGTCCCTTCCATGAAAGCCGCATTACTATTTTTAGACCTGAATGACCGTAACGACGCGGCCAGCTACGAGCCAATGGCTAACACTGTGAATAAAGCTGCACTAACAAAGGCCAAAACCATTAATTGGGCCAGCTATAAATACACACTCATTATGGTGCCGGGAGAAGGCCCTGAGGAAAGCGGTATGCAGATTGCAGCCGACGGCAGGTTACGATGCAGGCTGGCAGCCGTCCAGTATTTAAAGAGGGCTGCGCCATTCATTATGGTATCGGGCGGTAAGGTGCATCCTTATAAAACCAAATACTGCGAGGCCGAAGAAATGAAGCGTTATTTGATACAGCAACTCAACATACCCGAAAGCGCTATCATTATGGAACCGCATGCCCGGCATACCACCACCAATATGCGCAACGCGGTCAGGCTGATTTACCAATATCACCTGCCAACTAATAAAGCAGCAGTTGTGGTTACTGATCGTTCGCAAAGCGCTTATATAAGCGATATGGGCGGCAGGTGTTTAAAGGAATTGAAATGCGTCCCCTATAAATTAGGCGCGCGTTTATCAGCTACCGAACAGGAGTTTTACCCGGTTTGGGAAGCAATGCAGATCAATGCGATTGAGCCGCTTGACCCGTAAGGAAAGAAAATATCGAATACCGTTTCGTCTAATATTCAAAGCCGGGAAATACGATATGAAAGATACTCCACCAATCTTCTTCAAACGACAGGTATAATTTAAACAGGCCTTCAAAAGTTATAACATCCCCGTTTTCTAAAACTGCGTTGTATTTTACAGTGCCTTCAGCATGTCCTAAACCAAAATCTTCCTGTAATTTGAAGCCAATATCTTCTATAAAATACTCCTCGTCTGTAAAAGCCGTATAAGCATTAAAAATATTTTTGAATTGCGCCACAACTTTGCTTTTATCCAATACTGTTCCATTTGGCAATACAAAGCCCGAAGCCAGCTCCCAACTCCTTTCGTTAAGGCTTTGGCTAAACCATTCTTCCAAAAAATTTATGGCCCTGCGCTCAATATCCAGTTTATGATTGGGATGAAATTCTTCGTAGTCAAAATGGGTCATCATACCCTTAATCACAAGATCATCCACTTCGTAATCAAATAACTCTTCGGTAATAAAATGATATTTAGTGCGATCATCATATTCGCCGCTAAAATCAACCGTCATGTTTTTTTGAAGCAATAGGTCTGTTATTTCCTGCAAGGCAGTGGCTATTGAACCTTCATTCAATTCATCCGCTCTTTTAAAATCAGGCCTCCCTAACTTCTCATATAGCTTAATGCGTTTCGAGTTAGCATGATTACGTTCAAACGCCAATATATTTTTCAAAAACTCGTTTTCAATTGCAGGGTCAAAGCCTTCAATAGTATTTGGCGCCCCGCCCAACTCTGCTATTAACTTTAATCGCAGCAATTCGTTTTCCATCCGTAGATTTCCCTCTTCGTCGTTATTAAACGGGGTGTTGGTCATATTTTAATCGTTATTTTTTCTGAATTATACTTAATCACTTCAGTATTCGATATTCAGCATTCGGTGTTCATTATTCAATAATCAACAACCAGCCTTTTCCTTTAGGCACCATGATCTCATCATTAACTCCAAACTTCCTGGCTTCCTGGAAGTTTTTGATTGCCGGGGCAGTTATAGTTGCTTTGGCAGGATCGATATTTAGCGCTTTCCAGTCGATATTTAAATGGATACGGGTATCATCACCGGCCCAGCTGGCAATGGCTACCATTGCTTTTTTATTCTTTTTATAAACCGTTGCCAATACTTTGCTGTCGCTTGTTTTTACCGGGTTATTATCAACCCAATAGCCAATCATTTTAGTGCCCTGCATACCAAAATTATCCCATGCTTTCCATATCGGACGCGGGTCGGCATTATCGCTCCAGGGCATACGGTTGGTCATGCCATATACCATTCCGCGCCACGGGTTACCGCCGCCTTGCAGCATTTCGCCCATTAAACCAAACGGGATGCCTGATACTTCGGTTAAAAAGAAATCGGGGTTGTTCTTTTCGTAATCAAAATACTCGCCAAACCATAACCTGTTTATATAAGGGAAGTTTTCCATATACAGGTCGGCGCTATTGTTAAAGCCATCGCTTTTATTGTATTGGTTGGCCGAGTGCAGGTCGATAATGCCGGGGTGACCGTTTTGTGTCAGCACACGTTTTACGCGTTTCATGGTAATGCGGTCAAAGGCCACATCATCCAGGTAAATGCCATCAATGCCTACATTTTGCACCAGCCAGTTCATACCCTCCACATAATAATTATGCCAGCGGCTCATGCCGCTGTTAACAATGGCAGCATCCTTCACTTCGGGCACATACCAGGCCGCTATATAATCATCGCCTACGTGTTCCTGCAACCATGAGTAACCGCCACCATTGCCGGTTGAATAGATCTCATGCCCCAAACTACGCATCGGGAAAGTTTCATAAGCGCTGTTGGATAGTTCGCGCACGGTATTGTATATCTTAACCTTTAACCCCAACCGGTGTGCCGAATCAATATAACTCTTCATAGCATTATGCGCAATGAACGGGTAGTTGATATAAGGGTTAATTGGCGTGCCATGGTGGATATTCACAACCGTAGCGCCGGTGGCTTTTATGGTATCGAGGTTATTATATTTATGATAAAACCGGGTGGCCCACTGAAAATCGGTATTCAGCGTATGGAACGGCGTAACCAGCAAGCTAAAGTTATAGTACAGTACATCGCCTTTTTTCATCATCCGGGCGCCGCTGTAGTTTTCAGAAAGCATGGTTTTGCCTTTTACGGCTATGGTTATACCACCCTTGCCGCTATTGCCCCATGATGTTGGCAATAACAATGGTTTCTGCAGGTAAAAGTTAGTATTAAGCGGGCGCACATAATTTTCATCGCGCAGGGAGTATTGCAGCCCGGCATTTACTTCGCCAATCCATGCGCCATCCTGGTTTTTGTTGACTACATCCCATTTCCATTTTACGGTATCGGGCCGCAAGCCGCCCTTTTGCCCTAAGCCCATCAGGTATTTGGATGCGTTTTTATCAAATGGGATATGCAGTTTAATGTCGTCAAGGTTCACATCTTTTAACGCGGTTATTTTAACCGTGTAATACAGATAGCCATCAAATTCTATCCTGGCATCCACATCCATGTTTAAAAACTCGGAGGTATTGCTTGCCGTCCATTTTACGGTACCCGGTGTTTTTTCGGTGAAGTTTAGACCCGTGCTTTTAAAGGCGATATCCTTATGTGTAGCTGCGTTGATAACGTGGAAATGAATATTCTCGCCCAATATGTTTTTAGGCGTACCGGTTGTTTCGGTCATTTCAGGCGTAAAAAATGTTTGAATTTGCTCGGGGAAACCGGTTTTGTTAAGGGTTACTTTCCGGCCAAGTAGGCTAATGGTCGTTCTATCTACTTTTAAAGCGGTATAAGGCTTTATGACATCATTTTTTTGCGCCAGGGTAGAGTTTAACCACGTTAAGCGGGTTTGTTTCCAGGGCTCATTTACACCGCCATTTATAGCTACCTCGTTTTTCACTGTTATAGCAAGTTTAATAACCGTTGGCGCTGCATTTTCGGGCTTTACGGTTACGGTGCCGGTATAAGCGCCGGCAAAAGTTTTGGCAGGGATATTCACCAAACACCATAACGCTTGTATATCGCCTTTATTTACGTTAACGGTAATATGCAAAGGCGCACCATCATATTTTGTACCATCAGTATTTAAACATGACATAACCGATGAAGGGATACTATGCCCGCTGCCATCTTTCAAATCGCTGAATACCAGTTTTACGTTATTAAGGTTTTCTTTAACCGGGTATATACCTAACTGGTAGCTAAAGTTTTCGCCCTTTAATGCCGCGTCGGTAAATTTATCGGTAATACCTTTTTGTATCCATCGCTGCGGCAGGTCATGCGGCATTTTTGTAGGGTGCAGCCTGTCCTCGGTAAAAACAAGGTAGGTTTTGGCGGTATTAGCCTTTAGCAAGTTTTGTGTTTCCTGCTGGGTAGCTATCACTTCCATGGGGTAAAAGCTATTCATGGCGTTTACCGATTCGAGGTATAAAACCTTCGCCGTTGAATAATGCCCGGTTTTGCCCAGCCAATCGGCCGAAGCTGTTTCCTTCATTTTATAGTACACCGCTTTTGGATAGTTTGACCGCGCGGTTACCTTGTAAGGCATATCATAAATATAATATTTACCCGCGCCCGATGTTGGCTCAAAGTAAATAGTGCCGCTTTCGCGCGATACGTTTTCAACTTTAACATTCAACACCCGTTTATTGGTTTTGGCATCAACAACAATCACCTCTTTACCTGCCGGGTCATCGCGGCGGCGCCATTCTATCCATGCTTTACTTACCGGGCCGTTTGCGGGTACCATAACTACCGCCCGGTGATTTCCTAATGAATCGGGGTTCCAACTGTTATTGCCTGAAACATATTTTAGGGATTGAGCGGTTGCCGACAGGCCGATAGTCAAAATAAACGCGCAAGCAATAGCGGTTAGCTTATGGATAAATGTTTGTTGGATATTCATGTTATGTTATTATTGAAATTATAAAGATAGTTTTTCAGGCTCCGATGCATTTGTTTGCAGCTTAAAACTGCAAATTACCACCACAAAACTGCAAAATTCCTGCGGAAAACCTCGAATAACTGCATAAAACTGCACAATACAGCTATAAACGCAGGTTAAAAAATCATTAATTAGCTGTATATTAATGATTTATATCAAAAATGAAATTTTTTTTAATACATTTTATTTGGAAGGAAGCCGGCCACAAATCCGCCAGGCGGGCAGCGGTGCCGATGTTACCTGCACTATCAAATATAAGCAAAATTTTGCATATTAAGGCCTACAGAGGGCATTTCAAATTGTCGCTAAGCGAGCGTTTATTTGGCTAAAGCCCTTTTGTACCTGTTTATTTTTATCCGCCCCATAAAGTGGGACGGCAATGATAGGAAATTCATTGCCGTTTGGCTTCAGCCAACGGTTAAAAGAGTATAAATAAGCTGGGCTTTAGCCAAACTTGCAAAGCTATTAGTCTAACCAAATACGGTATTTAGTTAAGCATATTTCAACAATATAAATTGCCACATCGCACCAAACGTTCCTACGGAACGCTCTTGCCTGGTGTTCTAAATTTGGTTCTACCGACGAGGCGTTCCGATGGAACGCAATGTCCCTTCGTCACATCGTGACGTTTGGTTGGTAGAAAATACAGGAAAAGTTGTTTTTACGTTCCATAGGAACGTTTGGTGTTGAACACAATTTGCTTCGCCACCCTTACCCGCCTGCCGCCCCACTCCTGGCAATAACAACTACGTTGCTTACTCCAGCACCTGGTAAATAGTAACCGGTTTGGCTTTGTTTTTCAGGTTTACTTCGCCAATTTTTTCGCAGCTGAAGGATTCTTTGGCTTTATTATAGGTTTCTTCGTTAATAATGATCTGCCCGGGTTTGGCTGCGGACTGTAAGCGCTGTGCCGAATTAACCACGTCGCCAATCACGGTGTAATCCAGTCGTTTTAATGAGGCCGAGCCAATATTGCCTGATACCATTTCGCCCGAGTTAATGCCGACTGATACCTCCGGCTTAAACACCAGGTCGCCGGCTTTAATATCTTCCGACTTACTTATCTGTTCTTTTATAGCCAGCGCCGCGTCAATAGCACGGTCTAAATGATAATCGCCCCTAAAAACGGCCATTACGGCGTCGCCCATAAATTTATCTACGTCGCCATCCTGCGCAATTACCTCTTTTACAATTTTATCAAACAAGCCATTCAATAAATTAACCACGGTATTTGCAGGCACCTGCTCGGTTATGGCGGTAAACCCGCAAACATCAACAAACATTACGGTAGCGTCCAGCAGTTCGTTTTTCATGAGGCTGCTTTCAAACTCTTTATGGGTCATAAAGTTCAGCACGTTCTCATCCACATACATTTTGAGGATGTTGTTTTCCTTTATGGCTTTAATGGTTTCCTGTAGTTGTTTAACATGCAATATGGTTTTTTCCATAGTTACGTCCAGGTCCTCAAAATCAACAGGCTTCATTATAAAGTCAAACGCGCCGCGGTTCATGGCCGTACGTATATTCTGCATATCGCCGTAGGCCGAAACCACTACCGCTTTGAGCATAGGGTTAGCTTCGGGCAAGCGGCTAAGCAAAGTAAGCCCGTCCATAACCGGCATATTAATATCGCTCAATATAATATCGAGGTCGGGGTGTTCTTTCACCTTCAACAATGCTTCCTCGCCATTTTGCGCGAAAACAAATTCATAAATATTCTCCCTTATTTTGCGGCGAAACTTTTGTTTTACCAGCAATTCCAGGTCAGCCTCATCATCAACTACTAATATTTTGGCCATTAGTGTATCAGTGTTTTAAGTTTTTCTTTCAGCAAAGCAAAATCAAGCGGTTTTGTTAAAAAATCATTCGCGCCGTTTTGCATGGCCTGGCGGTGATTTTCTTCATCGCCATAGGCGGTTATCATCATTACTACGGGCGGCGGCGCGTCATAGTCATGCCGTATTTTCGACAGCAACTCAATACCGCTCATGCCCGGCATATTAATATCCGAAAGTATCAATACCACCTCCGAGTGTTTTTCTTTTAAATAATCGAGCGCCTCCTCGCCCGAAAGGGCAAAGTCAAACTCCAGTTCATGGTCGCGTATTTCTTTTCTAAAACGTTGTATAAAAAGCGGTTGCACATCCGCTTCGTCATCAACTACCAGTATTTTCATATTGCTAAATCTATCAATTTTTTAATTTTATGCGGGTATTAATATTGTAAATTCTGTGTATTGGCCTTCTTTGCTGTCAATTTTAAGCGTGCCCCCATGTCCTTTTACTACGATATCATAACTGAGCGATAAGCCCAGCCCCGTTCCCTCGCCCGTAGGCTTTGTTGTAAAAAATGGCTGCAATATTTTGTCCTTCACCGTATCGGGTATGCCAGTTCCGTTATCAGTCACCCTAACTTCGATAAATTTCCCCTTTACGGCAGTACTTACCTTTACCTCGGGCTTATAGCTATCGCCTTCCTGGTTATGCCGCTGCTGTACCGCATAAAAAGCATTATTAAATAAGTTAAGCAGTACCCGGCCAATATCCTGCGGTATCACATTTACTTTTGGCAGGGCAGCATCAAGCGTGGTAACCATAGCCGAGTTAAACATTTTATCCTTAGCCCTTAAACCATGATAGCTTAGCCGCAGGTATTCATCGGCCAGCGCGTTAATATCCGTAGGCTGCTTTTCGCCCGAGTTGCTGCGCGAGTGCTGCAGCATATTTTTAACAATAGCATCGGCCCGTTTGCCGTGGTGTATTATCTTCTCCAGGTTTTGCTTAATATCATTTGCTATCGCCATAGCTTCATCTTTATCGCCTTTATTCAGCTCCTCCTCCATTTCATCAATAAGCTCTATACTCACATCCGAGAAGTTGTTTACAAAGTTTAAAGGGTTTTGAATCTCATGCGCTATACCCGCCGTTAACTCGCCCAATGAAGCCAATTTTTCCTGCTGTATCAGTTGCGCCTGGGTGGCTTGCAGCAGTTTTACGGTATTCTCTAATTCGTTTTTTTGCTGGGTTAGCTCGGCGGTGCGTTGCGCTACCAGCGTATCTAATTGGGTATTGCGTTCGTTTACTTTTTTTAATTCTTCGCGTTGCTTTTTTGAGCCTATCCATCGGGCAAAGATCCATACAAACGCCCCAAGTACCGCGTAAACAAAAAACTGCTCATATTTTTCATAAAACACGGGGGCTATTAATTGCGCAATGCTGCTTATAAGCCCGGCCGCAACTAAAGGGAAATGCGCCTGCGTATAAAAACGGTAGGGATTAAAATCAGGCTGCTTATTGATGTAGAGCAGCATCCCTAACAAAGTGAAACTGCCCACAAAGTCGGCCGCCATCCCGTTAAACTCACTATCCCAACTATGCGTTGAAGATTCAGTTGCAACAAATAAGAACACTACTGCCCAACTTGCATAAGAGAGGATGTTCTTCCATTTGAGTTTCAGTTCGGGGTCGATCAATAAATTATTTAAACGCCTGGCTAATAAAAATGCAGCTAAAAAATAAAAGAAACTCATACTTGTAATTATCTTGATTTATAGGCTAAGTTAATTATTTAACCTGATTTGTATATATAGGGCTATCATGCAGTCTTCAATGTTTGGCTAATGTCCCCCTCCCGGCACCGTCTATACTATTAACTATCCATATCCTCTTCCATCTGCATTACATTATCGGCCTGCTTAAAATTGCTGCGTACAAAATGGCACCAATCGCAATCTTTTTTACCGCAACCGGTATTAAAATCATGCGCCATAATTTTTTGGTAAACGGTTGTTACCTGTTCGGTTACTACGGCAGTATCTTCGGGGGTTATTACTATTTTTTCTTTATGATATTCGCCTTCGTTTATGGGTTCAACAAAGTCAAATATGGTACTTACTACCTCCCAGTCGTTACTTGGGTCATTATCTATCAGTAGTTTATAAAACACCGCCTGCCTCCAGTAATCGCCGCCGTTGGGCTTATCATCAGTTGGGCGTTTTAGTTTATCCAGCGCGTTTTTGAGCTTCCCGGTTTTATAGTCAACCACGGTTACCTGTTTGCCTTCAAATTCTATCTTATCCAAATTGCCTTTTGCCGGTACGCCGTCAATCTCAATGTTTTTTATACTGCGTTCGGTTAAGGCAATTTTGTTCCAGCGGGTTATGTTTTGTTCGTAATAAACCGGCAGTATCTTTTCGCCATAATCAACCCGTAGCTTAAATTCGGCTTTGGTGAACGAATCGCGGTTACGGTACATATACCACCTAAACTCTTTCATAAACTCAGTGGTTGATATAAACTCTTCGTCGTTGTCCTTCAACCTTCTGAATGCTTTATTTAAAGCCCAATGCACCGCCTGCCCAAACGTAGCCGAAGGGCTTTTGCCCGATGGCACTCTTATTAAACACTGAAAATAAAACCGCAGCGGGCAATCTAAATAATTGCTCAAATGGGTAACCGACAGGGTATAATTTTGCAATAACCTGCTGATATAATTATGATCGAGCAATTCAATTTTAGGCTTATCTTCTTCATTAAACTGGGTGGCATAAAATTCCAGCATATTGTCTTCGCTCACATGGGGATGAGCTATCACCATATTGGTATCCGCCAGTATCTCCCCTATAAATTGCGAGGCTTCCTGCTCCTTGCCTTTTTTATCTTTATTGGCGTAGGATATCATTAAGTATTGCTTGGCCCGCGTAACGGCCACATAAAACAGCCGTCTTGATTCTTCCTTCTGTGCATCATCATCGGCCGATGCCTGGGTTAGCGTATCGGGGTAGCTAAAACCGTTGTTTCGGCCTTTGCTGTCCCATGTTTTCTTATCGCAGCCTATAAAAAACACGTGCTCAAACTCCTGCCCTTTTGAGCCATGCGCGGTGAAAAAGTTGACGCCATTATCCGAAAATATGACCTGGTTAAGGTCCAGCCGGATGCTATTCTTTTTCATCAGTTCAATGGTTGCTAACAGATCAGCAAGTTTAATATCCGGGCGTTTGCGGCTTTCATCCTTCAAAAAGTCGAAGAAATTGGTGAGTATCTGCATAAAAGTGCCCTTATCGGGCTGCTGCATAATGTACCGCAGGATACCCATTTTAGCAATAACCTGCTGAAAAAGCTGTTGCAGGGTAACACTTACCGCGTCGGTTAACAGGTAGTCGATATTGCTAACCAGGTATTTCATCTCCACATTTTGCTGGTCATCAAACAAGCCGGGCTGTGCTTTGGTGCGCATATCATTAATGTAACGGCGCAATGATGTTTTAGGCTGATTATTGGCGGCAGTAGCATAATTATCTTTTGCTACCGCGATGCTCGCCTTGGCAATTTCAATAGGCGCTATTTTGAAAAAATCATAGTGCATGATCTCAAACAACAACTCATCGCCACTATAAGGCGAATCAAGCTCCATAGCCAGGTAACGCAGTATATTGATGATCTTTTCGCCAAAAGGTATGGTAAGGATATCGATCTTCCGGCGGGTATTTACCGCAATTTTTTGCGTTTCTAAAAAGTGCAGTAGCTCCTCTACCTGGCTGTGGTTACGGTAAATTACCGCTATTTCGCCCGGTGCGATGCCGCCTGCCACTAAATTTTTAATTTGCATGGCCACATCCACCATTTCCTGCCCGGGGTTTTCATACTCGCGTATTACCGGTTCAACAATTGCTTCGGCAAACCGCGCGTGCGACGACCGCAGGTTTTTATCCAGCGCTAACTGTGCCGTTAACCGCTCTTTATTATTATTAATGAGGGCTTTTGAAATATCTAAAATAGACTGGTTTGACCGGTAATTATGCTTCAATACCACGGTCGATAACACATTTACATAGTCATTGGCAAAATCCAATATGTTCTTCATGTTGGCGCCCTGGAACTTGAAGATAGACTGATCATCATCGCCCACCACAAACACGTTGGGCGTGTCCCAATAGCTTAATAAAAACTTCAACAACTCGTTTTGCGACCCGCTGGTATCCTGGAACTCATCCACCAAAATATACTGGTAACGTTCCTGGTAACGGCGCAATATCTCCTCATTTTGGCGGAAGGCGTTAAGTACCCAAATGATCATGTCGTCATAATCATAGCGGCCGCGCTCTTTCATTTTTTTATCAAAGTTCTGGTACTCGCCTACTGCCGCCAGCAGCTTTTTCATCAGGTCGGTAGCCTTATCAATATCCTTTTGCTTAAGGTCGCCGGCCTTTACACCGGCTTTGGCGTTTGCCTTTTTGTAAATAAATTCTTCACGGTTGGGCAGGTCATCTAAATATTCCTTTACCGCGTTTTCCATTATCGCCTCATTCCAGCCTTCGCTTTTCATGGTCGAAAACAGGCTTTTCAACCGTGGCGCGTCAAAGTAGATCTCACCGGTAAAGCGCTTCAGCAAATGGTCGTTCGGAAACTCATCCACCAACTCCCTAAACAGCATCGCCGATTCAAGATCAGACAAAGCCTCCAAATTCAGCTTACCAAAATACTCCAGGTTTTCCTGTATAACCTCGTTACAAAACGCATGGAAAGTATAAATATTAATGCGGTAAGCATCGGGGCCAATAAACTCGAACAGCCGCTTGCGCATGGCCACCGCCCCGGCATCGGTATAGGTTAAGCATAAAATTTCGTTAGGGCGGGCATCGGTATCGGTTAAAATTTTACCAATGCGGGCAGCTAATATCTGCGTTTTCCCCGTGCCCGGCCCGGCTACCACCAGCACCGGGCCATCCATTTTATTAACGGCGGCCAACTGCTCGGGGTTTAACCCGGCTAAGGCTTCCTGGAATTTTAGGTTGTATTTGTTGGGGGTGGAGTTTTGCATAGCGAAATAAAGTAAAACTACAAAAAACACTGGCTAATTAATGTAGCAGCTATAATTTGTATATTAAAATGCCGAAGAACAAATTCAAATGCTAAAACTTAGTGATGAAGATATTAAAGCCGACAGGCTAATTTCGCAGGAACAAGCGGATAAAGATGATTTGGAGTGGTTAAAAACTATCAAGATTTGACAACTTTTAAAAAGTTGTCAAATCTAAACTGTGGTATATATTAAAGATGCCAGAATATCCTCTTTCTCCAATTCCGGGTGGTCGACTATAATGCTATCAAATGACATCCCCGAAGCTATTAAATCAATAATTACCTCCACAGGCCAGCGCATGTGACGGATACATGCTTTGCCGTAGCACACGTTTGTATCTATTGTAATTCTTTCCAAAAAATTATTCATAAATCTTTTATAAACCCCTATCCAAATTTACAATAATCACCCCAAATTTTAAAGCCTAACATTATTTAACAATTAATAAAGCGGTAATGATACCCATAACCGTTATCTTTACCACCGAAGATTGAGACTATGGGATTACCGCTAAGGATAACATTTAATGATAAGGACTATGTTTACCAGATACTTAACTCCAACCTTATTAATCAGCACACTACCGAATTAGAGATAGTTTTGGACGGAGAAAAGGTAGAAATCATAAAAGACGACAAGAAAGTATGGGTGCAAAAGGACGAAAAATCCCTCGACCCTGAATTAATACAGGCCCTTGGCCGCTCTGTTTCGCTGCGTTTAAGAATGTAACCTCATTGCGTTACAATCAGCGAAATCCAATAATCTGCTTAATCAGCGGTTCAGACAAGTTACAATCCAATCCCCATCCCATTCGGGAAAAATGCGTTAACCCGTACGGGTAGCTTTCCGGTCGCGTCCAGTCGCCTGGTAATCACCTTTACTGCCGCGCGCTGCATCTCGTCGCTCATTTGGTAGCAGGCAATAATTGCCCCGCTTTTTTCGATGCCGGGCAGCGTAGCAATGGTATAAGGATTAGCAAAAACACAGGTCACCGTATTTTGATGTTGCACCAGGTCGGTAATAAATTGTTTCACTTCGCCGCTATAGTCCAGTTTACTTTGCGGGCGCAGGCGGGTATCATGTATGCCAATAAAAACCTGGTCGTACTGCTTCAATGCTTCCAGCAATTGATTTAACCGGGCAATCGGCGTGTTCTTATTCACAATAAACAACCTGCTATACGGATACCATTTACACAGTTCGGCCTGGAAAAGCGTATGCTCATCAACACCAATGCTCACAATAGCTGTTTTTAAAAACGGATCGAGTTGCACTGACGAGGTGTTGCCCTTCAATACCGTTACAGCGGCATCGCTTAACTGCTGAACCAGTGCTACAGCGGCAGGGCGGTTCAGGTCTTCATCCAAACGCACGGTTGAAACCTCCTTCACCTTAGCTAAGCCCGCCCAATATTTGGCTGCCAATATCTTTTTAACCCGCGCTTCAAACTCTTCCGTTGATATTTGTCCCTTACGTATAGCTTTTCTGATCCCTAGTATGGCTTTTTCCGAATTGTCTGACAGCTCGATAATATCATTGCCGGCTAAAAATGCTTTTACCTCTGCCTCTCCATCCGGGAAATACTTGGTTACCGCTTTCATTTCCATCGCATCCGATACCACAAGGCCCTTAAAGCCTAACGAGTCTTTTAAAACACCTGTCACTATTTTTCGCGACAAGGTTGATGGTAAATTCTTCGTGTTATCTAACGCGGGTATATCCATGTGGGCTATCATTATACCGCTGATACCCGCCTTTATGGCCTCCCTAAAAGGATATTCTTCTAAAGTATCTAATCGCTCACGGGTAAAGGGTAATAATGGCAGGTCAAAGTGCGAATCGACATTAGTATCGCCATGGCCGGGAAAGTGTTTGGCGGTGGTTAAAAGCCCGGCATCCTGCATACCTTTAAGATAGGCGATCCCCTTTTCGGCCACATTATATTTATTATCGCCAAATGAGCGGTAGTTGATAACAGGATTGTTGGGATTGTTGTTCACATCCATATCCGGCCCAAAATTCATTTGCATGCCAAGCCGTTTAAAATCATAAGCCACCTGCTGTCCCATTTTATAGATCAGCGTATTATCCTGTATGGCGCCCAGGGTCATCTGGTAAGGGTAGGATATGGTCGAATCTAAACGCATACCTATGCCCCACTCGCCATCCATGGCAATTAACAAGGGTGTATGCGCTATTTTTTGATAGCGGTTTATCAGGTCGGCCTGGCGCACCGGCCCACCCTGGAAAAATACAAGCCCGCCTATCTGCTGGTCGCGGATAACCTCAGCAACCGAATCTTCATAACGCTGCCCTTTATTGGTGTGCGCACGCACAAAAAATAATTGCGCTATTTTTTGTCGCCGGTTCATTTTATTAAAAACCGAATCGACCCAATGGTTTTGTTGCCCTATTGTTTGAACATAACTATCCTTTTGCGCAAAGGCCTGTATTACAATACAATTCAAAAAAATAAGTGTGGCAATTTGTAAATATTTTACGGTTGGTAGCATAAAATCAAATTTATATTAAAAATGTGTGATTTTATGAAACCTATTTAAAATGGATACCGTATAACAAAGTAATTGAATAGTTATTGAGAGCAGGTTTCCTGTTTAACTATTTAAGAAACAAACGTTTATCTACTTATGAAAAACATTTTACTTTTAGCACTGGGCTTGCTATTTGCCGGCACAGTAAGCGCACAACGCAATATTTACGGTCCGCTTAGTGATTATAACAGCACTAACTTTTACGAACCAAAAGTAGGTTTTGAAGCAAGCGTAAATGTTTCAAACTCAATTGGCAATTCAAGTTCCAATTTCAATACGGGTTCGTTAACCGGGCTTACAGCAGGTTTAACATTTGAGTTGCCGGTTGTTTATCCATTCTCATTGCAGGCAGAAGCTTTATACTCGCAAAAAGGTTATTCGGCCGAAACCCCTAACGGTAATTTTACACAACGCACCCAATATATTGACGTTCCGTTATTGGCTAAGTTTAAAGTGGCAGGTTTGGTTAATTTTTATTTAGGCCCGCAAGTTTCTTTTTTAGCAGCAACTTCAAATAGTTTTTCGGCCGGTTTTAATGAAAGCAATAAACAATTTTATGCTTCTACTAATGTCGATAAAACAAATTTAGATGCAGTAGTTGGGTTCGGGTTTGATGTAAGCCGCACCATTGACATACATGCCAAATATACTATCGACTTAAATCAATCAAACGCTAACGGAAATCTGTATGTACCGGGTTATAGCAACCAGGTTTTACAATTAGGCTTAGGATTTAAATTTTAATTTCCCAAATTAATCCTTTTCAAAATTTATTAGTCATACTAACATAAGGCCGCCAATATTGGTGGTTTTATGTTTTAAGCTATTTGTGCCTCCTTTTATTGAAGCATATATACTCCCCTAAGAAAGTTTAAGACTAATTTTTTCACTGTTTATCTTAATCAAAACAGGTTTAACTTACTGTGCATTGCTGTTAATAAACAGGATGGCCGGTATAGTTACCTTTTAATGCCTATGCAAAATTTAGTTAATGAGACCCCGGCAAAGAAGAATTATAATTTTATAGATGCCATCAGGTGCCTGGCTATCATCAGCATTGTTATGGAACATTGCTTTGCCTTTGATAGTTATACCTATCACCCTGCCGATAAGCTTAGCATTTTAACTTATGCCGCCGTTATGCAGTTTATAAAATTTGGCACCATAGCCTTTTTCTTGTTGGCCGGGTTTCTCATAGGCGAAAAGTTCACAGTTTACTCTCCTGTTCAGTATTTAAAAAGGCGTATTGATAATACCATTGCCCCCTGGCTGTTTTGGTCGCTGTTATTTTGTGTCATGATCGTTTTAAATGATGTTATCTGTGCCTGCAAATTTAACACTGGAAAAATTACGCCGCACTACGGCTTTGTTGTGCTTGATTATTTAAAAACAATTTACCTGTACACCAGCTTTTGGTTTATACCCAATTTTTTGATCTGCATAGCTATTTTACTCGTTTTTAAACGTTACCTCTACTCCTACTGGCTGGGCGGCGCGTTGTTTTTGTTTACCCTGCTTTATACAGTTAATATATATTATGAATGGATTGAGCCAAAACACTCCACCGCCATATTTGGGTTTGTATTTTTTTTATGGCTGGGCGTACAGTTTAACCACCACTTAAAAAGCATTGAGCTGTGGCTTAAAAAAACACCCATTTTATTATGGGTAGCACTATCTGCTATAACGCTGGTATTGGGCATGAATGAAACTTTTTTGCTGGAAAAATTACACAGTGCCGATCCTTATAATTCATTGCGGCCAAGTAATATTTTATACTCCATGAGTTTCTTCTTTTTATTGCTCAAGATCAAAGATTTTAACTTTATCAGTTTCTTAAAACCACGCGAAACCACTTACGGCATTTATCTTATTCATTATATACTGGTTTCGCTATTGTTGCCCATGATATTTTTAACCTCCCGGTTTGGCGTTGGGCATTTTTCGTACGGAAAGTTCTGGTTGTATTTAATTGTACGTTTTACCATTGTTTATGCCATAACCTTTACGTTGGTTACGCTCATTAATAAGACGAGGGCGAGATGGATAATTGGCAGGTGATAAGGGTTTAGCTTATTGCTATTATATGTTTATGCGAATCAAGGTAAAAACAAGCTTTTATTGTCGTATAACTTCCACAAGTTGATAGCCCTTCGTCACTTTTGGCGGCGCGGCCATTTAATAAGTAAGAGGCGACTTGCTGGTATGACGCATACGAATAATGCGGATTTGATTTTTTAGGATACGATAAGAAATACGGTAATGATGCTTTTCAAAAGCCCGCCAAGTACCATCATTGCTTTTTTTAAATTTATCTAAGGAGTGTTTTCCAGGATTTTCCGGCAAATCCATGGTCATATCGATTAGGGTATCAATAACCATTTGTGCATTTTGCAACGAATCCAAAGCAATATATTCAAAGGCCTTTCTTAATTCAGCTTTGACACTATTGCTCCATACAACTACCATTTACCCACTTCAGCTTTCAAATCCGTAGCTGTTATAAATTCGCCGCCTTCAATTTCAGCATCTCCTTTTTCAAGATCCTTGTTATATTGCGTAAGGGTTTGTGGCTTTTCCATTGTCTGAAACCCAATTTGCATTAACTTCAGCGAATTAATTAACCACTCCCGTTTAGAGGGGTCTTTAATTTTATCAAAATCAATTATAAGTTCCATAAATATCCCTTTTAATAGTACGAATTTACATAAAAACATTCAGCAAACAAGGAAACACAGCATTCCACCAAAA
>Ga0206943_1008_pt1 | contig 58044 bp, 54 predicted proteins | sample Alteio_BWOrgHeat_7_FD_153243 | JGI IMG/M metagenome (GOLD analysis project Ga0206943, IMG submission 153243) | Enriched cells from forest soil in Barre Woods Harvard Forest LTER site, Petersham, Massachusetts, United States -... | ecosystem: Environmental > Terrestrial > Soil > Temperate forest > O... | reverse complement strand
AACGAGCACAGGTGCGTTATCTAAGTATGTCGGTGAAACCAGGGGTAAATGCTCGGTGCTGTTGACAGCTGTAATGCGGTAAATCACCCTGAGCCAATCATGTTTTGGGGCAATTTCCCAACCATTTTTTAATAATAGCGCTTGTATGTTTGCGAGGTCTCCTATCCATTGCACATTAAATACTTTTACAGGTAGACCGAGGCGATTGACTCGGTGTAAAGGGAAGTGGTTGCCTTGTTGTAACCACCAATCATTAAAAGTAACACTATAGGTTGGCCATGCAAGTAGAGCGTAAGCAGACTTGAATTTATCAAAAGTCAGATAAAGAGAAACAGTGTAAGTAATAAATAGAGTTAATAAGGTTGTGAAAATTAAACCCTTAGGGGAAAGGGTTTTTTCTGCTTTGCGGTTATAAGATAAAATAATTAGCAGGAGTAATGCGACACCTAATAAGGCGCTGCCTATGATATCGGTAAGCCAATGTACGCCAAAATATAAACGAGATAAGCTGATAGTTGTAATTAGAATTCCGATAAAGGTATAAATGACTCGTTGGTAGCGTTTAATTTTATAGGTTTTTATAAATAGTAAGGCGAGAGCAAAATAGTACATGACCGCAAGTGTTGTATGTCCACTAGGAAATGAAAAGCTACTGCCATAATCACCATTCACAATGCCCCAGGGGCGTGGAGAATGAATGAGATATTTGGCGATCTCAATGCCGCCGGCAGCAAGTATGCCTAAGCCAAGCGCATGCCAAGCCGTATGCATACGTCTGGTCCATGCAAACCAGGCAAACAGGGTGAGTGAAAGAGGTAATAATACATATTTTTCACCTAAAAAGGATAGGCATAGCATGACGTTATCTGCGGCAGGAGTTCTAAGGCTGCGGAAAAGGTGAAAAATAACGCTATTAATAAATATGTTTTGCGGTCCTTGATAAACAACGATACTTAATAAGTATAATAAAGCGATGCTAGTCAGAATAAAATAAAATCCTAAAGCTAACTGACCATGCGTTTTAGTTTTATCATAATGCTTGAGTGCCGCGGTCAAGAGATAAAAGTAACGTGATTTTTTTAAGGTATTCCAGATCCATGTTAGAAACTGGTCGATTTCTTTCTTAATGAGTTCAAAGATTTTCTTAATTAGCCAAAGACACAAGAGAATGAATAACCCAGTTAAAACCAGCATCAGTATGACGCGAGTTGCAACTTCAGAGGGAAGTTCAACGGATGCTGCACCTAATAAAATGCCTGGTAGCATGTAAATAGGAGCCCAGCCTATAGCAGAAGCAATGTTTGCTATGGTGAAGCGTAGCGGTTTGACGCCTAACATGCCTGCGACAAGAGGAACGAGCGCGCGTACTGGCCCTACGAAGCGCCCGACAAAAACACTTTTTGCGCCGTGCTTATCGAAAAAAATTTTGCCACTAGCTAATAAACTGGGGTGAGTCTTGAATGGCCAAACATAATTCAGGCGGCTTTTAAAATGGTATCCCATCCAATAACTGATGCCATCACCTACAATTGCACCCAGAATTGCCCAAATCATCGTAGACCAAAATGGAATGATGCCTGCGCCAATTAAGGCCCCAATGGCTGTCATCATCACTGAGCCAGGAACAATTGTTCCAATAATAGCGACTGATTCTGCAGCAGAAACCAGGAAAGTAGCTAATCCAGCTAGTTCTGGATTAGTATTTAACCATTGAAGGATAGGGCTTGCGAAGTCGGTCATAGAGTTTTTTATTAAATCCTGATGTTAGTTTCCTGGGTGCAATTGTAACAGATGCTAATATAGCTATGAAAGTAACTGCTTGCCTCGTGACAGTATCTGATTAGAAAAATATCACTTCATCTTATAAATAGTAAAGAGGCCTTATTTTTTATGAAACATGTTCTCCCGCGGCTTGTTTATCTGCATGGTAAGAAGAGCGTACCATCGGCCCACTAGCGACATTCATAAACCCTAGCTGTTCCGCTAACTCTGCAAATGCTTGAAATTGCGGAGGTGTAACATATCTTGCAACAGGCATGTGAAATTTACTGGGTTGTAAGTATTGTCCTAAGGTTAGCATATCCACATCATGGGTGCGCAAATCAATGAGAGTTTGTCTCACTTCGTCATCGGTTTCACCTAAGCCAAGCATTATTCCTGATTTTGTTGGAATATGTTTAAATTGGCGTTTAAATTCTTTTAATAATTGTAAGGAGTAAGCATAGTCAGAGCCTGGCCGTGCTTGTTTATATAACCTGGGTACAGTTTCAATATTGTGGTTAAATACATCAGGCAGTTCTATGGAGGTAGCGGCTAAAGCAATATCCATGCGACCACGATAATCAGGCACTAAAGTTTCAATTTTTATGGCAGGGTTTTTTTCGCGGATGGCTTTTAAGCATGCGCTGAAGTGACTGGCACCTCCATCGCGTAAATCATCACGGTCCACAGAGGTGATGACTACAAAACGCAGTCCCATCTGAGCGATAGTATTGGCTAAATTAATAGGCTCATTGGGATCAAGTGGATCAGGTCGGCCATGTGCAACATCGCAGAAACTACAGCGTCTTGTGCATTTATCTCCCATGATCATAAAGGTAGCTATGCCGTGGCTGAAGCATTCATTAAGATTAGGGCAGGATGCTTCTTCGCAAACTGTTACTAAACGATTTTCTCGCAATATATTTTTTAAGTTAGTCACTGCGCCGGAAGTAGGAACACGAATACGAATCCAGTCAGGTTTGCGTAAGGGATGAGTGGTGGGCTCGATTTTTACTGGAATACGCGCAAGTTTTTCTGCGCCACGTTGTTTGGTATTGAGGTTTTTTTGTTCCATATATGACCCGTGAAGTAACTGTTTACTTTTCTAAAATGAGGCGATTAGTATAACCTAAACCTGTTATTAAATGCTCAATAAGTTTTAGGCTTACCTGGGCAATATTAGCTGTTTTATTTAATTCTGCAATCTGTGTCATTTTTAGGCGAGGGAAGCCACAAGGATTGATCAATAAAAAAGGGTCAAGATCCATCGCAACATTGAGTGCAAGTCCATGGAAAGAACACCCACGACGAATACGTAGCCCAATAGAACAGATTTTTTTATTGGCTACATAGACTCCAGGTGCTTCACATCTCGTTTGAGCTTGAATGTTATAGTCTGCCAAAAGTTGTACGACGGATTGTTCTAATAAGGTAATGACTTGACGCACGTTGAGTTTCTTGCGTTTGAGATCAACTAGCGTATAAATGATAAGCTGTCCTGGGCCATGATAAGTGACTTGACCGCCACGATCCGTTTGGATGACGGGAATATCTCCTGTTGCCACGACATGTTCTGGGTTGCCATTTTGGCCTTGAGTAAAAACGGCTGGATGTTCCAGCAACCAAATTTCGTCCACTGTATTTTCGTCACGGTTATTGGTAAATTGCTGCATAGCAAGCCATGTGGCGAGATAGTCTTGTAAACCAAGAGTACGGACAATGACTGTATTAGATTTCATAACGCCATGAGTACAGAAGGGTTTGCCGTTAATTCACGATAAATTGCATCAAGTTGTTCGCGGCTATTGACATGGACTGTAATGCTGAGAGCAAGATATTTTCCATCTTTGCTCGGTCTATTCTGTAGAGCATTTTCAGGTAAGTTGGACTGGTGTTTTTTGATGAGCGTGAGAATGCTGGCTTCAAATTCATCAGATGCTTTACCAAAAACTTTAATAATAAACTCACAAGGAAAAGTGAGCCCTTCTTTTTGATCATTAGAAAAGGAGGGCTTAAAGGGCGGGGTTTGCTTACCCATTATTCGCCTTCTCACTAGAATGTGAAAATAACTTCGTATAGTTATAACTTAATGAATCAGCCATGCTACGCCAAAAACTACCTTTCGCATTATTATCAAGAGCAATGAGTGGTTGCGATGCGAGCACTTCTCCATTGAGTGCAATATTTAAAGTACCGTAAGTTTGGCCCTTGGTAATAGGTGCTTTAATAGGTTGGTTTAATTTGATATTGGCTTGAATATTTTTAAATTGCCCTGCGGGTATAGTCACATAAAAATCGTTATTTAAGCCTAAAGCAGTTTCTTTATTAATGCCTTTCCATATCCGGGCACGGGTTAATTCAGTTGTTGCATTATATAATTTATGTGTTTCAAAAAAACGATAACCATAGGTTAATAACCGAATCGAATCTTCAGTGCGAACTTGATCGCTGGGAGCGCCCATAATGACACTAATTAAGCGCATGCCGTCTTTGATGGCAGAAGCAACTAGGCAATACCCGGCATCATCAGTATGGCCCGTTTTTAAACCATCAGCATATTGATAATGCCAGAGTAAACGATTGCGGTTAGACTGGTGAATGTTATTGTAGGTAAATGATTTTTCGGAGAACAGTTTATAGTCTTCCGGGTAGGTTTGAGTAATAGCTCGAGCCAGTGTGGCAAGGTTACGAGCAGTAGAGTAATGGTTAGGGTTAGGCAAACCAGTGCTATCCAAGAAATGGCTATCATTCATGCCTAAATTCTTGGCTTGGTTATTCATGATGCTCGTAAATGCTTCTTCTGTGCCTGCTACGTATTCAGCCATCGCTACTGTAGCATCATTCCCAGAGGCCACAACGATGCCTTGCATTAAATCTTTGACAGGTACTTCATCACCTGCTTTCACAAACATACGTGAGCCGCCAGTTTTCCAGGCTTTAGTGCTGATCCGTACTTTGTCATCCAGGTGTATTGTACCGTTTTTGAGCGTGCCCGATATGACATACAATGACATTAGCTTGGTGAGGCTGGCTGGAGCCAGATGGGTGTCTGCATTTTTTTCGGCTAATACTTTACCGCTGTTTGCGTCTATTAAAATATAGCTTTTGGCATCAATGCTAGGCGCGCCCGGGGTAATGATGGCTTGCTGTGGTTGAGTGAGGATGGGAATGATAGTATTGGCAAAAGCAATGGTGCCAGTGAATAAAGTGGCTGCTAAGCATAAAACTCTTAATAAGCTTGCCTTGTCCCGCATGGATGTACCCCTGTAAACTAACTGTTTCTGGAAGAAGTTAAGTTTATCATGAGTATATAATTCATCACAATTAACTTATTATTTTGTGATAACTGTTCATGCGGTTATGTGGGCAAAAGGAGGGCTTGACTCTTCTCCTTTAGAAGCTCTCATTAAGCAAGGCGCTGCTAAAGCAGTGAGCAGTTACATTTTATAATAATTGCTTGATAAGCTAATGCTGATAGGTATACTTCTCTTGTGCCAACATCCCTTTGTTTAAAGGTTAAAAAACATCAGCTAATTGGTTGGTTTGCATCAATAGTACGGTGTTGTTAAAGTTGGTAAAACTAGTTGCTATTCCAGGCTGTCACTATTTAAATGGTGACCGGTATGGAAAAAACACATTAATTACGTAATTTAAGGAGTTTTAAAATGTCTTTCTATCGCACATTAATTGCTACAGTTGCTGCATTAGGTTTGGCTACATCCGTATTTGCTGCTGATGAAGCTGCTACACAAAATCCAGCTGATACAAGTGCTACAACACAAACAACCACCACCACAACAACAACCTCAGATGCTGCAGCTACAACCCAAGTCAATCTTAATACTGCTACAGCGGATGAATTATCAAAGGTGAATGGCTTGAATAAAGCAAAAGCAGCCAAGATTGTTAAATACCGCGATGCTAATGGTAATTTCAATTCCTTGGATGATTTAAAGAAAGTTAAAGGATTGGGCTTGAACTCAAAGCAAATGAAGAAAGTTAAGAGTCAATTGACTGTTGGCTAATTTGTAAGCTTATGGAAATAATGAAAGGGTGCTTAGGCACCCTTTCTGATTTAAAAATGCCTATTATCGTCTGATCTTGTGAATGAAACCGGAAAGCATGCTTTCTTTCTTCAGGCTAACTAATTTTATTGCTTTATCAATATTTTCTTTATTACTGGCAAAGAAATTGTTGCTGCTTTTGCGACTATGCTCGTCAAAGAACTTCCCTGTGGATTTTATTTCACATTTTTAGCCATGCATCAAAATCGCTTAAAGCTTTGCTTTTAGCGCTTTCAGATTTTAATAAGCCTTCTCTGAAGTTATCTGATTCGCTCTTTGTTGTTATACCATATAAGCAGGGCTTTTGTTTTTGTAAAGGTACTAGCTTTTCGATACGCGCCAGAATTTGCTTATCCAGGGTTTTTTAAGATATAAGTAGTTGATCAAATTCTACTTTTCTCATAAGCATGTTAGATTCTCCTCCTAATAACTAATATATTTTAAGGATAGTAGATATCTGGGTCTTAGGTGAGGAAAGAGTCATTAATGAGTTATTGATTAGTTTTGTTATAATTTTAAGATAAAGTAAATTTTAAAGGTATTTAAAAACAATCTGTTATGTGAAATATAGTTAACCATAACACACAAATTTCCACTCTCTCCTATACTTAACTTGTATTAACAAAAACTATGAGAAAGGGGAGGGCTTTGTTATATGGCAGACGATGATAGCAAACCTAATGTGTTAAGCAGGTTAAGTGGGGCAGTAGCAGGTATAACAACCGGTCTCGTTGGCGGAGGAATTGTGGGATTTGTATTTGGGGCAGGAGCAACAACATTGGGTGGTGTGATGGTCGGTGGTATGCTTGGTGGGAGTATTGGATTTATTGTAGGAAGTGCTATAGGAGCAGCGGGAGGTTTGCTATTTGGTTTAGGTGAAGCGCTTATTAAATTTGATACGAGCAACATCTTACCACGTATAAACAAGGGAGTAGAAATAGGAGGGTTTGCTGTTGCCGCCATCGGAGGTATTTTGGGCGGAACAGCAGGGGGTGCTCTTGGTGCAGTTATTGGACTACCAGTGGGAGTAATAGGAGCTCTCGATGCAGGTATTAGGAGAAGCTTATCTAGAGCAGAACTTGGTTTTACACAAGGACTAATGGCTAGCTTGACTTTTACTGGAGGAAAAAATGAGACTACAGAAAAAATGGAAAAAACAAAACCCTCTGCTGATATATCTACTCCTGTGATAGAGATAACCAACAATCCTGGTATCCTCCTCGCAAAAGCCGGTCCATCAAAAGCTGAGACACAGCCTGTTACTTCTAACCAAGACTCGTCTATTTCTAAGCCGCTATTTCAATCAGTTCCTTCAGCTTCTTCTGCTAACAGACCATTGCCTGCTACTTCAGTAACACCTATTCCTTCACCTCCTTCTCTAAATTCTTCAAAACCAAAATCTAGTCATAAATAAATCTTAATATGAAAGATATTTCATTATTCTATGATTAATTGGTTTCTTGTCTCAATTTGATTATAATCTTGCATTCCATCATGGTATGGTTAGGTTTAAAAATATGTCGGATATTTCCATAGAAAAAAAGGTTATCTCTGTTATTGTTCCTGTTTACAAAGAAGCTTTAACGATCAAACCGTTCCTTGCGCGCATAGAGCCTGTTTTAGAACAAATGCGTTTGAATTATGAGATTCTGTTTTGCCTAGATCCTTCCCCTGATAATACTCAAGAGGTTATTCAGGAACAAATTAATCGTAACCCTAACATAAAACTCATTCTATTTTCACGTCGATTTGGCCAACCTGCTGCAACAATGGCTGGTATCTTAACTTGTAGAGGCGAAGCGTGTGTGGTCATTGATGTTGATTTGCAAGATCCTCCTGAATTGATTGCAGCCATGTACCAGAAACTGTATGAAGGCTATGAAGTGGTGTATGCAAAACGTCGTTCCAGAAAAGGTGAAACATTTGCCAAGAAAATTATTTCATACCTGGGCTATAAAGTAATTAATAAACTGACTGATATGCAGATTCCGCAAAATACGGGCGATTTTAGAATTATGACGCGTCGTGTCATAGAAGAGCTGCGCAACTTAAATGAGTCACATGGGTTTTTGCGTGGTTTAGTGGCTTATATTGGTTTTAAGCAAGCATTCATTGAATATGACCGTGACGAACGTATTGCGGGTAAGGGTAACTATAATCGTTTTACAGGATCATTAAAAATCGGCTTAAATGGTTTCATTAGTTTTAGTAGCCGACCATTGCAAATGATGTCAATCTTAGGTGCTATTATTGCGGGGTTTAGTTTTTTGCTGGGTAGTTGGTATGTGATACAAAAATTAGTAGGATTTGACTTAACGCCAGGGTTATCTACGACGGTGTTGGTCGTTACATTTTTCTCCGGAATTCAGTTATTATGCTTAGGGTTGATGGGGGAATATATTGGGCGGATTTATGATGAAGTTAAAAGACGTCCTCTATTTATTATCGATCAAATTATTACTCATAAAGTATCTGCAGTAATAAAGGAAGAGGCAATGACAGCAGAGCCAATGAGTAAACTTTAATGGGAAAATAGTGATGGATTTAAAATGTTCTTTAATTAGAAGAAAATTTTTTTCAGGTTCTTATTCGTATTTTATTACTAACAAAAGATCAATTTTGTTTTTCTTGTTTGTTGGCACGCTTGCTGCTGCAGTTAATTTTGCTTCATTTACTTTTTTGTGGAAGTTCATTAGTTTAAATTATCAGATTGCATTGTCAGTGGCTTATATATTATCCGTTATCGTTCATTTTGTTGCTAATCGGTGGTTGACTTTTCAGAGTCATCGTACTCACTTTTTGCTGCAAATGCCTCGGTATTTGACTATGATTTTTATCAACTATCTCATTACCTTAGGAGTGACGCGGGTTGTAGTAGAAATATTACATATGACACCTTATTTGGGTATTTTGTTTGCTATAGGTGTGACCATTAATACAAGTTATTTCATGCTGCGCTATTGGGTATTCCCGCGTGATGCATGATCCTTAACTCAGTGGAGGCTGAATGCGTTATTTTGTAACAGGATGTGCAGGGTTTATTGGTAGTCACTTAACTGATAGATTATTAAACGCAGGGCATGAAGTCACTGGTTACGATAATTTTTCCACAGGGTTGATTGAGTTTTTACAAGAAGCTAATAAATCTTCGCATTTTACTTTGATTAAAGCAGACTTATTAGAGTGTGACAAACTTAATAACGCAATGCAGGGTGTGGATTTTGTATTTCATTTGGCAGCTAATGCAGATGTACGATTTGGCACGAATCATCCGCATAAAGATCTGGAGCAAAATGCAATCACTACTTTCAATGTGCTAGAGGCAATGCGGATAAATGGTGTAAAACGTATAGCATTTGCTTCTACGGGTTCAATTTATGGAGAAGCTACAGTTATCCCAACGCCAGAACACTCACCCTTTCCAGTGCAGACTTCTCTGTATGGTGCCTCTAAATTAGCAGCAGAAGGATTGATTCAAGCTTATTGTGAAGGATTTGATTTTCAGGGATATATTTTTCGTTTTGTCTCAATACTGGGCGAACGCTATACCCATGGTCATGTTTTTGATTTCTATAAACAATTGCTCAAGAATCCGAATAAATTAACCATATTAGGCAATGGCAAGCAACGCAAGTCCTACCTTTATATTCAGGATTGTCTTGATGCGATGCTGTGGGTTATTGAAAAAGTGCAAGATAAGGTGAATATTTTTAACCTGGGAACGAATGAATATTGTCAAGTCACTGATTCAATCGGCTGGATTTGTGCCTATTTAGGATTAATGCCTGAACACGCCTATACGGGTGGTGAACGTGGCTGGATTGGAGATAATCCTTTTATATTTTTAGATGTCTCGCGTGTGCAAAAGCTTGGATGGAAACCTAAGCTAACTATTAGGGAAGGCGTCATGCAAACAGTAAAATATTTGCAGCAAAATCCTTGGGTGCTGGAGAAAAGAGTATGAAAGTGGCTGTAATAGGATTGTGGCACTTGGGTGTAGTGACAGCTGCTTGTTTAGCAGAAGCAGGACATGATGTGCTTGGGTATGATCCTGATGCAACTATTATCAATCAATTACAACAAAATAAAGCCTCTGTTGATGAGCCGGGATTAAATGCTTTGCTGGTGTTAGGTAAAGAAACTGGAAAGCTACATTTCTCGGCAGATAGACGAGACATTAAATATGCCGAAGTTGTATGGATAACGTTTGATACGCCAATCAATGATGATGATATTGCTAATGTTGAGTCTGTTACACAGGCCATTACAGCCTTGTTCCCAGAGCTGCAAAACAATACATTAGTGCTTATTTCATCACAATTGCCTGTAGGTACCACTCGACAAATGCAAGAATTGTGTCATAAGCAGTATCCAGCCAAGAACATTACTTTTGCTTATTCTCCTGAGAACTTGCGTTTAGGCAAAGCAATTGAAGCGTTTACTAGGCCGGATCGGATTATTGTAGGATTACAAACGGATGCTGATAAAGATCGTTTAAAAAATTTATTGGAGAAATTTACGCAGCATATTGTTTGGATGTCCATTGAATCAGCTGAGATGACTAAGCATGCGTTAAATGCTTTTCTTGCAACTTCAGTGGTGTTCATTAATGAAATAGCAGCATTGTGTGAGCAAGTGGGTGCAAATGCCAGGGAAGTAGAGCAAGGATTGAGAAGTGAAGATCGTATTGGATATAAAGCTTATCTTCGGCCTGGCAATGCTATTGCAGGTGGCACACTAGCGCGTGATGTGAATTATTTAATTCAGATTGGCCAACAGCAAGCGGTGGAAATACCTTTATTTTCCGCTCTTTTGGCAAGTAATCATGAGCACAAGCAATGGCCTTGCCGCAGGATGCTGCAAATTTTAAAAGATTTAAAAAGCAAGACTATTGCCATATTGGGATTGACTTATAAAGCAGGGACTAATACTTTGCGTCGTTCTGCTGCTATTGAAGTATGTCAATGGCTTAGTCAGCAAGGTGCTAATGTTGTTGCTTATGATCCAGCAATTTATGAATTACCGAGTGAGTTAACTGCTTACATTCAGTTAAAAAATTCATTAAGTGAAGTACTGCAAGATGCAGATGCGGTGCTTGTTGCTACAGAGTGGCCTGAATTTGGCGAGCTCAGTGTCGAAAAGTTTTTAGCTAATATCAAACAGCCTTATGTTTTTGATGCCAGTGGTTTTCTCGCGAAAATATTGGGAAATGACAAGAGAGTACATTATTTTTCTGTAGGGGGATGATCATGAAATTACTAGGAATCTGCGCCATTATTTCTGGTGCTAGCCAGGGCTTGGGTTTTGAAGTAGCCAGGCAATTTGTTAAGGAAGGTGCAGATGTGATGTTATGTGCGCGTAATTCGGATTTATTATATAAGGCACAACAAGAATTACTTATATTAGCAAATAATCGCTGTAAGGTATTAGCTAAGCCAACGGATGTATCCAAACTGGCGCAAGTAGAAGCATTAGTTGCTGCAACACTTGCCGAGATAGGGAAAGTAGATGTGTTAGTTGCGAATGCCGGTATCTATGGTGCAAAGGGTCCTATAGAAGAAATTGATTGGGATGAATGGTCAGAAGCTATTGATATCAATCTTAAAGGCACGGTATTGCAATGTCGTGCTGTTCTATCTCATTTTAAGCAAAAACATGCTGGGAAAATTATTATTATTTCAGGCGGTGGTGCAACTAAACCAATGCCTTATTTAAGTGCCTATGCTGCTTCAAAAGCAGCGATAGTTCGTTTTGCAGAAACACTAGCAGAAGAAGTCAATGCATTCAATATTGCTGTTAACACTATTGCTCCTGGTGCATTAAACACCCGATTACTGGAGGAAGTCTTGCTAGCAGGCCCTGATAAAGTAGGTAAGGAATTTTATGGGCAATCAGTGAAACAACAGCAGAAGGGAGGTACTCCACTAGAAATAGGCGCTTCTCTTTGCGCATTCCTTGCTTCAGCTGAGAGTGAAGGTATTACGGGTAAACTGATCAGTGCAGTATGGGATCCCTGGAAAAAATTACCTGAGTATATTAGTGAATTAAAAAGTTCAGATATTTATACTTTGCGTCGAATTATGCCTAAAGATCGTGGTAAAAATTGGGGTGAAGTAGAGTGAATATTGCAATTATTGGATGTGGCTTAATTGGTCAAAAGCGTGCAAAGACACTAGCAAATTGTCGCTTAGTTGCTTGTGTTGATCGTATGAAAGAAAAAGCAGAAGCACTTGCCAGACAATTTCCTGGCTGTGTAGCATTGATAGATTGGCAAGATGCGATTAGTAACCCGGATGTAGATATCGTTATCATAGCTACCTTACATGCTACGTTGGCTGAGATTGGATTAGCTGCTGTACAAGCAGGTAAGCATGTATTGCTGGAAAAACCTGCGGGGAAACGTGCTAGTGAGCTTGTTCCTTTGATGGCTGCAATTGCAAAATCGAGTGTCTCAGTACGTGTTGGCTTTAACCATCGTTATCATCGTGCTTTTCGTAAAGCGCGCGAACTTATTGATAAAAATAAGTTAGGTGACATTATGTTTGTTAGAGCGCGTTATGGCCATGGTGGGCGTGTAGGCTATGATAAAGAATGGCGTGCACAACCCGAGTTATCGGGTGGTGGCGAATTGATAGATCAAGGTGTGCATTTAATTGATCTTGCGCGCTGGTTCTTGGGCGATTTTTGTGATGTGCAAGGGCATGCACATACTTATTTCTGGGATATGCCAGTGGATGACAATGGTTTTTTATTGTTGAAAACACCTAAAAATCAAGTCGCATTTTTGCATGCCAGCTGCACCGAATGGAAAAATTTATTTTCCTTTGAAATTTACGGTAAAAAAGGCAAGATTGATATCAATGGCTTGGGTGGAAGCTATGGCGTTGAGCGTATTACTTTTTATAAAATGTCTTCCAATATGGGTCCACCAGAAACATGTATGTGGGAATACCCGATGGCTGATGATTCATGGGAAGTAGAATTTGCGGAATTTCTGGAGGACATTCAGCAAAAACGTCAACCAGCGGTTAGCATACAGGATGCCTATGCAGCATTGCAAATTGTGGAAGAAATTTATAGGAGGTCTCATTATGATCATTGTTCGTAGCCCATTACGTATTTCGCTGGGTGGTGGAGGAACTGATCTTCCTTCTTATTATCGGGATCATGGTGGGTTTTTAATTGCAGCAGCTATTGATAAATATGTTTATATCACATTGCATCAGACATTTGTGCAAGAGCTTATTATTAAATATTCAAAATTAGAGCGCGTCACTTCAATTGATGATGTAGAGCATCCTATTATTCGTGAAGCATTAAAACACGTAGCAGTCGAGGCACCTCATTTGGAAATTACCAGCATGGCAGATATTCCAGCCGGGACAGGCTTAGGTTCATCGGGTAGTTTCACGACAGCTTTACTAAAAGCATTACACACATTAAAAAAAAATTTAATTCACCCGCGGGAATTGGCAGAAGAAGCCTGTTATATTGAGTTAAATTTGTTAAATGAGCCTATTGGTAAACAAGATCAATATATTGCAGCTTATGGTGGTATTAACTGCTTCCGGTTTCTACCAAAAGGTGATGTAGAGGCATGTCCACTCAAAGTTGATCAAGATACTCTATATAATTTAGAAGATAATTTATTATTATTTTTTACCGGCTACTCACGTTCTGCTTCGGTTATCTTGGCAGAGCAAGATAAAAAAAGCCAGGCTAAAGATCAGGCTATGATTTCAAATCTGCACTTTATTAAAGAGCTGGCTTTTGAAAGTAAAACGGCACTTGAGCGAGGTAATCTACAGACATTTGCTGAATTGATGAATGTACATTGGGAACACAAGAAGAAACGTTCTGATGATATTAGCAATAACAAAATTAATCAATATTACGAATATGCGCGTACAAATGGTGCTATAGGTGGCAAACTCATAGGTGCTGGTGGTGGTGGCTTTTTTATGTTTTATAGTCATGACAAGGTTAAACTTCGCTCTGCAATGCGTGATATAGGGTTACCTGAAGTGCGCTTTCGCTTTGATTATTCAGGTACGCAAGTGATTGCGCAGTCATGAAGTCTCAATTATTTTCGGTTGTTATTTTAGCTGGAGGTCTTGCGACTCGTCTGCGTCCAGTTACCGCAACACTTCCCAAGGCATTAATAAAAATAAATAACGAACCATTTATTGCGCATCAGCTACGTTTGTTGCAGCGCAGTGGTATTCGACAAGTGGTCCTTTGTGTAGGGTACTTAAGTGATCAAATTATAGAAGTGGTTGGTGACGGTCGTCAATTTGGATTAAATGTAGTCTATTCTTTTGATGGCGCGCAATTATTAGGAACTGCTGGTGCAATCAAACGAGCCTTACCTCTATTGGAAGATAATTTTTTTGTACTCTATGGCGACTCCTACTTGCCATGTGATTATTATGTGGCGCAAAGTGCATTTATTAATAGTAAAAAATCTGCGTTAATGACAGTATTTCATAACTCAGGGCGATGGGATAAAAGTAATGTTGAATTGAGTGGCAGTTCTATAGTAGCTTATGATAAGCAGTATCAAACTGAACAGATGCAACATATCGATTATGGGTTAGGCTTATTTAAAAAGTTAGTTTTTGATAAAGTGCCGGATAATCAGACAGCTGATTTGGCAGTGCTCTATCAGGATCTTCTTGAGCAGCGAGAGTTGGCTGGTCTGGAAGTCACGCAAAGGTTTTATGAGGCAGGTTCTTTTGTAGGGATAGAAGAGTTGGCGTGTTACTTATCATCTTAGTGTAGATATATCTTCGCCACTCTTCATTGACAGGGAGTTGTTATGGAGTTTATTAAGCAATTTTTAAATGAGGCCAGGTACACACTTGAGCAATTGAATATTCAGCAAATTGAAGATGCTATTCAATTATTGGTGAATGTGCGTCAGATGGCGGGACGTTTATTTATACTAGGGGTAGGTGGGAGTGCTGCCAATGCCTCACATGCAGTAAACGATTTTCGTAAGATAGCTTTAATTGAAGCCTATGCACCAACAGATAATGTAGCCGAATTAACAGCCCGTACCAATGATGAAGGTTGGCCTACCGTATTTTCTAAATGGTTGGAGGTGAGTCGTCTAAGAGTAAATGATTTACTACTCGTTCTCTCAGTTGGGGGTGGTAGTGAGGAAAAAAATATTAGCTCCAATCTTGTTCTTGCGTTGCGGTATGCAAAACAGAGTGGCGCTAAAATATTAGGCATCGTGGGTCGTGATGGCGGCTATACAGCCCAGGTTGCGGATACCTGTATCTTGGTTCCTGTGCGCAACCAGGAAAATACGACGCCGCATACAGAAGCATTCCAAGCCATCGTATGGCATCTATTAGTCTCTCATCCTAAATTGAAGGTCACACAAACCAGGTGGGAGTCAGTGTCCTTATGCCAATAATCGCTGATTTAAAAATTAAGTTATTTGCTGATAGCGCAGAGCAAAATGCAATGCTGGTAAGGTACCATGACCCACTCATCAAAGGATTTACTACCAATCCTATGTTAATACGTAAGGCAAATATTGGTAATTACCAATATTTTGCACTTGAAATTTTAAAAATAATTAAAGATAAGCCTGTTTCTTTTGCAGTGTTTGCTGATGAATTTGAGGAAATGGAGCAGCAAGCCTATCAAATCGCTGCATGGGGTAAGAATGCAGTAGTCAAAATTCCTGTTACGAATGCGAGAGGAGAATTTTCTGGGAAATTAATAAAAAAACTGGCTCATGATAATATTTATTTAAATATCACCGCTATCTTAACTTTGCAACAAGTGAAGGCAGTGGCAGCCTGCTTATCAAAAGCAACACCAGCCATTCTATCTATTTTTGCTGGTAGGATTGCTGACACAGGCAATGATCCGATGCCCGTGATGCAGCAAGCCCTTAAGTTGTTGGAAAAGTTACCGAATGCCGAATTACTTTGGGCTAGTCCGCGCGAATTACTCAATATTATACAAGCTGATGACATTGGATGTCATATTATTACGCTGACAGATCCTTTGTTAAATAAATTATTCTTATTAGAAAAGAACTTAGAAGAATACGCTTTAGAAACTGTGCAAATGCTTAATAATGATGCCTTGGCTATCAATTTTAATGCATTGCCAATAGCAGATACTATGAGTATAGCCGGATAAAATTTATTTTATAGGATTAATTATGATCGCATTTTCAAAACATAATCTGCCTGAGCAGCTAAGCAAAAATGGGTTGCTGAGTTTATGCAGTAACTAAATTTATATAGCTGTTTCGCCTAAAAAAATATCATGGGTTGTGCCTTGCTGAGAAATGGTGAACGATAAATTCCGGCCATAATTTCTTATCGGAGTCTCAAAATAACGGTAACATAATTCAGCAAGTGTAACTCCTATAATGAGCGCCAGGAAAGAACGGCACAATACGTTATTATGCTGCGTCTGATAAAGAATAGTGAATGATAAATAGAATGCGGGTAAATGTATTAAATAGAGACCATACGAACGAGTCCCTATCCAATCTAATACGGGTTCAAGCGATTTTATTGGTAATATTAAACCTTTCTGCATTGTTGCAAGCCAGACTAACAACATGGGAACAAGCGAATCTAATGGCTCATAAATTGAAGCAGGGAATAGGCCTGAAACATAAGGTGGGAAAATGAGTATTAACATTATTAATAGCGTAGCTAAGGGAATACCAAACAATTTGTTTACTTTAAAATCTCTAAAAACGGAATAACGATTTATTATTAGATAAAGAATGACGCCAAATGCAATAGCTTCAAAACGAAAACCAGGCCTTATTGAATTTGGCACTAAATCAAATAATAACATCGCTATAATTAATGAGATAATTCGCTGATTATATGTTTTAAATAAAAATAAAAAAAATGGGAATACTATATAAAATTGTTCTTCCAGTGATAATGACCAATAAACGCCGTAAATGCTTTTACCACTATCAAAAACGTTAAAGATATTAAAAACATTAAATGCTGCAGCAATTGCACCTCGCAAATTATAATAAAAAACGCCCCATATACCAGATTTATTTAAAAAAATGGTGCACAAGAAAGGGATAGCAATCCAAAGAATCGCCATGGGTGTTATTCTTGTTAAACGCTTTATCCAAAAGCTTAGGAGGGTTCGTTTATAATGAGCATAGCTTAAGCAGCTATTAATTTTTGGAATTAATGTTAAGCTGATAACATATCCAGAAATAGAAAAAAAAAGAATAACGCCATCATTACCTTGGATATATTGCGTAATAATACCGTACCATGATACTTCGCCTCTCGTGATGCCGTTAAAATGACTAAATATAGTCATTAAAACGGCAATTGCTCGCAACCTGTCAATCTCAAGATTTCTTAGCATTACGCTGTTCTGCTTTAATCATTCGCCCTATTCTATTATAGTGTCTTTTGTGAAAACCAAATCAAACCCATTATCACGCAGGATAGGATCATCAAATTCATGACGAATCATTTTTTCTACGGGCCAAGATGTTGTATATAACTTGTAGCCACGTTCTTTAAAAAATGCTAATAGCTCATTAACCTTATTTTCTCCGCTTGTTTTTCGAATAAAAGCGGGGTGATATTCCATTAACACAACTAAATTTTCATTATAATCAAATAAATTTTTAGCACCGAGAAGCACCTCATACTCAAAGCTTTCAACGTCAATTTTCAGTAAATCAATTTTCATATTATCTTTAAAAAAGTCATTCAGTGTGGTCGTTTCAACAGTGATTTTTTCTCGAACTTCACCGTAAGTTGCTTTAAAAGATGACATGCCGGCTTGTCCGGGTAGATACACAAACTCTCTAGTTTCATTGGTGGCACAAACAGCTTTCTCTGATATATGTACCCAACCGTTATAGCCATTAAGGTCAATATTAGTTTTGAGGATGCTTGCTGTTCTAGGGGCAGGTTCAAAGCAATAGACTTTTCCATTTGGCCCAACAAGGCTACCAAGATATAATGAGTGTAAGCCCACATTTGCGCCAACATCAATCACTCTTGCGCCTGGTTTTAGGAATTTCCTAAAAACATATCTTACATGTTCTTCCCATATTCCACTTTCCAGTACATGACAAGTCATGTGAAAGTCATGCATATCTAAAAAAATGCGATGACCATCTTTTGTATGAGTATAGATACGATCAGTAGTTGAGCTTAAAGGAATAGGCATGTTTTTAAAACTATTTTGCGCTAACATTTGTGCTAACAGATTATTTTGAATAGTTAGCTGTTCTCGCAGAGCATACAGTTCATTTTCTTTTGGCATTCTGGTATTAATGATGTTATCTAGCATACCTTCTACTTTTGTCCTGATTCTTTTTTTTACTAAATTCAACATAAATTTTCCTTTTGATATTTGTAGATAATTTAGGGGAATTGTATTGCTGTATAATTAACTTAGAGTGACATTATTTGTTAATCCATAACTTTTTCTTTAGTGAAAACTAAATCGAAGCTGTTATTAGTTAAGGCTGGATCATCGAACTCGTAATAAACCATTTTTTCTATTGGCCAGGAGGTTGCATATACTTTATATGCTCTCTCTTTAAAAAATGAGAATAGTTTACTTATGCTGTTTTCTCCAAGAAGCTTTCGCATAATATCTGGACGGTATTCGAGCAAAACGACCAGGTTTTCATTGTAATCAAATAATTTTTTGGCACCAAGGAGAGCCTCGTATTCAAAGCCTTCTATGTCAATTTTGAGTAAATCAATCTTCATATTGTTTTTAAAAAAACTATCAAGTGTGGTAGTTTCGACAGTTATTTTTTCTTGAGCTTTATCATTGGTTGATTTAAATGATGACATGCCAGCTTGAGTTGGTAGGTATTCAAATTCACGAGTTTCATTTTCGTTGGAAATAGCTTTTTCTATTACATGTACCCACGCATTATATCCGTTGATATCGATATTAGTCTTAAGTATTGCTGCTGTTCTGGGTGCGGGTTCAAAACAATATACTTTGCCACCAGGACCAACTAATCCACCCAAATAGAGCGCGTGTAAGCCAATATTTGCACCAATATCGGCAACTATTGCTGCTGGCTTAAGAAATTTTTTGAAAACATATCTAACATGTTCTTCCCATATACCATGCTCTAAGACATGGCATGTCATATGAAGATCATACAGGTCTAAAAATATTCGATGACCATCTTTTGTATGAGTGTAAACACGATCACTGGTTGGGCTTAACGCAAGGGGTAAATATTTAGATATGTTATTCTCAACGGTCTTGTTCTGCTCAATTAATAGGGGCTGTAAAAGGGTATTTATTTTACTTACCTGTTCTTGCAGATTATGTAGGTTTATTTTACGGTTAATCCTGTCAATAACACTATCAATACGCATAGTAATTTTTCGTTTTGCCCAAGCTAGCATGGTTGTTTCCTGAAAAAGTTTTATAGGGTTAAACTTATGTTTAACAGATATATTAAGATCATGTCGGATAATGCAATTAATGTGTTAATTTTATTTGTTGTGGGAGCGCACCTTTAGCAGCTTTATCTTTCAGAAAGGCATATTATCTATAGTGTGGTCAAATAGTCAAGCAGATATAAGCAGATGGGTGGTAGGTATTACTCGCTCGCGCAGCTCTTAGGTAACCCGCTAAACCCGCAGAAACAGAAAATGGTTTGAGTGAATTTCTTATAGACATCATGCAGGGAGATAGGTAAGATACCTCGCTTTTGGTATGTCGCATTTGGATTGGATTTCCTGGGGGGGGTTAATGAATGTGTTTGAATGGCTTGAAGAGCATCAAAAAACAATGTGTGAATTAAAACCCTTGCTGCCACTGATTGAAAAAGCCGCACAGCATATCATCCATTCTGTCCAAAAAAAAGGCAAAGTATTGTGGATGGGTAACGGTGGCAGTGCTGCAGATGCTCAGCACTTAGCTGCTGAATTGATTGGAAGATATAAGTTAGAGCGGCGTGCGATACCCTCGATTGCTTTGACTGTTGATACTTCTATTTTGACTTGCTTAAGTAATGATTATGATTATTCTATTGTATTTTCGCGTCAACTCGAGGCATTATGCCAACCTAATGATGTTGTTATAGGTCTCTCTACTTCCGGAAATAGTAAAAATGTCTTAAAAGGCATAGAGACGGCAAAGCAGTGTGGGGCTTTTACAATTGGGCTCACAGGCTGCTCAGGAGGTGCTTTGGCTCGAGTGGCTGATTTATCTATCACAATCCCTTCGAATGTGACTGCTCGTATTCAAGAAGCCCATATTTTTATTGGGCATAGCCTTTGTGAATATGTGGAGCAAGCAATATATAGTCAAGAAAATAGTTGTCAGCGCGATGAGAGATCGGTTTTTGCTTAAAATTGGGATATGTCTATGTTCAATAAGAAATTCCCATCAACAGCAGCTATTTTAGTAGGCGGTAAAGGGACCCGACTTCAAACAGTTGTTTCTGATGTGCCTAAGCCACTTGCTATGATCGCAGGTGAGCCATTCTTATTTTTACTCTTGCGGGATCTTGCGACAGCAGGCATTGCAAAAGTCATCTTATTAACGGGTTATCAACATGAAAAAATTGTTGCCGCATGCGGTGATGGGAAAAATTTTGGTTTGGAGATTGTTTATTCAAGAGAAACTGAACCATTAGGGACAGGGGGTGCTTTATTGCAAGCAAGAAATTGTTTTGCGGGAGCTGATAGTTTTATCCTTTTGAACGGTGATACCTATATTGAGTGCTCGTTGACTGATTTTATTCAGCAGGATTTAAATGACATGCTCGGTGCGTTGGGAGTCAGTTCTTTAAACGAAGTCAAACGTTATGGTTCTGTCAAAGTTAACCCCGAAAATAATATGATTGAGGGATTTTATGAAAAGAGCGATCAACCCACAGGTTTAGTAAGTGCAGGAGTTTATAAATTTTCTACACGTCTCTTTTCCTTGTTTTCGGGGAATGAAACTTGCTCTATTGAGTCTGATATTCTTCCGCGTGTTATACAATTAGGGGAAAAAATCAGCGCTTTTTCATTAGAAGGCAGTTTTTATGATATAGGACTACCTGAAAGCTATGCTAATTTCAATGCAAGTCGAGTTTTTCATTCTTTAGAGCTGCATCCTCTATCGCAAATAATTTTAGCTACTTTAATTAATAAGGGAAAAATCTGGATTATCTCGAATGATTCTAAACAATCGAGTACCGAGCAGTTGCTGGGAAAATTAAAAGCTTGTATTGATCTTCCAGAAATAACTGCCACTATTCATGTTATTGATGAAGCACAAAGGCAACATACGAGTGAGTTAATGAAGCACTCCGATTTGATTTTTTTATTAGAGTTGCAAGACTTTAATATAGATTTTGCTTTCTCTAAAGTGACTATACAGTCAATGCAAGCGATAGCTATTTTATTTAATCAGGTCATAGCTGAAGTAAAACATGCCTGGGAAAATTTAAAAAGCTCTTTCAAACATATCACACTGTCTTGTCCAGACATTTGCTTTCAGGATGATACCATTAAGATAGGAGTGGATTAAACTTGGAACTTAGCCAGAAAGAGCATGGTATTATTATTACGCAAACACCTTTCCGTATTAGCTTCTTTGGTGGTGGTACCGATTTCCCCGAGTATTTTAATAAAGAGGGAAGTTCAGTTATAGGGACAGCCATTGATAAATATATTTATGTTACGCTGAACTCATTAGATCGATTTTTTGAAAAGCGGATTCGTTTTTCTTATTCCAAGCTTGAAAATGTAGATGATCCCTCTGAATTAGATCATGCGATTGTAAAATGTATTTTAAATAAACATAGAGCTATTGATGACAATTCATTTTTAGACATTCATACTTATGCTGATTTACCTTCTTCCAGTGGTGTAGGTTCTTCCTCCTCTTTTACAGTTGGCATGCTAAACGCGTTATATTTGCTAGGTGGAATTTATAGGACGCCAGAATTAATTGCAAAAGAAGCTATTTCAGTTGAAAGAGATGAGTTAAAAGAAGCAGGAGGTTGGCAAGATCAAGTTTTAGCAGCCTATGGTGGTTTTAATCGTATTTTTTTTCATGATGGAAAGTTTAGAATTGAGCCCATTCGTCTGCCTCTATTTAAAAGGCGTGCACTTGAAGCGGCTTGCATGATGTTTTTCACGGGGGACACTCGATCCTCTGCCAAAATCCAAGAGTCTGTTTTAGCGCCTTGTCAGCAAGAGACTCATGGCTATTTGGGAAAAATTCGGCTTCTTGCAGAGCAAGGATTTGAAGTGCTCAATTTGCCTGATAGCGTTGATACTCTTATAAATGAGTTTGGCGTGCTTCTTGATCGGGCGTGGCAAGTAAAGCGCGGCCTGTCTTCGCAGGTTAGCAATGATAAAATTGACCAAATGTATGCGGTTGCTTTAAAAGCGGGAGCGTTGGGTGGTAAACTATGCGGCGCAGGTGGTGGAGGGTTCTTACTTTTGATTGTCCCTGAAGCTAAGCAAGAGTCTGTGGCTTCAGCTCTTAAAGGCTACAAGCAACTTAAGATTGCATTTGAAGATCATGGTAGTCGTGTCATTTATAGTAAAGCCTGTCAAACCCCTATTTTATCGAGATATAATCATGCTGTTGTATAGCCAAGCATTTATTTTTAGTAGGTATTAAAAATGTATTCGACAAAAACACTTTACATTCAGGCTGTAAAAAATGATCTGCTTAAATCAGGGATGAAGGATTTTTTAGCAGGGCTTGCATTATGGAGAATGTTTATTTATCTAGGTTGGGAAGATATTAGACAAAGGTATGTTCGTACATTTTTAGGTCCCTTATGGTTGATTATAGGGACTGCCATGTGGGTTGGGGTTATGGGATTTGTGATGGCAGCTCTTTTTGGGAATAGTGTTGCTAGCACTTTACCGTTCATTGCTTCTGGCACGTTGATTTGGACATTTATAGCAAATACGATGAATGATAGTTGTACACTATTTGTTGGATCATCAAGTATTATCCATTCAGTCAGTTTGCCTCTTTCTTTACATGTACTCCGATTTTTAGTACGAAACTTCATTATATTTGCCCATAATTTTCTTATCATTATAGTTGTGTTTTTGGGTTGTCACGTGAGCTTAAATGCCAATACATTATTAGCGTTGCCTGGTTTATTTGTATTACTATTAAACGCATTATGGGTAGGCACTTTTATTGGTATATTAAATACTCGTTACCGTGATATTCAGCAAGTGGTTGCTACGAGTATGACCGTCCTTCCCTTTATTACCCCGATATTTTGGGAAAAAGCATTTTTAAAAAAACATAATTGGATTGCAACTGCTAATCCATTTTACCATGCGGTTGAAATAGTGAGAGCACCATTACTAGGTCATGCTCCTGCGATGTCATCTTGGGCGATAATGGGTGGTATTACTCTCATGGGAGGCTTATTGATGTTGGGATTATTCAGTAAATATAAGAATAGAGTGATTTATTGGTTATAGCGAGTAAAAAATGGCAAAGATTGAGTTGCAAAATGTTGAGGTGCATTACCCTGTTTATGGAGATCATCATCACTCTTTTCGTCGGTCGCTTATTAATTTGACTACAAGAGGGAAAATCTATAAAGAGGAAAATAAATTAACTGTTGTTAAGGCATTGGATAGTATTTCTTTTACTTTGAATAAAGGTGACCGTTTAGGCTTAGTTGGAAGCAATGGAGCAGGTAAAAGTACTTTGCTCAAGACGTTGGGTCAGCTGTATGTTCCAGCTGAAGGTGTATTGTCGATTCAGGGAAAAATTTCAGCTTTATTTGATGTTTGTATGGGGATGGATGTAGAGCGCACAGGCTATCGTAACATTGAGTATATGGGGATGCTATTAGGTTTGACACGAGCAAAAATCAAGGCATGTATTCCTGATATTGAGAAATTTTCTGAATTAGGTAAATTTCTACATATGCCGGTCAGAACTTACTCTGCGGGAATGCGTGTGCGACTTGGTTTTGCCATATGTACTTGTATTGATCCTGAAATTCTTTTACTGGATGAAGCTATTGGAGCTGGAGATAAGCACTTTCTTGATAAGGCGGCTAGTCGTGCTAAGGCCTTATATGAAAGAGCAGAGATTCTGGTGATTGCTTCTCATGCATCTTATGTCATTAAAGAGTTTTGTAACAAAGTGCTCTGGTTGCATAAAGGTAAAATAGTGATGATGGGAGAGGTTGATGATGTCTTGAATGCGTATGAAAACCATCCCGAAATGGCAGAACATAAAGTGAGTTAATTTGTATAGGAAGATAGCATGAAAAAAGCTTTTATTACTGGGTTTACTGGTATGGTGGGTTCGCATTTGGCGGACTACCTATTAGAGCATACAGACTGGGAAATTTATGGGTTACTGCGTTGGCGTAGCCCTTTGAGTAATATTGATCATTTATTGAGTCGTGTAAATAATAAAGACAGGGTATTTACGGTGTATGGAGATTTGAATGATGAATTTTCTTTGTTGGAAGCGCTGGGGAGTGTGAAACCTGACTATGTGTTTCATTTGGCAGCCCAAAGTTACCCTAAAACGAGTTTTGATGCTCCTATAGATACCTATAACACGAATGTTTTAGGGACTGCCAGATTGTTGGAAACTTTGCGAAAATTAAATTTGGATCCGATTATTCATGTTTGTGCTTCCTCCGAAGTGTTTGGCAGGGTAAGCAAAGACAAGTTACCTATTAATGAGGACTGCTCTTTTCATCCTGCATCACCTTATGCCATCTCAAAAATTGGCACAGATTTAGTAGGAAGATATCATGCAGAAGCGTATGGGCAAAAAGTCATGACAACACGTATGTTTACTCACACAGGGCCGCGTAGGGGTGATGTGTTTGCTGAATCTACTTTTGCTAAACAAATAGCCATGATTGAAAATAATTTAATTCCACCCAAAGTGAAAGTAGGTAACCTTGATTCATTGCGCACCTTTGCGGATGTCAGAGATGCTGTGCGTGCTTATTATATGTTAGTAACGATCAATCCTACTGCGGGTGAGTATTATAATATTGGTGGTACATACGTATGCACTATTGGTGAAATGCTGCAAACATTGTTAGAGATGTCGACTCGAAAGGATATTACGATTGAGACTGATCCAGAGCGTTTACGGCCAATAGATGCTGATCTTCAAGTCCCAGATACCACCAAATTCACAAAGCATACTGGATGGACGTGTGAGATTCCTTTTGACGTCACCATGCGTGATTTATTAAATTATTGGCGAGGAGTGATTAAACAAGGGATTAATTTATTACAAAGATAGGTGTAATCCTTTGATTTTTGAGTACCGCAGCGCAGTTTATAAAAAGAGTAAGTGGAGAGAAAATGAATTACGATGACAGAATTATGATAACTGGCAGTGGTGGCCTGGTGGGTAGAGCTCTGAAAGAAGAGTTAATTCGCCTGGGGTATACAAATGTTATTGCGCCCACGAGTAAAGAATGTGATTTAACAGATTTAAAAGCAACGCTTAATTTTTTTAAAAATACGGAGCCTAAATATGTATTCCATTCTGCTGCTGCGGTTTATGGCATCATGGGAAACATGGAAAATAAAGGTATTTCTTTTTTAAATAATACGTTGATTAATACACATGTCATTGAAGCCTGCCGAGTTGTAAATGTTAAGAAAATAGTCGCAATGGGTACCGGTTGTGTTTATCCTTATCCACCACCTTCTTTACCGCTTACTGAAGATTTAATTTGGCAAGGTGCACCACATCACTCTGAAGACTCTTATGCCCATGCAAAAAGAGCTATGTTGGCGCAACTGAATGCTTACCATGAAAGCTATAATTTGAATTATGCTTTTGTTATTAGCGGGAACTTATATGGGCCACAAGATAAATTTGATATACACCATGGGCATGTTATTCCTTCGCTTGTGCGTAAGTTCTACGAAGCTAAACAAAATAATACGCCTGTTAATGTATGGGGCGATGGCAGCGCGCGGCGTGACTTTTTGTTTTCTGAGGATACTTCGAAAGCACTTATTTTGATTATGCATAAAATAAATGGTGTCGTGAATATGGGTAGTAACGTGATTAATTCAATTAAAGATATTGTTGATATATTGGCACACCACACGGGCATGGAAGGTAAAATTGTATGGGATGCTAGCAAACCTAATGGTCAGGAATACCGTGCCTATGATTTACAAAAACTTTTTTCCGCTGGGTTTTCCCCAACTGTGACGCTCTCTGATGGAGTGCGTCTGACTTATGACTGGTATAAATTGAATGCCGCAGAAGCTAGAAAATAATTAACTGAGCAGGTGAGAAAAGTAATGAAAACGAAAAAAAAATTAGCAATTGTTAGCAGTTACAATGAAATGTGTGGTAATGCTACTTATGCAGAGGTCTTGCGTAAAGCATTTATGAAGCATTTTGAAGTTGAAGTAATACCTTTAAATGTTAGGCTATTAAAAGAGACACATAAAAAACTAAAAAAACTGGGCGATGAATCTATTCAAGAGTTGGCAAAAAAACTTCGCCAATTTGACTATGTCAATATTCAATTTGAAGCAGGTTTGTTTGGTTCGCATCCAAAACAAGTTGTTAAGCGGTTTAAAACATTAGCAAAAAATTCAAAGAACTTATTAACTACTATACATCGTTATGATCATAATGTTGCTATCGTGGGTAAAAGTGTCTTGAAGGACCTGGCTAACTTTGCAATTCGTAATGCAGTTAAAAAAACAGTAAATCATCTAAAGCAGCGTTATTTTGCTAAGATGTATGAGAAAGTCATTAAAGCTTGTATTAAAAACAAATCAGGGATAATGGTGCATACAAAAAGGGAGAGTTTTTTAATTTCAAAGACGTTTAATTATGCCTATGTCTATGATCACCCAATTACTTTTCTTAAGCAGCATGAGTTTGAGCAATATCAAGCACAAATTTCTCGTTCCGGTTTTTTAAAGACTTACGGTCTAAGCGACACAGATACTCTGCTTGGTATTTTTGGATTTATTGCTGATTACAAAGGATATTATACACTGTTTCAGGCGATGAGATTTTTGCCAGAAAATTACAAGTTACTTGTATTTGGTTCACAGCATCCAGGTTCGATACAGCAGAACGAATTAGTCGATATTTCTATTGAGAAACTATTAGATATTATTGAACAAGATAATGAGAAAAAATTGCGATCTAAAAAACATGTCGATATTAGTTGTGATCTCAAGAGCCGTATAAAATTTGCTGGTTCTCTTGATGATGATGATTTTATAAAAGCTATTATGTCGTGTGATATCAACGTGTTACCGTATCTTGAAACAAACCAAAGTGGTTCTGGTGTTGCGGCGCTTACCCTGGATTCAAAAGCGAATGCAATTTTTTCGATGAATTATTCTTTTATGGAATTATCTAAATATGCTCCTGGCTGTTTTCGAATGTTTAGCATAGGAAATTATATGGAGCTTGCTGAGTGTATAAAACAAGCGAAGGCTAAACCTATTCAAGCATTAAATGAATATGGGCAGAAATATAATGTTGATACTAATATAGCATTACATCTTAAAGTTTTTGATCAGATTGATGCACTTAAGCTACAAAGATAGTCTGAATGAATGCTCTCTAACATCATTTATGCGTGAGAGAGGGACGTTCTAAGCAGGAGGGAGTAGTATGTTTTGCAAGGTTAAGACATCAGGCGCTCTTGGATATATTGAACAAACTGCTTTCTGAAAATTTGCGGTGAAAATTGAGCAACATTCGTTGAGTAGTGACTTAACATGAATCGGTGCTGGTTTTTTTCAAAATCCTGCACCGCTTGCTGAATTGCAATGGCAGTTTGTTCTTGAAAATGAAGGCCCGTTGGTTTTTCATTATCTAAACCTCTCACTGTTTCTAAAGCACCCCCTTTTCCATATGCGATAACTGGCGTTCCACAAGCCTGAGCTTCTAGTGGTAACAATCCAAAATCTTCTTCAGCCGCAAATACAAATGCTTTTGCTCGTTGCAGATGATGGATTAATTTTTCATCAGGTTGATACCCCAAAATTTCACTATTTTGAGTTGCTTTTGCCTTTATTTTTTTGAGTTCAGGCCCGTTACCAATGACCACTAATTTTTTATCAGGCATGCCTGCAAATGCCTCTACAATCAAGTCGATTTTTTTATAGGGTACTAGACGTGATGCAGTCACATAATAATCTTCTTTTTTCATATGAGGGGTAAATTGGGAAACATCTACAGGAGGGTAAATAACCTGAGCTTCACGTCTATAGGTTTTCCAAATGCGCCGAGCAATAAATCGCGAATTGGCAATAAAATAATCAACTCCATTTGCGGTACGTTGATCCCAAATACGCATTTTATGTAAAAAGTGCTTGGCAAAATAGCCTTTGATGCCACGATCAAGACCTGTTTCTTTTAAATATTGGTGTTGTAGATCCCAAGCGTACCGCATAGGTGAATGAATATAACTGATATGTATCTGGTCTGGTCCTGTTATCACTCCCTTTGCTACTGCATGTGAACTGGAAATAACCAAATCATAGGCGGAAAGATCTAGTTGCTCAATGGCTAAAGGCATCCAGGGTAGATAGCTACGATAAAGCTTCTTTGCGAAAGGAAAGTGTTGGATATGAGTTGTTTGCACAGGCTTATTTTGTAAGAAGGCACGCTGTTCAGGTGGGATAAAATCAACAACGGCAAAGAGATCAGCGTCTGGGAAGCATTGAATAATCTCCCCCAAGACACGTTCTGATCCGGCATAAGTGATAAGCCAGTCACAGACAATCGCTATTTTCATATATTGAGCCTAAATTTTTGCTTCTCATAGCCTCTTCTATAAAGGAAGAGACTAAGGGAAGAGAAGTTACTTTGTCAAAAAGCCATATTCACATACAATAATGTGACAGAAGAATACCATATCTTGGGAAATTATGCTGCCTAAAGGTCTATTAAAAGAACACTCTCAAGCCCTTACCATGATTGTAAGAGGCTTGGATATGTTTGCTATTATTGTAGCTGGGCTTTTTGCCTATTTTTATAAGTTTGCTGATCTTAGTTTATCTGGTGAATACATAGCTGCTTTAATGATTGCTGCTGTATTAACACTGGTTGTTTTTTCAGGGCTTCATATATATGAGTCAGCCCGCACGCTGAGCTTTTGGCAATATATCAGCAAATTACTCCAAGCCGTTTTTATTATGCTAATGCTATTAGCAGGACTGGCTTTTTTAACTAAAACAGGTGAGGATTTTTCCCGTAGTTGGTTTATGTGGTGGGCTTTTTTTTCATTACTCTTGTTGCTTCTGTTTAGAGGCGGCATCATGCTTATGTTGCGCTTAATGCGTGCTCGCGGATTAAATGAGCGGCGTATTATTATTATCGGCGCAGGTAAATTAGGGCAGCAATTAGCTGAGACAGTGCAGCATGCATTATGGACGGGTTTCCGTATTGTGGCTATTTTTGATGATCATCCTGTGGCACAACAACAAATTCTTGGCATACCTGTTGTGACTATGCCTGACAATATCAATCACTATCTCGCTTCTGCCAACGATACTATTGACGAAATTTGGTTAACGTTACCACTACATGCTGAAGCACGTGTTAAAGCTATCTTGCATGATCTGCGACATGAAACAATCACAACGCGTTTGGTATTAGATATATTCGGTATGAATTTGGGCTTGCTCAACCATGCTATTACACAGTTGGCAGGGTTCCCTGTTATCAATATTTGTTCCACTCCAATGGTGGGCATTAATCGAATAATTAAAGCAATAGAAGATCGTGTCTTAGCAATGATTATTTTATTATTAACGAGTCCGCTTTTTTTGATTATCGCACTTGCAATCAAACTGAGTTCAACGGGCTCTATTTTTTATAAACAACAGCGTGTGAGTTGGAATGGCAAAGAGTTTACTATGTTAAAGTTTCGTACCATGCCAGTGGATGCTGAAGCAAAAACGGGGCCAGTATGGGCTAAAGAAGGGGAGAGCCGTGCGACTCTAGTGGGTCAATTTTTACGGAAAACCAGTCTGGATGAATTACCGCAATTTATTAACGTGTTACGGGGTGATATGTCCATTGTAGGTCCACGTCCGGAGCGTATGGTTTTTGTCAATCAATTCAAAGACCAAATTCCACATTATATGCAAAAACATTTAGTGAAAGCAGGCATTACTGGGTGGGCACAAATCAATGGGTGGCGTGGCAATACCAGTTTAGAAAAACGCATTGAATATGATTTGTATTACATTGAAAATTGGTCGTTACAGTTAGATCTTAAAATCATTTTTTTGACAATTTTCCGGGGATTTATTAATAAAAATGCCTACTAAATCGATTTTGGTTGTTGGGGGTGCTGGCTATATTGGGTCTCACATGGTGGATATTTTACGCCAAGCAGACTTAATGCCGGTAATTATCGATAATCTTTCTACAGGTCATCAAGAAGCTGCGTTAGGCTCTGAACTGATCGTGGGTGATATTGCAGACTTAACTTTACTACAGCAAGTTTTTGCAATGCATGATTTCTCCGCAGTGATGCATTTTGCTTCTTTTATTCAAGTAGGAGAATCAGTCAAAGACCCAGCAAAATATTACGTAAACAATGTAGCTGGCACGCTTAATTTACTAAATGCGATGTTGCAAGCAAATGTAAATAAATTTATTTTTTCATCGACTGCTGCTGTATATGGAGAACCGCTTTATATACCTATCGATGAAGAGCATGTAATTGCGCCCATTAATCCTTATGGCCATAGTAAACGCATGGTAGAGCAAATACTGGAAGATTATGCGTGTGCGTATGGGTTGCAATTTGTGAGCTTGCGTTATTTTAATGCCGCAGGCGCTGATCCGGCAGGAAAATTGGCTGAGCGGCATGAACCTGAAACACATTTAATTCCACTGGTGTTACAAGCAGCGCAGGACAAGAAGCGGCCGATTACCGTATTTGGTAGAGACTATCCGACACCGGATGGCACTTGCGTGCGAGATTATATTCACGTTACGGATTTATGTGAGGCACATTTATTAGCGTTGCAAGCTTTGATGGCAGGGAAGAAAAGCGGTATTTATAATTTAGGGGCAGGGCAGGGTTATTCAGTGCAGCAAGTGATAGATGTGGCACGCAGAGTTACACAACGTGATATTACAGTACTGGAAGGTGACCGTCGCCCAGGTGATCCCGCTATTTTGATTGCCAATCCAAAACGAGCAATGCAAGAATTAAATTGGCAGCCAAAGTATACTGATTTACAAGCAATTATTGCACATGCCTGGCAAGTTGTTAGATGATGATATTAGGAACAGTGTTCTTATTATTGTTTATGGGTAGGAGAGGTAAATTCTAAGCAGTGCTTGCTTAATAAAATATCAATTCAGAGTGTAGGGGTGCTAAAATAAATACTCTCTGGTGCTGCGCTAGGTAGGCTAGAGGTAAGTCTTGTTCTTTCTACGATTATTTTGCTGCGCAGATTATCTATTGCATCAAGGCCGGCTTTCCCAAAAATTAGAGCGCCGACTTTGTCATGTGCTTTTTTTGCTGCATCAATAGCACGTAATATCTCATCAGCTCGTTCAACTGTATTAATCGAACCTTTTTTTAAGGCGGTTTTAATTTCTTTAACTAACTGGGACCACTTTTTATCTTTAGTTAGCCAGAATATATAATTGACTAAAGGATCTTCTGATATTTCAGGTCGCGCAACTTTCCTCAGAGGGCTAATTGGTGGCAGAGGCTCAGGGATATTCTCATATTCCATATGTTTGACTTCGGCTGTTACTTTTTCTAGTATGAAACTAGTTGCGTTAATTATCATTGTTGATAGCATATGTTATTACTCCTTGCTGCTTGTTATTGGATAAATTTGTGAAAAAGGTCAGCTTTGTTGAATTAACTGAATAACCGAGCGGGTCGCTGTTTGCCAGTTTAATTTGGTTTTATATTCATGAAATGCAGATAGTGCCAGTTTTTCATACTCAGCATAGTTTTGCATTAATTTCATAATATATTCGCAATAAGTGAGTGTTGAAGCATCTAAGCTAAATGTCATACCGTTAATATTATCTTTTACTATTGTAGAAATTCCGCCCACATAAGAAGTGAGGCAAGGCAAGCCAAATGCATTTGCTTCAGCGAATACAATACCCAGACATTCAGCGCGTGAAGGAACAAATAGAAAATGAGACTCGTGCAGCAAGCGAATCATTTTTTCTACACCTTCAGGTGTACGTTTTGAAATAAAGCCATGGCATTTAATATAAGAGGGGATCTCCACCTCTTTAGGTGGGTGGCAGCCTACAAAATTTAATTCTACAGGCTGACCTGCAGCATGCAATGCTTTAGTGACTTTGAAAACAATGTCACCGCCTTTGCGGTTCCAGTGTTTCCCTATGAATAAGAGTTTTAGGGTATCTCGCGAACGTGATTTTAATAAAGTGCGAATGTCATCTACAGTATAGTTGCATTGAATATTTGCGCCAAAAGGAACAACTTTAATTTTATCTTTACTTGCACCATAAATTTCTAACGCAGTCCGAGCAGCCCAATCAGATGAGAAAATAGCCAGTTTGCAGCGTGCAAGGCATTCCTTAGTGATGATATTGCCCTGCTCAATAGAACTAGCAGAGTGACTGGAAAAACCAGGATAAAATCCTAGCAAACTAGCGTACAAGGCATCAGTCCAAAGAATGATGGGTTGCTTGCAATCAAGATAAGCAATTGGATTGATGAGAGGAGCAATCACAGCATCTACTTTAGCGTGTTCTAATTTTTTTGCAACTTGTTGTGAGTAATGTTTTGCAGCAAACGTGTTGAATCTGGGGCTTTCTCTTTGACCGCAGGCAATTTTTTTCCAAAATTGTTTTAGTTTGAAGTTGGTAGGTAAGGAGCGTTTTAAGTTGCCGATGTATTCGATATCTATGCCGTGTTGGGCGAAGGCAGTTGCCATATTGAAAGGAGTGCCAGACCAGTTCCCTATGTCACGTGAGTCAAACGTTGTTGCAAATGCAAATTTCATAAATATGTTTCCTGGAATAACAGTATCGAAAATTAGGATTGTCTCTCTCCTGCAAGGGGAGAAGCATTCCTAAGCAAAGGTAATTGCCAAAAAATTTCATTAAATCGTTGCATCGAAAAATCTCTAATCGTGCGTTGGTTTCCCTTGTCAGCCCATTGTTTTAGCTCAGCTTTAGACATGTTATAAAATGCCAACATTTTATTAGCAAGCTGCACTGGGTTTTGTGGATCGATTAAAATGCCAGCATCCCCTACCACTTCTGGAATGCCATTTATTCTGGTAGCAATAACAGGTACCTTAGCAACCATTGCTTCTAGCAATACTCGTCCAAAGGCTTCTTTAATTGAAGTCAAAACAAATACATCAAAGGCTTTTAGTAAGCAAAAACCTTGTTGAATATAGCCCGTCAAAATAATATCTTTTTCTAACCCGAGCTGTTTGACTTGCTGGCATAATGTTTCTTCCAGGACACCATCACCAATGATAATCAGTTTGGCTTGTGGGCATTGTGTTTTAATCAAAGCAAATCCATTAATTAACGTTTGTTGATCTTTAGCTTTGACTAAACGTCCCAGCGTACCAAATACGAAACTATTTTCGGGTAAATTGAGTTTTGCTCGTGCAGCGTTACGTTCCAAAAAAGTGGGTTCTGTCAGTTCAATATCAATCATATTATAAAGTGTAATGACCTGTTCAGCAGATACACCCCAGATATCACGCCTGATATCATCTCGCACTGCATTAGAAACGCCAGCAAAAAACATATTTTTTTGCATTAATATCGCGACTATTAATCTTCTAGGAATACTGCTGAGTGTTTTTAATTCATGCATAACAAAAAATAATGCGGGTATTTGACAAAATCTTGCTACCCATAGCATGATGTAACTGGGTTTATACCGATGACAAATAACAATCTGAAATTTTTTTTCTCGTTGCAGCTGTAACATTTTTTTTATGGCAGCCATTTTCAAGCCACGCGTAGCTCGTTTGGAGGAGTTAAGGAAATATACATTTTCTGCTAAATGCCTTTGCCTGATTTTTTCATCTGGCTTGCCTATCAAATAAGCGACAGTGACTTCAAATTTGGCGGGATCAAATAACTTTGTATATTGATTGCTGATATCAATAAATTGTGTTGCATAGCCATGACCAAAAATAAGAATAGCTTTACGCATTTAGCTATCCAGGTTGCTGTTTTGTAAAATGGTAGAAGCATTGAATGCCTCTAGGCTTTTTTGAATACGACGCATGCCTTTAGTGACTGATTTTTCATTGCGGCTAAGCGCGGGGTTGAGTACGGTCGTTGCATGGTTAATATGGTCCATATACTTTAATAAAATGTTGGAAGGAAGAAAGGTCATATTATAATGCTGAGCAACGAGCTTACGGTGCATCGCTTTGCCTGCTACCTCTTCACCATCAGAAAATTTAGCTTGGCATTTGTGCAATAAATCCATGCGATAGAGAGCGCAATGGCTGCGTAAATAATAATGGTTGTGATCCAGACCTTCCAGGGCATGATCTTTTTTCCGCATGGCGCGGTAAAATATTTTTTGAGCCAGGCGCTCCAGAGATTTGAGTAAATACTTATGTAGTGGCTTTGATTCTAGCTTCCATGAGCCTACACCTGCTATATTGCTATCGCGATTAATTTCCCCTAGCAAAAAAGGCAACCATTTTTTATTACGAACTAAAGTATCTGTATGGATAGATAGCACATAGGGTGTCGTTACACGCTCTAGTGCCAGATCGAGTGCGCGCGAGTGCGATAAGGCAGGTGACTCGCCAGGTATCTGCTGTCGTTCAATTAATTCGATCCATTTAAGGGTGCGTAGATAATCCAGAGATGCGTCATTAGAATCATTATCAATGACAATGACCTTAGCCAAAGCAGGGTCAGTATGTTGCCGGATAAGACGTAGGCAGAGTTTGGTTAATTCCAGGGTTTTATAGTTGGGAATTAGAATTGTTACTTGTGGCATAGTCATATATACTCTTGGGCTCAATGATTAGATCCCGATATTAAATGCTAACTTGTTACATTTTGCAAAGAAAATTATGACTAAACCGTCCAGAAAAGGCATTTTACTTGCCGGTGGCCATGGTACCCGCTTTTACCCCGCTACCCGCAGTATTTCCAAGCAGTTACTCCCTGTCTATGACAAACCGATGCTGTACTACCCTTTGACCACTCTCATGCTGGCGGGAATTAAAGATATTTTAATTATTACTTGGGAGCATGAACGGGAGTTGTTTGAAAAGTTATTAGGGGATGGTGGGCAATGGGGTGTCAGATTACAGTATGCTGCTCAGGAAAAGCCGCGTGGTATTGCAGAAGCATTTATTATTGGGGAAAAGTTTATTGGGGATGATGCAGTTTGCCTAATGCTGGGAGACAATATTTTATATGGTGAAGGTATTTCTACTATCATGCAAAGAGCGACGCAACAAACTCAGGGCGCAACCATTTTTGGTTACTATGTACAAGATCCAGAACGTTATGGTGTTATTCATTTTGATGCTCAAGGTCAACCGGTAGATATTGTTGAGAAACCTCAAAATCCGTTATCGCATTATGCTGCGATTGGGCTCTATTTTTATGATAATCGTGTTATTGAAATTGCTAAACAGTTACAACCTTCTCTCCGCGGCGAACTAGAAATTACAGATGTGACTCGCGTGTATCTGGAGGAGCAAAAGTTACAGGTTATCAAATTAGGACGTGGGATTGCTTGGCTTGATACAGGGACGCCGCCAGCGTGGTTAGAAGCATCTAATTTTATTCAAATATTAGAGCATCGTCAGGGACTAAAGATTGGGTGCCCGGAAGAAATTGCTTGGCGCATGGGTTATATTGATTCATCCCAATTATTGTCACTGGCAGAGCCTTTATTAAAAAGCGGTTATGGCAAATATTTACAAAACTTGGTGAGCTTATGAATATCACTCAAACTGAATTAACTGGTGTATTGATTATAGAACTACGTGCTTTTCATGATCCACGAGGCTATTTTTTTGAAATTTTCCAAAGTGAGCGTTATCAGCAACACGGAGTGCCAGGGCAATTTGTGCAAGATAATTTTTCGCGTTCAGGCAAAAATGTATTACGTGGCCTGCATTATCAACTTGAACACCCACAGGGAAAGTTAGTGTTTGTGACGTATGGCCATGTTCTGGATGTGATTGTCGATGTGCGTTCAGGTTCGTCCACCTTTGGTAAAGCGATTACTATTGAACTGAGCGACCAAAATTTACGTCAAGTCTATATTCCGCCTGGTTTCGCGCATGGTTTTTGTGTCTTATCAGAACGAGCAGATTTTATTTATAAGTGTACTGATTATTATTATCCTGCAGGTGAACGCGGTATTTATTGGAATGACCCTGCTTTACAAATTCCCTGGCCAGTGCAGGATCCAGTGTTATCAGCCAAAGATAGTGTTTATCCTTGCTTGCGGGAAGTGGCTGAAGATCAATTGCCACGGATGACCACCTAATGAGTAAGATATTAATCACAGGTGGTCATGGTCAGCTTGCTTACGAGCTAATAGCGCTCGCGCAACAACAAAAACATCAAATGATGGCTCCTGCACGTGAGCAATTAGACATTACCCAGCAGTCGGGCGTGCAGGAAATAGTAGATACTTTTCAGCCGGATGTTGTGATTAATACAGCAGCCTATACTAAGGTCGATCAAGCAGAACAAGATATTCAACAAGCTTATGCTGTTAATTGTGAAGGTGTAAAAAATATTGCGTTAGTGTGTGCACATAATCATATACCTTTGCTACATATTTCTACGGATTATGTTTTTGCTGGTAATCAGACACGTCCCTATCTGGAATCAGATACAGTGTCGCCAATTAATATTTATGGCAAGAGTAAATGGCAGGGTGAAGAAGCGGTGCGTGAACATTGTCCGCAACATATTATTTTGCGAGTGAGCTCAGTATTTGGCAGGCATGGCCAAAATTTTGTTAAAACCATTTTACGTTTAGCGCGCGAAAGAGAATTACTACGCATAGTTGCTGATCAAACGATGTGCCCAACACCTGCCAAAGCGATTGCTAACACGTTGCTGCGCATCATGGCAATGCCTTACTGGGGTACTTATCATTATTGCGGTACAGAAGCAGTTACCTGGTACGATTTTACTAAGGCCATTATATACCAAGCAAAACAGCAGATGGTCTTGCCTCTTAAACAGCTGGATCCTATTACGACTGCTGAATATCCCACCGCAGCAAAACGCCCAGCTTATTCCGTATTAGATGGCAGTTTATTTGAAAAAACGTTTGCATTGCAATGCCCCGACTGGCGTACAGGATTAGACGATGTCATTACCGCATTATCAACCCCGTAATGTATTAATTACCGGCGGTGCAGGTTTTATTGGTTCGAATTTTATTCGTTATCTATTGACGGTAGACCCCGCTGTCATCATTTATAATCTGGACATGTTGACCTATGCAGGTTCACTTAAAAATATAGAAAATTTATCTGATCCTAAGCGTCATACTTTTATTCAAGGTGATATCTGTGATAAGCAGTTAGTGAGTGCTATTTTACAACGTTATGCTATTGATACCATCGTCCATTTTGCTGCAGAAAGTCATGTGGATCGCTCAATCCAGGGTCCTGCGCCATTTATTCAAACGAATGTAGTGGGTACATTTACTTTGCTGGAAGCAGCCAAGCAATATTGGCAGCAGCAAAAAAGCTGGGATCAAACGCAATGCCGTTTTCATCATATTTCCACAGATGAAGTGTACGGTTCTTTGACGGCGGCAGATGCGCCTTTTACTGAGCAAACACCTTACGCACCTAACTCACCTTATTCAGCAGCTAAAGCAGGATCTGACCATTTAGTGAGAGCTTATTTTCATACTTACCAGCTTCCGGTCACGATGAGTAATTGCTCAAATAATTATGGGCCCTACCAGCATACAGAAAAGTTAATTCCCACTATTATCCGTGCCTGTCAAAATAGTCAGCCTATTCCGATCTATGGTGATGGGACAAATGTCAGAGACTGGTTATATGTAGAGGACCATTGCGCTGGAATAATTAAAATTCTACGGCAAGGCAAAATAGGAGAGACTTATAATCTGGGTGGTAATAACCAAATGAATAATTTAAATGTAGCCCATCATGTTTGTGATGTCATGGACCAGCTTTATCCTAAATCACAATCTTGTCGGAAACTCATTCAGTTTGTTGCTGATCGCCCTGGTCATGATTGGCGTTATGCGATAGATACCCAAAAAATGAGACAGAATTTAAATTGGCAACCTAAAGAACTTTTTTTACAAGGGCTGGAAAAAACGATCAAGTTTTATTGTAATTATTCAGCACTTGCTTAGTAAAATAGCCTCTCCCACAAGAGGAGAGGCTAGTGCTGATTATTAGGTGCCTCACATAAAAAAGTGTGTTGCGGAGCATTGGCGAAATATCCAGGTAGCGCAGGTGATTTGAGTAGCTAAAGTGGATGTGCTAATATCCGCTCATTTATCTTACAGGACTTAAAGGATCAAAGCGCATGAAAGTGACTAAAGCCATTTTTCCGGTCGCAGGGCTAGGGACACGGTTTTTGCCTGCAACCAAGGCCAACCCTAAGGAAATGATGCCTATTGTGGATAAGCCACTGATTCAATATGCGGTTGAAGATGCTTTAGCTGCTGGGATCACGGAACTTATCTTCGTTACCAGCAGTAGCAAGCGAGCTATTGAAGACCATTTTGATTCTAATTTTGAACTGGAAGCCAATTTACTCGAGCGAGGCAAATATGATCTTTTGGCGTTGGTGCAAGGTATATTGCCCTCTGGTGTTTCCTGTGCTTACATTCGTCAAAAATCACCCCAGGGTTTAGGTCATGCGGTGCTTTGTGCCCGACAGCTATTATCAAAAGAACCTTTCGCTGTGGTACTCGCAGATGATTTGATTGATGGTGGTAAACAATCCTGTCTACAACAGATGATGACCATTTTCGAGCAAACACAAGCTAGCGTTATCGCTGTCGAAAAAATTGCATCTGCGGATAGTAAAAAATACGGTGTGGTTGACGTAGAATCTACTGTGAGTCCTGTTGCAAAAATTTGCGGCATCATAGAAAAACCTGAACCCGCCGTTGCGCCTTCTAATCTCGGAGTCGTTGGACGCTATATTTTAACGCCAGCTATCTTTGACATGTTAGAAAATACAGCGCGAGGTTCAGGGGGGGAAATTCAATTGACTGATGCCATTGCTATGTTGCTCAAAAAAGAATCAGTCATGACATTGCAATTTCAAGGCAAACGTTACGACTGTGGCAGTAAGTTGGGGTACCTGGAAGCCACTATAGCGTATGCTTTAAAACATCCAGAGATTGCTGGTGATTTTCAATTGTTGCTTAGAGACTTTGCCGAATGTATAGCTTAAAGTCCTTGAAGTCACAGCCTTCTATTGTCTACCTGGTGGCAGCTTTTTTTAGTATTTTACTTTCTATCTGGATTAGTAGTCAGGAAACTGTCATTAACCCTGATGCTATTTGTTATCTGCAAAGTGCTGCCACGATGAAAAGTGGAATCCATGCGGCAATGAATATCTGTGGGCAAGCAAAATGGCCATTTTATTCATTATTAATTGCAGGTGTAGTGAGCATCACAAAATTATCTTATGTGACTGCTGCCTATATGCTGGACGGTATTTTTTCGTTGCTTACTGTGCTGGCTTTTATAGGTATCGTGGCTTTTATAGCGCAAAAACAGCAAGCATTAACCAAGCACATACTTTGGCTGGCCGCATTGATTATCTTGTTAGCGCATGAATTTAATGCTGTTAAAACGTATATTATCCGTGACCATGGCTTTTGGGCTTTTTATTTAGGGTCGCTCTTTTTCTTACTTTATTATTTCCATACACGACAATGGCGTTATGCTTTTGCCTGGAGCGTGAGTGCTATCGTAGCGACATTGTTTCGTATTGAAGGCGCCATTTTTCTATTGATCATTCCTTTTATTGCCTGGTTCGAAGTAAAACAAAGTTTTGCTATTCGCCTCAAAACATTTTTGCAATTGAATGCCATGACTATTATTGTTGGTATTATGGTAGGTGGCTGGTTTTTACTTTATCCATCTCACTCGAGTGGGCGGTTATCTGAGCTACAATTCCAATTACTGCATGGTGTGATGTTACTCAAGCAGAATTTTCAATTAAAAGCGGCTGGTCTGGCGATTACTGTATTGGGGAATAATGGTGCGCGTGATGCTACAACTGTTTTAACGATTACCTTTGTAGTGTGGTATCTATTTAATGTCATAGCTAACTTGTCGCTGATTTGCAGTGGCTTGTTAATCTATAGCTGGTGGAAAAAACTGCTGATAACAGATCAAACTACGCGACTGGTCTTATGGAGCTATGTGCTTATTAATGTGATGGTGACCGCTGTATTTTTAGGTCAAAATATGTTTCTCTCGAAGCGCTACTTGCTTGCTTTATCACTGGTGCTGATGTTATGGGTGCCCTTTGCTTTAAGCAATTTAATGCAGCAATGGCAGCAGCGAAAATGGCCCTTCGTCTTGGCGTTACTTTTTATAGCTATTTCTTCGTTAGGCGGGATTTTTGATTTTGGCTATTCTAAACAGTATATGCGTGATGCAGGACGGTGGCTGGCAGTGAATGTACCAGAAGAGGCTACGGTTTATAGTAATGATTTGCAAGTCATGTATTATTCACAACGGTTTGGCAACCAGATTTTTGCTCAGGCGGAAGCATTTTTTAAGCCTGAAGCTATTGCGCATGACCAATGGAAAAAATATGATTACCTTGCCTTACGTGTAGACCAAAAAGAGTTAAGTGCTGCCACAGGCATTTTGCATGAAATAGCGTTAACACCTATCCAGGTTTTTCATAATAAACGAGGCGACCAGGTGCGTATTTATAGGAGATCGTCGTGAATATCACAGTGATAGGAGCAGGCTATGTTGGTTTGGTCACGGGCACTTGTTTTGCTGATTTAGGTAACCATGTGACTTGTGTCGATATCAACAAGGAGAAAATTACGCATCTTAAAAAAGGCATTTTACCTATTTATGAGCCAGGTCTTGAAGAGTTGGTTGCTTTGAATATATCGGCAGGACGTTTGCATTTTGCCACTTCACTTCAGGAGCTTACGGTTGAACCACAAGTCATTTTTATTGCCGTAGGTACACCTAGCGATAAAGATGGTTCAGCTAATATGGAATATGTGTTGGAAGCGGCACGTCATATCGGTACCCGTATTAAAAATTATTGTGTGGTTGTTGATAAATCAACAGTGCCTGTAGGGGTCGCTGACCAAGTTAAGAATGAGATCCAAACTGAGTTGAAAAAACGGCGTTTAACGACAAAGTTTGATATGGTAAGTAACCCGGAATTTTTGCGAGAAGGTGCAGCAATTGATGATTTTATGAAGCCTGATCGTATTATTATTGGTTTAACGTCGAAAAAAGCCAAAGCAATTATGCTGGAGCTTTATACCCCTATTTTGCGGAACCCTGAAAAAATTTATTTTATGAATGTGAAAGACGCTGAAATGACAAAGTATGCAGCGAATGCCATGTTAGCTACCAAAATTTCCTTCATGAATGAAATGGCAGTTTTGTGTGAGCGGATGAATGTCGATGTAGAAAATGTGCGTTTAGGTATTGGCTCTGATTCGCGTATTGGTAATTCATTTATTAATGCTGGCTGTGGTTATGGCGGCTCTTGTTTTCCCAAGGATGTAAAAGCATTGATAAAAATGGCAGAAGAGTGTGGGGTTGAGCCGTTGGTCTTGAAGGCTGTTGAGGAGCGTAATTTTCATCAAAAGCAGCTACTGCCCAATAAAATTATTGAGTTATTTGGTGATGATCTGACAAAAGTGACCATCGGTGTATGGGGTTTATCTTTCAAGCCGGGGACAGATGATATGCGTGAAGCCTCTTCTCTGGTTTTATTGGAACACCTGATTGCACGTAATGCGTGTGTGCAAGTGTATGATCCAGTGGCAATGCCAGTGGCACGTAAACTGTTTCCTGCCGAATGGCTGAAGAATGGCAACTTACACTTTGCCGAGCATCAGTATGCCGCATTAAATGCGGCGGATGCACTGGTGTTGGTGACTGAGTGGAAACCTTTTTGCTACCCAGACCTCACAGCGATGAAGAAAATAATGCGTCGACCTCTTATTTTGGATGGTCGTAATCAATATGATCCTAAGCAAATTAAAGATGCAGAGTTTGAGTATTATGGAATAGGGCGGGGATAGGTAATAACCCTAGTTAATTAATTCAATTTCCAAAATAATCAGCTTATGCTATTATTTAAAAACGTCGTTTAAAAAAGTGATATAGGAATGATTAGACAAAGAACCTTAAAGAACGTCATTAAGGCAACAGGGATAACACTACACGGTGGCGAAAGAGCCGAACTCACCTTACGGCCAGCCCCCGCCAATACAGGGATTATCTTTCAACGTGTTGATATATCTCCCATTATTGAAATTCCAGCGCTTGCAGAATATGTAGGTGATACGACCTTATCTACCTCATTGGTCAAAAATGGTATTCGTGTTGCTACCGTTGAACACTTACTTTCTGCTTTGGCAGGTTTGGGTATTGATAATGCTTATGTGGATGTGAATGCCTCGGAAATCCCTATTATGGATGGCAGTGCTGCTCCTTTTGTATTCTTGGTGCAGTCAGCCGGTATTCAGGAACAAAATGCGCCTAAACGCTTTATCCGTGTTAAGCGTAAAGTCACTGTTAAGGAAGGCGATAAGTGGGCCTGTTTTGAGCCATTTGAAGGGTTTAAAGTGACGTTTAGTATAGAATTCAATCATCCTGTATTTCAAATGCATAGCAAAACCGCTACCCTGGATTTCTCCAGTACATCTTATGTGAAAGAAGTTAGCCGTGCCCGCACGTTTGGTTTTATGGCTGATTTTGAACGTTTGCGCGCTATGAATCTGGCGCGAGGTGCTACATTGGATAATGCGGTAGCAATTGATGATTTTCGTGTGCTGAATGAAGATGGGTTACGTTATGAAGATGAATTCGTCAAACATAAAATCCTCGATGCGATCGGCGATCTTTATCTTTTAGGTTCAAGCTTGATTGGTGCTTTTAATGGGCATAAATCAGGTCATGCTTTAAACAATACTCTTTTGCGTAAGCTATTAGAACAGCAAGATGCGTGGGAGTATGTGACGTTCGATGAAGATTCAGTGCATGTTCCTATTTCTTATCTTCGCCCGATGTTGGCTTTTGAGGCTTGATTATTTCTGTGCCGTTTTTTTTAGGACAATCGCACTTAAAGTAACCTAAAATGATATTTCTCTAATTCCTGCCTAGAATTTCCCTCTTCCGCGCTCGAAGCCAGTTTTTCCAGCATTATTTATGAGCGGGAGAGGGAAATTCTAGGCAGGAGTGAGTAGTTACAAAATATCCTACGAATGCTCCGCTATTTTTTCAAGCACAATTCGCAATTTCTCATCTGTTATCTTGCTCGCTGTTTCACGCAATAGAGCAGCGCTCTTTGCGGAGAGTTTTTGCTGTGGCTCACGGTTATGAGAAGATGAGGCAGAAACATAATTAGGTTGAACTTTACAGCAAATAGCTTGGATATTTTCTAGGCCAGGGTGCTGTCTTAACTTAATCAATAGCTCAGGAATATGAAAACGCAAGCGTGTGACCCAATGTGGATTGTCTGCGATGACAATCAGCGAAGTTCCGATAAGATTTACAATAAAACAATGCTGAGTGAGGGCTCTATTTTGATCTAACAAGCATTCTTTTAATCCACTATTCCACTGCTGAAGTCGATCTAATTTAGACAATAAATTGCCTAGTGTATGATTGTCTTGTTGCAAATATTGTGTAATAGAATTATCCATCAGCAAATTATAAGCTTATTTTTCAGGGCATGCAGCAGGATTATAGAAAATCACCCGTTACTCTCGCGCCTGCTTAGAACTTTTCTCTTGCTCGCTTATAAAGGATGTACTCAACAGTTTGTTGACTTTTCACGCAAAGTAGGTGATGCTTCCACCCTATTTTTCCCTAATTTATGATGTGAAAACCTATGATATTGACCCGAATCTTTAGTCAGATTTTTGGCAGCCGTAACAAGCGCGTTTTAAAGCGTATGTGGGGTGTGGTGGCTGAGGTAAATGCGTTAGAGCCGCAAATGGTGGCGCTCTCAGATGCTGAGTTGCAAGCTAAAACCCAGGAATTTCGCCAACGCTTACAGCAAGGTGAAACTCTGGAGCAGCTATTACCGGAAGCATTTGCAGTGGCGCGTGAGGCGGGTAAGCGTGTTTTGGCGATGCGTCATTTTGACGTGCAATTACTCGGTGCCATGGTGTTGCATGGCGGTAGTATTGCGGAGATGCGTACGGGTGAAGGTAAAACTTTAGTGGCAACATTAGCGGCTTACCTCAATGCGTTGACGGGTAAAGGCGTACATATCGTTACTGTCAATGATTACCTGGCTAAACGTGATTCTGAATGGATGAGTCCATTATATTCTTTCCTGGGTTTAACAACGGGTGTTATTACACCCGCTATGTCATCGCAAGAAAAAAAGCAGGCTTATGCTACGGATATTACTTACGGCACTAACAATGAATTTGGCTTTGATTATTTGCGCGATAATATGGCGTTTGCCATGGCAGATAAAGTACAGCGCCCCTTGCACTATGCCATTGTAGATGAAGTCGATTCTATTTTGATTGATGAAGCACGTACCCCGCTCATTATTTCTGGTGCAGCTGAAGATAGCGCAGAGCTTTACCTGGCAGTCAATAAGTTGGTACCGCAGTTAATTAAACAAGTAACGAAAGAAGCGGCTGGCGATTATTTCATTGATGAAAAATCTAAACAAGCATTTCTGAGCGAAGAGGGTCATCAGCACGTTGAAGAATTATTTGCTAAAGCGAGCTTGATTCGTGAAGGTGAAAGTTTATATGATGCGAACAATATTATGCTTATGCATCATCTCAATGCTGCTTTACGGGCGCATGCTATTTTTCATCGTGATGTTGATTATATCGTGCAGAATGGCGAAGTTGTTATTGTCGATGAACACACAGGCCGTACCATGCCAGGGCGACGCTGGTCAGATGGGTTGCATCAGGCGATTGAAGCAAAAGAGAGTGTACAGATTCGCCAGGAAAATCAGACGTTAGCATCCATTACTTTCCAAAATTATTTTCGAATTTATCAAAAGTTGTCTGGTATGACCGGTACAGCCGATACAGAAGCGTATGAATTTCAGCAAATTTACGGTCTGGAAGTAGTGGTATTGCCTACCAATATGCCTATGGTTAGACAAGATCAGCCCGATTTTGTATTTATGTCAGCAGCAGAGAAATTTACTGCAATCATCGAAGACATAAAAAAAACCCGCATTGCTAATCAACCTGTGTTAGTGGGCACTACGTCGATTGAGACATCTGAATACCTTGCTAGTTGTTTGAAAAAAGAAAATATTCCACATAATGTATTGAATGCCAAATTTCATGAACAAGAGGCACGAATCATTGCTGAAGCAGGCCGTCCAGGTGCTGTTACCATTGCGACTAATATGGCTGGCCGTGGTACAGACATTGTACTAGGTGGCAATCTAGAAGCAGAATTAAAAGCGTTAGATAATCCTACTCCAGAAGAAATTATTAAATATAAAGCAGCTTGGCAACAACGTCATGATAAAGTCATTAAAGCGGGTGGCTTATATGTATTAGGTACAGAACGCCATGAGTCACGCCGTATTGATAATCAATTGCGCGGCCGTTCTGGTCGGCAAGGGGATCCTGGCAAGACTCGCTTTTATCTTTCATTAGAAGATAATCTGTTACGTATCTTTGGTGGTGACCGCTTGACGAGTATCATGAAGCGTATCGGTATGGAAAAAGGTGTCGCGCTTGAGTCACGCTTATTAAGTAATAGCATTGAGAATGCGCAGCGCAAAGTGGAAGCCCATAACTTTGATATTCGTAAGCAGCTACTTGAGTATGATGACGTGGCTAATGAGCAGCGTAAAGTCATTTACCGGCAACGCGATGCATTACTTACAGCTGAGAGCATTGCAGATACAATTGAGTCAATCCGACAACAAGTAGTGGATGGTGTTATCAGTACTTTTATTCCACCACATAGCCTGGAAGAGCAGTGGAATGTGCAGGGATTAGAGCAGCAGTTAGAACGGGATTTTAATGTACGCTTGCCTATCCAGGAGTGGTTGGCAAAAGAAGAAATGCTGCATGAAGAAAATTTGCGTGAACGTATTCATGGCATATTCAAAGAAACTTACCAGAAGAAAGAAGTGCAAGCAGATGCGGTTGTTATTCGTCAATTTGAAAAAGCGGTTATGCTACAAACCCTCGATAATTTTTGGCGTGAACACCTGGCTGCAATGGATTATCTGCGGCAAGGCATTCACTTGCGGGGTTATGCACAAAAAAATCCTAAACAAGAATATAAGCGTGAAGCGTTTGAATTATTTGTTGCTTTATTGGATCGTGTTAATTATGAAGTTATTTCGGTTTTGAGTAAATTTGAAGTGCGTAAGGAAGAAGATGTTGAGCAACTTGAAGCCCAGCGTCGCATAGCTGCACAGAACATAAAAATGGAGTATCAGCATGCTGAGATGGGTACATTAGAAAATAATGTAATAGAAGAACAAGCAAATGTAGGTGAAGCAGTGATTGCAATGCCTGTACGCAATATGCCTAAAGTAGGACGCAATGAACCTTGTCCTTGTGGCTCAGGCAAAAAATATAAGCAGTGTCATGGTAGTTTTAGTTAAATAAATCTATGCCCGTTACACTTCGCATTTTCAAATGTAATGGGTATATTATAGAGATATCAAATGACTATCATGCATGTTGCTGTCGGTCTGGTTTTCAATGCGCATGGCGATATTCTAATTGCGCAACGCCCACCTGGAAAATACCAAAGTGGGTTATGGGAATTTCCAGGCGGTAAAGTTGAAGCAAATGAAACCGTTTTTCAAGCTTTGCAACGTGAATTGCTAGAAGAAGTCGACATACAAGTGATAATTGCCGAACCTTGGCTGAAAATTGAATACGATTACTCTGATCGTAAAGTCTTACTTGATACCTGGCGTGTGGCCCAATTTTCTGGCGAACCGAGGGGTAGGGAAGGACAGCTTGTGCAATGGATTTCACCTGATTGTTTGCATCAGTTTCAATTTCCATTGGGAAATCGGGAAATTATTGAAAAATTACAATTGCCCTTTTTTAATGGAGAAAATTAGAGCTATTAGAGCAATCGCATAATATCATTAACTAATGCCTGTGTGACGAGTAATAATAGTGCAATGATCCCAAGGCGCAAAAAGAGAGTCTGGATTCGTAAGGACAAAGGCTTGCGTGTGACAAATTCAATAAAGTAAAATAGTAAATGCCCTCCATCTAAACCGGGGATAGGTAACACATTAATGACACCGATCGCAATACTAAAGAAAGCGAGAAAGCTGATAAAGGGTAAGATGCCATTATTGAGAGCAGTGCCAGCGCTTTCAAACATCGTGATAGGGCCACCCAAGCCTTGTAATGAAACTTTGCCAGTGAGCATTTTGCCTAAGAATTGAAAATTGAGCGTTGTAAAGTCGACTACTTCTTGTTTTGCGGGTGCTAAGGCAGTCAATGGACTATATTGGATTTTACGTAATAATCCAGCAGGCCATTTGAATTGAGGCGAGAGACCTAAGAAACCATGTTTCTGGAATAAGCCATCGTATTTGTAACCAATAGTGACTGGTAGTGAGAGAATTTTTGCTTGACGTTTGATCTTGAATAGGAACGTTTCTGCGGGGTGCATAGCAACAAAAGTGATAAGCTGCTCCCAATTTTTAATGTGTTGCTGGCCTATAGATAAGATCATATCATTGATCTGCAAACCAGATTGACTGGCAGGTGAATTAGGTAATAAGGCACCAATGATCAATGAAATTTTAGGTTGATAAGGTTCAATACCTAAACTTTTTAATGGATCAGGTTTTAGATTATTCATTTGCCAATGCGTGAGGTCAAGTGTGTGCTGTAAAATGGTATGAGAATTGAATTGTTGCGTTTTGATTGCTACCTGGGTTTTTTCTCCTAGGTAAGTCATAAGACGAATCACGACAGAATTCCAGTCTCTCGTTACTTTATTATTAATATCAAGAATTTCATCTTGTGGCTTAAGCCCTGCATTGGCTGCAAGCGAATGAGGTGTAATATTCCCGATTAAGGGTATGAAACTTGTAAAGCCCACCACAAAGAGTAGCCAGTATAAGACAAAAGAAAAAATAAAATTAGCGAGAGGGCCGGCAATAACAACAGCGATTTTTTTATAGAGAGGTTGCCGGTTAAAGGCCAAGTGTAACTCATTCTTTGTCACTTTTTCTTCACTTTCATCCAGCATTTTTACATAGCCACCCAAAGGAATAGCGGCCAAGACAAATTCAGTGCCTTTTTTATCATGCCAGCGAAAGAGTGCTTTGCCGAAGCCTAGAGAGAAACGCAAGACTTTGATACCAACTAGGCGAGCGACGATGAAGTGACCGAATTCATGAATGCCAACGATGAACAAAATGGTAAGGATGATGCCGATGATGGAGATTAGAATATTTAGCAAATGAATAGCTCCATTTATTTGCTTTTAGTTAATATGAAGATAATAGCATAACAGGATTGTTATTAATGCAATAGTCTCTCCACTTGTGAAAGTGCTAATTGTCGTTGAAGATTTATCTTATACTTCTGTATAATGGGGCAAGTTATAAAAGCTATTCGATCACAGGAAGTGATTAGGCTCTCATATGTCAGGGACGAAAACGATATTAAAAAGCTTAAGAGTTGAATATGCTCTTGGCGGACTCACAACAGCGGGTACAGGAGCTTTTGCCGTAGGGGCAAGACTTGCTGGGCACGCAACTCCTTTCGCGGAAAATTTGGCGAGCAATATACTCTCTGTTTTTGGTATAGTTGATGGGATATGCCAAATCTCAAATGGCATTATTACCTTCATACAAACATTAGATGATGGTAATTTACCGAATGAAAAATATCTTTGCCTTACCTCTCTGCTGGAACTCATTGCTGGAACGGCTAAAACCTATTTCAGTTTTTCCGCTGTGACAAATGGGGTGAGTGAAGGACTACATACTTTATTGATTAGCAATACAATGACGATCGGGTTGCAGCTCAATGTAATAGGATTTCTTGTTTCTTCTAGTATTAATTTAGTGAGTGCGTTACTGAATGTCATTCAAGTGTGTAAAAATAATAGTAACCTTGAAAATACTGGAGAGATAGTCACATTCAACGATGCTATGCTAAATCTTACTTTACAAGCTGGCAAAGTAGCAGGTTGGGCTTTATTATTTTGTGCCCATCCTGGTGGTTTAGTGTTGGTATTCTTGGCTTACTCCTATCAAGGGTACAATTTGCTATGCTCTCAGCATGGAATTTTCAAAACCGAAACTCCGACTGATAATGATATAGAAAAAAAAGAGATTCCTTATGCAAGACCTTTATCCTTCATCAGGCCATAAGAACTAAGAATCAGGCATGATCCTAGCCAATGCTTTTGATACCCATGGCTCTTAGTTGCCTATTAATCTGTGCCACACTGATAGCATCTTGTATGGGCCCAATTTGTACATGGTACAATTTATTTAGATGGGCAAGTTTCACTGGTGATGTCATCACGGGGGTTAAGCGTTTTTTTAGTTTTTCAGCATAGATTTTATTGCGGAAGGCGCCCACTTGTATATAAGTCGGATGAGCCAAAGGACGTTTATAATGGGGCGTATAGTCTTGTACTGTCATAAGATGTTTCTGTGTATTTTCAGCCAGGAAAAAGTTATTACTCGAGTGATAATTCTTATCATAGCGCAAAGGATCAATGGCTTTCACATTGACAGGTGCTGTGCCATGGCCCAACATGCCAAGTTTTTTCGCGGCAGCATAAGATAAATCAATTAAGCGATTATTTTCAAATGGCCCACGGTCAGTCACTTTAACAATGACTTTGCGTCCATTTTTTAAATTGGTGACTTCTACATAGGTTGGCAGAGGTAAAGTTTTATGTGCAGCCGTCATAGCTAACATATTATAACGTTCGCCGTTGGATGTATGATGACCATGAAATTTAGTGCCATACCATGAAGCTATCCCGCGCTGCTCATAATTTTTGCTGGAAGGCATCACATAATATCTTTTTCCAAAGACAGTGTAAGGCTTATTACCCACTCGGCTGAGCGGTTCAGCTTTTGGTACGGCGTCAGGTATGTTGGAAACATCCACATTATAAGAGGGTGGGCCGTCTTTTCTAGCAATTGAGCAACCGTTCAATAGCCCAAAAGCAAGCAGACTAAGATAAAAAATAACTTGGAAAAATTTATGCTGACGTATTGGGTTGAAATGTAATGCAATAGGATTAAGCATTATTGAGTTTCTCCCGTAGCGTTGAAATATAATGACTTAATTGCAATACTGACATCGCATATAAGTCACTTGGATTGTAACGTTTTATGACATCAAAATTATGGAATCCCCACCAATATTCATTGCCCCAGTAAGTAGGCAAGGAAATAATTTTATGCGGATTTTTTTTTATAAAATCATCATCTGGCTTGATGTTATAATCTGTGAGCGCTGATTTAGAGAGCACTCTCATCTCTTTCTTTTTTCCTAAAAAGAATTGGAACTTATGACTCAGGAGTGAGATGGGAACGGCAATGGGTTGCTTTGCTTCCCAGCCATGCAGTTTGTAATAATTGGCAATACTGGCAATGATATCGAGTTCATTATTAGAGAGGTCAGTTTTAGTATGTCCATTATAGCTTACAGCATAGCGGCGATAACTACTTGGCATAAATTGGGGTTGTCCAATTGCGCCTGCATAAGAGCCGTGCACTTTTAGTGGATCCCATTGTTGCTCGCGAGTCAAAAGTAAAAACTCTTTTAGTTCATTTCGAAAAAAAGGTGCACGTGCGCTTTGACTAAAAGCAATATTGGACAAAGCATCAATGACTCGAAATTTACCGGTATGCAGGCCATATTTTGTTTCGACACCGATAGTGGCTACAATAATACTAGCGGGAACGCCATATTTTTTTTCTGCTTGTGCCAATGCAGTTTGATAGTGATTCCAGAATTCAACACCATTGCGGATGCGCCATTCAGTGACAAATAAACGTTGATAAATATTCCATGGCTCTTTTTCTAATGGTGCTTTAATCTTTCTGATGACGGCAGATCTGACTTGTACCGTATTAAATAAGGCAACCAGAGTAGCTTCTTTAAATTTATGTTGCTTGACCATCTCATGGATAAATAATTTGACATCAGGGCGACTAGCAAAATGCGTGTCTGCCTGTACAGAACAAGCAACAAACAAGCTGCTAAAAAATAAAATAAAAAATTGTATCATGTGGCCTCTCTTTTTTTTGTATCTATTCAGCACCTGCTTAGCGCTCGCCTCTCCTGCAAGGAGAGAGGCGAGTGCTGAATTTTATGTTGTCAGCAGCTTTCTATGTGTCTGGATAGACATTAAAATCCCAAAGCTCGCCATCAATGTTACCATGGATGACCCACCGTAACTGACTAAGGGTAACGGTAATCCCATCACAGGTAAAATGCCTGTCACCATTCCCATATTAATAAAAAATGAGAAAAAAAAAGTGATAGTCAGGCTGCCTGCTAGCAGGCGTGAAAATGTATCCTGTGCATGAATTGTAATGTATAACCCGCGTAAAATGATAATCATAAAAACCATGATTAAGATAATACTTCCTAGAAAACCAAATTCTTCGCCACAGACAGCAAAAATGAAGTCTGTCGAATGTTCAGGTAAAAAATGTAAATGAGATTGAGTGCCATTTAACCAGCCTTTGCCAAAAAAACCACCTGAGCCAATCGCAATTTTTGATTGGATAATATGATAGCTAGCACCTAATGGGTCACGCTCTGGATTAAAAAAAGTCAATACCCGTTGGCGTTGGTAGTCATGCATAAAATACCAGAGTAGCGGTGCACAAAGAATGGCGAGACCTAAAAGGCTGCCCAGTAAACGCCAACTTAAACCGGCTAGCAATAAGACACTGCCACCTGCAATAAGTAGCAGAACAGCAGTGCTTTGGTCCGGCTGTTTTACTACGAGTAAAGCAGGAATGAAAATGATGACCATAGCCAGTGCAATACACTGATTATTTAATGGTAAATGAATTTTGTGAAAGTAACTAGCCAGAAATAATGGCAAAGCCAATTTCATTATTTCAGAGGGTTGAAAGTGCATAATGCCTAAATTTAACCAGCGTTCAGCGCCTTTGCCGGTATGACCTACAATGAGCACAGCAATCAGAAAAAGTATGCTTATACTATAAAGCCAAATCGCCCAGTGTTGGTACATGAGAGGTGGAATTTGAGCAAATATAAGCATCACTATAAGAGCAACACTGATATGCAAAATTTGTTGTGCAATGACGGTGTGATTTTGGCTGCTTGCGCTATATAAAATGATTAGCCCTAAGGTAATTAATAAAATAATTCCTAGTAGCAAATAAATATCGATATGAATATATTGCCAAAGAGAACGTGCATTGCTTTGATGCGGTTGATGAGTACGTTTGAAAGTGTCAGTGAATGTCATGGTTGGTATTTCCTTTGCTCAGGCTGGCTGTGTTGTTTGCTGGCCCAACAAAATAATAGTCAAGGATCTTACGTGCAACGCCTGCTGCAAGTTTGCTATGTTCAGCAATGACTGCGATAGCGATTTGTGGTTTATCAACGGGTGCAAAGGCGACAAATAGTGAATGATCACGTAGTTCTTCTGGTAACTTTTCCTGCTCTTCGCTTTTTCCTTCTTCATCACGATGTTTGATGGAATAGACTTGGGCCGTTCCTGTTTTTCCAGCAATAGTATAAGGCATATCATGCCCATAGTGAGAATAGCCTGTACCTAACGGTGAAATCATCACATTTTGTAGAGCGGCAATGATAATTTTCCAATTATCTTGATTGTCTAAACTGATAGGCTCTAGTTCAGTTGCCGTTTGTGGCTCTGGTGCTTTACCCGTTTCTTGTTCCATGAGTAATAAATGGGGAGTAAGGCGTTTACCACGGTTGGCCATGGTAGCAATGCCTTGCGCGAGTTGTAATGGCGTTGCTTGCATATAACCTTGCCCAATAGCTGAGTTAATGGTGTCTCCTTCATACCAAGCAGTGCCTTTGGCGCGACGCTTCCAAGCAGGAGATGCAATGATACCAGGCACTTCTTCGCCTATATCTATACCCGTTAACTCACCAAAGCCGAAGCGATTTAATATATCATCAATACGTTTGATCCCCATTTTGTGGCCTAGTGCAAAAAAATAAGTATCACAAGAACTGACAATGGCATGATTCAAATTGACGTTGCCATGACCATGGGGTTTCCAGTCATGGTAAAGATGCTCACTGTTTGGCAATTGATACCAGCCTGGGTCAAAAATAGTAAAATCAGATGTCGTGCTGTTAGAATCTAATCCTTCTAGTGCAATATACGGTTTAATGGTCGATGCTAAAGGGTAAAGCCCACGTAACGTTCGATTGTAAAGCGGCTTGCTGGGTGCTTGCTGTAATTGCTGAAACTCTTGGTTACTAATGCCTGTGACAAATAAATTAGGATCAAAAGTGGGTTCGCTAACCATGGCAAGAACTTGTCCTGTAGCAGGCTGGATCACAACTACGGCACCGCTATGTCCCGCCAGCGCTTGTTCAGCAATCATTTGTAAGTTGCTATCCAGGGTAAGATACAAATTTTTCCCAGGTAGAGGTTTAATTCGATTCAGCACGCGTACAGACTGACCACTGGCATCATTTTCAGCTTGCTCATACCCAACCGTGCCATGCAAATCATCTTCATAAAATTTTTCAATGCCTAATTTGCCGATATAATTGGTTGCGCTGTAATTGCTTGGGTCTATATCTTCCAGTTCATCCAGATTAATGCGCCCTACATAACCTAATACATGGCTTAATGTAGCACCTAAAGGATAATGCCGAATCAAACGTGCTTTAATGAGGGCGCCTGGAAAACGGTACTGGTTTTCATAAAATCGTGCGACTTCTGCTTCTGTCAGACGCAGCTTTAAAGGAATTTCATCAAAGCGGCGATGTTGTTTTAATTCTTTTTGAAATTGCGCAATTTCAGTATCATTGAGTGGAATAATTTTAGCAATTTCGGCTAAAGCTTGAGGTATGTTGCTGTTTTTTTTAGGAACAATATCCAAGCTGAATACAGGGAGATTTTCTGCAAGCAGAAGGCCATTGCGGTCATAAATTAAGCCACGTGTGGGTTCGATAGGGACAAGATCGAGCCAGTTCTTTTTTGAAAGAGTAGTATAAAGATCATGCTTGGCAAATTGTAAAAATCCGAGGCGAATAATCAATAATGCAATTAAGATCAGCATAATGATGAGCACTATAATACTGCGCTGGGTTATCAGCTGAATTTCTTGTAGATGATTTTTGATGGCGATACGTTTTCGCATGTCAGGATTTTATCAGCATCTGTTGCTTAGTCATAGGCCTCTCCCACGAGGGGCAGGACAATTGCACTCTGGGATTGATATTTTATTAAGCAAGTGCTGCAGAATCAAAATCCATACCAGACATTAATCAATAATGGGATAGTGATCCCCGCATTCGTGCCTGCCATGCTGCCATTTGAATAATGCATTGTACTTAAACTAACCGATAGACGTTGTTCTTTGCCAAAACTGGCGCCTACGCCAATCTGGTCCTGAAATGAAAAATAAATACCCAGGTTACGATCTGCAATGCGAGTACGCGTTAAATAAGATCCACCGATGCTGAGATCGATATAGGGAGAGATAAAATAACGCTGAGTGAAATAGTAGCGCAGGGTAGGAGCGAGCGAATAGATATTAATTTCCCGATTTGCTGGGTAGTTATTGACCCACCAATGACCAAAACTGGCATCAAAATAAATTTTCACATGCTGCCAGGTCAAAAGTGCAGGCTGATACCAAACTGCGCCTCTATAGCCTCTTAAATGGCTAGGGTCTTTATCTATTAATGGATAGGTTAGTGCGATACCTGTTTGTGCATGAGCCATGCGACAGAATAATCCAATGAGCATAAGCGCAAGCAAGCGAAGAAGCACGTGTGTTTTCCTTAACACGGTACGAAAAAGATTTCCTGTAAGACCTTAAAGAGTTACTGAGTTCTTGTCAATTAAATACGAGAGGAAGTTGTTATTTTTAAGATGGTGAACGTGAGCAGGATTGGTAGTTGTAACGTTTTTCAGGATATTTCTCAGGAAGTCTTTTAGGCTGTTTTTTATGACGCTTCGGTGGAGGAGTAGTTACGAAAGAAGTGACAGGAAAAGCTACAGGAGAAGCTACAGGGACAGAGCGTCTTTTTGATGTGGGTGATAAATCTTCTCTCACTTGTCCATGAGAACAAGAAGGCTGTAACTGTATAGAATCAGTAAGCGCTTCTTCAATCTCTGTAATAGACTGAGTAATGCTATTTTTAAATATTTTATTTGCTCTTTCTTGGTGTTCAGTATCTAGCATATCTTTAGGGACTAATGAAACGCACTCACTTAAGACGGTAATTGCAGTGTTAAGAATAAGAAATGCATGAAATGAGGACAACCAAAAAAAACCCAAAATAGTAGCAAGTACTATAATAATAACAACAGGAAGAGCGCGGCCAAGCATTTTTTTCCAAAAGCTTTGATCAGGAGGTTCTGTAAATCCAGAGCCTTTCAAGGCATAAAAAGATAGATTGATTAATTTTTCGCTTTTATTTTTCTGAGTTAAGTTATTGGCAAATGCAGTTGCGGTAAATAATATTGGCATGAGGTATTTCATTTTATTGGGATCTGCAGATTCTTCAGACGCAGCTTCGCCTACTTGCGAAAGTAGTTTGTTATATAAACCTGATAACCTTTCCTTTAACGGCGAACTCTTTAAGTTATTTATAGAGGTTCGTAATAATTCTAAGGAAGCATTATAGTGAGGGTAGGTTCTGGGATGTTTAGTTGATTTATCGAATTCAGCTAATTTTTTTTGTATCGAGGACTTGCCAAAAAAATAACTGACTAGTAATTGATTAGCAATACCGCTGACTATAGGAATAACAAATTTATAAGGCAGTAATAATTCCCATCCTTGTTGGAGAATTGAAATAAATGGAGTACTTAAAGCAGCATGTGATCCAATGTAAAAAAATCCTAAGCTTAATGAAAGTAAGAAGCCTGCTAATACTGAAATGATAATAACTACGACGGCAATAATCATTATTCTCTTTAAAGGGCTCCATTTATCTGGGTCAGAGTCTCCAGCACCATGCATAGCCTTGCAGAAATAGAGTAAGTGTAAGCTATCAACCTTTTTTTGAGAGGATAACTTAGTGATGCAAAATGTAGGTAGTGCAATTCTTTTACTGTATGTATTATTTTTATAGAGGGCTTTTGCGATAGCATGCAAGTCTTTAAAGTGAGCCCCTCCTATTTGATCGTCATATCGGTCACTGCGTCTTTTAGCTAAAGATACTAGATAAGTGGGTTTTTTGCTTCCTTTAGTATATTTTTTAATAAATTGAGTGGTAGAAGAATATAAGGCATCATAAGTTTTTTTAGCGGTCATTTGCTCTTCTCTTTCCTCTTCATCATCTGTAGTATCCGATGGAGGATAAGTTGTTGCTTTCTCTAGTGGCTCTTGTCTATCTGCCTCCTCTGATGTTAAATCTGATGAGGAAGAGATCGTTAAGTCTGAGGTTGTCATATCGTCTGTATGACTAAGAGATTTCTCTCCTTCTGTGCTGCTTGGAGCTTTAGGATGCTCTTTCTCTTCATCATCACTATCAAAATTTGTTAGCGTAGTTTTTTTAGTTTTCTTTGATGATTTTGTCCAAATTTTGCGTGATGGCGAATGTCTATTATACCTTCTAGAGTTTCTTTCCAGTTTACTTTTATCGGATGATGGTAACTGTTCAGGTATTGAAGGACCTCTGCGTTGACTCAGTATTGAAGTTGTCATCTGAGTTAATCTAATGGCTTCCATTGTAACACTATCATCCTTGCCGCCTTGCAGAGACAACTTCACTATGTTTGTCTGTTGTTGTAGTAAATCAAGGATCTTTGCGTCTGATGTTGGGGAATGTGATTGTGACATAGCCATAAGACTGAACTCTAATAAATTCTGTTTAAAGTAATTATTATCATTCCCTTGTCTTTAAGGTTTTAACTGACAATTGCGTGTGAGATTTCCCTAAATTTCATACCGGATTCTACTATAGGATTTTTTAGATAGACATACTTAATTTTCCTGTCTGTGTATTAATTGCATTGTATGATTTTATCAGTTTTTATATTTTACAATCTTGTGGATAAATACAGAATTATTTGAAATCAGTCATTAAATAGCTTGGTTAATGACTCGGGTCTGTTGTCATTGATCTGATAAACATGTCAGCAGAATTAAATAAAGTGATTACTCAGTGTACTTAACGCCCAATGCAGCTAACCGGTCTTTTAAATTAGGATGTGTAGAAAACGCATCTGCCAATGAGGTCATTGGTTCAACACCCGCTTGTACCGGATCAAAAATATACGCTTCTCGTCGCACATTTTCATGTGGTGTTTGTTGATAGGCAGCGCTGTAAGCCGCTTGATGAGCTTGATGATCACTGTTAATTTTCAATAAAGCAGAAACCAGTGGCTGGTTATCACGTAACAACTCAACAGATCCCGCATCAGCCATATATTCTCGTGTACGGCTAAGATAGAGCAATAATAAAATATTGATCACAGGTAAGATATAACGCAGCACGATGATAATCATAGCCAGCGAATTGCCTGAACGGTTTTCTGAATCACGGCGATTGGCAAAAATCATATTGTAAAAGAAAATATCCAGTACCATGATCATTAAATTTGCCAACACAGATGCCATTAAAGTGAGCTTGATATCTAGGTGGCGGATATGGCTGAGCTCATGTGCCATCACTGCTTGTAATTCACTGCGATTCAGTTTTTCAATTAAGCCACGGGTGATGGCAACCATGGCTGATTTTTCACTATAACCGCTGGCGAAAGCATTCATATAATCGGCATTGATAATATAGATCTTAGGCATGTAACGCAGTCCCGCAGCAATTTTGACTTCTTCTACTACATTATAGAGTTGTTTTTCTGTTACTGTTTGC